>Ga0226835_1001773_pt1 | contig 10595 bp, 13 predicted proteins | sample LAC_MetaG_1_FD_163627 | JGI IMG/M metagenome (GOLD analysis project Ga0226835, IMG submission 163627) | Anaerobic ammonium oxidizing microbial communities from anammox membrane bioreactor (MBR) in UC Berkley, California, United States -... | ecosystem: Engineered > Bioreactor > Anaerobic >...
CCGATCGACTCCCGTTGCCGCCGAAAGGGCTCGCGAGGGAAACTGGGTGTAGCCGTTCTTCCAGACCTCCACGTACACCGTATTGAGTCCGATGTCTTTGAGCCTTCGCAGGGTGCTCTCGGTCTTTGCCGGCGTTTGCAGGGCATCGTTGGCGGTGGTCGTAAGCCACACGCCGCGCAATTCGGCCTTCGGTGGGGAGAGCGGCATCGTGAGAAGGGTGGCAAGAGCCCCGAGCATCAAGGTTAGATTGTACGTGTCGGTCGGGGGAATTTCAAGCCGAAGCTTGCTAGGCAAGGCTCCAGTTCGTTCCTGAATTCCATGTAGAATCGCCCGTATGTCGCTACTGACCTCCGCCTTTGTTGCCGTTTGCGCGCTGCAAGCGGCGCCGAAAGCTACCGACCTGCAAGCTCTCAAGCCGAAGCTCGATGCGATCTCGAAGTCGTTTCATGGCCGGTTAGGCTACTACGTCAAGCGGCTGGACAACGGCGAGGAGATCGGGATTCGGGACACGGAACGATTCCCGAGCGCGAGCACGATCAAGACCGCGATCATGGTGGAGTGTTTCCGGCAGATTGAGCGCGGGGAATTGGCATGGGACGAGCGCTTGGAGACGCCGCCTGCCGACAAGAGAAGCGAAAGCATGTGGGTGGCCTTCCTCGCCGAAGGCGTCAAGATCAACATCGATGGCTTGATCCACCTCATGATGAACGTGAGCGACAACACGGCGACTGTGATGCTGGCCGACCGAGTGGGGATCAACAGTATCGAGCAACTGATGTTGTCGTGGGGATTGCGAGACACCGCCTGTACGATACATGTCGACGAGAAAGACAACCTCAGACTCTACCGCTTGCGCCAGATATTCGCGAACATGGGTGTGACATCGCCGCGCGACATGGGTTTTCTCTTAGAGCAGATATACCGGAGTAAGGCCGCTTCGCCCGCCGCCTGCCAAAAGATGATCCGGATTCTCTCGCATCAGTACTGGGACGACTTTCTGAGCTACGCCATCCCTCCGACCGTTGGGGTCGCATCGAAGGTCGGCGCTCTGAACCGCAGCCGCTCCGATTCGGCGATCGTCTTCGGTTCCCGACCCTACATCGTTACGGTCTATACCGACCACCAGAAGGACCAGCGCTGGGAGGATGACAACGAGGGGAACGTCGCGATTCGCCGTATTTCGGGGCTGATATGGAACCACCTCCACCCTGAGCGCCCGTACAACCCGCCACCCGACGCGCGCAAGTGGTTTCCAACCGGTGGAGGGGTCGAGGGGGGCTAGTTCGTCGAAGGCACGACGGGTTCGCAAGGTCTCTGGCTCTCCTTCATGAAAATCGGGTTACTATGAAAGTGCATGGAAGGAGAAGGCTGCTTCCGAGTCGGTTGGGAGGGCGGATTTGTCGTGGAGCGCCCCTCTGGAGAGAAGGTCGTGTTTCCCACGGCCAAGACGACGAGCTTGGCGGCGAAGCTGATCTTCTTTGCCCCGCAGTCATTCGACCGTCGGAACCTTGCGGGCGAGTTTTGGCCGGACGCCGTGGACGACCACGCGCGAATGAGCCTCCGCACCGCACTGACGGCCCTGAGGCGCTTGCTTGGCGAGGAGTGCGTGATTGCCGAAGGGTCGAACGTCCGTCTCGCTGAGGAGCGCTTTCTGCGTTCGATCCTATCGAACCCCCACGCCTTCGCGCCTGAAATCACGGACGACTGGGCGGAGTGGGTGCGCGGTGGGGTGGGCGCGCTGGCCGACTTAACGCCGCTCAGAGTGCCAGTAGAGGGGCTTCTGGACTCCCTCGATTATCTCTTAGATGTGGACCCTGCCTCAGCTACGGAGTTCGCGAACGCTTCTAAGCGGCTCTTGGAGCACCTTCCGGTCGATGATGTGCTCCCTCGGCTGGAACGGTTGGGCAGGCTTGCAGCAGGATCCAACGAAATCGCATTGGGCTTGCGGGTGTTCCTTGCGACCCGGTTTCTGGCGAAGGGCCAGTTTGTTCCAGCGATCGACATCTGCAAAGGTGTGGTTCGAGAGGCGGAGTCTCGCTCGCTCTGCTCGATCGCGGAAAGCGCCGCCTACCACCTCTTTGCTTCTTGGGTCCTGCTCGACCAGCCGATGCGAGCGCGGCCCTACAAGGACTGGCTAACGCGGAACGGAAGTCCGGTTGTCGCACGAATGGCTGAGGGGATGTGGAGTTTTCAGTACGAAGGAGGTGAGACGACGATTCGCCGCCTGAAAACGACCGCGGAAGTCGCGCGCGACGAAGGAAACCCCTATTTCGAGCAAACCGCGCTCGCTTGCTTGCTGTCGATCGATGCGGCCTCCGCGTCGGAAAACCTGGCCGAGCGTCTCAGCGGCCTCCGGAGTCTGTCAGGAAGTGGTATCGGCGTGTTCGCTTCGGCGTTCTCCTTTGCTAGGGGTGAGATTGGGGAGGGCCAAGCTGAAAGAGCGGTTGCCCGAATGGCCGGACTGCTTCTAGAACTGAAGGAGCGTGGCGAGACTCGCATTGGCCTCGGCGCCCTTCATTACACGAGCGCCATTCTTGCGGAAGCCGGTTTTTGGGCGCTCGCCGCAGAGTCATTTGGGGCTGCCGGAGCGTGGGCCGAGGAGATGGGGGTTCCTTTCCTGGCCTCTGAAAAGCGAGAGCGTTTGCACCTGTCGCGCCTGCTTTCTTCTCGCCTCAGCAAGGACCAGTTTCTCCTCCACGTCCGTCGCGGTGCGTCGCTCTGGAAGCAAAACCTCTTCGCAATCGGCTGATTTCACGGTCGAGCGCAGGATTTCACGCCTCTTCGAGTACATGTGACTTCATCGACTTCGGTCGAAAGGAGCAACAACATGAACAAGTGGATTCTCAAGGCGACTGTCTGTCTGGCCTTGGGCGCAACCATGATGAGCGCTCGGGCCCAGGTGATCGACTTCGAAACGATTCCAGGCAGCGGTCCTTCAGACGGCATGACCATCGATACCCAGTTCCAAGCGCTCTACGGAGTGACCTTCAGCCTCGAAACAGGTGGATCCCCGGTCCTTGCGAAGGTGGGCGCACCGAGGACCGCGTTCCAAGGATACAACCTACTTCCCGACCAACCGGCCCCTGGCACCAACGCCGGCGAGTACTTTCTAACGGACGATGGTGTTGTCTCGGGACCTCCCGAACCCCTCATCATTAGGTGCTCCCATCCGGTTGCTGGGGCAGGTGGGATCATTTTGGACATCGATGGCGCTGAGGAGTTCACCGTTCAGGCGCGAAATGCGGTGGACGACGTGATCGGCACGGTGGTTTTGCCTCCGAATAACAGCCTCGACGGATCGGCGACGCATTGGGGCTTCGACTTCGGCGCAGACGTGATCCATTCGATTCGGATCGTGTTTACCGGTGCTGGAGGCGGCGTGGGCTTGGCCTTCGACAACTTCTCGACCAACGCGGTCCCCGAGCCCGCTTCGATGTTGGCGCTAGGCACCGGCTTCGCGGCGCTCGCGCTCAAGAGACGCGGGCGTCGGCATTGAAGCTCTTCCCGGTCTGATTGCCGGACCGGGTCCACTGACTCGGAACGATCTCGGAATCCGGGACGCGAGTCGCTGTGATCCGGTTCGGTATCTTTTCTTATAGGGTCGGAGCCGACCGCTATTACTCTTCCCCCTGGAGTCGACGCTCGCGGAGGAACAGCTGTTTGGGACGAATCGAATAGGCCGCCCCTTGACGTCGATGCGTTGCCGGGTTGTGTCGAACGGTGCCGCTCCCCAGGGGACCCATTCTGCTTCAGGCGCTACGATTTCACCGTGAAGAAACTGCGCATTGCACGTTCCCGATAATCGAAAATTTTCGTAACCTGGCGGCTCACGAACATCTGGGATATCAAACCCTCGAAGGGTTCGCCGGGTACGGCGTAGCGGAGCCGGTCCTCGATTAACGTTCCTTCGGAGGTCCCTCGGAATCGGTGTTCGTGCTCCCAGAGAAGGTAGGGGCCTCTTCGTTGAACATCGACGAACCTCTCTTCAGGTTCCCACGAGGTAATCTCGGTTTCCCAGCGGAAGGGAACTCCAAAGAGGCGCAGCCTGTACTCGATGCGCACGCCCGACTTCATAATGATCGGCAAGGGGCTGAGAATCTCAAATCGCAGCGATTGCGGCGTGAGCATCTGTAGGTTCGTCGCTTGCGGAAAAGAACTGAAAGACTTCCGACAGAGCCTCTTCGACGAGAATCTGTCGCTCGAGTGTTCGGACTTTCATTAGATTCGCCTGGTGTCGTACGCCCAGTGCAAGAGGGCTTGGCGCTGTCGCTTCCGACAGTTCAAGTCGACTTGAGGGCAGCGCTTTTGGATTTGAACAAGGTGGCGCCTCATGGCCTTCCATCGCCTAATCTGACGGTCATCGTCGGGACACCTTCGGCCCAGGTAGTAGCGGCAATACCATTGAAACCATCCCCGGGGGTCTTCAGGGTAAATCCAGCCCTTTGCGCGCCAGTACGAGAGCGACTTTGAAGCGTTGACGCCAAAGAAGTTGAGCGTAGGGTCATGGCGCTTGGAGCAGAGCTTAGCGCCGAGGAACCACTCTTCAGGAAACTCGTCGAGACAATCCGTCATGTACTTGCCGCCGAACACTCCGAGCTCGAGCATTTGTTGGGGTGTCAACTCGGGCTGGAACTCGGGATCGAAGTTCTTGCCCACAGGTTCCGATAGCTCATAGCAGTAACCCTGCTGCATTCGGTCGTTCACCATGACAAAGCGTGGTCTCATCGTCGGTCAACTCCTACAAAGCGCCAGGGTTCATCTTCCAAAGAGCGAAGTTCAGCGCCGCTGCAAACCCGACCCATGCCAGGTAAGGCAGAAGAAGGGCCCCCGCGACGGGCCTTATCCGCCAGAAAGCTATGATGTTGGCGAGGATCAAAATCCAGAGCAGCACGATCTCAGCAAACGCCCATCCTCCAAGCCGCCAGTGAAAGAACAACCAAGTCCACAAACCGTTGAACACTAGTTGAGCCCCGAACAGGCTTGTTGGGACGGGAGCTTTGTTCCATCCGACAGCAAGGAGCGCAAGGGTGCCCGAAATGCCGATGAGCACGTAGAGAACCGACCAAACAGGGCCAAATATCTGGGGGCTGGGCGCCCAGGCGGGCTTCGTGAGGGTCGCGTAGAATGCGCCTGACTGGGCCGATGCCATGCCACCTGATAGAGCGGCGATCAGCGTCGCTCCGAATGAGGCGGCGAAGGCTAGCCAGAAGTTCATCTCGCAAACTTACCAGTCAGGCGTGGGGATTGTAAGGACTACGACGGCTGCTTAATGAAGCGGGCCGTTCGAAGAAGGCGCTCAAAGTGCGCGCTCCATTGCTTGTCGGCTTCGCGGTTCGGCACGCGAACCGAAAGCGCAAGCAAGCGTCCGTCGACGTTGCGGATCAAGATGTATTTTCGAGCAGCAAAACCGTGTGGGTCGACAACCTCGAACGAAGCTGTTTCTAAGCCGGCCGAAGTCTTGCCCAAGCGGTAGGGAGTCGGCTTGCCCTCCTTCTCCCGAAGGATGAAGAAGAGCGAAGTCTGATACAACTCGTCCCACGATTGCTGTCCAGGTGGAGCCGTCATAATGCCGAGTTCTCCGTTGGACCCGTTTGGATGCGCCTTGCGCTGACCCCAACGAGTTTCAGAACTGATGTCCCAACCGGTTGGCAGTTCGACTAAATACGTCGCAGTGACGACTCGTGAGTATCCGTCCCCCAAATCCAGCACCTTTGCGTCTTGCGGAAGTTGCGAGAGTACGGAAGTAGCAAGCAGAGTTACGAGCAGATGCATAGGGGTCCTCTTAGTCGTTGGAAGGTGAGGTTGTCCCGACCGCGCGGTCGGGACAGACGGTATGGAGGGGCTACCGAGTCTCCTTGGGAAGAATCACAGTATCGATCACGTGGATCACGCCGTTCGTGCAATTGATGTCGGTCTTGACGACCTTGGCGTCATTGATGCGTACACCCTTTGCGTTGTTGATTACGACGGACTGACCTTGAACAGTCTTGACAGCCGTTCCGTTCTTGAGTTTCATCACGTCGGCAGCCATGGCCTTTCCGGGCACAACGTGGTACTTCAGGATCGCAGCCAACTTCTCCTTGTTCTCAGGCTTGAGAAGCATCTGGAGCGTTCCCTTAGGAAGCTTCTCGAACGCCTCTTCCGTGGGTGCGAACACCGTGAACGGGCCCTTGCCCTTGAGCGTTTCGACCAGTCCAGCCGCCTGAACCGCAGCGACGAGAGTCGGGAACTGCTTGGAAGCCACCGCAGTGTCTACGATGTCGGCTTCTGGGGCCTTTCTCCATGCGCCGACGGAAAGCGTGGTTGCGGCCATGACGGCGAGAGAGAGAGTGAGTACGAGTGTGTTCCTTTTCATTCTTTGGTTTCCTTGTGATTTCGTAGATTGATCGGATTTCCTCTGGCATGCGCCGTTAGTGAGCGCGCACCGATACAGGGGTCTTGGGCATGGCCGCTAGACGAGCCGCTTGGATGACAGCCGAGATGCCGACGAGCGTGTAAACCGTGTTCGACAGCAAAGTTCCATTCCCTAGAACTGCGGCAACGAGGTCGAACTTGGCTAATCCGACGAGACCCCAATTGAGTCCGCCGACGATGACGAGGATCTTTGTGATCAGGTCGATAGTTTTCATGTTGTCTCCCTTCGCCCGTGCCCCTTGGGGTGAGCGACAGGGGGATGATACAATGCTTGTCGAGCTTTTGTCAAGAGTTGGTTCAAAATATTTTTAACAATTGTCCGAAGTGGGAACTGGCAGTCCTTGACACAGATTAGACAAAGGCTTCATAATCCGGTCGTGAGTCGTTTCTATTCCATTCGAGCGGTCGCGGAGGAGACGGGCCTGTCTCCGCATACGATACGCGCGTGGGAGAGGAGATACAACGTTCTTTCGCCGGAGCGCACGGGTACGAACCGCCGCGTTTATGATGAGGGGGACGTCGAACTCCTGAAGCTCTTGCATTCTGCGGTGAAGGCTGGCCACAGCATCGGAATGATCGCCTCGCTTTCGACGGAGGAACTGCAAAGGGTCGCTCAGTCAGATGTGGCGAGCCCAACAAGCCAAGATGACCCTACGCGTTTTCTAAGAGATTGCTGCCAGTCGCTGCTGGACCTCAATGCTGAGCGGCTCAATTCTGAGTTGGGGCGAGCGTCCTCCGTACTTGGAGTCGATACGTTCATCAGGGACTTGATATTGCCGATGATGGCGTTCATCGACGGTGAGTGGAGCGAAGGCAGGCTTAGTATTGCTCAGGAGCACTTGGCGTCTGCCCTTGTAAGAACTCATTTGGATCGTCTTCGTCACTCCATCCAACCGCCCAGCAATGCTCCGCGTGCGGTAGTGGCTACTCCCGCGAACCAGCAGCATGAGATTGGCGCATTGTTGGCGGCTATCGTAGCTGCGCGGGCGGACTGGAATGTAACCTATCTTGGGCCGAACCTCCCTGCTTCGGAAATTGCTCAAGCGGCCGTCCGGACGAAGTCCAAGGTGGTGGCGTTAAGCCTCGTATACCCCTTCAGTGAAGCTGCCGTGGAGGAGGAGTTGGTGACCCTCGGGGCCCTCCTAGGTCAAGGCGTTCACTTGTTGATCGGAGGTAGGGCCGCGCGAAGCTATTCTGAAGCGATCCGCGAAATTCGCGCAGAAATATGCGAGGACTTAGACAGCCTTCGAGAATCTCTTCTCCGACTCAGGCAGTCCTCCGCGTTGAGAAGGCAAGAATGATTCTTTTGACGGGTGCCTCGGGCTATGTCGGCGGTCGCCTTCTCACGAGATTGTTGGACGCAGGGCACAGCGTCCGTTGCTTGGTTCGAGGCGCGCGGTCGGTGGCAGGCTTTGGGTCGTCAAACTGTGAAGTAGTGCAGGGCGACATCCTTGAACTCGCATCCCTCAGACCGGCTATGGAGGGAGTGGACCAGGCGTACTATCTCGTGCATTCAATGGCGGTCGGAGAGGGCTTCGAAGAACAAGACCGCCAATGCGCTGCCAATTTTGCACGGGCCGCTGCCGACGCTGGAGTGCGGCGGATTATTTACCTGGGCGGACTGAGTCACGACGAAGCGGGCCTTTCAAGCCACTTTCGAAGCCGAAACGAGGTAGGGCAGATTCTTCGGTCGACGGGAGTCCCGGTCGTTGAGTTTCGAGCCTCTGTCGTCATTGGTTCTGGCAGCTTGAGCTTTGAGTTGATGCGGTCTCTGGTCGAGCGTCTTCCCGCTATGGTTGCCCCTCGGTGGGTGCAGATGCCTGCCCAGCCAATCGCGATCGACGACGTACTGGCGTACCTTGTTGAGGCAGCCAGTTTGGGAGGAGCCGATAGCAAGACCTTTGAAATTGGAGGGTCGGACGTACTTTCGTATCGGGAGATGATGTTGGAATACGCCAAGTTGCGAGGCCTCAAGCGCTGGATCGTTCCTGTGCCTGTGCTAACCCCGTGGCTTTCGAGCCTATGGTTGGGTCTGGTGACTCCGGTCTATGCTCGCGTAGGCAGGAAGCTCATCGAAAGCGTACGTCATCCCTCAGTCGTTCGATCTAAGGGGGCCTTGCAGGAGTTCGCCGTTCGCCCGATGGGTTTCGTCGAGGCACTCGTCTTGGCGATGCGGAATGAGGATCGGGAGTTTGCGGAGACTCGCTGGGAAGATTCCTTTGGGTCTTCGACAAAGTCGTCCAGTTCAGGAGTCAGGCGATTTGGGAATCGTCTCGTCGACTCGAGAAGCGTGTTGATTCGCTGTTCGCCGTCCGCTGCCTTTCGCCCGATCCGCGAAATCGGAGGGCGGCGTGGGTGGTACAGCGCTGACTGGCTGTGGGATCTACGAGCCGCGATCGACCTCCTGCTCGGTGGGGTCGGAAAAAGGCGGGGCCGGAGGCATCCATCCGAACTCCGAGTTGGGGACTTCTTGGATTGGTGGCGTGTCGAAGGTTTTGAGGAGGACCGGCTACTTCTTCTGTCAGCTGAGATGAAACTGCCAGGACGCGCCTGGCTCCAGTTTGAAGTCGTGCCCGTCGAAGAGAGAAGCATCATCCGCCAGACCGCCCTGTTTGACCCACTGGGTGGCGCGGGTCTGGCCTACTGGTATCTTGTCTATCCACTGCACAAACTAGTGTTTCGCGGGATGCTGAAAGGGATCCAGTCGAGAGCGCTTGGCCCCTCCGGTTGACATTCTATGCGAGAACTCAGGCGGATGGTCAGAGCGGCCGAAGCGGCCGACGCGCGCAAGTGGTTTCCAACCGGTGGAGGGGTCGAGGGGGGATAGGTCGGCAAACCTGGGGCCGAGTTCCGCACTTAGGGGGACCTTCGGACTTTTGGCGCTATTATAGATTTGTGGCAGGGTTGAACCAACCAGAAGGAAAGGACGAGGGTTTAAGATCGCGGTTTCGGTGCTTTCTCTTTCCGGAGACCCATGCGAACCAGAAGCCCGAATACTGGAAACGCCCTAGGCTTTATGTGCCGCTCTCCATCCTTTTGTTCGCAATTCTCAGCGCTGACTACCTCTTCGCCGTAGCGGGAGTAGGCTTCTTCGACTTCCGTCCCCTGGTGTGGATTCGCGTCGATCCCGTGGATGCGTCGGCGGCAGGACAAGTAATCGGCGCCGCGGCGGCGTCGATGGGAGGAGCGGCGCCCTCATCACGCTCTACGTGAACCTCTGCGAAAAGAGGTTTGCCCAGGAGCAAACGCTGGAAAAGGACCGAAGGATCGCTCGGGACCAACGAGAGAACGAGCGGAACATTGCGGAACTCCAGCGCTTAGAAGAGCAGTTCAACCAGCTTTCCGCCGACTTTGCGGGCGCGGAATTGCTGGCGCGAGTCAACGCGGGGATCGGGCTCGCGCACATCGCGACAACCCACAGGCCCGGCATCAGCGACACAGAAGCCGACGCTCGAACGGAGCAGAACTACCCGTTCTACCGGCGGGCGACCAACCAGCTTGCCGCGGCCTTGCACCTCTACAAGGAGCAGCCGGCTCGCGACGAGGTGCGCAAGGCGATTCGGCATATGGGGCAGTTCGACACGAGCGAAGATCAGCCGCTTCTGCACCTGCTTCTCAATTCCCTGGGGGAGGCGAACCGCACGGCCTTCCGGGCGTTCCTCGATACCCTCGCAGAAGGGGAGGCATGCGAGACCCCTTCCTTCTGCGATACGTGTTGCCTTGGCGTGCGAATCTGCTCGGACGACGGCAAGAACCAAGAATTGCTGAAAGCGATGATCGAGTCTGAGGGCTGCCAAGCGCTCCTCCCCTTGAAGAAGCATTTGACGAGTCTGGGAGGCAGTACGGGAAAGAAAGAAGCCGCCGGTGCGATCGACGGAGCTTATCTCGGCAGGCTGGGGACCGCTTGGCAGAGCCTCGCCGACACCAGGGACGCGATCGCAGAACTCTTGAGAGTGCGTAGGACCCCGCCTGCCATGCGGGAAGCGTTAGCGAAGACGGAGAACACGGTTGGTCCAAGTGAATGGAAAGAACTGGGTAGAGAGATCGGGCAGGCATCCACGAAGGACCCGGACCTCTCGGATTGCTTTCTGCAGGGGGCGAACCTCAGGGAGGCGCAGATGCAGGGGGCGAACCTCTCTTGGGCGCAGATGCAGGGGGCGGACCTCTCTTGGGCGCAGATG
>Ga0226835_1001775_pt1 | contig 10573 bp, 10 predicted proteins | sample LAC_MetaG_1_FD_163627 | JGI IMG/M metagenome (GOLD analysis project Ga0226835, IMG submission 163627) | Anaerobic ammonium oxidizing microbial communities from anammox membrane bioreactor (MBR) in UC Berkley, California, United States -... | ecosystem: Engineered > Bioreactor > Anaerobic >...
GCGCGATCCTACCGGGCACGTCGATGCCGGTGGTGTCGGCGACCGAATCGAAGATCAGCTTCAGCATCGACGGGTAGTTGGCCATGTACCGGGAGAGGGCGGTGCCCTTGCCGTTGTCGATGACGTTGACGGTGTCCACCGAGAGTTTGGCGACGCCCAGCGCGGCCTTCTCCAGAATCGTCTCGAGTTCGTCGATCAGGAGAATTGTCATCGCCGCATCCCCGCTCGCCGCCCACGCTTCGTTCAAGAGATCGACGGTTTTTGCCGCCGCCGCGCCCCTCTCACGCACGATCGCCGCTTCGCCGCGAGCCAAGTTCTCTTGTGCGGTCCTTTGCGCCTCTGCGGGCAAAACCCTATCGACAGAGAGCCGGATCGATTCGAGTTCAGCGCGAATGCGCTGGAGCTCCTGCTCGGCCTTTGCCCGGGCTTCGCGGGCGGCTGCGGCGGTCCGCTCCTCTTCCGACTTGACCTCCGCTTCCAAGTTGGCTTGAATCATGCGAAGCTCGTTCCGCATCTGAGCGATCTTCGCTTCGACGTTGGCTTTGGTCACGTTCGCGCGGCCCTGGTTCTCCGCCTCAACCAGTTCGGCTTCCCGTTTGGCGTCGCTCTCTGCGATTTCGGCGTCCTTGATCACGTTAGCGATGGCCTCGCGGCCGATCGAGTCGAGGTACTTCTGATCGTCCGAGACGTGCAGAATCTTGAGCGTATCGAGGTGGATGCCGAGCTTGCCAAGATCAAGTTCGGACTCGCGGCTGAGCTCATCTGCGAACTTCAAACGGTCTTCATTGACCTCTTCGGGGGTCAGCCGCGCCAACACCCCCCGAAGGTGGCCTTCGAGGGTCTCCTTGCCCACGCGGCGGATCTCGTTCGGATCGCGGCCCAAGAACCGCTCGATGGCGTTCGGGATGACGTTCTCATCGCTTGAAATCTTCACATTGGCGATCGCATCGACGTTCAGCGGAATCCCCCCTTGCGAATAAGCGCCGCGAATGGAGATCGGCACTTCGATGAGCCCGAGGTTCATCCGGTGGACCTTCTCGATAAACGGTTTGCGCAAGCCCCTGCCGCCCATTACCAACCGGTACCCTCGCCTTGAACCGTCAGCGAGCCTCACCTTAGAGCCAGAGAAGATCAACGCCTCGTTGGGAGGACAAATTTGGAGGAGTGACTTGACGACTTGAAGCAGAATTAGGACTCCGCCGATGAGCATCCCGGCCCAAAGAAGCCCGGTACCGACGTCCCCCAACTGACCCAGCATCATTTGCGTTTGTTCGACTGCCAAGAATCTCAAATTCAACCCCCTCCGTCACTCAAGTATCTTTTCGAGTGGAACTACCGATACCTTGCCCTCTTCGAACCCCACAATCACGACCTGCTCGCCCTCTTCATAGGTCTCGCCTGCCTCGGAAAGCGCCAAGAAGTCGATCGTCTCGCCCTTTACGCTGCAACGAACTCGCCCCGGCAATGCGCCTCGAACAGGTACGAGAACCTTCGCCTCTCTGCCAAGGATGTCCTTCTCTTGAAGCGAAGAATCGACCTCTTGCGAGCGGAGGTAGCGCATTCCGTACGATACGGCGAGCCCCGTAAACACGCCCGCCGACAGGGACCAGGCGAAGACAGATGCCGGACTGACTCGGCCAAGGAGGGTCAGAGCAATCCCCAAAACCCCCATGACGGCGCTCGCATAGGTCCAGAACCGAAGCGAAAAGAAGGGCATCCAAGGCAGGATCGAGTCGCCGTGGTGCGAGTCATGCGAGGCGTCGCCGTGAAAGTCCGAGTCGGCGTGGAAATCGGCGTCCCCGTGAAAGTCCGTGTCGCCGCTGAAGTCGGTGTCGTGGTCGTGCGCAGCGCCGAAGACGCCCAGCAAGATGAGAACTCCGCCCGTTGCGGCAAGTGCGACATACAACGCAAGCATCGAACCCAAGACTCCTTTAGGCGGACCTGTGGCCGCCTACTTCCCATACAGTTAACCCGATCTTGAGGTTGCAGCCCACGGAGTGCGGGTAATTTGTTCTTCATGATGCGGAATCGGTGGATCATCCTCGGGGCAACGGCGGCTTTGGCGCTGGGGTCGGCTTGGGCCGGCCTGAGCTACGGGCCGAGGTCGGAAGCGCGCAAGGCCGAAGCCCCACTCGTCCCGGCGGTCAGGCTGGCCACGGGCTTTGTGTTCCATGACGCGAACAAGAACGGAAAGCGCGACCCTGGCGAGCGAGGATTGGGTGGGGTCAGAGTGTCGAACCGCAGGGATTTCGCCACCACCAACGCCCAAGGTCGATGGCAGCTTCCGATCCCGGACGAAAACGACTCGATCTTCTTCGTCGTCAAGCCGAGCGGTTGGCGAACCGAAGTCGATGCCAAGCAGCTCCCACGCTTCTATTACATCCACAAGCCCAAGGGGTCGCCGAAATCTCGCTATCCAGGCGTGGCCCCAACCGGCCCGCTTCCTGCCTCCATCGACTTTCCGCTCCAACCGCAAGAGGAATCGGGGAGCTTTCGCGCCCTGTTCTTCGGCGACACTCAACCTCGCAATGTACGTGAAGTGGATTACATTCGGCACGATATCGTCGAACCGCTGATCGGCAAAACGGACGCGAAGTTCGGAGTGACGCTCGGGGACATCGTGTTCGACGATCTGAGCGTCTTTGAACCGCTGATCGACACGATCGCGCTCCTGGGCTTGCCTTGGTACAACGTCCTCGGCAATCACGACATCAACTACGATTCACCGGACGACGCGCACTCAGACGAGACCTTCGAGCGGTACTTTGGTCCGAACTACTACTCCTTCGACCATGGGCCCGTTCACTTTGTCGTGCTGGACAACGTTCACTATGCGATCAATCCCGAGACCAAGCGGGGGGGCTACACCGGGGCGTTTGGCAAAGAGCAGTTGGAGTGGGTCAAGAAGGACCTCGCCTTTGTCCCCGAAAGCAAGCTCATCGTTCTGATGATGCACATTCCTCTGACGGGGACCCGCGATCGGGAAGACCTGTACCGGTTGATCGAAAAGCGGCCCTACTCGCTTTCGGTCTCGGCCCACACCCACTACCAAGAACACCATTTCATAGGAGCGAAGGACGGCTGGAAGGGAAGGGAGCCGCACCACCACGTGGTCAACGTGACCACCTGCGGGAGTTGGTGGCAAGGCTCGCCCGACGAGTACGGCATCCCTCATGCCACCATGCGCGACGGCGCGCCGAACGGCTATGCGATCTTCTCGTTCGACGGCAATCAATACTCCATCGAGTTCCGCGCCGCTCGGAGGCCGCCGACCTACCAAATGCGCATCATGGCGCCGGAAGTCGTGGCTCAGGGCGAGGCCGCGCAGACCGTCGTATCGGTCAACGTTTTTGGAGGCACGGAGAAATCGAAGGTCGAGATGAAGGTCGGCAAAGGGAAGTGGCTCCCCATGACCCGCGCGCTTCGGCCTGACCCCGACTACCAGCAGATGTACGACAGGGACAAGGAGTTGAAAACCCCCTATCGCGCCCTACCGGCTCCCATCGATTCGCCCCATCTCTGGGAGGCGAAGTTGCCCGCCGGGCTACCCAAGGGCATGCTTCCCATCCACGTCCGGACGACCGACATGTTCGGCCAGGTGTATTTGGCGACCCGTGGGATCACGCTGCGATAGGATCAAAAGAACCGCGGCGCGATAAGGAACGCGAGGCTCGTTACGGTCGCATAGACTAGGAAAACGATCGTGAGGAAGCCCATGATGTCGCGGAACTTCAGTCCTGCGAGCCCGAGGAGCGGAATCGCCCAAAACGGCTGGATCGCGTCGGTCATCATATCGCCCCAAGCGTACGAAAGCACGGTCAGCGCGGGCGCGACACCAAGCTCGTTGCCCGCTTGCATGATATAGGGCGCTTCGATGAACCACTTGCTGCCCCCAGAGGGCACGAAATAGTTGACGATGCCCGAATACCAGAACACGACCAGCGGGAACAGGCCCTCCGACGAGCCCTTTACAAATACGTCCGCCAGCTTGTCTTGCAGTGCCGTCGATTTGATCATGCCGTAAATCCCCGCATAGAACGGGAACTGGATGATCACGCCCCAAACGAACCCGCCGCCTGTACTGCACGCCTTCAGAAAGCTCCTCGGCGTCCAGTGAAGCAGTATCCCGCTCATCAGGAGGATGAAGTTCACGGTGTTAAGATCGAGCGCGAGGCCTAATGACTTGGAGCCGAAGTGCTGAAATAGGAACCATGCCGCAAGCGCGGCCACGAAAAGCGTAGCCCACGGAGCGCGCTCGATTCGGTCGCTCCAAGCGCCGCTCGCCTCCTCCGGCCCCCCCACGGGCTCAGGCTCGCTCTTCGACGCGGGAAGCCCGACCGTTTGCTCCCTAGGGGGATGCAGCCGAACCGAGAGCGCCGCAACGACGACGATCACGATCAGCGTGAGGATCATGTTGAACCCAGAGAAGATCGTCGCCGAGGTGGGAATCAAGGGGATTCCGGTCTTGTCGGAGTGATCTTGCGTCGCCACGAGCAAGGGCGCTGAGGCGCTGAAGCCCGCGTGCCACGTGGTGGACATCCCAAGGTACGCGCAAGCGACGAGCAACCGAAAGTCGGCTTGAGGGCATCGCTTGGCGACGGTCTTCGCGCACACGGCCGAGGCTGAAATCGACAATCCCCAATTCAGCAGCGCCGAGATCATACTGAAAAGCGCGACGATCAGCACCGCGCGAGTGGGAGAGGTCGCTTTCGAGGCAAGAAGCTCGAGCAGATGGGCGACCGGCTTCGTTTGCGCCAGAACGTAACCGCCCAACATGATCAAACACATCTGCATCGCGAAGGGAAGAAGCTCCCAAAAGCCGCCTCCCCAAGCGTCGACAGCTTGAGAGGGAGTCGCGCCTCCCACCACAATGGCCAACACGAAAACGATCGCCGTTAGAATCACAGCGATGATGTATGCGTCAGGGACCCACCTTTGCGACCATAGCGTGAGGGCACCCGCAAGCCTTGAGATCATAAAGCCTCCTCGCCTTAGGGACGAGCGCGCGGGAACTGAGGCGTCGCAGCAGTGAGTGGCGCACTATAATGCGGCCATGAGTACGCTGAAATGGACTCGTCCCGTCGCGAGAGTCGCCATCGCGGCCACCGCATGCATCGGGTCGCTCGCGATTGCGGACCTGACGGAATCCTCGGCCCAAGGCGCGCAAGCCAAGGTCGGCTCAGTGGCAAAGCTGCTCGCGGAAGCCTCCGCCGACCCTGCTGCCCCGATCACGACGGCGCCCTTTGCCACCGGCGAGCATTGCTCGATCAACCTGCTGTCGGTGAAGGGTATCGTCCCTGCCCACTACCACGCGAAACACGAAGAAGCCGTGCTCATCGAATTCGGCTCGGGCACGATGAGGTTGGGGGACAAGAAGGTGCGCGTCGCGGCGGGGGACCTCATGCACATTCCCAAGGGCGTCGTGCATGGGTTCGTGCCTGATTCTGGGGGCGTGCGCGTAGTGTCGATATTTGCGCCTGCGTTCGATGGCAAGGATCGGGTGCTCGTTCCGCCGGGAGCATTGACCGGCAAGTAATAGTTCCGGCTTTCGTCGTTCTTGCCTCTGGCTGTAAGGAATCGGGCATACAATGCTCTAGCTTATGCGTTGGCGGTAAGAAAATGGAACGGAAGCGCTTGCTGATTTCGTGGCTACTGGGGACGGTTGGATGCGCCTACGTCCATGCCCAGATCCTCGCTGAATCCCGGTTTGACTCCGACCTTGAAGGTTGGATGGGCGTTGGCTGAAACCACGGATACTCCTGGCGGTCGTCAGGAGGAAATCCAGGTGGCTGTCTCCAGTGGGCCGAGCCTTGCGGGAGCACGTTCATGGCTGCGCCCAGCAAGTTCCTTGGCGACTGGTCGGGCCTTAGCGGCTTCGGCACGATTTCGTATGACATTAAGATCAACGTTCGCCCTGGGGACGGTGAGCCCAATCCGTTCGAGATGTGGCTCATCGGTCCAGGTGGCAGCTTGAGGTGGACGTCTCCGGGAGTGGACACCACGACAGACTGGATCACGATTCAAGCAAAACTCGACCCCGAAGACTGGACCGTTGATTCAGGGTCCTTCGAAGGAGTCCTTGCCGACGTACAGCAGTTTCGAATCCGCGTCCGAATGTTTTCCAACACGGACTTCAGTCAGGTGAACGGATTTGATAACGTCGTCGTGGCCGTGCCGGAACCAACAACGAGCGGGGTGCTCGCGGGCGCGGTAGGGATGTTCTTGCGGCGGCGGAAGCGCTAGGGCGTGCTGACGTGTCAGGCAGTCCAAATAGCGTTCTGCTGACTTTCGCGGCGTACTGATGCAACGCTGCCATAATCCTGCCTGCGAGGTGTTGCATGAAAACTAGCATTTGGATCGCTGCTGCCTTTTCGATTCTCATGGCGGGGTGCGGAAGCTCCGGCGAAACTGTGGTGAAGACCCCCGACGGGACCGTGACAGCGAGCAAGTCCGGAGACACAATGACGTTCAAATCGGACGAAGGAACGGCGACCTACACGCAAAACGACGCCGGGGGCGGCAAGGCGGTTTACGAAGGCAAGGATGGAGAAAAGTCGACCGTAGAAACCGCCACGACGCGAGACGACAAAGTGTTCCAGGGCCTCCTTTATCCGGGGGCTGAAGACGTAGCCGACAGTAACGTCATGGTTGAAACGCCCCAAGGACAGAACTGGGTGACGGAATTGAAGTCGAAGGACAGCTTCGCCACAATCGTCGCCTTCTACGAAAAGGCGCTTCCTGGAGCCCAAGTCGCCAAGTTCGACAACAACGCCGTGGTGAACCACTCGAAAGACGGACGCATCGTGACGGTCGGGGTTTCGAAGGAAGAGGGCAAGGACGAGTTTTCGATCGCGATTTCGATCACGAAAGTCAAACCCGAGGCCTCTAAGGGCTAAGGCGAAGCTCGTTTCCGTCCGCCTGCCGCGGGCTTACGTGGAACGTGCGCTCGTGGGTGTAGACCACGGTCCCTGCGGGCGCGCCCTTTTGCTTCCGGACGTACTTGCGTAAAGCGCAATCGACGGCCACCATGCTGGAGTGCTTCTGTGGGCTGGACTTCGCTGCGATCTGGGCTGCAACGAGAAGGGCTTCGTGTGGAATCGAGTCCGGCTTGCGCTGGGTCGGAATCACCACGTGGGCCGACACGTCGCCGCGGACGTGCAGCCACCAGTCATCGGGCTTGGCGACGCGCAGCGTGAGGTAATCGTTCGCTTGGGCGTTCTCGCCGTAGAGAATCCTCACGTTCTTCGGGCCAATCAACTCGCGAATGCGATGGCCCTCGAAGGGACGGTCTTCCTGCCTCTTGGGTAATGCGGCCTCAATGATCCACCTCCTCTTCGTAGCCTCCTCTTCGACCCGGCGCAATTCAGATTCGGATGAGGCGCCTTCCACCCGAAGAAGGGCCTCTCGCAGGGCCTCCCCATCGGCTGCAAGGCGTTTGGAGTGGGAGAGCAGGTGAGGAGCGCGCTCCTTGGCCTTGCGGGCCTTTTCAAAGAGCAGGTTCGCGTTCTCGATCGCGCTAAGGTCGGAGTCCAATCGAACCCGAACAGTTTCCCCATCGAACCCAACGAGGTCGACGCCGTCCGACCCTGGAGGAATCTGGGAGGCATAGGCTAGGACAAGTTGGCCGAGGGCCTGGAATTCCGAGGCTCGCTCTCCGGCGCGGGCCTGCTCGCGGAGATCACTGAGCGCCGTCTCCCTCGCCAAGAGAACGCGGTTCAACCGAGCCTCCAAGTGCGCCTTGCGACGCTGCAACTCTCGCGCAGGGAGATCGATCCAGAGAAACCTCTCGAGGGCCTGGCAATAGCTGGTGTGCCGGACACCCTTGAGATCGAGTGCGGAGATGTCGATGGGGTACGCCCCGTGTCCCAAGACATACACCGGCGCGAATTTCCCGGTCCGAACGACTTCAGCGAGTCGTTCGAGTTCATCGAGAAGCGCGGGAGGTAGGCCTCCCTGAGAGTCGGACCCTGCTTCCAGGTTCGCGCGAGAAAGCAGGAGGCGCTTCAGAAAGGGGGAGCCTCCTTCCGAATCCGCCCACTGCTCCCAGGTCTTGGCTTCGAGGATCGAAGTCTTCGGCGGAAACGGAGGCGGCGCGTAGCTCGCGCCCGGAGTGATCGGCCTCTTGCTCTTGTTGGGTCCGATCCACTTGGCCGCTGCGATAACCCTATTCTCACTGCTCAGCAGCATGGCGTTGGCGTGCTTCCCCATCAACTCTGCGACAAGGGTGTGTCTGCCCGCCGAGGATTCAAACTCGAGTTCGGCGATTCGGTCGAACCCCCGCTGCCAGGCGCGGGTCAGCCGCCCCCCCACGATCCGGGCCTTGAGGGCCTCCCCCAGTTGAGGGAGCGGAATCAGCCCCTTGGGTTTGTCGGTCCCGATCCAAAACCGAGCGAACTCAGGATCGCACGAGACATGCAGCCACTGGGCCTGGCCCGCTCCATAGACTTCGAGCGCGAAGCTAAGAGGATCGGGCTGCACCACCTTTTGAACCCGACCTCCGACGAGCGCCTGGACCTCGGCAAGCGCGGCGGCAAGGCATAGGCTGTCAAACGGGATCCGTGACGGGCTCATCGTTCCTCGAACGTACCCAACGGTGTGGCATTCCCGTACACTGTGAGCGCAGATGCCGATCGTGACCCTGTTTTTCGACGTGGAAGACCCGCTCGCGCCAAACTCCGACGATGCCGCGTTGCGGGTCTGCCAGTTGCTCGCCGCCGAAGGGCTGACGGCAACGATGTGCGTGACCGGCGAGAAGGCGCGGAAGCTACGCGAGCGGGCTCGGCGGGACGTGATCGAGGCGCTGAAGTCGCATTCGCTCGGCCTGCACACGAACACTCATTCCGTCCATCCCACAACGATGGAGGCGGTCGAGGACTTGAGTTGGGAACAAGGCGTCGAAGCGATTCGGAAGTCGGAGGAGCCGGGATTGGCGAGCTTCGAGGAAGTCTTCGGCCGCATGCCCTGCTGTTGGGCCGGAGCGGGGAACACCTGGGCTCCCCACGTGCTTGGATGGCTGGTCACGACTCCGATCAAGGCGTGGGCGTATTCGCTTCTTACCCCGCCCGGGGGGGAGCCCCACCGCGTCAATGGGCTCTGTGGATTCCCGCAACATGGGGCGATCAGCGAAGACGACTACGCCTCGCCGGAATCTCGCGCGACGGCGCTTGATCGAATCCGCGCCTTGTGCTCAAGCAAGCTGGAGTGGGTGGGCGTGTTCCTCGGGCACCCGACAAGGTATGTCCATCGCGCGTTCTGGGACGCCGCTTATTACGGCGGACTCAACCCAACCGGGGAAATCCCTCTTCCCGAGGAGAGGCCCCAAGCCGAACGAGAGGCGCTCTTCGAGGGCCTCGAGGAGCTATTACCTAAGATCGCGGAGTTGGGGCCCGTCCTTCCCTTGGATGAGGTGCTGGCCCTACCTTGGGACTGGGTCCCGATGGGAGCTGGGGCAATGCGACATACGCGCGAGTCGGCAACGAAGAGAATCGCTCAAGCCGCCAAGTGGCCCGTCCACCGTCCCCATCTCCGTGTCGAATCGCTGTTGGCTCCGCTCGAAGCCGCGCTGGAGGGTCTTGAGATCGGGAGGTTAAGGCGATAGTGGACCCCGAAGTGGCCCGCGCGATCCGGCTCTATCAGCTCACTTGCGGGCTGGTAATCGCCCTCCAGGCGCTGGTCGCGCTCGGAGGTTATCGGTTGCGAGCGTCGGCGGCGGAACTGGCCGACCTAGACCCGCGATACGGTATCGGGTTCTGGGAAGGCATGGGGACAACGCTCATCGGAATCGGCCTCTTGTTCGCCCTCTCGCAGGCAGCGCTTCTCTTGCTGCCCCGTCGGCCCTGGGCCTACGGCATTCACCTCGCCAACGCGATCGGTGCAGCTTTCCTCTGCATCCCCACTCTTGTAGCGGTCCCAACGGTCGTTCTTTGGATGAAGCCTCGAATCAAGGAGTACTTCGGGGCCTAACGCCTCCGGCGTCGAGCTCGGTCGGCCGCTTTGTGGCCAAGGAACGCCTCTGTTTCGCTGAGCAGCCGGTTCGCGACGTGGCGCGCGATACTAGGCGGCGCTTTCGCCGTCGCTGCGTTCTCGGCGATCTGAAAGGCCTCGGCGAGCGATTCCGGGATGCTGTCGTTCCGAAGATGGGGCGGGGCGTCGATGGAGATGTTGAGCCGTTTGCGAACCAGGTGATCCGCGTTCTTCAAGACCTCCCTCAGGGCAACGTCAGTCGCGGCAGAGCGCTTGTAAAGCGTGGCGACGGCGTCCACTAACTCCCTGCGGCCCCCTTCGCGCACGAGCGGGGGCTCAGGCAAGCCGAACGGTTTTCCGAGAGTATAGATAATCACCGCAAACAGAATCACCAACTGCCACCACGCGTATCTCGCCCAGTCTCCGAACAAGGAGAGCACGCCAGGCGCCCCTTCGGACCTGAGCGCGCTGTCGAGGAACACCACATCGCGGGCGCCCCCACCGGCCGTTTCGATCACGTGAAGCCAGAAACTGGCGTTGTCCGCCAAGTCCAGGAAACGATTGGTCGACGAGAGCCCGTCCGCGACCCTAAAGATTCGACCTCCGTAAA
>Ga0226835_1001776_pt1 | contig 10559 bp, 7 predicted proteins | sample LAC_MetaG_1_FD_163627 | JGI IMG/M metagenome (GOLD analysis project Ga0226835, IMG submission 163627) | Anaerobic ammonium oxidizing microbial communities from anammox membrane bioreactor (MBR) in UC Berkley, California, United States -... | ecosystem: Engineered > Bioreactor > Anaerobic >...
ATTACCTGAGCCCCATTGAGTTCGAGGAAGATTACAATCACCGGCAAGACCTGCTGAGGCAGGCTGCGTGAGTAAAGAGCCTCCATCAAACCCAGTACAGCTCAAGCAGCTCGCGCGCTGGGCCGACGTGGCCATAGGCGACGGCACGTTCCCGCGCACACGCGTGAAGGTACGGCACTTCCACGGCTTCGCCGACGACGCTTGTGCCGCCGCGGACATGGCGCTGTTCCCCAACGCGCAGTACCCCGACTGGGAGAACGTGCCGGCGCGCATGGAAGCGGCGCTCGCCAAGGTACCCATGAAGTTCGATGCGATCGTGGTCGACGAGGGGCAGGACTTCAAGGACGAATGGTGGTTGCTGGTCCTGAGTGAGCTACTGCGCCGCCCGGACGAGGACCCCTTCTACGTGTTCTACGACGCCAACCAACGGATCTACACGAGGGAACTGCAGTTGCCCACCGACCTGCCCCTCTACCCGCTCGTCTACAACCTGCGCAACACGCGCCAGGTGTTCGAGGAAGTGGTGCGCTACTTCCGGGGAGACCAGATACCCAAGAGCGCCGGGCCCGAGGGCGTGGAGGTCATGCGCGTCCCGGAGGCCGGCGCCAGGGGCGTGCACAAGGCGCTGAACGAGCTCGTCAACGCTCAGAAGGTGGCCACCAGCGACATCATCGTGTTGACCGGAAGGTCGAAGGAGAACAGCAGCTTGCAGGAGGGACAGACGTTGGGCAACATCGGCCTGACATGGCTGCCACCCATGCGCGGCGAGGTGCAGGTTGCCACGGTTCACTCCTTCAAGGGGCTGGAGAAGGGGGTCGTGATCCTCGCGGAGTTGGAGGGGTACTTCCCGGAGAGGCGTGATGTGGGGGAGTCGCTCTTCTACGTTGGGGCTTCGCGTGCTACGCGACACTTAGTGCTTGTTGGTCCGAAGGTGCCTGGCGCCAACACCTAGTGGCCTAGACTGAAGTTCCGGTTGGTGGGGTTGTAGTTCTCTCGTCCTGCACGTGAAGTGCGGGATCCTCGGGGTGCGGGGGGATGTCTACACGCTGATGCTGGTCAGCAGGTCGAGTGCTTTCTGTTGGGTGGCGGTGGGACTCGTGGTCACGGGGAACGTCACTCCCGTGGCGGGGTGCTTGCAGGTGTTCTGGGTGATGGTCGCCAGGTGCTCCAGTAGGCCCTTGAAGGTGCGGGCGGGCGTGCCGTCGGGCAGGGTGCCGGTTCGGGCCTTCACCGTGGCGGCGGTCGATCTCCTCGCGGGCGCCACCGGGTCGCGCTCCTGGCTGGTGTCTTCATCACGGTACGTGAGGCTGGCCCAGGCGCGCTCCACGTGCCACCTGACGTAAAAGCTAAGCATGCAGATGAACAGGTGCGCCTTCACCCTATCGCTCAGGTGATGGTGGATGGGCCTGACCTGCAGGTCGACGCTCTTCTGCGTGCGGAACGCCTTCTCCACCTCCGCCAGGTCCTTGTACGCCGTGACGGCGTCAACGGCGCTCAGTTCCTCTTCCTTCACGCTCGTGCGGATGACGTAGATGCCGTCCATGGCAGCCTCGGCGGTCACGCTGGCCTGGTCGATCTCGAAGGTGAAGGCGTCGTCCTGGATGGTGAGCTTCAGGTGCTTACCTATGCGGTACTTCGCCAGCTTCTCACCCACCCGCAGGCCGATCTTGGCTTTGCCTCTCAACCGACCGGCGCGCACGCTGTTCTGGACCTTCGTCAGCGCCTCAACGGTGGCGGTCAGCAGCTCCTGGCGGGTATGCGAGCGTTGCCGACCCAGCACTGGGTTACGGCACGCGATGAGGCGCTCACCGGGAAAGTCCGGGTGCGTCACCTCGGCCAGGTTCACCTCATCGAACAAGCTCGGCTGGATGGTGCCGTCAACCACCAGCTTCTTGAGTGACTGGCTCTTCAAGGCCGTGACCCACTCCACCCCCGCGGCTCGCAAGGCGGGAAGGTGCTTGCCGGTGATCATGCCGCGATCACCCACCAGCGTGAAGACCCTCAACCCGAACTGCTCCTTCAACTTCACCACCTGCGGCATGAGGGCACTGGCATCACCCGTGTTCCCCGGGAACACCGACAAGGCGATGGGCCTACCGACCGCGTCGGTCAGCAACCCGAAGTTGACCTGCCGCTTACCGCGCTTCTTGTCCCGGTCATGACCGAACAGAGCCAGCTTGCACTTCACGCCCTCCACGTACGTCGAGGACAGGTCGAACATGACGCGAGAACCCTCGCGCAGATGCCTGGCGGCGAGCTTGCCCTCGATGCGCGCCTGCCTTGTCACCAACCAATCCATCGCGTGATACACCGCATGCTCATCAGCGTCCTGCACGCCCAGCTCCGCCGCCAGGGTAGTGTCACGCCACGCTCTCGTCGTCGCCAGCTTGCTCTTCGGGGATAACACCCGGAACGCCACCAACGCCGCGATCAACGACCGCTCCTTACTGGGCCTGGACGCCAGCAGCTCCTCGACCCCTAAGCGCTTCATGGCCATGAGCACCGCCTTGACGTGCCCGTGCGGCAGTGAACTCGTGACCTCGAACGCGTCACCTGGCGCCACCAACGCCTCACCCCTCAACACCCGCTTAAGCACCAACGCCTGCCGCTCATCGATGACACCCGTCAGGTTCGCCACCGTGCGCTTCCGCACCCTGCCACCCTCACGCCACGACTCCCGCAACAAGATCGCCGGACGCGACGAACGATTCGGCACCACATCAACATACATGCACACATGCTACCACACCCCACGGGATGACAACAACCTCACCGACCTCAACTACATGGACACACCAAGTAGCGCCAACGACCACCCCAACCCCGCGCACCACCGCCAGGCACGCGAGAACCACACCACCACCCTGACTAAACCAACCGGAACTTCAGCCTAGATGTTGGAGGAGGCGAAAGGGGGGAATCTTGATTGAGATTCGACTAGGCTGCCGTTATGCCACACTTAGGCCCCATAGGGAAGGGATTGCAGCCTTGGCAGGCCCTCCAGAACGTGCCTCGCCACGATGGCAGAGCAATGCAAAAGGAGACGCAGGGTCAGCGGAGTACCCTCCGAAATTCGGATTCTGTCTTCGGTTGGTTACATCTTATAACCTTGTAATCGTACAACATGGCCTGAACTGGCTCTGAACAGAAAGTCGCCGTGGTTTAGTAGCTTTTCTGCTCCGCCGCTTCCAAGGATCGTCATAGAGTCTGCGGTGGTCGGTAACCGCATTGCGATTCGAGCGTCGAAATTTGCCCTCACAGCTCCACGAATAGTGTTCTTGTCCGGACGCTGAGTGGCCAATAGTACGTGCATCAGGCGGGAGCGACCAATCTGCGCAAGCCTCTGCACGTTTGACATAAATGCGTCCGCCACCTGCTTCTTGCTCGCCAGCATAATGTCGGCGAACTCGTCGATAATAATAACTAGAGGCCTAATCGGAGGCGTCTCCCCAAGGGAGATTGAGCGCTTGTAGATGTCAGCGGCTTTCGGCCTCGGACCAACTCCAGTCATCGCGCCAACCAAGTCATGGATCCTCTTGCTACGTCGCTCGAGCTCTCCAATTGACCAGTCCGCAACGTCCTTTGCGCGGTCCGGGCCTAACTGAACTCCAACGAGTTCAGCCGGGAAATAGTCATCGGAGACTACACCCAGGTAGTCGGTATCACCCTTGCCATCAGCAATGACTATTTCAAGCTCATTAGCTGAAAGGCGGGTGAACTGAGTCAATAACGTCTGGAGTAAGGTGGTCTTACCGCTGCCAGTTGTACCAGCTACGAGCATGTGGGGCCATTTCTCGACCGTAGAAACGAAATCAGTCCCGTCGATGGTTTGCCCCAAGTAGAGTGGGGCGTACGATCCGTCGCGTACGGTTCCAAGGGCGGCCTCTGGTAGGTGTGGGAACTCCCGGTCTGGCCTTGGCATGAGTACCTGAATCACTCCAGGCTCCGAACTATTCTCGATCCAGAGTTCTTTTTCGCGATCACCTAGTCCAACCTCGCGGGCGATATCACCTAGCCGTGACCTAATGGGCTGAAGAGAAGATCCTTCAAGGAGTTGGACGCCAATCGCGATGAGGCTTGGTCCGACCTTCACGAAGCGCGGCGCGGAGTCCGCCACGTCGGCGTTGTGTAGCCTCATTGCCATGATGAACTCTTGTGCGCGCAATTCAGATTCGTCAGATCCCGTTGCGTGGGCAAGGGTAGGCGGGAAATTCGGATCAAGCCCTGTTGGGGTCTCGGAACGTGAGTCTTCGCGTTCCTGGCCGGGGTGAATGGCTGAATCCTGGGCTTCTGCGGGCTGAGTTACCGCGCCGGAAGAACCTGATGGCAGGACGCCTCCCCTGATGGCAACGGTTTCTGAGGTGGGCCAGTCAGTTGATTCATTCTGCGGGTGAGGCCAGCCACGAGCCTCGTCTACTGCGGCCTCGCGTACATTGATACTTGCTGCACTGGTCATGAGTAATCTGTGGAACTCAGGAGCGCCAAGCCATACAACTGTCGCGTTCCCTAGGTTCGTTTGAATCCTCGATTGGTTAATACTCGGTTGGGATACGAATATCCACCGCTCGATTGTTGGGGTGAGGCTTCTTTCTGCGAGACTATTGGCGAGATCCAGTATGCTACTTCGGGCCGCAGAAGACATAAACGGGGTGGTAAGGAGTATCGCGAAGAGGTGTTCCACGAAACTAGAGAATTGTAGGTCCTCCGCTAGCGTGTTGCCAGGTTGGAACAAGGTGGTCATCACTGAGGCGGCAGCATCGACCTGACCCAGGGCTTCAGTTATTATCGGATGCGTTGTGTGGAGGCGGATTTGTTCCGAGGATTCGCTGCTCTTGCACTCTACGACTCGTATTGTAACGGAGCGGTTCGTCGTGTCAAAGCGGACAACTACGAAGTCCGGCCGGAGTTTCTGCCCAAGCCAAGCTCGGGTCCAGCCAATGTCATCCATGGCGAGGCTGACAGAGTACTGTCCCTCTCGGTCAGTCGCGCTAGCGATATCCAATCCCACGAGTTCCCCAAGGCTTGGCACTGGTTGCCTAGGCGCGTCGATTAGAGAGCGTGCGGAGTCGCGTGCCAACTCTACCAAGCGGTCCGCCATATCGTCAGGATTTACGGTTGCAACTGGCGTATGGCGAAGGACGTGTTCGATGTAGCGACGAACGGCGTAGACCTGGGCGCCACCGAACATACTTACCAAATAGCGTCCCGAGGCTGCCCTCCCGACATAACCGAGTTCCCGGAGAACCTCAGAATTTGCGGTCAACCCGAAGGGTCCCGGGCGAGCAGTTACGGTCCACTCAGTTCGCTTCTGGAGCGCCATGAGAAGCCTGTGCTCGTCTTCGGTATTCAGCGGTTCTAGTGCAGCATGAGGAGCCCAGCCGCCAGATAGACTCTTAAAGAGGCTCTGGATAGCATTCACTATCCCGTTGTCTGAACTAGGCTTGACGTCGATGCGAGGCCTTAGTACCGTGTCGAAGACGTCGTCCGGTTTGGAAACAGAGAGTTGGAGCACCATGTGCGTTCCTGGCGCCGCAGACCAAGACTCAGTGGTGGACATGTGGGATGTTTCGGACTCGGGGCTAAACAGTACGACGATATCGACCAATGGTATAGCATCTAGGTGCATTTCCCAGTCACTGCCAAGATAAACCACGTCCCCGTCATAGTCGGTGAGTCCGTCGGAGACGGCGCCGCTTCTCTGGGCGTGGTAGACAATCAACTGGGACTCCGACGACAGGCTAGTACGTAGACTTCGCAGGGCTTCACTTACACCTCTACCTGGCGGGGGGTCAATTACTAATATAGACACGCCTCGGAGTAGCCATGTTGAGTAACGGATGATTGACGCTAGTGCTCGCTGTAGCCCTCGTGAGTCTGAGAACGTCGGAAGCACAGCGCGGGCATGCAAGCGGTAATGCAAGAGGTGTGCGCCAGTAACCAAGTGGAACACGCTCTGTTCGCGATAGAAGGCCGGATAAGCTGGCACGCTCCGATCAAGCATCCATTGCACCGCATCGCCCAGTTTCTCAGGAGGAGTCTTCTCTTCAACGAGCGCCGCCTCGCAGAACTCCGCTACACGGGCAATAGGTTCAAGTCGGTAGGGATGTAGTAGAGAAAGCGCCAACCATTCCGGGTTCTCGCTCTCGTCCAACAGGACCTCGAGCGACTGTATGGACAGCAATGCTGGCCTGGTTCCAGGAGCGGTCGATGAGCCTACCTCACTGACAAGCGATTGCCATTGCTGGCAGTATTGCAATACGTCTTCCCGCAAACGAGGCATGAGTAGCAGTAGGGCGAAGGAATCCTCAATGCTAGGAATGTATTGTAGAAAGTGCAGCCGTTTCCTGAGCGCAACGAACTCAGTCGAAGACGCAAACTCGTTGACACGAGTAACCCATTGTGACAAAAGGAGTCTTCGACCGTTAGCCTCAAGGAAGCTACCTGGGGGGGTGCGGCCGGTATGACCAGCAGTCACAATCGGATCTTCTTCGAGGTGGAACACGTCGTCAGTGTCTTGTGCGAGACCCCTAATCTCGATGTTGACCCTGACCTCGGTCCGCTCTCCGTCGGTGAGGGCGAGAGTTCCCACGAGGGGTTCAAACGGGCTCTCATGGACCCGATCTTGGAACTCACCAATTAGGTCGCGGACTTTCTCTTTGTCCTCAAAGGCTTGGTTGAGAAGCGCAAAGAGGTCGAGAGACCTCGGTGTCTGCTGGTTGGACGATCTTGCGATTCCGAAGAGGAGACGCTCGACGTCGGCTAACTCGATTCCCTGAAGCAGGGATGGATCGCCAGTTTCCAGGTGGTTTAGGATGCCGATTGCTAGGCGGTCGTGCTCGGAGGCGGCCTTGCGCAAGAGTCGGATAAGATCCTCGTCTCCTTGTCTTAGCCGATCAACCAGAGCGAAATTCTTCTCCAGTCTCTTATACGCTAGGTCAGTGTCGAGCACTTGGCTATCCTGGAAGATAGATAGCTGCCACATCTCGGCTGTTACGCTGTCAAAAGTGCCATCTGCTCCGATAGCTTGCAAGTACGCTTCTACGTGGCTGGCGCTCAGCCTGCGACTCGAGAGTTCATGAAAGATGCCGTCTAGTAGGTTCTGAACGCTTGGTCGGCCTAAGTCGCCTTGAACTTGTAGAGAGTCCAACGCGAGCGACTTCCAGCGCTGCAGTATGTGCTCATTGTCGACTACCCGAATGTCATGTAGGCCGGCATCCAGGTTCGCGCCAGCATAGCCAATCACTACGACCGAAAACGTTCTGTTAATACTATTGCGCCAGCCAGTTGCCTGACCCGCGTCAGTTGTGCTGGTGATAGCCAGATCAAGCTTGTCGAACGGCTTCTGTAGTAACAGACGTAGATCTTCGCGTTCGGCAAGTAGCGTTACGGCCTCAGACACTGGCCAATCTCTAACCGGTATCACACGGACTATCCGATCGGAGGACGCTTCTAGCGACGAGACCAAAGTGTCGGCAATCGCTTGGGCGAGAAGCTTATGCATCACTTGACATCACCTCGGTATGGGCATCCGAGTAGGTTCTGGCCAATCCCGAGCGGAGCAGTCGTTGCCGAAAGCTTTGTTCGTTTTCCATTAGCACTTCGTAGATTGATCGGCCGTGACTTCCAAAGGTCTCAGTTTCAAGTTCGGGTACAAATGAATCATCTTCACCGACTCCAACAACTAGCCCGAGTTCAGTCCTAAGCGCTGATACGAACTGCTCAAAAGGCATCGAGGCCCCGGAAATCAGGCCGTCAACCAGGACTCCGAGCAAGGGCGTGTCTAAGGCAATCCGGATTCCGCCCGTGCCCTTATCAGGGGCTGCGAAACCAATCTTTGTAGCAAGGCCACGAAGTCTCTGAGCTAAGACCTCTGGCCCAGCGCCCAAGCCGAGTTCGACGAATTGCCTTAGCGTTTGAGGGGATTCAGCATGGTTTACCGGCAGCAGTTCCGATATCTTAATCTTGTCCGATAGGTCGCGACCAAGCGTAGCAATCACGCTCTGACGCAGTTGGCTGTTGGTGTCGTCGTTCCTACTAAGGCCGGATACGACAATCGCATTCTCGGTGAGCCGCAACGTTGCATCCCAACTAGTGCGCACAACCGACTTAAACGATGCAATCGAAGTGACTGTAGTTGGTTCTTGAGGGGGCCCGGGCGGCAGTCCGGCGTAGACGACAACGGGCCTTAGTGCGCCAAGACTGGCCACAATCGGTCCTTGAAGCATTCTTAAAATGCTGACTAGGTAGCCAGCGTGCGCTAGGGCCCGGAGGGCGCTCAGCCTCTGGATTCGACTTCCGACTCGGAACGCGTTGAGTATGAATCCGGCTAACTTTTCATCGAACGCAGATTGGTGTACGTCCTGGAGGCCTCCGATGTGAGGGGCAAGGGTAGGAGAGGGTACGTTTCCAGCAAGCAGGTAGCCGAGCCGAGAGACCGGGTCTTCGACCTGAGATAACCCAGAGTTATCGTCGGGAAATAATACCGCGAGGCGATTAGCGAAGTCCGCACCATGAATCGAGGAGTCTATAAGATCCCGCGCGAGCCGACCGAGCCCGTCGTCGGACGCGCCCCCCAAAATTAGATTGGCGCTCACAGGAAAGAGAGCACTTCCATTAGCGGTATTGAAGGCGCGGCGATCTGCAGCCAATGCACCTCGAATCGCTATACTAAGCCCGTCAGGACGTTCCACATTTAGAGGCAGCCCTTCAATATCGGAAGGGTCTACGACGTGGAGTAGCTTGAGGACACGCTCTACGCGTTCAGGCGCCCCTGGCGAACTCCGATCCCGGAGTAATGAATTCAGGAAAAAGACGGGCGCGACGCGCCGAAAATTGTGCCCGACCAGCCAAGGATTTCCCTTTCTGAGGACGCCTGTTAGGGCCTGTGCTTGGGCGGTGTTCAATGGGCATCTCCTACGATCCGCCTGTCACTTAGTTGGAAGTGGACTGTACGACTGGAGCGCTGGTCAAAATTGAGGTGTACTGCGTCGAGCCTTGTCGGCGTAGCAGAGCAGGTTGCAATGCGGCTGAGGAACCGAAAAAGACGCCAGTCAAACTCAACGGCGCTCCTATCACTTACGCGGTGCGACCGCACTCCGCTCAGCGCATAAATCAAGTCCCTCGAGAGTGCTAGTGATGCCCCGCTGGGCTTATGAAGGAGTGATAGCCGGGTGCCGCGAAGGAGACTACCTTCGTTGTCCAAATTAGTAGTGCTAAAGATTAGGTTCCTTCTGACTTCCAGCCCTGCGGCCGGCGCCGCCCCCAGGGATACTTGGGCCTCTGGCTTAGAGGTGCGGCGCTCAAGGTCAGTTGGTATCCAGAGTTCTAGGTCCACGCCTACGGTTCTTAGCCCATATGTCAAGTAGTTATTGATTGCGCGAATCAAGTCGGTCGCATCCATATGCATCGCCAAAGAAGTCCATAGATCCCGAGGAGCAGCTAATACCAGGTCAATCGGAGAATCAACTAGAACGAAGACTGCCACTGATACTAGGACCATATTGGACTGCCAGTCGGGGGTGCTCCCGTAGTCCCAAAGCACATCGAGGGCCGCGTCGCTTACCTGGCCAGTCAACGAGTCGAAGTCTCGGTACCAAAGTCGTGCACCGGTGTTCGGAAGCGCTAGGCTGCTCAGGGGGAATGCCTCTTGGATAGCGCGTGACACCGCCGTGCGACCGCGAAAGACACGATGCATCCATGGCGTATCGTCAACATCCGGAAGCAAGAGTTCAGCAACAAACTGCCAGACTTGTCGAAATGTGAAGCCTCCGGAATCACTTACGGCTGCTGCGGCGGCGACGAGTGCCGCGACTCGACGCCTCACCGTATCGTCACCAAGCAGCCCCCAAGCGCGCGCCTGTCTTTCTGTGAGAGCGGAGTGTGCGTACTCGTGTAAAATCGGCAAATTCAATAGTTGGTCAAGACTGCTGCCTGCGGCAGCGTCCGCTCCGGCCATGTCTACTAGCAAGAAGCGTCCCGACTCACGTGTGATATGTCCGACCTGCATTTCGTGAAGCAGTCGAACCGCGTCAGAGTAAATGGTACTGGACGATGTACTACGTGCCGCAGCGATAAGGGCGCCTTCGTTTCCAGCGAGTATGGAGGGGGACTCGAACGCACCAATTCTCTCCCACTCCGATCGGTCAGCGGAGGCGAGATCTTCGACGACGAGGAAGCGCGATAGATCCGAGTTCTCGCGCAGCACCCGGATGAGGTGGGTCTTGCCGCTGCCAGCTGTCCCTGAGAGAATCAAGGAGCCACCACGCTGCAAGTGTGATTCGATGTGGCTCTGCAACGGACTTCGGATTGAGATTTGGGCCATAAGGTCGTCACTCACTAACTCGGAGATAGTGGCGGACGACCGCAAAAAGGATTCTAGTTGTGGTTGCAACTGCACAAGCCAGGCCCCCCGAATGGCGCCATTGTCTTTAGCAGTACTATATCAACTCACTTGGCAGACCCTGCAACACGTCACGCCCCTGCAAACGTGCCAGCGCCTTGTCTACCCAGCGCTTCCGCCACTCGCTAACCGCCCTGGTAACGTATTGCGTCTCGGTTTC
>Ga0226835_1001777_pt1 | contig 10559 bp, 6 predicted proteins | sample LAC_MetaG_1_FD_163627 | JGI IMG/M metagenome (GOLD analysis project Ga0226835, IMG submission 163627) | Anaerobic ammonium oxidizing microbial communities from anammox membrane bioreactor (MBR) in UC Berkley, California, United States -... | ecosystem: Engineered > Bioreactor > Anaerobic >...
ATCCTACTCGATCTCAATTCTTGACCCATTACCCCAGCCCGTTCCTTAAGGCATGCACCATCGTTGCCAAGGGGAGGGGGCGATCCCGCAAACGCACTTCAGTGAATATGTTCGCTTCATGAAGCCCTGTTACATGGCAGCGTAGTAAGAGAAAGCCGGGTGCGTGATCCCGTAGGGTTCAGTTCTCAACCACCCAACCCATTTTTCAGGAATAACGCACCCCGCTCTCCATAGTATTCATGCTTTTAAGGCGCTGCACAACACCCTTTAGAGGGGAATCTTCTGCCGCCCGGGAAAAAAGTGGGTTTTGTAGAGCCTGAATGCAGGCTGGTTGTGGTATTCCGACAGCCTTAATTTCATCACCAGAAGCTTCTCACGCTTCCTCCAGCCAACTTTTACTACCCCGGCAGGGTGATTTCTCTGCCGGGAGCAAAAACACACAAGGAGACCCTCAAAATGGACCCTCGCGATCCAGAAAATGATTCAAGCTCACCGAGCCCATCGACGCCTGAGCCTGAAGGTACTGCCACCTACCTGGACAAGGTGGTCATGTTCATCCCGGCATCTCTCAACCTCGCCTATGTCGCGGCCCTGGGCATCATGTCCGACCAGACCAACGGCCCCGTTCCTGCCTGGCTTCACTGGGCAGTATTTCTCAGCCTCTGGGCACTGACACCGCTATATGTCATCTACCTGCCGAACGCGCAGCAGGAAGCGATTTGCGACAGCAAGCGCTTCCGGGTGCTGGCGGCATCGATTGCATTTCCGACCTGGTGTTATGCCATCAATGGCACGGCGCTTGCGATTTCTTTCCCGGAGTTCTACCAGCCGGTCTACGGCTCGCTTCTTCTCATCGTCACGGCTCTTGTTCTGCCGGTGCTCGAGAAGATCTTGTGCGAGATGAGCTTCTTCAAGGCCAGGTAAGCAAGTATTCAAGCTAAAAAGAGAAAGAGAAAACAATGAGCACCAGGAAGAAAAACCAACGGGTGTTTCAGGCCCTGCCGAAGACGTCCTTGAAAGCGATGGCTGACGAGAAGCCCTGGGGGATCGATGTCTCCCATCATCAAGGAGTAATTGACTGGGTGAAAGTCGGCCAGACCGGCTGCGCCTTCGCCTATCTCAAGGCGACAGAAGGCACGAGCTTCAAGGACAGCACTTTCAAGCGCAATCGATCTCAGGCTCGTGCCAACGGCATCATCACCGGCGCTTACCACTTCTTCCGCACGACCGCTTCAATGGACGGGCAGCTCGATAACTTCGCCGCCGCCCTGGGCGTGGTGGAGGCTGGCGAGCTGCCTCCGGTTATTGATGTGGAGGTACCAAGCCAGTGGACCAGGCTTTCCGTTTCCAGACGCAGCGAGCTCATCTATGACTTCATCGAAGGGGTTCGCTCGCGGCTTGGACGCCATATCAATCCGGTGATTTATTTGAGCCCGTCTTTTGCAGACGATGTGCTCAAAAACGATCCCGGGCTTTCGGACCATCCCCTCTGGCTGGCTCACTATACAAGTAAAGCCAATCCCCGGGTACCTGCGCCCTGGAAGGTGTGGACGCTCTGGCAGTGGACCGAAAGGGGGCGCGTGGATGGCATCAAGACTTTCTGCGACATCAATCGCTTCAACGGCGGCCGCGAACGCCTCGACGCGCTGCTGGTCAAAGAAGAGGTAATTCAAATAGGAACAACCAACCGATGAAAACCAGAATCTCACTTTGCATTGCTGCGCTTGCGGCAATCGCCCTTTCGGGCTGCGCGTCTTTGACGCCTCCAGCCCGCACCCATGAGCTCACGCCGGGCAAGCCCTATGTCATCGATTACGACGCTTCGCGCCGTGGGGCGTATGTCCTTCCGGCTGACGGTAGCCTCAAGGTCTGTGCTGAGCCAGCCCCTGATGTGGCCCTCGAGTCGATCACCAAGATCATTGCTGAGCTCAAGCTCGCCGATCCCAATGTCGATGCCAGCACCCAGATCGAATTGCAGACGAAAGTCGTGGAGTTGGCTGGCAGAAGCCAACTGGTGCTGGTGCTTCGTGAATCCCTGTATCGTCTCTGCGAGCAGGGCATCAATGGAAGCCTCTCCCCGGAGCAGGTCTCAACGCTCTATACCAAAGTTCTCGATACCATCGTGATGCTTGCCCAATCAGATCTGGCGAAGGAGCAGAAGGAGATCATCCAGAATCTGCGGGATCCTGAGCTACGTCGGATCTTCCAGGGCATCCTCGACCAGGGGGTACTGGAGAGCAAGTAGAGCTAGCCGGTCCGTCAAGAGGTAGCGCGAGATGCGCGAGCAAGACAGATCAAAATCTGATACTGATCGTGCTCTAGAGTAGTATTATATACAGTATCATATTTATGCGAATCGAAATGCCGGTAGCGCAAGCTGCGCAAGGCGAATGCGGCGATTAATTGTGCTCAAGATTGACATGCAAAAATCGCTTGCGAATCATGCCAATCAGCCGCCGTATGCGGTGCATGATTTTTTCGGAAGCTGCCAAGCGCGCTTTTGAATTTGCAACATCGATTTGTTTGCCCCGGCTCATCCCGGCTATGTTCCGGGCATCTTTCCGTTGCCCACGATATAAGGAACTTTCTCAAACCCGCCCATATCTACCCCGCCCCCAGCCGATTACGAATTAAATAGACCAGGCAGCGCAAGCATGCTGGTTTCGTGGGCTGTGGGGAGTTTGAGGGGTTTCAGAGATATGGAGAAGCCTTGATCAGGATCTGTTTCTGATCTTCGCGGAGCGGTAATTCTTTCCTTTTTGCAGCGCAGCGGGAAGTTTCAGCTGCCGGCAATAGCAGCAGTAGAACTTCCACACAAAATTGGAGGACCTATGAAAAGACAGAAGGAAGATAAATCGGTTTTCCTTGAAGCCAGCTTCCAGATCAAGGCTATCGCGACAAAGCGCCAGCACTTGCTTCGAACACGGGCAACTCATTCGCTGTCCGTGATGCATAAAGCAGGTTCTAAGATTTGGCTGAAGGTATCAGTCCCTTCAAAAGGTAGTGATTCCGAGCTTACCTGGGACCTGGCTCACGACATGAGTGAAAGAATCCGAAGCGAATTCGGCGAATACATCTATGTTGAGCCCGCGGACCAGTACGGCAGGTTTGGGGAACTTTTGATCCAGCCTATGGCTTTAGGGGGCTCGATGCCACCATCAGGTGTTGGCTCTTCACGTCAGAAGCTCATTTTCCCTAAGCTCAGACAGTCCAGAGGCTGGGCAGAATTGCCTGCATGCAAGCAGACAATGTTTGAAGTTGAAGCTGCGCAAATGTCGCATACAACCAGAGGGCCAAATGGTGTGCCAATGCTGTTTGTCCACCCTGGAATCTCTCGCAGACTTCGAAGATTTCTGGAGCACTCAGAGGTGACTCTCTCTCCATCTGCTGCTACGGCTGCGACTGATTAGCCGGCAACCAACCGCAAACCGCACCAACACTTAATCAACACAAAAGGACCATACATATGTCAGACTCTGCCGTATACACTTACGACTCATTGGGACGATTGAAGACAGTCACGTTCACGAACGGAACTGTGATCACCTACAACTACGATGACATGGGCAATCGCACGTCCGTCGTGACCTCCTGCAGCGGCGGCGGCTGCTAAGAGCAGCTCCGCTAGCGAATTCGGCAAGCCTCATCCGGTGTTCCTCACCGGCTAGACAGGCTCGCCTCAAATCAACCAAACAAAGGACAAATACATGTCACGAAACAAGAAACCGAACCGGCCGCATGTGAAGACCCCAGGTCTCATGCCGGTGAAGAAACAGACTCGGGTCAGACCGGCTCAGGCCAAGACGACCATCGAAGGGCGCAAGATGCCCGGCAATATCTATCGCCCCGGCAAGCCGCGCACTCCGCAGCAGGGCTCAATTCTTGCAGCGGCTGCAGGCTTCGCCTCCGGTACCGTCGCCGGCGCTCCCAATATCGTGGAGCTCGCTCGTGCTCTCAAGAACGACGTTGATCTCATCTATCAATTCGTCCACGACCACATCGAATGGCTGCCAACCTATGGCTCCCAGAAGGGCGCCCTGGGCTGTCTCATCGACGGCTACGGCAACTCCTTCGACCAGTCGGAGCTCATGGTCGAGCTTCTGCGCGAAGCCGGCTACACGGCAAGCTACCAGCTCGGCGAGCTGGAGCTGACCGAGGCTGACGCGGCCGCCTGGTTCGGCACCGACGTCAACATCTGGGCCGAGGTCAACTACCTCTCCGATGGCGGCATTCCCTGCGAGGAATACTGGACCGGCACCGAGTGGAAGATCCGCTTCAACCACTGCTTCGTCAAGGTGACGATCTCGAGCACGGACTATGTCTTCGACCCGGCGCGCAAGTCGTATTCCACGACCTCGGGCATTGACCTCGAGACCGCAATGGACTACGACCGGGCGACCTTCCTGAGCAATGCCACCTCGGGCGCTACTGTCGCCACCGACTATGTCCAGGACATCAATCGCACGAACATCCGCAGCGATCTCGATGATTTCACCGCCAATCTGGTCGATTACATCAAGACGAACGACCCGGATGCGACCACGGATGACATTCTCGGCGGCAAGACCATCGACCCGACCACCGGCACGCTCCGCAATACGTCGCTGTCGTATCTGCGTCCGAGCACGACGCCAACCACCTGGTCGACGGATATTCCGGCTGCTTACTGTGCGACGCTGAATGTTTACTACGATACCATTGACGAGACGTTCTATTCGAAGGACATCCACGGCCTGCGCCTGACTCTGACCTTCAACGGCAGCCATGAAGCCGAACTGCGTCTTGATGGCACGCTCATCGACACCAGCTCTGCACAGACCCCCGGATCCTGGAACTCGGTCTGGCTGGAAGTCGTCCACCCGTACCCGACGACCTTCGCTGATGAAGGCCACTGGCAGACGGTATGGGAAGGGCATCCGTATCTGATCGCTCAGGCATGGGGCAATGCCCGCTCCAAGATGACTGAGATCCACCAGGAGCGACTCGCCCAGAATCAGTTCGACGGCGGCGCTGCCACCGACGAAGATGTGATCGGAGAGTCTCTCAGCGTTATCTGGCACACCTGGAACGCGCAGAAGAGCTGGGCTTGCGATGTCTTCAATCGCATGACCAACTGCGTGACGGTTCTGCACCACCAGACAGGGCTTGTCGGTCACTACGACACGCCTCTGACGGACCTGGGCGGTATCGTCTGGGCGAGCTCTGCTCTCGATAACGACTGGGACAACGTCGATACCAACGACACTGCCCTTGCCATGCATGGCATTGCTTTTGAAGAAGGTGTCATTGACCAGATGGGTGTGGGCGGCGTCAGCACCACCCCGATCCTCGACATCGCTGTCGCCAACGGTGACAAGATCTACGACGGCAACAGCGGCAACTGGACCTCAGGTGTCAAGCCAAACCTGACCAACTACGACTCAGGCACGCTGACCGATATCGAGAACTGGTGGATCAACTACGGTTGGCGAGTTGCCATCCCAGAGGATGGCGATATCGTCAAGAACAACTGGGAAGGCTATGGCTACTACGCTATCAGCCCGTACTACGGTGCTATTGGCATCATCAACGGTACCAAGGGTGGCAGCGGCGACGATGACCTCACGCCTGCGCAGATGGGTACCAACACGGGCAATGCTCCCAAAAGTGGACCCAGTTCGAACCAGGCATTTCACGCTGATACCTCTAAAGACCCGGTCGAACTCACCACCGGTGCATTCCTCTATGACAACGTCGACCTGAAAGTCGGCAGTGGCGATTTCCCGTATGGTCTGAGCTTCCACCGCCGCTACAGCTCCGGCCGCCGGCTCGCTAATGGCGTCCTCGGCCTCGGATGGAGTCACAACCACCACTTCTCCGTGGTCAAAGGAAGTTCCGGTCTGTCCGGTATGGGTACTCTGAATCCCATTCAGGGCGCTGCCGGTCTTGTGCAGATGTATGTCACGGTCGATATGTATCGTGACCTGAGCAAGCCGCTGGACAAGTGGGTGATCGTCGCTGTCGCCAACAAGTGGATGACCGACGCTCTCCATGAGAATGTCGTGACCTTCACCACGCCTGAAGGTGTGCAGCTTTTCGTGAAGCTCCCTGACGGAACCTATGTCTGCCCCTTCGACAACCTGTCCACGATGACCCTTTCGAGCGGGCTCTACACTGTGACCTCGCCCCAGGGCATTGATTACAACTTCAACTCTGATGGTGTGCTGTCGACGATCGAGTACCCGAACGGTCCGACGATCACTTACACCTATACCTCCGGCAAGCTGACCAGCGTGTCGAACGGCATGGGACGTACGCTTTCCTTCACCTATACCGGTGACAAGATCACCAGTGTCTCGGACGGCAATGGTCGCAGCGTAAGCTTCTCCTACGACATGGACGAAAACCTCGAAACGGCCACCGACCCGGAAAGCAATGATACGACCTTCGAATACGACGATCCGGGCAGGATGATCAAGATCTACCGGCCGGCGAACCCGACAACGGCGGTTGTTACCAACACCTACGACTCGCTCAATCGGGTCAAGGAGCAGACTGATGCTTATAGCAATGTGACGACTCTCTACATTGCCGGGCATCGCGCCGAGGAGAAGGACCCCGCAGGCTACAGCGTCGTGAGGTTCTACAACGAATTCGGCAAGCCCGTCAAGGTTATCGATCAGCTCGGCAACGAGACGACGATGGAATATGACGGAAGGCAGCGGCTCGTGAAGATCATGCGGCCGGAAGGCGACAGCATCGAGAACGTTTTCGATGACAACAACAACATCACCCAGGTGACCAAGAAGGCCAAGCCGGGCTCTGGCTTGTCCGATATCGTGAACTCGTTCACCTTCAACTCCTGGAACAAGGTCGCTACTGCGACGAACTCGCAAAGCCAGACCACAACCTACACTTACGATGCCTATGGCAATCTGACGACAATCGAGCGCCCCGAAATCAACAGTGTGACGCCCACCATCACGATGACCTACAACGCGCGCGGTCAGATGTTGACTCGCGAGGATGAGACCGGCATCGTGACGGCTTACACCTATGACTCCACAACCGAGGTCATGGAGACCAAGGTCGAGGACTATGGCACAGGCCGGCTCAACCTCGAGACAGTCTTCGACTATGACAGTGTCGGCAACATCATCTCGGTCACCGACCCGCGCGGCAACGAGACGACCTTCGAGTTCGATGATTGCCGCCGCCTCACCCTGGTTACCTCGCCGACTCCGTTCGGGTACGACACCAAGTACACGTATGACGAGAACGGGAACCGGACCAAGGTCGAGCGCGAAACGGGTGACATGACTACCCCGTGGCAGACGTTCCAGTCTACGTACACGTACGATGACATGATTGCCTCGATCATCGACCCGGGCAGCAATACCACGAGCCTTGCATACAACAGCCGTCGGCTTCTCTACACGTCAACTGACGCGGCTAGCCGGGTGACCACTCGCGCCTATGATGAAGTCGGCCGTTTGTCGACTCTGACCGATCCCGGAAGCATCGTCCAGGTGACCAACACCTACACGGACAACGGGAAACTTGAAACGGTGGAAGACGCCAACAGCAACGTCACCGAGTATCAGTATGATGGCTTCGATCGTCTGAAGAAGACCATCTATCCGGACACGACCTACGAGCAGATCAACTACACCTCCTGCGGGAAGGTGACAAGCCGTCTGACTCGTGCCGGCGATACCATCGCCTTCGACTATGACGTGCTCGGCCGTGTGAGCGAGAAGGCGCCCGACAGCATGCCGACGATCACCTACGAGTACGACCTTGCGGATCGCCTCAAGAAGGTGATCACCTCCGTCGTCTCGGGCAACCCGGCCTCCGGTGAGTTCGAGTACTTTTACGATGGTGCTGGCCGCAAGTACATGGAAGAATATCCGGACGGCAAGCAGGTCCAGTACCAGCTTGACGAGAATGGCAACATCACTCGTATCACCTACCCGGACAGCTACTATGTCGAGCGCGTCTACGACGAGCTCAACCGCTTGACGGACATCAAGCTCAACGGCGCCACCTCCAGTGTTCTCGAGTTTGACTATGACCAGCTCGACCGGCGCACGAAGCTGACCTACGATAACGGTGTCGAGACGGACTACACATTCCAGTGGGACAACGACCTGGAGTCTCTGGTTCAGACCTTCAACGGGTCCTCGGTTGAGTTCACGTACGCATTCAATGCGGTCCATGAGCCTACCAGCCAGGGCGTCGACGACGGGACCTTCATGTGGCATCCTGCCTCTGGTGGGACCTCGACTTACGGCACCGCGAGCGATTTGAACCAGTATCCGACGGTTGCTGGCGACACGTACACCTACGACGACAACGGCTGTCTGACTGATGACGATACCTGGACTTTCGGCTATGACACCGAGAACCAGCTTGTTTCAGCCGGCGACGGCACAACCTCGGCAAGCTACATCTACGACCCGATGCACCGACAGGCGCAGAAGGAAGTGAACAGCACCAAGACGCGTTACATCCATGATGGAATGCAGATCATTGCCGAGTATGACGGTAGTGGCAACTTCGTCAAACGCTATGTCTACGGTGTTGGACTGGATGAGGTGCTGCTCGAGATCGATGGCAGCAACGACATCACCTATCTGCATCATGACCGGATGGGATCAATCATCGCTACAACCGACGACACCGGGGCGGTGATCAATACTTACGCTTACTCGCCCTGGGGTGAGTGCTCAAGTATGAGCGGCACCACATTCGGCTTCACTGGTCAGCGCTATGATGCTGAGACCGGTCTGTACTTCTACAAGCACAGACACTATTCGCCTGCGATTGGACGATTCTTACAGCCTGATCCGGTCGGCTATCAGGATGGCCTGAACATGTATGTGTACGGGCATAACAACCCGAACGTGTTTACAGATCCAATGGGATTGAACGGTACCCGGCCACTAACACAAACGGATACAGCCGTGGCACTGATAGTGCTTAACGCAGCACTAGCAGCCGCAAAAGCTGCTGACTGCGTACTCGATATGCTGTTCTGGATCCGATATATCTGGGCAGTGCAGCATGGTGATTACAGTACGCTTTTGGGGACCTGGGACCACACATTCACTGACTGCCACAAGGATAATACTCCTTATAGTGTGCCAGATGGTGAACCTGGTTCACCTGGAATTCCTGCTGAACCTGACAGAAAACCTCCGGTGATAATCGGCGGCGGCGGCGGCGGTGTTCCTGGACCTTTGAAAAATCCACCACCAAAGCTAGTGTTTTGTTTCACGCTTTCAGCAGCAGTCGCACTTCCGTTTGCTTGGTATGGCGCATTCCTTCTCTGGCCAATATTTGGTCCAGGAGCTATATTTGCCGGAGTGGCGTCGTTTGGACTCGTTACTTTCGTTGGAACAGTTATCTGCTATCAGAACCTTCCCGATTAATGATGGAGGTGAATCAAATAAAACCGTAAACCTTTGACCAATTGGCTGAATTTGGCGGACCGGGCTAATCGCCTGGTCCGCTCCTTTTCCGATCTATGTTCCTAATGAAATTCGCAGCCTTAAAATGAATGATTAACGTATAAATAATGCTGCCAACAAGCAAAATGCCCACTATATTTATCTGAATATTCAGAATTAACGACACTATCGCTGCTGGAAGTAAGGCCATAAAACAAAATCTTCCGCAACAATCAAAAAAAGTTTCCTTACTTGAATCATGCCTCTGATAACAAACTACTGCAGGAACTAGAGACGTAACGCAAAAGGTGAGCATACTGATAAATATCAGAGCAACCTCAGTCTCCAAGAAAGCAAGAGAAAGTATTGAGCAGCCTATCCAAGAAATCACTGGAAGCAACCACGACAATGCATAAGGCCAGTTTTTTCTGCTAAGCTCGGAAACCTTATTCTGTTCGTTTGACATAAAAAGACCTTTGATAGATATTTGCCACGTCTGACAAATTACTACTAGCATATCCTGTTCTGAGATCCTGAAAAGCGCCTGAATGGGTGAAGCTATTCTACTCTTGAACTCAATTCTTTCTACTTTCAGACTAAGCGCTATAACCTTATATCCTTTCCAAAACCCTTGAAGCGAGCTGGATCTAGCTTCGTGTAGAGGACCGTGTGTTGAATGTTCTTATGCCCCAGATAGGCCTGGATTGAACGAGTATCCATTCCTAAAGAAGCTAGCTGATAGCCCTTGCCGTGCCGCAACATATGCGGATGGACCGATAATTCAAGCTCTGCCAACTGACCTGCCCGAGCAACCAGCTTGTAGATGGCGTTATGGGACAGAGGGCCCTTTCGCTCGGAGACAAAGACAAAAGCTGAATCCGGATATTCGAGCCGTAGCTTTCTGAGTGCCCGGATTTCGTCTCCTTCAAGGTGGTGGACGGAGGCATCCCCATTCTTCAGGCGGTTCACGTGTAATTTGGCACTGTCCAGGTCCAGTTGATCCGTAAACGCACCAGAAACGGCATCTTTTCAGCCGGTGCCGATTGCTGTTTGATGGAAGGGTTGGCAAACAGCGGAGGCGGTTAATGGGAATCAATAGAGCTGGAGCAAGAGATATCGGGAAGGAGG
>Ga0226835_1001778_pt1 | contig 10551 bp, 7 predicted proteins | sample LAC_MetaG_1_FD_163627 | JGI IMG/M metagenome (GOLD analysis project Ga0226835, IMG submission 163627) | Anaerobic ammonium oxidizing microbial communities from anammox membrane bioreactor (MBR) in UC Berkley, California, United States -... | ecosystem: Engineered > Bioreactor > Anaerobic >...
CGTGGCTGCCGATGGCCCAACTCCGCAGACCCAGTGGGAATTGCTTCAATATCTTCGGGCGCTGGGCCTGCCTGTTTCGTCTGACGCCGAATATTGCGCTAACCTGGATGAAGTGCTGGCTGCGGTAGAACGCTGGCGTGGAAAGCGTGATACGCTGCCTTATGAGGCTGATGGAATTGTCATAAAGATTAACGATTTAAAGCTTGCCGCCGACCTGGGGTTTGTAGGGAAAGATCCACGCGGGGCGCTGGCCTTCAAGTTCCCGGCGCGTGAAGTGACCACCCGCCTGGTAGATATTGGTGTGAATGTGGGGCGCACCGGAGTGCTGACCCCGTATGCCATTCTTGAACCGATAGAAATCGGCGGGGTGGTCGTCAGGCAGGCCACATTGCATAACTTCGATTACATTAAAGAAAAGGATATCCGCATTGGTGACCGGGTACTGGTCAAACGGGCTGGTGAGGTTATTCCGTATGTGATTGGTCCGGTGGTAGAAGCGCGCACCGGGGACGAAAAAGAATTTATACCTCCTTCTACCTGCCCCGCCTGTGGGCAACCGGTTGAACACCTGGAAGGAGAGGTGGCCTGGTATTGTGTGAACCTGGCATGTCCGGCGCAGCTGGTTCGCAACCTGGAGCATTTTGTTTCTCGCGGAGCGATGGACATCGTGGGGCTGGGCATAAAGATTGTCGAACAACTGGTGGAATCTGGGTTGGTCAAGAGCCCGGCAGATCTCTACACGCTGACGAAAGAGTCGCTTCTCAAGCTGGAAGGATTTGCCGATAAGAAGGCGGAGAATCTGTTGCAGGCCATTGAGGCTTCAAAGAACCGGCCGCTGGCACGATTGATCAACGCGCTGGGTATTCGTGGAGTGGGAGAAGTGATGGCTGCCGACCTGGCGAGGGTGTTTCCTGATCTGGAAGCATTATCCCGGGCAACAGTGGAAGAGTTAATGACGATCGAAGGGGTTGGGCCGAATACGGCGCAATCCATCGTAGAATGGTTTGCCCGCCCTGGTAACCGGGAATTTATCCAGCGGTTGAAAAAACTCGGAGTCTGGCCGGTGAGTAAGGCTGAAGAGGAGGAGAAGGAATGGCCCAAACCGTTGGCCGGGTTGACCTTTGTAGTAACTGGAACTTTGCCAGGCTTTACCCGCGAAGGTATCAAGGAATTCATTCAGCAACAGGGCGGTAAGGTGACCGACTCAGTGAGCAAGAATACCAGTTATCTGGTAGCGGGTGAGGCTGCTGGGTCCAAGCTGGAGAAGGCGCGTCAGCTTGGGGTACCGGTGATTGATGAGGCCGGGTTCATGGCCCTGGTCGAGCAGCGTTCAAGATGAAGGCCACAACGCCAGCATTGATTTTAAAACCCGGCCGGGAAAAATCCCTGGCGCAGCGGCATCCGTGGATTTTTTCGGGTGCGGTAGACAGGCTCGTGGGAGACCCCTCAGCGGGGGAGACGGTTGCGGTGTACAGCGCGGGCGGAGAATTTTTGGCCTGGGCCGGGTACAGTCCGGTTTCTCAAATTCGGGCGCGGGTCTGGTCATTTCAGAGGGAGGTGGAAATCGGCCCGGACTTCTTCCGCCAGCGGCTGAAGTCTGCACTTGAGTGGCGTGAAAAACTCATTTCTCCAGAAGAAACCAATGCCATGCGGCTAGTGCACGGAGAATCGGATGGGCTGCCGGGGTTGGTGGTTGATCGGTATGACGATATCCTGGTGGTGCAGATTTTGAGCTATGGGGCAGAGCGCTGGCGAGAAGACCTGGTGAACTTGCTGGTGGATCTAACCGGCGTTGACACGATCTTCGAGCGTTCGGACGTGGACGTGCGTAGCCTGGAGGGCCTGCCTGAGCGCACGGGATTGTTACGCGGCAGGAGCGTCCCGGAACGATTGATTATTTATGAGGAGGAAATTCGATACGAGGTGAATGTGCAAACCGGGCAAAAAACCGGTTTCTACCTTGACCAGCGGCGAAACCGTGCCCGTCTCAAGGCTTATGCTGAGCACAGAGAGGTGTTGAATTGTTTCTGCTATACCGGAGGGTTCACTCTTTCGGCGCTGGCTGGGGGAGCCAGCCGGGTGCTCTCGGTTGACAGTTCCGGGGAGGCGCTCCAGATAGGGCAACGTAACCTTACATTAAACGGTTTACCGGAAAATCGGGCAGAATGGTTTGAAGGGGATGTTTTTCAGGTGTTGCGAAAGTTACGTGACCAGGCGCGATCCTTTGATTTGATCGTACTTGATCCGCCTAAATTTGCTCCCACCATCGCTCAAGCCGAACGCGCCGCCCGGGGATATAAGGATATTAATTTGCTGGCGTGTAAACTCTTGCGGCCCGGCGGGGTGCTTTTCACTTTTTCCTGTTCGGGGGGGATTTCACCGGCGCTGTTTCAAAAAATTGTGGCGGGGGCGGCCGTTGATGCCGGTGTGGAAATGGCGGTTGTGGAACGGCTTTCCCAGGGGCCGGATCATCCGGTTAGCCTGTACTTCCCGGAAGGGGAGTACCTTAAAGGCCTGGTTTGTGTGAAACAGTGATCGAGAGATACCCGATGAATTATTCCATTGTAGCCACTCTGGGTCCGGCAAGCTCTACCGAGCAGACCTGGCTGGCCATGACTGAAGCAGGGGCGACGGCCTTTCGCCTGAACACTTCTCACCTTTCTCTGGATGAGTTGGATGTCTGGTTGGAAAGGTTGGTTGCCTTTCGCCTGAAGTTCGGGATGCAGCTGCCTGTGATCCTTGATTTACAGGGGAGTAAGTGGCGTCTGGGAGAGTTTTCGCCGGTTGAGTTAGAGAAAGGAAAGCTGATTCGGATTGTTCCAACGGCAAAGACGCAGATTCCTGATACCCTGCCCGTTCCTCATGAGGATTTCTTTCGCGCGGTGAGGTTTTCGGGGAAGGAGATCCTTCTTAATGATGCCCGAGTAATCCTCAAAGTTGAGTCGTGGAATGAGAACGATGTCATTGCCCGGGTCATACTGGGCGGGTGGATCGAACCACGAAAAGGAATAACTCTTTCGGGAGGGGACTTTCGCATAGAAGGATTATGCGAGAAAGACCACGCAATTCTCCAGAGAATTCCATCGGAGGGATGGATCCACTTTGCCATCTCCTACGTTAGCGATGCAAGGGAGATGGAGGTTTACCGGTCTCTGATGGGAAAGGAACGCTACCTGGTTGCCAAGCTGGAACGCAAAAGCGCAGTAGAGGGAGCGGAGTCAATCTCACAACATGCGGATGCCCTCTGGCTTTGCCGGGGAGACCTGGGAGCCGAGCAGGGATTACCCGCCATGGCCGAGCTGGCTTATCAATTCGAGATGAATCTGGGTGAGATCAAGAAGCCGTTGTATCTTGCGGGTCAGGTCCTGGAACACCTTACAGACCATCCGATCCCAACCCGGGCGGAAGTAATGGCCCTGTACCAGGCGATCAGGGCAGGATATGCAGGATTTGTGCTTTCAGATGAAACGGCTATCGGGAGAAATCCGGTGGGCGCCTGCCAGGCCGCGGCGATGTTTCGATCGTCTCCGGGGGCAAGAGGGTTGCATGTGGGTAAAGTCAAAAGCGGCGGATGATGACTGTGTTCCGCCGCTTGAAGAGTGGAGATGGCGGGAATTGAACCCGCGTCCGAAAGATTCGATCCACAGACATCTACGAGCGTAGCTGCTCCTGAATCTCACCGGCATTCCCAGGAACAGCAGACAGGAACACCGGCCAGTCACTCAGGCCCGAAAGCCCTCTTTTGCCCGCTACGTGACGCTTGCAGGCAGCACCCTGACTTTGTCACGCCTGCTCGACCTCCGGCCAGGGAGCGGGGCCGGCAGACGTCACCCCGAGGGGTGATTAGCCACCGAAGGCTGTATTAAGCAGCCAGCGGGAGGGCGGAGTAAGTGCGGTTGGCACTTGATTTTTTGTACTGATTTTACGAGGTCGGTACCTCTCGGCTCGCAGTCTGGAATCAGCCTCTCCCGTCGAAGCCGATCATCCCCAGACAATCTCATTATATCATAACTCTACTTTATCGGATCAACCGATGGGGTCATTTAACGGATCAGTACAGGCGTACCGAAGAGGGCGAAAAATGTTGACATTGAAATAAGGGCAAAAAGGGGGTTATCAGGTAGAATCAAAGTTTGCGCCGTGAGGCGTACATTTCTCAGGTGGGAGGGCGCTCATGATCACCATTTACAAAAACACCGAAACCGGCCTGGAAGTGATTCCCGAAGTAGTGACGGGTTGCTGGATCAATGTTATTGACCCATCCTCTTCCGAAATTGATGAGTTGCTGGAGATGGGCATTCCCCGTGACTTTATCACCTATTCTCTCGACCTGGATGAGCGCTCGCGTACTGAGAGAGAGGATGACGGTACGCTTCTCATTCTTCTGCGTATCCCGTATTTCCAGGGAGTCAAAACCGACATTCCCTACACAACCATCCCGCTCGGCGTGATTATGAGTAATCGTTTTGTGGTAACGATTTGCCGCATGCAAAATGATGTCACAACTGAGCTGGGCTCTGGGCGGTTAAAAGGGCTTTCAACCGCCAAACGTAACCGTTTTGCTTTGCGTATCCTGCTGGCGACCGCCAACCGATATCTGGCCTATCTGCGGGAGATCAATCGTATTGTGGATACCCTCGAAGATCAGATTACGATTTCTCAGCGCAATCGTGAAATTCTCGAGTTATTGAAGTACCAGAAGAGTCTGGTGTATTTCAACACGGCGATCAAGTCCAACGAGGTGATGATGGAGCGCCTTCAGCGCTGGCAGATTTTCAAGGCATTCCCTGAAGATGAAGATCTACTGGAGGATGTGATCACTGAAAATCAGCAGGCGATTGAAATGGTGGGAATATCGAGCAACATTCTCAGCTCGATGATGGATGCTTTTGCCTCGATTATTTCCAACAACCTCAACGTGGTGATGAAATTCTTAACCTCCATTACCATTGTGATGAGCATTCCTACCATCGTCACCAGCTATTTTGGAATGAATGTGCACCTGCCTTTTGAAGATCACCCGTTGGCGGCGCTGTATGTGGTGTTGATCTTTTTGGCTTTTTCAGGCATTGTGATCTACCTCTTCATGAAGCGCGACTGGTTCTAGGGCGGATTATACAAAACTTGTCGGATTTGGAGTCCGGCTGGTACAATGCGAGCATGAACACTCCTGTACCAGGAAAAACCACCCTGAGGGAGCCGCCGGTTCTCATGGAGCCGTCGGATGCTCCCTATTTGTTGATACGAGATCTTTGTAAGCATTATCCTGAGGGAACTCAGGTACGCTCTGTGCTGCAAGGGGCAAATTTGACCGTCTCCAGAGGAGAGATGGTGGCAATTCTCGGAAAGAGTGGCAGCGGGAAGACCACCCTGTTGAACCTCATCAGCGGGGTCGATCGGGTAGATTGTGGGGAGATCTTCCTGGAGGGGATTCGTCTGACCGGTATGGATGAGTCAGCGCGAACGATCTTTCGCCGACAGAAAATTGGGTTTGTCTTCCAGTTTTTTAACCTCATTCCTACCTTGACCGTTTGGGAAAATGTCATCCTTCCACTGGAATTGAACGATCTGACCTCAAGTGCGGACTTCACCCGGGCGCGCGGGTTGCTGGCTGAAGTTGGACTGGCGAGACGAGAAAAGGCGTTTCCTGACCGTCTATCGGGAGGGGAGCAACAAAGAGTGGCGATTGCCCGGGCGCTGGTGCATAACCCTGCCCTGGTGCTGGCAGACGAGCCAACGGGTAATCTGGATGAAGAAACCGGCCAGCAAGTAATGGCCCTACTTGATTGCCTGACTCGTGGCTCGGGAAAGACCATGATCCTGGTGACGCATTCGGCAGAGGCGGCTTCTTATGCTGACCGGGTTTTTTCGTTGCACGATGGCCGCCTGGTGGCGGTGAATGGGCGCGGATGAAGCGGACAGGGCTTTTTCCTTCTGTGCTGTGGATGGTAGGGCTGCGTTATCTGGTGCGCCATGCCCGGCAGAGCGCTTTGATGATCTTAGGCGTGGCTCTGGGTGTGGCGGTAGTCATTTCGATCGACCTGGCCAACGCCAGCGCGGCGCGGGCTTTTGAACTGAGCACTGAGACTCTTACCGGCAAAGCCACTCACCAGATCGTCAGCGGCCCGCCGGGTGTACCTGATGCGGTTTATAGTGGGCTCAAGGTTTCGGGGTTCTCGTATCCGATGGCCCCCGTGATTACTGAGTATGTTTCTTCGCCCCGGCTGGGAGGGCATCCCTTGCAACTTCTGGGGATCGACCCGTTTGCGGATGGGGCGTTTCGGTCCTTTTTCGGCCAGGAAGGGAGTCTCCCTCTGGATGCCCTGACAGCTTTTTTAAGTCACCCCGGCGCGGTGATCCTTTCGCGATCTCTGGCGGAGCGATATGATGTAACCATTGGGCAAGAGATACCCCTGGTTGTGGGAGGGCAGACCCGGCAGGCGGAGGTGGTGGGCCTTCTGGATGCCGCAGATGATCTGAGCAGGCGCACTCTGGAAGGGGTCATTCTATCGGATATTTCTACCGCCCAGGAATTAACCGGCCACGTGGGCTTCTTATCCCGAATAGACCTGATTCTCCCCTCGGCAGAATTACCCGAACTGAAAGCTCTGCCGAAGGGTCTGCTGGTATTGCCTGCATCTTCCCGCAGTGCCACCCTGGAACAGATGACGGCGGCTTTTCGAGTCAACCTGACCGCCCTCAGTTTGCTCGCGCTGGTGGTAGGGTTATTTCTTATTTACAATACCATGACCTTTTCAGTGGTTCAACGCCGGGATCTTTTTGGAACCTTGCGTTGTTTAGGGGTTACCCGGAGAGAAATTTTCAGCCTGGTAGTGCTTGAAGCCGCTGTAATCGGCTTCATCGGATCTCTGGCCGGAGTGGGGTTAGGTATTCTTCTTGGCAGGGGCACTGTTCAGCTCGTCTCTCAAACGATTAACGATTTGTATTTCACCACAACCGTGCAAGCCGAGGGGATTGCCGTGAGTAGCCTGGTCAAGGGAGCGCTGGCTGGTTTGCTGGCCACGGTGGTCACCGCCGCAATCCCTGCATGGGAGGCTGCCTCAGTGCAGCCGCGCCTGGCTTTGCTCCGCTCCGGGTGGGAAGGCGCAGCCCGCGGGAGGGTGTGGCGGTCTGCGCTGGCCGGGGGAGGATTGATCGGGGTTTCTGTACTGGTTTTTCGGGCTCAGGGGGGCGGTATACTCAGCGGGTTTGCAGGGACGCTCCTTGCGGTGCTGGGAGCCGCCATGTTGACCGGCCTGGCAGTCATGTTGCTCGTTAAACTCGTCTCTCCATTAACGGGGCGTGTTTTCGGCTTGGTGGGGCGGGTAGCGCCCCGGAGTTTACTGGCCTCTCTGAGCCGGATTACGGTGACAGTCACAGCGCTGATGGTTGCTATTGCGGTGACCATCGGGGTTTCAATCATGATCGATAGCTTCCGAAAGACGGTGATTCTGTGGCTGGATGAAACCCTGCAAAGTGATATTTATCTTTCAGGACCTATTTACACTGCCGCCATGCCTATGTCGCCGGTTTCCCCGGAGGTCATAGACCGTTTACGCACCTGGCCGGGTGTGGAGCGTGTGGACACATTGCGATCAACCAGCGTACAATCGCGGTTCGGGGAAGTTAACCTTTCGGCCACGGACAATCCAACCGTAGGATACGAACGGTTGTTTTTATTCCTGGATGGAAAGCGTGATCAGGTCTGGGAACGGCTGCTTGCCGGTGAGGTGTTAGTATCCGAACCGCTGGCCAACCGGCTGGGTATTCGGAGGCCCGGAGGATTCATTGAGGTAAACACTCCTCAGGGCTGGCATTCCTTCCGGGTGATGGGGGTATATTACGACTATGCCTCCAGCGAAGGAACGCTGTTAATGGCCATGAAACCTTATCGTGAGCTCTGGCAGGATGAGGCAGTCACCTCGGTGGGGTTGCGGTTGGCGAGCGGTATGGATGCTGACCGCGTAGTGCGGGAACTGCAGGATACTCTGGCTTCTGAACAGCAACTGGTTATTCGGGCGAACCGCACCCTGCGCCGGGATGTATTGATGGTATTTGATCGAACGTTCACCATTACCGTTGCCTTGCGGCTTCAGGCCACCGTGGTGGCTTTTATCGGGGTGTTAAGCGCTCTTTTCCTGTTGCAGGTTGAAAAACAACGAGAAGTGGGTATTTACCACGCACTGGGATTCACCCCTGCCCAGCTTCGGCGCATGGTTTTTTTAGAGACAGGACTGATGGGGCTGGCCGCTGGCCTGCTGGCTATGCCGACCGGGTATGCGTTGGCGATGATTCTCATCTATGTAATTAATAAACGTTCCTTTGGGTGGACGCTTCAACTTTCTGCCGAGCCGGGAGCTTTTCTTCAGGGGTTCCTTGTGGCGCTGGTGGCGGCATTACTGGCGGGAGTTATCCCGGCGGTGCGATTTAGCCGGATGTCGGCGGCGGAGACGATCCGATATGACTAGGCGATGGATGCGTTGGTTCCTGATGTTGTTGCTGGTAGGAGGGGTTCTGGGAATGGCCGGGCTGGCGTTTTCTCCTCGCCCAAAAACAGCCGAGGTGCGCGCACGGCTGGAAGGGTTGAAAGCCAGCCCCGGCGTGTTTATGCGCGCTGATGGGCCGCGCACGCTGGTCTTTCCACGTGATCACGGGGCACATGAGGACTTCCAGACGGAGTGGTGGTATTTCACCGGAAACCTGAGCACTGCAGAGGGGCGCGAGTTTGGTTTTCAACTTACTTTTTTCCGGCGCGGGTTGCTACCCCCGGATCAACAGCTGCCGCGGAAGTCAACGTGGGTGACTGACCAGGTTTACCTGGCACATTTTGCCCTGGCGGATGTAAAAGGCCGGCGTTTTCAATATTTTGAACGCTTTCAACGCGGGGCTGGAGGGCTGGCCGGAGCGCAGGGAGAACCGGGTTTTCGGGTGTGGCTGGATGACTGGCGGGTTGAACAGACTGCGGAGAGGAAATATCACCTTGCGGCTGGCGAGGGCGACCTTCGCCTTGAACTTGATCTAACGGATGGTAAGGGCCCCATTTTACAGGGAGACAGAGGGTACAGCCAGAAGGGCGACGAACCGGGGAATGCCTCTTATTACATCAGCCTGACACGCCTGGTAAGCCAGGGTACGGTGGAGGTGGGCGGCGTTCGGTATGCGGTGAGCGGGCTGAGCTGGATGGATCATGAATTCAGTACCAGTGCTCTGAGTCAGGGGCAGGTAGGCTGGGACTGGTTTTCCATCCAGTTACAGGACGGTTCGGAACTCATGATGTATACCATTCGGCGCGAAGATGGAGGAGCCGATCCATACTCAAGCGGCACGGTGATCCTCCCGGACGGCAGTACCCGCCGATTGGGAGCGAATGATTTTACGATTAGGGCAGAGGATCGCTGGGAGAGCCCCCATTCGGGCGGGGTGTACCCTTCTGCGTGGGTGATTGAGGTTCCTTCGGAGGGTCTTGTGCTCCGGGTTCGCCCCCGACTTGCCGATCAGGAATTAAATGTATCTTTTATTTACTGGGAGGGAGCGGTTCAGGTTGAGGGAGAAAAAGAGGGCGTCCGTATTGAGGGAGGCGGCTATGTGGAGTTGACAGGATATGCACAAAGCCTGGAAAACACTTTCTGATCGAGGCCGTTTGGATTAGGGGAAAAAGGGCGGTCTGGACATTTTTGTTCAGACCGCCCCTGGGTGACTCACCACCGGGTGTATCCCTGGCTCATCCCTCGATATTCGATGAAGGGTTCGTTGATTAATTTTGCCCAGAGAGCGATCTGACAGGACTCTTCCAGGGTGGTTGACCAGTGGAAGGCTTCGTCAAGCGTCTGGCCAATGGCAAAACTACCGTGCCCACGCAGCATGACAATTTTATAGGCAGTGAGAGCTTCAGCTAGTTTATTGGCCATCTCTGGCGTGCCGGAGGCAAATTCTTCGGTGATCACGGGGACTTTCTTCAACAGATAAGAGGCTTCATTGTCAATGGGGACGATTTCATCGCGTGAAAGAGAAAAAGCAATGGCCGCACGTGGGTGGCAGTGGACAATAGCCAGCGCGGGGGTGCGCATATAGATGGTGCGGTGCGCTAAAAGTTCGGTGGATGCAAGGGCAACTCCCGAATCGTTTTTAAAAAGGCCGGTTTCGATCAGGTCGTGGGGTTTGAGCCGCCCCAGTTGAGCTCCCCGCCGTTTGATGATCACCCGGTCGCCCACGCGGATGCTGATATTCCCGCCATGTGAGCTGATCATCCCGGCGGTGTAGAGATCACGGCCAATCTCACAAAACTGTTCATAAATTCGCTCGTCAATCATGCGGCCACCTCCATCCATTCACTCAAACCAAGTTCCTCCAGTTTCGCGCGCGATGGAACGCCGTTTTCGTCCCAGCCTCGCGCGCGGTAATACTCTTTGAGCATGGGTTCCAGGTGATTGACCCAACCCTTGCTTGGGCCATCGGGGATGGCTTCCTGCAACAGACGCGGCGGGAGGGTGTCATCGGCGCGGGTGAACCCCTCACGCAGGTTGTACAACCGTTCCAGGTTCCAAACCCGTT
>Ga0226835_1001779_pt1 | contig 10528 bp, 8 predicted proteins | sample LAC_MetaG_1_FD_163627 | JGI IMG/M metagenome (GOLD analysis project Ga0226835, IMG submission 163627) | Anaerobic ammonium oxidizing microbial communities from anammox membrane bioreactor (MBR) in UC Berkley, California, United States -... | ecosystem: Engineered > Bioreactor > Anaerobic >...
CCGCTGAGCGACGACCCATGAGCAGCTCAATTGATCCACCCGATCTGCCCAGGCTGCCTCGCGACCGTAAGCGATGAGTTCCGCCATGCCCTGGATGCCATCCACCAGGGCAGTGGACATCTCTGCTCGCAGTTCCACCATGCGCCGCCCAGGGTGGCGTCCTAGCCGGCGAGCGATCGCGGGAATACCCAGCGCGGCTGATAGCCAGCAAGCCGCCCAGACCTGGGCGACCTGCTGGTGAAAGCGATGTAAGAACAACCATACCGCAAGGCCGACGACAATTGCCGAAAGCGGCGGCGCGACCACGCGCACATAAAAGTTTTCCAGCGATTCAATGTCACCTAAAATTCTGGCGAACAGATCGCCGCTGCGCCATCTTGCCAATCGCGCTGGAGCAAGCGGCTCCAGCGCCTGGTAAAACCATACCCGCAGGCGGGCCAGTAAATGAAAAGTGGTCTGATGGGATAGATAACGTTCCAGGTAACGGAACAGCCCACGGGAGATGCCAAAAAAACGCACGCCTACAATCGCGGTTTGCAATTCGGCGATGGAGGGATGTAAGGCGGCTGCGGAGATGATATAAGCAGAGGCGCTCATCAGGCCAACGCCGCTCAAGGTCGTGGCTGCGCCCATCAACACCGACAGCGCTGCCCAACGCCAGTACGGCGCTAACAGGCGCAGTAAACGCAGCAGGATGCTGATGGAGAGCGTTTCGCCAGCGAACGTGTTGCCCCACGCGAGAGGCGTTGGAAGCAGAACCGAAGACACAGGACGACTTTCGACGCTGCTTGCCGGGCGCAGCGCCGTCGTTTCGGCGGCATCTGCTCTGCCGGTTTCATCCAGCCTTTGCTCCGCTGGCAAGATGTCCGTATAAGCTCGGATCAAATTACGGTAAAGCTGGCAATTCTCCAGCAATTCAGCGTGACGGCCGCGCGCAATCACCTCGCCCTGATCCAGGACGACGATCTGGTCAGCATTAAGGACGGTGTTGAGGCGATGAGCGATGATCAGGCAGGTCTTGTTCAACAGCAGGCGTTCTAGCGACTTTTGTATCAGCTCCTCGCTTTCCAGGTCTAGGTTTGCCGTGGGTTCATCCAGGACGACCAGCGGAGTTTCACGCAAGAAAGCCCGCGCCAGCGCAATTCGCTGCGCCTGCCCACCGCTCAGGCGCGCTCCATGCTCGCCGATCCGGGTGTCATAACCTTGGGGCAGCGCGGCAATAAAATCATGCGCCTCGGCTTGCCGGGCAGCCCAAATCGTCTGCTCTCGGTTGGCTTGCGGGCGCGCCAGTTGAATATTCGCCAGGGCTGTATCATCAAATAGATACGGCGTTTGCGAGACCCAGGCAATGCGCTCGCGCCATAGTTCCGGGCGGATTTGCATCAACGGCTGCTGGTTGACAAAGATTTGCCCTTCATCAGGTTCAATAAAGCGCAGAAGCAGCGAGGCAATCGTGCTTTTGCCTGCCCCGCTGGGGCCAACCAGCGCGACTTTTTGACCGGCGGGAATATCCAGGGTGACATTTTTTAGAGCTGCACGGCCATCTGTGTAAGAGACGCTTACCCCTTCCAGGTGGATGGCAGGCGGCGCGGAAAGCTCTGGCGACGGGCGCTCCTCACTTGGGTCGAATGAGGTCGCTGGGGATTGTTCCAGAATGGCAAATATTCGTTTCGCGGCCTCCACGCCAGACATGCCCGCGTGAAACCGCGCGCCTAACAAACGCAGCGGCAGGTAAAACTCTGGCGCCAGCAATAGCACGAAAAACGCCTGTTCAAAGGTCAGCCAGCCATAGAGCAAACGCAACCCGACCTGCACTGCGGCGACGGCTGTGCTCAATGTGGCTACCATTTCCAATACCAGAGCAGAGAGGAAGGTTACTCGCAATACGCCCATCGTGACCTGGCGAAAACGGTCGCTCACCTGGCGGATGGTTTCCGCCTGCGCCTGGCTGCGCCCAAGAATTTTTAGGGTGGTCAGACCTTGCAACACATCCAGAAAGTAAGCGCTCATCCGGCTGAGGGTCTGCCACTGGCGTTGAGTCAGGGTCTGCGCCAGACTGCCGATCAAGATCATGAAGATGGGAATGAGCGGCGCAGTAAGGAGCAAGACGAGCCCTGAGAGCAGGTCTATTGGAAAAACGATCATCAGAAAGGTGAGCGGCGTCAGCGCGGCGATCACCAGCGTGGGGAGATACTGGCTGAAGTAGGCGTCCAGGGCTTCGATCCTCTCCAGGGCGATGTTCGCCAGTTCTCCGCTGCGTTCGCCGCTCACATAAGCCGGACCTAAATCCAGCAGGCGGCGGTAGAAATCTGCCCGCAGGATGACTTTCACGCGGGAGGCAATAGCATTGGCTGAAAGCTCGCTCCCCCATGCCAAAGCGGCGCGCGCCAACATCACCAAAAGCAATGCAGCTAAAGTCGGGACGGTCTCCCCTAACCCTTGTCTATCCAAGAAACCGCGAGCGATCACGCGGCTGAGAAGACCGGCCTGCAAAGCCGTCAAAACGCCTGCTGCAAAACTCAGCCCAACCGTGAGCATCAAAGCCAATCGGCTCTGGCGGGCCAGTTGCAGCAGGCGCCTGTCGAGGTTCATTTACCGGATGATGGCAATTGGTTGGCGCAAGTCAGCGCTTAGTACACCAACGGCGAATCCGACGTTAAGCGTTTACGAAAGACCCAGTAACTCCATGCCTGATAAGCCAGCACAATGGGAACAAAGATGATGGCGACAATGGTCATCACTTTTAGCGTATAGGGACTGGATGAGGCGTTGAAAATCGTCAGGCTCCAGGCGTCGTTCAGGCTGGAGATCATCACCCTGGGGTACATATATAGGAAGGCAGTGACCAAAGAGAAGGCGATGGATACCGCCGTGGTGAAGAAAGCCCAGCCTTCGCGGTTTTTGTTGACAAAATAGCCGCTGAGCAGGATGGCCACCATGCCGGTCAGCGGGATGACGCCGGGGTTCACGCCTAAGCGGGCGACGAAATCAGTCTCGAAGTAGGTGGCAGTCAACAGCGCCAACAACACCAGCACCACGATCAGCCACAAGCGGCGGGCAGCCGCCCGCGCGCTTTGGCGCAGTTCGCCGTCTGTTTTCAGGCTGATGAAGATCGCGCCATAGAGGGTGAAAGCCGTTAATGTGGCTGCGCCGGCCAGCAAAGCGTAAGGGTTGAGCAGGTTGAAGAAGCCGCCGACATAGTTCATATCAGCGTCAATGGGCACGCCGCGCACCAGGTTGCCAAAGGCCACGCCGATCAACAACGCCGGCAGCGCGCTGCCCAGGAAGATCAACCAGTCCCACAGGGCGCGCCAGCGTGGGCTGGCGTCTTTGCTGCGATATTCCAGCGCCACGCCGCGGGCGATCAGCGCCAGCAGAAGCAGAAGCAACGCCAGGTAGAAACCGCTGAACAGCGTGGCGTACCACTGTGGAAAAGCGGCAAAAGTGGCGCCCCCGGCGGTGAGCAGCCAGACCTCATTCCCATCCCAATGGGGGCCGATGGTATTGATGAGGATGCGCCGTTTGTGATCCGTCTTATCTGGGGCAGAATCTTTGCTCAGGAAGGGCATCAGAATACCCACGCCGAAGTCGAAGCCCTCCAACACAAAGAAGCCGATATACAGGATAGCGATGAGAACAAACCAGACTGTGTTGAGCGTCATGGCGGACCTCCGTCTTTCTCGTCAATCTTGCGCGCCGACCAGGGATGGCATCGCATCTGCTTCGTCGGCTGTTGGGTAATGGCCATCTTCTGGGCCGGCCTTGGCGTATTTCGTTATCAAGTAAACCATGGCGGCCATCAAAGCGCCATAGATCAGCGTATAGACGATCAAGCTAATCAACACATTACCTCCCGGAACGACATTGGATACCCCATCTTCAATGCGCATCAAGCCATACACCACCCAGGGAACGCGCCCCAATTCGGTCAAGATCCAGCCGAAGGCGTTGGCTATATATGGCAATAAGATCGCCCATTGGAAGATTTGGAGCGCCCGCGGCCGCTGTTCGACAATTTCGCCCATCACCAGGAAGAGCGCCCACAACGCAAGTCCAATCATCAGGAAACCCAGGCCAACCATGATGCGAAAGCTCCAATACACGATAGCCACCGGTGGTATGTAATCTCCACTGCCGTATTGTTGCTCAAATTGCGCTTGCAGATCGTAGATGCCCTGGATTTCACAGTTCAATTGGTTGTACGCCAGCAGACACAGCAGACGAGGCAGGCGGATGGAAAAGACTTCTTCGCGTTGGCTCAGGTCGCCGATGGTGATCAGGGAAAAGGAGGCCGGCGATTCGGTGCGCCACAACGCCTCGGCGGCGGCCATTTTCATGGGTTGCGACTCGACCATGTGCTGCGCCTGGCTGTGCCCGTTCAGAGCTACCAGAATCGCGGCCATTGTCCCAATGATGGCTGCAATCTGAAAAGAGCGGCGAAAGACCTGGATGTGATTTTTACGCAGTAAATGATAGGCGCTGATGCCCATGACAAAGAAAGCTGCGGTTACGAAACCGGCAGATAGTGTGTGGGGGAACATCACCCACACGTTGGGGTTCAGAACCAGGTCGAAGAAATTGACCATCTCGGCGCGCCCGTTGTTCAGCACATAACCAACCGGTTCCTGCATGAAGGAGTTGGCAATCAAGATCCACAGAGCAGAAACGTTCGTGCCGATGGCTACCAGCCACATGGTCAACGCGTGCACCCCTTTGGAGAGCTTGTCCCAACCAAAGATCCAGATGCCCAGGAAGGTGGACTCCAGGAAGAAAGCCAGCAGCGCTTCGATAGCTAATGGAGCGCCGAAAATATCGCCCACGAAGCGCGAGTATTCCGACCAGTTCATGCCAAATTGGAATTCCTGGACGATGCCGGTCACCACCCCCAGGGCGAAATTGATCACAAACAATTTCCCCCAGAACTTGGTCATGCGCAGGTAAAGCTCATTGCCCGAACGCACATAAAGCGTTTCCATCAAGGCAACGATCACCGACAGACCTAAGGTCAAGGGGACGAAAAAGAAATGGTAAATGGTGGTGATAGCAAATTGCAGCCGTGCGAGTACAAGCGCATCCATAAGCAACTCCTTTCGCTGGCGAGGGAATTATTGAACCGCGCGGGTGGGCGTTCGAGGCGCCATTTATAATATTATAGTAAGGATATTTATCGGCTGCGCCAGTATCAAAATATCCTGATCGTAGTATAGCAAATGTCACAAATTTTTTAACCCCCAGGTTAACCCTGTACAGGATGACCAGACGGCCACCCTGCTTCGGGTTATCGTTTCGCCGCCTATGAAGGCCAAAAGCCACGTTGAATGGGGCGCATCTCCTGCGCCACGATAAACGCTTCTGGGTCGGCGTCCAGGATAATTTGCTGCGCCCGCTCTGTGCTGCGCCTGGGGAGGCTGCATTGTAACAGCGTCACAACCCCGTCTTTGCCTCGACCAGATATTTCGGTGACTGCGAACCCCTCCTGGCGCAGGCTCTCAACCAGCAGCGCGCCGCGGCGCGCGCTGACGATCTGCAAGCGAGTATAGCCGACCGCAATGCGCTCTTCAATCCACATTCCAACCAGCACACCGCTGGCGAAGCCGGCGGCATAACCGATCAGTTTCAGCCAGTTGCCCATATCGGTCAGCACCAGGCGCACGCCGATCACATAGACCGCCGCTCCCCCAAACGCCATTGCCCAGGTCATCAGCTTGCGCCCGCGCATCAAGAACATCAGGCGCAAGGTGAACAGGGTCATGTCCAGGATACGCAGCAAGAACAGATACAGTGCGTATTGCAAAGTTCAGGCTCTCCAGAAACCGCGCCGCACCGGGCGCACATCCTCTGAGGTGATAAAGGCGTTTTCGTCCACTTCGTTCACCAGGCGATGCACTTTGTCCACATTTTTGCGCAGCACACTGCAGCTCAATAAGGTCACCATGCCATCTTTGCCGCGCGCCGGAATTTCTGTGATGGCATAGCCTTCGGCGCGCAGCCTCTCGGCGATGGCTGCGCCGCGCCTGGGGCTGACAATGCTGAGCTGCACATGGCCGATAGCCAGCTTCTCCTCAATCAACATGCCGATTACATTGCCGGTGGCGAAACCGGCTGCATATCCGAGGATGTTCAGCGGATTGTTCAGGTCTTTCAACACTGAGCCAATCGCAATTACGAAAATCAGCGCCTGGAAGAAACCCAACACCCAGGCGATCCCCTTGCGCCCGCGCATCACCACCAGCACCCGCAACGTGTCCAGGGTCATATCTGTGACGCGCAGCGCGAAAATAACGCCCGCTGTCAGCCAAGCCGACAGAGATAGTAATGTTTCCATAGTCGTTTTCCGTTCTGTCTGAAATTAATCGAGGCTCTGTGGCGCCTTCAAGCTGGCTTGCAGCGCCGGCAGGTACATTCTTTCGAGATATTCTTTGACCATTCGGCGGGTGCTGAATTGCGGCCCGATGGTGCGGATGGAGCTCTTGATGCGAGAAATCCACTCGCCTGGCAAGCCGTCCGAAGAACGCAGTTGATAGTACAGCGGGATAATCTCATTTTCCAGGATGTCGTACAGGGATTTCGCGTCGTCTTCATCCTGGCGGTCGGGGTTATCATAATCAATGTCTTTGCCAATCGCCCAGCCATTCTGACCGTTGTATCCTTCGCGCCACCAGCCATCCAGGACGGAGAAGTTGAGCACCCCGTTTACGGCAGCCTTTTGACCCGAAGTGCCAGAGGCCTCGTTCGGTCGCCGCGGCGTATTCAACCACACGTCCACGCCCTGCACAAGATAACGCGCCAGATTCATATCATATTCTTCCAGGAACGCCAGACGTCCGCCGAACTCTGGACGTTTGACCGCACGGTACACTTCCTGGATTAACATTTTCCCGCCCTCGTGATCTGGGTGCGACTTGCCGGCGAAGATGATTTGTACCGGTTTCTCTGGGTCGCTAACCAATCTAAGCAACCGATCCAGATCGCGCAGGATCAGGTTGGCGCGCTTATACGGCGCAAAGCGACGGGAGAAGCCAATGGTCAAAGCGTATGGATCCAGCATCACACCCGACGCCACAACCTGTGAGGGGTGCCAGCCGCCGCGCAGCCACCGTTCTCGCGCCCGCTCGCGGATGTAAGCGGTCAATTTTCTTTTCAGGTGCAGCCGCACTGTCCAGAGTTGATCGTCCGGTATGTTGTTGACCAGCTCCCAAACATCTGGGTCGTCGGCGTGTTCTAACCAATCTGCCCCCAGATAGCGCTCATATAGGTGCAATAAGCGACGCGCCAGCCAGGTGCCAGTGTGAATGCCATTGGTGATATGCGTGATGGGCACATCCTCAACGCTCTTCTCAGGCCAAAGGTATTGCCACATCTTACGCGCCACCTGACCATGCAGTTCAGATACGCCGTTGCGGTGTTCAGAGAAACGCAGCGCCAGAGCCGGCATACTGAAGGTTTCTCCCCAGGAGACGGTATGGCGCGCCAGATCCATGAATTGTTCCCGCTCCAGGCCGAGTGTTGGCCAGACGTTGGAGAAATACTTATCTACCAGCCACAGGGCAAATTCATCGTTTCCAGCAGGAACAGGCGTATGCGTGGTGAAGACATTGCTGGACTGAATCAACTCGGCGGCCTGATCGAACGAGTGTCCCTCTTCCATATACTCACGCAGGCGCTCTAGCACCAAAAATGCAGAGTGCCCTTCGTTCATGTGCCAGACATCCGGCGCATAACCCAGCCGCCTCAAAGCGCGCACGCCGCCGATCCCCAGCAGAATCTCCTGTGATATGCGCAGATCAGGGTCGCTGCTATACAGGCGCGCGGTCAGAGCGCGATCGCCGGGGCTGTTCTCCTCCAGATTGGCGTCCAGCAGATAAAGCGGCACCCGCCCGACGCGCACCTCCCACAGGCGAACGAACACTTTGCGCCCAGGCAAATCCACCGATACCAGGAGCGGTTTGCCGCCCTCTTCCATCACAGGCAGCACGGGCAGCTCCGAAAATGGATGGGGAAGGTATTGCGCTTCTTGCCAGCCATCTTCCGTGATGCGCTGGGTGAAGTATCCTTCGGTGTAGAAAAAGCCGATCGCCACAAAAGGTAAGCCGAGATCGCTGGCTTCTTTGGTGTGGTCGCCGGATAGGACCCCCAACCCGCCGGCATAAATGGGCAGGGTTTCATGCAGGCCAAATTCCATCGAGAAATAGGCAATCAAATGGTTTTCCAGCTCTGGATAGGCGCTTTGGAACCAGGTCTCTTTGGCTTCCATGTATTGATCGAAGGAGCGGAAAGTGCGGTCGTAAAATTCCAAATAGTAGCGGTTATTCATCACCGCGTTCAGCCGCGCCCGTTCCACCTGCCGCAGAAATTGGACGGGGTTATGATATGTGCGTTCCCACAATTCACGGTCAATGCGCGAATATAAACGCTGCGCATCGGGATTCCAGGTCCACCACAGGTTATACGCCAATTCTCCCAGGCGGGAAATCCGCCGCGGCAAGCTAAAGCCGTTCGGAATTTGTGCGCGAAATGTTAGCATCCTCTATTTTCCTCTAAAGCAACTCTATAGGTTTGGGCTATCTTATTGAAATACCCAGACAACCCTAATCGGGCGCAAAAGCGCCCGATGCCCTATATCTTACCACAAGCCTGGCTGACAATCTGGACAATTCAGGGCAAACGCCATGTTTTTTTTCGCCATCCCTACACAAAAACCGCATTTCATGCTAAGATCAGCCTTCGGCAAACCACACTGACGTGGCTGCTTTCCGCTCCCGGCTGCGCCAACGGCGCTGTCCAGGGGCAATCCCGAGGAAAGGAGGCATCCCTTATGCGCGAATATGAATTGATGTACATCGTCCATCCCGATCTGGACGAGAGCGCGCTGAACGACGTCGTCCAGCGCGTCGCCGCCTGGATCACCGACGGCGGCGGCGAAGTTGTCAAGACCGAGATGTGGGGCAAGCGCCAGCTCGCTTACCCAATTCGCAAGCAGACGCAGGGGCAATATGTGCTGATGCATTGCAAAATGGCCCCCAAGTTTGGGGTAACGCTGGAACGCAACCTGCGCTTCCAGGAACCCATTCTGCGCTTCCTGCTGTCGGTTAAATAGTTCCATCCGGGCCTGGCATTGCGCCAGCGCCGCAAGGAGTTGGAAATGACGCGAGGATTGAATAAAGTCCTGATCATTGGACGAGTTGGGCGAGATCCGGAGATGCGCTATACACCTTCCGGGCGACCGGTGACTACCTTCAGTATTGGCACCAGTCGCACCTGGAGCACCGCCGACGGCGAAAAACGCACTGAAACCGAGTGGTTTAATGTCGTCGCATGGAGCAACCTGGCAGAGATTTGCAAACAATATCTGGCGAAGGATCGTTTGGTCTATGTCGAAGGTCGTTTGCAAACCCGCCATTGGGAAGACCCGGATGGCAACAAGCACTCTGCAACAGAGATCGTCGCCAATGAGATGATCATGCTCGATGATCGGCGCGAAAGCAGCGCCGCATCGGAGTTCGAAGACGAAGAGGATCTCTTCACTTAGATATAGATATGCCATGAATCTGGTCGGTTATCTATGATCCGGACCAGAGAGGAGTTAGAAAGTGACCAATCAACCCCCTATGAACGAGGCTCAGCCCGGCGGGCGGCGCTTTTTCTCACGCCCCCGCGAGTGCATGTTCTGCACGGATAAAAATGCAGTGATTGACTATAAGTTGGTCGAAGTCTTACGCCGCTTTATAACCGATGATGGAAAAATCCGGCCGCGTCGGCAGACAGGCACCTGCGCCAAACACCAGCGCGAGCTGGCGCGTGCGATCAAACGCTCTCGCCACATAGCGTTGCTTCCCTATACCGGCGAAGTTTTACGCTAATTCCTTGACCAGGAGCATGGCTTGCCGCCTGCTCCTGGCGAAAACCTTTTTCCAACGAGGCATGATCGCATGGGAAACAATCCATCCAAAAAGCAGCCGATCCTGACCAAAAAACATCAGGATCGCATCACTCGCGAAAGGCGTCAGACCCGCCTGATCGTTATTGGCGCCATCCTGGTTACAGCGCTGGTGTTATTGACGATCGGCTACGGCATTTTGGACCAACAATTCCTGAAATACCGCCGGCCGGTGGCTGTTGTGAACGGAGAGCGAATTTCCGCAGAACAATTTCGCGGGTTCACCAAATATTATCGTTACAATCTGATCCGCAGCGCCGAACAGACGTACCAGTTCGCCAGTCTGTTTGGCGGCGATCAGACCATGCTGCAAAATTTCCTGGGCCAGTTGCAATCCATCTCCGCGCAGCTCAACCCTTTCAACGCTGGGGAAGCTGCCCTGAATGTCTTGGTGGATAACACCTTGATGATTCAAGAAGCGAAAAAGATGGGCATCACCGTAACGGATGAGGAAATTGAAGCACGCATGCAAGAGGCGATGGGTTATTTCGCCAATGGTACACCCACGCCCACCAATACCCGCCCCCCGATTGCAACTTCTACACTTTCACCACAGCAATTGGGGATGTTGAAACCAACCGACACCCCCAC
>Ga0226835_1001782_pt1 | contig 10505 bp, 11 predicted proteins | sample LAC_MetaG_1_FD_163627 | JGI IMG/M metagenome (GOLD analysis project Ga0226835, IMG submission 163627) | Anaerobic ammonium oxidizing microbial communities from anammox membrane bioreactor (MBR) in UC Berkley, California, United States -... | ecosystem: Engineered > Bioreactor > Anaerobic >...
GATCCGGTAGAAACATTTTTCTCTCCTGCAGAAAACTCGCTCGAGCTTCGCAACGGCGCAAAGCTTCAACCGTCATGCTGCCACGCCATCAGCCAACTCTCAAGATGCCGTTTCTGGTGCGTTTACGATTCATCATCACCCATCCATGCCATTGTCCATCCAATCTCATAGATTGAAGCTGCTTGCGAGAATGCTTGCAGGGCATAGCCGCTCTCACAAAGTAAAAGAACCGCTCTTAACTCGTTGAAAAGACGGACCAAGAGAGTAATCGCTACCCTCTTTGCGTCTGTCATCTCTGATGCTCTTATAGGCATTTCAGCTTGAAGGATCTGCTGGATCAGGTTCATAGCCTGTTTCACCAGATTCCCATGTCCACTGTATTGCGGTAGCAAAAGTGCTCTGCATCTCTCTTCTTCTTCTTCAATCGAATGTGGCTCTGTCGGATCATTCATTCGGAAAAGCCTTCTTAGTAGGGTTTTTAGGTACTTCCAGAAAATTTTCACTTCTGATTCTCGGTGGCGTTTTGCTCATCTTACAAGGAGCATTTACTTCTGAAATAAGTAGCTGGAGGGTACCCCAATATAAGCATGGGGATACTGATCTCCACCGGTCTTGATATCATCCGTTATCAGACTTTTGGAATTTATTCCTCGTGCATATGACTGGCGCTGGATTTCAGCCTGTCAGACGGCCGACTGAAACATAATTTTTATTATGTGGCGTGCTGGAAAGGCGTCTCTTTTGTATGTTGCCGCTTGCGCGGCTGGCCCCGACCACCCACCCCTCCTCCGCCGTCCTCCCCGGCTCGTTGCGCAGCGGTACCGCCGCTGCGCTAAGACAGTGGCCAGATCGGGAATATGTCTTATATTGCACGTTCTGTGAGGCCGCCGATGTCGCAACTGGAAAACCAAGAATCGGGCGACCGCGCGATAGTCTCAAGGCCAGAGGCTAAGTCACTGCAAACAGCGGACGCCCAGGCGGCACGAGCGGCAGGAGCTTCGCAGGTGGAAGCCGCACAGGCGCTCAACCCGAACCGCCACAACGGCAGCGCCGGAGGCGACAGGCACGACAGTATCCAGATCGTGGCGGTGGAAGAGGACGGGAAGCAGAAAATAATAGCCCAGCGCCCAAGAGACATGGGGCAGGAGTCAGCAAAAGAAATTACCCATGAGTACATCCGGGACAAAGCAAAGACCGGCGACGTTTACGCTCAGACCTTCGCCAAAGATCTCGATATGGCAGAAAAGCTGGCAGCCGGACCAGAAAGAGACAAGGCGATTGCATATACGCTATGGAAAGCCGAATGCATGTTCAATCCAGGCAAGCAGAAAGAGGCACCGGAAACGGCTAGCAACAACCGAATGGACACGGGAGCTTTCATAGCGCTGGAAGCAGAGAAAAACCCAGTGGCTGAGCCGGTGGCAAAGTTCCATCAATGGGTAAAGGAGCAACCGCCTGGACCGGAGCAAGAAGCCTTCAAGCAATTAGTCCGCCAGCAGGCGGCCGAGCTTTCGCCAGAGATGAGAGCAAATATGGAGCAGCTTGCCCGGCAGCGGGCTATGTCCGATCAGTCCGGGCTGGATGCAGGCGGCACGCACATGGCTATATCGCCAGAGATGCTTCAGGGCAGAGTTACCGTAAGTGACGAGCCTCCCCTGGCTAACACGCCTGAAGGCTGGCTCAACGTCGGGCAGAAGATAGCGGCGCTTCCCTTGCTCCAACAAGTGGAAGTAATAGGGTCAGGTCTTAGAGCCGGGATCGAGCAATACCAGCAGGACGAGCGGGAGCGGGCCTGGGGCAGGTTGATAGGGACAGTGGAAGGAGTCGGACAGGTAGCAGTGAACCTGGCTAAGGTAGCGGACTTCGGAGCGGCGCTTGTCCTGGGTGACAGTGAACGAGCCGGGCAAATGGGAGCTGAATTCGGCAACGCAGTAGGAGAGACGATTGTTAGTGGCGTGCAAATCTTTCGGGCCGGTGACGAATACTTCCAGAGCGTGGGCTACTCGGGCAACTATGACAAGCCGTTTGCTGATCTCTTAGTTGTCGCCAACACCCTTAACGAGCGCTGGAGCCAGTTGCCGCCCCTGGAGCAGGAGCGCATCAAGTACAGGTTCTTTACTGAGATGACCGCCGACGGGCTCATTGGGCTAGGCGGAGCCAAGGCTATTGGGAAGGCAAAGACATTCACCGAGGTTCTGGACACGGCGTCCCAGGAAGTAGCAAAGCACGGCAAGCAGGCCGTAGACGCTTCAAAGAAAGCCGCCAGAACGCTGGCCAACACTGTAGATGACCTGCTACAGCCCGACTTTGTGACCCCTGACGGACAGAGAATAAAGCTCGGAAGGCTCAACCAACCTCATGCCGACAAGCCCGACACCGGCATGCTAATGTCTAAGGCTGATGACTTGAGCGGAAGCAAACCCGAACATCTTAGACCAGGAAAGGGCAGAGAAATAGAGCCTGTGGACGAAAGAGAGATAGTAAATCCGATTGATCGGGCAGCCCCGGCAGAGCAGAAAGTAGCCCAATTAATGGCACTTTCGGAGAAAAATAAGCCACTGGTCGAAAAGTTTCTAAAAACTATTGATACCAAATTTGGCACCAAATCGGAGATGAGTTTCAAGGAACGGCAGGACATCTTGGATAAGGCGAAACGCCCGTCAATAAAGGAAAACAGACCATGGTTCGATGTCGAGCATGTCAGAGATTCGTTCCGATTTAAGACACCGGTACACGATATGAAGGATTTACCCAACATCGTAAAACATTTGCGGGATAGCGGGTTTGAGGTGGTGAAATTGGATCTGGACAAGTTAATCAACCCAAAAGGCCGGGGCTGGCGAATGGCAGCCATCGACCTGAAAGCTCCTAACGGTCAAATTCTTGAATATCAAATACTGCCAACTGAAATGAATGAGGCTGGCAAAATCGAACATCAGATGTACAAGCAGTGGCGATCTAAAGATGTATCAAAGTTGAGTCCTGGTGACTTGAATCAAAAGCGAGAAGTGGACGCCGCCGCTGCCGATCTATACACTGATGCCTGGGATTCATATTTGAAACGAAGCGGGCAAACACAAGACACCATAAAGGAAATAATTCGTCAGACCTATCTGGTCCTTGAACAGTAGAGGTAAGCTAATGCGAAGAGATGTACTTTTACAAAAGTCCGATAGTGGTGAAATCTGTCTCTATGACAGGCGAGACAACTTTCATGCTTCGTTCAAAAACGGAACCTGGGTGAATGATGTTCTGTTTCAGTCATACGAACTAGAGGAATTCAACCTCATAAACGATCAGAGGGAAATAGAGACGATTTTAGCTGAAGCAAGATCCGCTCTTAGCCAGCCTCTGAAGAAATCGTCAGATAGTCGAGCAAAGAGTGCCTAACTCAATAGCTTAATACTAGTCAAGCGTTGTGACGAAGATCCGAGCCGCATATAATCCGCTTGATGACTGAAGTTGCTCCTAATTATCAGACAAAACCTGCGGACAGCCTCGAAGGGCTGGACAGTTTTTTTGAAGTCCAGGCCGCTGATGTCCAAGACACTGTCCCGCACGCTTCTGGACATGTCCAAGACCCTATTCAAGTCGATGTCCAGGACTCTGTCCAGGAAGAAATAACCGTAATTGAAGCGTCGAAGCTTCTCAATGTTGATCGCCGCTCTGTTGTACGGTTGCTCAATTGGAAGAAACTTTCCGGACGTAAAGATGCAAGTGGCAAATGGTTGGTCAGCAAGCCATCGGTTCTCGAACGACTTAAGAGTCAAGACCCTGTCCAAGACCCTGTCCAAGACAGTGTCCTGGTTGATGTCCAGGACACTGTCCCGCAAGAATCGGACATCATCTTGGACGTGTCCAACCAAACGCAAACGACCATCCAAGACACTGCACTTGAACTCGTAAAACAACAGTCCGAGCAACTAAAGCAGGCCTACACTTACCTAGATGCTGCCACAGCCAGAATTCTCTACCTTCAAGAGCAACTTGAACAAAAAGATCACCAAATAAAACTACTGACCGACAGCCAGCACAAACCGGGATGGTGGGCGCGTTTCTACTCGTGGTTTATCGGGCGCTAGTCTTTTTCGGCTCATAATCATATAATCACAGATGGTGTAAAAGGCACCATATATGGTGTCGTTATGCAAAAGACATTGGAGGGATATATCCTCAAAAACAGAAGAACAGCCGTTGAGGCTGTCCTAGTGCGCAAAAGCCAAGACTGTCTGTCTTGACCCCTTGCAACTATTCAATTGTCTTTTCAGGTTTCGTTTGGACGGCGATTTCCTGATATGGCTAGAGGATAACAGGGCGAAAGACGGGGAGTCAAGCACGGCTTGCGAAGAGCAAGGAGTGAATGACGACCGGAGCCGGAGCGGTTCTTGAGGCACAAGAGAAGCCCAAGAAGCTCGAACTAGCCAGTAAATTTAATCCGCTGCTGCTGACACCGGAGGCAGTGGCAGAGTATTTCTGTTCTATATATCCGCGCCGGGATGCCTTTATCTGGAAGCTTCCCGGGCAGGGGGAATGGAGGAAGGCAAAGGGGCCGCTCCTGGACCATCAGATCCTGGGGGTGGTTTCTGATGACGGGCGGGGGCTGTTTCGAGGGACATACTGGAGCCATCTAACTCAGCATGCCGTGCTCGATATAGACGAGGAGAGCAAGTATCACAACCGGGCGGAGCTCGCCAAGCTCACAGGCAAGCTGGCTGCAGTCGGGTTGAGCGCAAAACCATATCAATCCAGTGACTCCGGCGGCTGGCATGTATATCTCTTCTTTGATGATTGGTCAGAAAGCAGTGAAGTAGAGCAGACGCTCAAGACGTGGCTGAAGGCGCAAGGATACTCGATTGAGAGCGGGCAGCTCGAAGTCTTCCCGTCAGGCAATGCGCTTAGACTGCCGTTACAGCCTGGCTTTGCCTGGCTCGATAATAATTGTGAGCTAATACGCAAGAGAGAGGAAATAGGACAAGACGAGGCATTAGCCTCATTCCTTTGTGACCTGGAAGAAAACAAGAGAAACTGGAGCGAAGCGAAAGAGCGCATAGAAAGCCAGCTTACGAAAAAGCATGATGCCGGCGCCGGCAGCGCCCAGGAGCATCGAAAAGCCATAGATTTAGAGGGTTTCGAGAAGCTATGGCAGGGCGGCCAGATACCGGAGCGAATAGAGGAAGCGCGGCATTTCCTTGACCACGTGTCACTTTGCACGATAAATGCGACAAAATTTGCACGCTATTTGCGACTTGCACGATATTTGCGACACCCGCATTGTCATGATCTGAAAAGGCTTGATTTCGGCTACTGTTTTGCCCGTTGCGGCATGTCAAGCAGGAGGCTGGCGCTTGCGGCCTGAACGATCTCTGGCGAGATGATCGATATCGAGTTGATCTTTCGGACCCGCTCTATTTCAGCCTGGACGTTGAGAGCCTTTTGAATATTCGACCGAGTCACCTCTTCAATGACGCTGATAGCGGCATCATCCACGGTGACGGCTTCATTGCGCCAACGCAGTTCGAGTATCTGTTTCAATTCGTCGGCTCTGGGAGTCGCGTATTCATGGAATAGGCTGACATCACAACCGACGAGCTCGTAGTGTTTGATTTTTCGGTCAAAGCCTGGAGCTCCTAACAGCGCGATTGTCCTGCAGCTCTGGTGCGGCAAGGCGATTAGGTGCGCTTTGACGAGTTCAACCAGGCTGTCATCAGCCTTGGCCGAACCTTTGTCTGAGCGCTTCTTGCGTTCCAGAGATCCCACGCCACTTGTCTTGCACCGCTTTACCAGTCGATACAAGGTACTTCGATGAACGCCAGTTTCTAGCGCCCTCTGAGCAATGCTCATCCCGTCTTCGACACACGGGGCTATCAACGAATACTTGCTGTCGCGGTGTTCTTCGTCAAGGGGAGAAGAGGGTTCAAAACCTGGAATTCCGTACTAAAGTGTATTAGCGAAAATCCTAAGTTCCACTAAAGGCAGAACACGCGCCGAAATCGGCTCCGCTACATTAGCAAAAGATTGACGTAAAAGAGAAACCGCGAGCTATAAGTTTCGCTAATCAAAAAGGAAAACCTTCTGTCGTGAAGATTGGCTATGCAAGGGTATCTACGAAAGAGCAGAGTCTGGATATCCAGTTGCAGGCATTGAAGGGTGCTGGCTGTAAGCAGATCTATCAAGAGAAGGTGTCCGGTGTCGGCCGCGACAGGCCTGAGTTTCGCAAGATGATGGAACATATTCGCGAAGATGATGTTTTGATCATTTGGAGACTGGACAGGCTGGCCAGATCAACACGAATTCTTCTAGACACTGTCGAGGAGCTCAAAGAGAAGGGAGCCTCATTCAAGTCATTGACAGAGGAATGGGCTGACACCACATCTGCTCCTGGCAAATTTGTTATGACCTTTTTCTCAGGTCTGGCTGAATTCGAAAAAGACTTGATCCGGGATCGCACAGATGTAGGTCGTAGAGCCGCTTTAGAAGGAGGTGTGCGATTTGGACGTCCAACTAAAATGACCGAAGAACAGCTTAAATTGGCTAGAAAGCTCCTGAAACAGGGTAAATCTGTTCATCAAGTAGCGGATATTTTTGGGGTGCATTTTACGACGCTGTACCGATATCTTCGAGAGGCGAAAATCTAGCGGTTCGGTCGCAAAGTGTCGCAAATATCGTGCAAATTTTGTCGCATTTATCGTGCAAAGTGACATAGAGAAAGCTCGACGAGCTCCAGGCGATGATAAGTATCGGTGCCACCGGTGGCAATATCAAAGCGCAATACGACGAGGCGATGACGAACTACAAGAAATACCAGAACCTGCGTGACGACGCCAAAAAGAAGATCGACCGGCTGACAAAAGGCCCAACAGCCATCGATGACCTCTCCAATCCCTGGCATTACTCAAGAGACAAGAACCCCCGGGGAAGCGGCACACAATCACCTGATCTGCTTGTTCCGAACCGGAGCGGCAGTATCTCGAAGCCAGGTTCCCTGAGCAATCCTGACTATCTCAAGAAAAAATACCCGTACATGTTCAAATAGGGAGCAGCCTCAAATGCGAAAAGCCGTCCTGATCTCCATGACTCTACTGACTCTTCTTCTTCCAGCAGTCGGCAAAGAGCCGGACAAATCCAGCAAGAAACAGTCCTGTCAATTCGGCGGCGCTATGCCTCCACCTGACTGGAGACCTGAAAACTTCGACCCTGACAAGTATTTCATCCGAGATACGGAAATCAAAGCTCTCAAGAAGTCCGTCGATATTCTCATTAACGTCGATTATCAGCGCCACAAGGGACTCATCGACGACACCTGGTTTTATAAGGTGAAAGGGGAGCAGCTCAGAGTAATCGAAAAACTTCTCCATTCCCCGAATGACAAAGACGGACCACTCGCTGATCCGGCACCACCGCCCAACTAGAAGACAAACAAATAACCCAGCAAATGCAGTCCGCTCCCATACTTCCCGGGTCAGAAGAACGTCTGTGAGAGCCTCCTGGGGTATATAACAAAGAGCTTCTCTGAGGAACTGTTATTGCAGGCGAGCAGGACATCGGCAAGAGTGGCGACCAGGTCAGATTGGACCGGACAGATCGGACCGCTGAATCGACTGCTGAAGATTCAGTAATCGCTGGCGACCGGAAGGACCACCAGCAACACCACAGAGAGACGAAAGACTCAGGCCGTACCTTCAAGGGCATGAACAACCTGGGAGAGAAGGACGGCATTAAGCCAGCTGACTATGAGAGCGTTACTATTGTCGCCCTTACGGAAGATGGAGAAATAAAGGCTTCCGGCAAAACAGGATTCAAGGAGAAGGACCTGGAGCAGGCAGCTTTGCCTACTAGCTTCAGGCATGGGCATACAGTCAATCCCATTGAAACAGCACAGGAAATACTGAAAGCGGCTCAAGATCCGCCTACCGGAATGGGTGATTCAAGCGAAGTTCTGGCTTCCAATATAGCGCCCAATGCTCCAAATCCTGACCAGATGCGGCAGTTCGATGACATTCAGACTGATGCAGGAAGCCATCGGGTTATAAACCCAGAGCAGTCGCCAGAAACAATCTTGATCGGGAACAACCTCGAGTCGAAAGATGCAAAGTCTGTCGTCTCAGACATGAACAGAGGTGATTTGCCATTGTCAGGCACATTACTGCCAGAGCCCTGGATGGTCAAATTCGGTGGTGACTTTGTTGGCGCTCTCACTGGTATTGCTGCCAAAGTCACTGCGTCGAAATTTCAAGAAATCGTTGATGCTGTGAAGAAAGCGGTAGTCAATCCCATCGAACACCCCTTTCGCGGACACGAGGAAGAGACTTTAACACTCATTCCGGCCCAGAGCTGGAGCGACGCTTATAAAGCCTATCCGGATTTAAAAGAAATTGGTGGGCTGTCTGAGGCTCAATCTACCAAGCTTATGAAAGCCATCATAGGCAATGAGTTAACCTTTTATGGACCGGAAGACAAGGCGCAGGATGCTATTTGCGAAGCCGGGCAAGGTTCTGCAATTCATGGACAAACAGTAGGATTCGCTCAGATCGCGCCAGACGGCGTCCGAAATCTATCGGCTGAATTCGATAATGAAGTGAAAGCAGGAATTCGTACAAGTAATCCATTGCGTGAACTGGCTGGATTGCCCGACAACGACTTAGCAAAAGCAATGATCAAGCCAGAGAATTTGCCTATCTTGGTTGGTGCCGTGCTCTCTCATAATGTGCAGATGTTCAACCGGCACAAAGGCGAAGTCGAGATAAACCCGCTCACACTCGGCTATAGCTACAATCCCGACCGCGTTTATGCAAAGTCTGACAAGGATCAAGAGCATCTCTTGACTAAAAAAGAAGCAGTGAAGAAGGGCATTCCTTACGATCCGGCCTTGCCGAATAAGGAGGTCCTCTCGGTTTCTGACCATGCACACAACATAGCTAAATGGCTCCAAAAGCTGGGCGACTAAGATTTTTTCCTGATAAACCTTGTCAATACGAAAAGCCCGAGCCCCAATGTGCCTGCCGCCACACCACTGGCAGAACCAATGATGAGAGCAAATTTGAGCGATTCCCATTGGTCGCCAGGCTGTTGAACGTTGTCACCTTCTTTCCAAACTCTAAGGCGCGCAGTATGGATATCTTGCAATCCATAGTCATACCAATGCCAAACGCTGCATCCAGCTACTATCAAAAAAGGAACAACAAAGGCAATTAGTGTGCCTCTCTTGGAGGATGTTGTTGTCCGTGGCGATGCTTGCTTATTTTCGGTCATGGAAAAAGTATACGCTTAGATCGAGTGACGAGTTAGCGGTTCTTCGGTTTGTCACTCTTGTCACGATCAGCCAGACGAGACATGTTATGCCACCAATTGATTGGACACTAAATTTGTCGAATTAGCATTTGCTGTCCTGTCGGAATTGTACCTCCCTTTTGCTTCTCGCGGCGACTGGTAGGAAAGTCGCTGTAGAAGCCACTCCTCGTTGTACAGTTCGATGAAGCGGGCGATTGCGTCACGAGCCTCCTTGTCTGGCGTCAACTAAAAATACCTCCAGCGACAATTAAAATTAGTGGTTGACAACCCGGTGATTTCAGCGGCGAGATCAAATACTCTCTCTTCATTTCTTTTCCTCTGTGTTCTTAGATTTCTCTTCCATTTCGAAGGGGGTGTTAGGCAGCGGGTCGAGGGCTGGCAACTCGATTGTTCTGTAGAGCTCCGCGCGAGTACCGCTCATTTTCTGAAAGGGTGTGTTGTTGAGCTCAACGAGAAGCTCTTGAATAACCTCGTTGAGGTGGTGCAGGGAGAAGAAGGTGTAGTTGCGAAGACGAGCTAGAATCCAGCTTTCAAAGACCTGTACTCCCTTCTCGACTTTGGCTTTATCCTTTGGCCGATAAGCGCGAGCCGGTCGAACTGAGCATCCGTAATGTTGAGCAAGTCGCCTGTATGTCCGATTTATGATTGGGTCAAATCGATCCGCTTCAGTGACACCACTTTTAAGATTGTCGGGGACGAGGCACTCGGGAACGCCCTGAATATACTGGAGAGTGCGAACATGAGCACCTATCCAAGATTCCAGATCCTGAGACCAGGAGGCTTCGCCGTAGCAGAAGTTGCTTGCGCCGAGCACGGCTACAAATATCTGAGCCATGCGGGTTTCGCCAGTAGTGCGGTCGATTACGACAGGAATGGCATCGCCGGCGTAGTCGACAAACAATTTGTCGCCGGCTTTGTGCTCCTGCCGCATTGAGAGCTCGTTTTTCTTGACCCAATGCCGATACTTTCGTTTGAATTGGGAGTAACTATACTTGTTCACTGGTGACAATCGGGTTCGATGAACTCTAGCTTCTTTGGGTCGGTCTCCTGCTCAAAGAGAATAGCTGCAAGCGTCATGTCATCAATGTCCTCGGGAATAGGCCAGGCAATGCTCCTCGCCTTGGCTGCTTTCAGGCACTTTTGTACGACGTCACGAGATATCTTCAACGTCCTGTGAATATCATTACCGCTGAGGTTAAGCTCCAGAGAGAGCCTCA
>Ga0226835_1001783_pt1 | contig 10499 bp, 2 predicted proteins | sample LAC_MetaG_1_FD_163627 | JGI IMG/M metagenome (GOLD analysis project Ga0226835, IMG submission 163627) | Anaerobic ammonium oxidizing microbial communities from anammox membrane bioreactor (MBR) in UC Berkley, California, United States -... | ecosystem: Engineered > Bioreactor > Anaerobic >...
GATGGTCAAGATCGGCTGGGGCACGCCCACGCTGATCAGCATCTCAATGGGCATCATCATCGAGATCCCCGGCAACATCGCGATCGTCGGCATCCTGAAAGTGGCCCTGCCCGCTGACGACGCCGCGCTGATCGTGTTGCAGGTCAACTTCATCGGCGCGATCGAGTTCGACAAGCAGCGCATCTATTTCTTCGCGGCCCTGTTTGAGTCGCGCGTGTTGTTCGTGACGATTGAAGGCGAGATGGGGCTGCTCGTCGCGTTTGGCGAGGATGCCAATTTCGTGGTGAGCGTGGGCGGCTTCCACCCGCGCTTTAACCCGCCGCCGCTGCCGTTCCCCAACCCCAGGCGGATCTCGGTGGACATCCTCAACCAGCCGGGGGCGCGCATCACCGTGCAGGGCTACTTCGGCGTGACGTCGAACTCGGTGCAGTTCGGCGCGTCGGCGGAGCTGTACTTCGGGTTCAGCGCGTTCAGCCTGCAGGGGCACATCGGCTTCGACGTGCTGATCCAGTTCTCGCCGTTCTACTTCATCGCAGAGATCTCGGCCTCGGTGTCGCTCAAGGCGTTCGGCGTGGGCGTGTTCAGCATCCGCCTGCGCTTCTCGCTGGAAGGGCCGACGCCGTACCGGGCGCGGGGCACCGGCTCGATCTCGCTGCTGTTCTTCGAGATCTCGGCGGACTTCGACATCACCTGGGGCGACGCGCGCGATACCACGCTGCCGCCGGTTGCGGTCATCCCGCTGCTCAAGGCCGAGCTGGAGAAACCGGCCAACTGGCGCGCTCTGCTGCCGCCCGAAAACAACCTGCTGGTGGCGCTGCGCAAGCTGGACGAGACGCAGGATGGGTTGGTGCTGCACCCGGTCGGGACGCTGCGGGTCAGCCAGAAACTGATGCCGCTTGATCTGGACGTGCAGAAGCTCGGCAGCCAGGCGATCAGCGACGCCAAACGCTTCTCGATCGCGGTGTCTGCCGGCGGCCTGAGCAAGGCCGGCGACGCCGAGGACCAGTTCGCCCTGGCGCAGTATCAGAAGATGGACGACGCGAGCAAGCTCTCGACGCCGCCCTTCCAGAGGCAGCACAGCGGCGTCGATCTATCCGTCTCGGGCCAGCAACTGCGCTCCAGCCGGGCGGTCAAGCGCATCATCCGCTACGAAGAGATCATCATCGACAACAACTACCTGCGTTTCGTGCAGCGCTTCCGGCTGGATCTCGCCAGCCTGTTCACGCACTTCCTGAAGGGCGCGAGCATCAGCCAGTCCAGCCTCTCGAAAGCGTACAAGTCGAAGCTCAAGCCGTACGACGAAGCCATCGTCGCGCGCGAAGAAGCTTACGTGGTGGCCTTCCAGCAGAACAACAAGGCGGTCGGCGTGCAGGCGGTCTTCTCCAGCGAGGCGCAGGCGCGCGACTACATGAGCCAGATGATCGGGGCGGATCCCTCGATGGCCGACGCCGTCCACGTGATCCCGCAGTTCGAGGTGACGCCATGAGTCCTCTGCCCACCTATACCTTTCTCCCCTGGCTGCGCCAGGGCGTCGCCAATAACATCACCGCTGCCGACCTGGACAGCAGCGTGAAGCTGCGCGCGTCGGTGCAGGTGTCGCTTCAGCTTGACGCCACCAAGACGGACGGCGGCTCGCAGGTCGAGACGATCACGCGCCCGGTGAGCCTCTACGGCCCCGGTGACATCGTGGGGATCGAGACGCGCGCCATCATCCGCACCGAGCCGCGCAACTGGATCACGAACTTCGAGCCGAATTACCTGGCGTGCATCGAGTTCTACGACGAGGATTTTCCCTGGCGCTATACCCCCGCCGCGGCGAACACGGGCAACCACCGTCTGCGGCCGTGGATCGCGCTGGTGGTGCTCAAAGAAGGCGAGTTTGACGAAGGCCGCAACATCCAGGGCCGCCCCCTGCCGTTCATCAGCGTGCCGGACGCGAGCGTCTTCCCGGACACGAGCCAGCTCTGGGCCTGGGCGCACGTCCATGTCAACCGCAGCCTGACGGCCAGCGACGCGGAGATCACCAGCAACGACATGAACGCGGTGTTGCCCAGGGTGCAGGCCGCGCTGAACGAGGACCCTGACCTGGGCTACTCGCGCCTTCTGTGCCCGCGCAAGCTGGAAGAGAACGCCGCCTATCACGCCTTTCTGATCCCGGTGTTCGAGACCGGGCGGCTGGCCGGGCTGGGCCTAGACCCTGCCGGGGCGCCCCACGCGACTTTTTCTGCCTGGGCGGATTACCCGGCTGGCACGCGCCCGGAGCCGACCAACTACCCGGTTTATTTCCGCTGGTTCTTCCGCACGGGGACGAAGGGCGACTTTGAATACCTGGTGCGCCTGCTGGAGCCGAAGCCGGTCGATCCGCGTGTGGGACGGCGCGATATGGACGTGCAGCGACCCGGCGCGAACCTGCCCGGCATCACGGAGCCGCAGTTTCATGGCGTGCTGCGGCTGGGCGGCGCGCTGAGCGTGCCGCGCACCCTGCTCAGCCCGGATGAGCTGGCCGAAGCGGACATGTACGATCGGTGGGACCAGCCGCGCCCGCACCCCTTCCAGGAAAAGCTGGCCGCGCTGATCAACCTGGCCGACGACTACCAGGCGCTGGCTGCCGGAGACGCCAACACGGGTAGCGGCTTCGACGATGTGTTCGATGCCGATCCCGACGACGATCCCGACGACGACCCCGATCCGCTCATCACGCCGCCGCTCTACGGGCAATGGCACGCGCTGACCAGGCGCTTGCTGGAGAACCGGGACGGCACGCCGATCAGCCCGCTCGACAACTGGGTACACGATCTCAACCTCGACCCGCGCTACCGCGTGCCGGCTGGCTTTGGGACGGGTGTCGTGCAGGCCAACCAGGAGCAGTACATGGACGCGGCCTGGGAACAGATCGGCGACGTGTTGGAAGCCAACCGCCGCATCCGTTGGGCGCAGTTCGCCCGCGAGGCCGGAGCGATCTGGTATGCCAAGCACCTGCTCCCGCTGCACGCGACGAGCCTGGATCGCGGCCTGACGCTGACCGCGCCGCTGCATCGGCGCGTCATGTTCGGCAGCGCGACGGCCTACCACACGCTCAATACGAGCATCGTCCCGCCGGTGCTGGCCTCAACCGCCATGCGCCGCGCCCTGCGCCCGCGCGGGCGGCTGATACGCTCGGTGCCGTTCAACGGGGCTGTCCGGCCGGACAACCTTCTGACGCGGGTGAACGACGGCGAGGTGGTTGCGGCGCCGCCGAAGGTCACGCCGCCTGGCCTGCCGACCGTGGAAGACGCCGCCGATCACATGACTCCGCCCAACGTTCCGCCGGTGGTGCGCGACGTGCTGCGGCGCTTCCGGTGGTGGCGGCTGGTCATCATTGGGCTGATCGTGTTGCTGGTCCTGTTGATGTGCATCGTTGTCTGCATCCCGGTCAGCGTGGTGTTGATTCCGCTGCTGATCGCGCTCTATCTACGCCTGGCTGCCTGGGAGCGCGATCTGCAGCCCGCGGACGCGCTGCGCGGGGACGGGCAAACGCCCGAGTCGGTGGAGCGCATCCCCAAATCGCCGGATTTCCGCATCACGGCGCCGGGCGAGGGTTTCACGCCGCGCACGGGGCGCACGGACAGCGTCGAGGCGGTTCGCTTCAAAGCCTCGCTGACGGACGTCAACCGCCTGCTGGTGGCGAGCGCCGGGGTCGGCAAGACGCCGCCGCGCAGCCGGGTCGATCTGCCGGGACTGGCGGGACAGGTGGTGGCGGCGATCAACCCGGAGATCACCGTGCCCAAACGCGTGCTGGGAACGATCTTTGTGCCGGGGTGGATCGCGGAGCAGATGACCGAGACCTTCACCGAGGCGATGGCCTACCCCGAATTCGACACGCCGATGTACAAACCGCTGGTGGACCAGTCGGCCGAGCTGTTTTTGCCCAACATCCAGTTGATCGAGCAGAACAGCATCACGCTGCTGGAAACCAATCAGAAATTCATCGAGGCGTACATGGTCGGCCTCAACCACGAGTTCGCGCGCGAGCTGCTCTGGCGCGAGTACCCGACCGATCAGCGCGGCAGCTACTTCCGCCAGTTCTGGGACGTGACCAGCTACCTCAACACCGATCCCTCGCTGGACCGGGACGCGCTGCGCGAGATGCTGCGCGATATCCCGCCGCTGCACCTGTGGTCCCGCTTCTCGCGGCTGGGCGATCACGATCACCGCGAGCAGGGCGGCGAGGCGGAAGAAGAGGTTGTGCTGGTTATTCGCGGCGAGCTGCTCAAGAAATATCCGAACGCGGTCATCTACGCGCACAAAGCGCGCTGGCAGCCCAGCAACGACAACATCGACAACACCAAAGAGCGCCGCCTGCAAGAGCTGACTCCCGCCGAAGAAGCCAATCCCCCGCGCGACAAGGTCAAGACGCCGCTGTATCAGGCGCAGGTCGCGCCGGACATCTACTTCTTCGGCTTTGACCTGACCGCTGATGAAGCTAAAGGCGACGACGGCACGCATCCGGGCGACCGGCCAGGCTGGTTCTTTGTGATCAAAGAGCGCCCTGGCGAGCCGCGCTTCGGGCTGGACATCGACCAGCAGCCGGCCATCAACATCTGGAACGATCTGTCGTGGGAAGACGTGCTGCCGGGCGCGCCGGGTGGACACATCGCCGTCAGCAGCGCGTTCACGCTCGTCGAGCCGACGCAGCCGGACGTTCAGGAGAAGCACGTCCAGTGGGAAGAGGACCGCTTCGTAAGCTGGAATACCAACACCAACGCGGCGGACCTCGCCTACATTCTCTACCAGGTGCCGGTGCTGGTCGCCGTCCACGCTTCGGAAATGCTGCGTCCGCGCTGAGCGCAGGGAGTTTGACGCCATGAGCGAGTTTGACGAACTGAGACAGCAACTTGCCGACGCGCGCGCCAAGCGAGACAGCGCGGCCCAGGCGGCCTATCTGGCCCAGGAGCAGGTGCGCAGGCTCCGGCGCGAGAAGGCGCGGTTTGAGCGGGTTTTCAACCCCGAGGACGGGCAGCACCGCGAGCGCATGGCGGCGCTGGACGCGCGCATCGAGCGCGCCGAAGCCACCCTCGAACGCCGGCGTGCAGGGCTCGCCGAGATCGCAGATGCGGTCGCCGCGACCTTCGAGCGGTTCCAGCCACTCACCGACCCGCGCGAGATGATCGGGCAGCTCAAAGACTCTTACCCGATTCTGCTGCTGCCGCTGCGCCTCGAGACGCGTTTCAAGATGGTGACACAGCCGGGAACTCCCGCGCCGCGCCCGCAGTTGTGGGTGCGGGCCTATCCCGATGAATGCGCTATCGATCGCTTCGAGCCGGTGCTGTCCGAAGCCGAGATCCATAGCGCGCAGTTATTCTGGGCGGAGATGTGGGCCGCGGGCGGCGACGAAGACCTGGAGCGCAGCGCCTGGCGCGGCCTGGTCGCCAGCCACGGTGCCGGGCGCGGGGCGTGGATCGCGCGCGCCTATCTGCCCGAAAACGCCGCCGAGCAGCCGGTCAAGGCCGACCCGACCGACATCATTCTGGTGATCGCCAGCGAGGAGACGCTCACCGCTGCCGACAAAACCGCCGCTGCTGCCTACTGGAAGGCAGTCTGGCTGGCGGATGGCGACGCGAGCGCGCTCGACGCAGCGCGGCAGGCGCTGGAAAGCGCGGTCGGTGCGGAGCGGGCCGAGGCGCTGGCGACGCGCTTTGTGCCCACCAACCTGAGCGCCGCGCCCGCGCCCCCGCTGAGCAAAAGCGACGTCGCGGTGACGGTCGCGTTCCTCGACTTCCCCACGCCGGAGAATGTCCCTAGCAAGGAGAATTCCTGGTCGCAGGCGCCCAAGGTGCATGTTTTACCCGACCGCCTGGTGCTGATCGGCTACATCGGTGAGAGCGTCGCATTCACGGTGGTCGGCAACCCGATCCCCTCGCCGCTGATCGTCGGGCCGGATCCGTCCGCGCCGGACAGCGAGCAGCTTCGCCCGGACGAGAAGGGCGACCTGATCATCCCGGACGATCTGAAATGGATGGTCGATTTCGATCGCGCGGTTCAGGTGGGCATGGGTTTCCGCGTCAATCTGACCATCGACCAGGCGCGGCGCGGTTTTGACCGGCTGCTGGTGCTCGGCGTGCGCCTGAGCGCCGACGAGCAGGGCGGCAAGGAACTGGTCGAGACGCTCTTCGAGCATCACCACTACAGCCGCACCGGGATCAGCCTGCTGCCCCAGGGCACGCCGACCAACAACACCGAGCAGGCCGGTGCGGGCTTCAGTTACGCCGAAGACGCCGACGCCACCTTCGAGCAATACCTGAAGTCCGACGTGCATTACACGCCGGAAGCGGACCCGATGCTGCGGCGCGACGGGCAGTGGCTGGCCGACTATCTGGGCCTCGACCCGGCAGTGATCCAGAGGATCCGGGGCAGCGGCGGGACCGACCAGCTTGAGGCGCGCGCCATGAACACCGCGCTGTGGAACGGCACGCTGGGCTACATGATGGACACGATGATGGCCCCGCTCTTCTCGCCGGACGACATCCGCTTCACGCGCACGTTCTTCATCAACTTTGTCAGCGGGCGGGGCGCGCTGCCCGCGCTACGCATCGGCGCACAGCCGTACGGCGTGCTGCCGACGAGCGTTTTCTCGCGGATGCGCTGGCTGCGCGGGCGCGGCACGGACGCCGGCGGGGTGCTGTCCACCCACGGCGTGGTGGCGGGCGGGACGTACCTGACCCGGCTCTACGCCGTGCTGCGTCGCATGGACCAGCACTGGTCCGAGATGGCGCAGACCGTGGCGCGCGTCGCGGACCCGTCCAGCGCGCAGGCCGACCCGCACCAGACGCTGCTCGATATTCTGGGGCTGCACCCGGCCTCGGTCGAATACCACCAGCGCTATGCCGAGAGCATCGATCACCTCTACAACCTGACGAATCTCTACGGCGCAGGGGGCAGCTTCCTGGCGGCGCTGATCGCCGGCGCGTATGTCCAGAGCGGGATGAACCTGCTGGCGGAGTTCGGCTACACGCGCGATATCGCGCCGGACATTCTGGAGCGGCTGTTCCTTTCCAGCCAGCACCTGATGCAGGGGCCGGTCATCGACGATGTGCCGCTGTCTGAGACGGACCCGATCCGCGCCTACACCCCAGACGGGCGCAATTACGTGCAGTGGCTGGTGGACGCAGCGCGCGCGTCGCTCGAAACGCTGCGGCGCCAGGAAGGCTTCATCGACAATAAAATCCCCGCCGCGCTGTTCTACATCCTGGCGCGCTACGCGCTGATGCAGTCGTACTGGATCACCAGCATCCGCCTGCACGAGCTGGCCGGCGTGCTGACCGCGCCGCAGGTTCAGGCTGTGCGCCACGAGCCGAAGTTCATCCACGTGCAGGAGCAGGCCCAGGTCAGCGAGAGCCGCTTCACGCACCTCTTCACCACCAGCCCGCAGATCACCGGCAGCGACAACGTGCTGGTGGCCGATCATATCGCCCGCATCCTGCCACAGACGAGCGGGACGCAGGCCGTCGCCACCGCCGACCTGCGCGAGCAGGTCGAGGCGCTGGAGCGGCTGCGCGATGTGCCGACTGCGCGCCTGGAGCGCCTGTTCGCCGAGCACATCGACACCGTCTCGTACCGGCTGGACGCCTGGGAGTTGGGCTTGCTGAATTACCAGTTGATGCTGATGCGCTACCAGCCGCCGCGCGAGGGCGATGAAGAGACCGTCCGGCGCGGGCTGTACGTTGGCGCGTATGGCTGGGTGGAGAATCTGCGGCCCGAAGGCAAGGCTCTGACGCCGGTCATGCTCGAACCGGAGCTGGACGCCGTTTTCAACACCGATCCCGCTGCGCCGCCGCTGATGCGCGACCCGACCAACGGGGGCTACATCCACGCGCCGTCGCTCAACCACGCCGTGACCGCCGCGATCCTGCGCAACGGCTACCTGTCCAACGCGGCGCCGTCGACCCCGGACTCGCTGGCCGTTAACCTGTCGTCGGATCGCGTGCGCCGCGCCATCAGCGCCATCGAGGGCATCCGCGCCGGGCAGAGCCTGGGCGCGCTGCTGGGCTACCAGCTTGAGCGCGGGCTGCACGACCGGCACAACATGGCCGAAGTGGACAAGTTCATCTACGACCTGCGCAAGCAGTTTCCGCTGACGGCCGGGCATCTGAAATCGACTTTGCCGCCGGATGACGCGAGCATCGAGGCGATCGAGGCGCGCAATGTGGTGGACGGCCTGAAGCTGGTTGAGCACATCCGCGCCACCGGGAACAAGACCTATCCCTTTGGCAAACCGCTGCCGCCCGCGACCGTCGCCGAGGCCAACACGATCAACGCCGAGGTGGAGCGCATGCTCGACACGCACGACGCCGTGGCCGACGTGGCGATCGCCGAGGCGGTTCATCACGCTGCGCAGGGGAACTACGACCGGGCGGCGGGCACGCTCGACACCTACAGCAAGGGCAACTTCCCGCCGATCCCGGATGTGGTCCAGACGCCGCGCAGCGGCATCACCCTGACGCATCGCGTCGGGATTCACTTGCGCAGCGGCGTGAACCCGGCCACCAGCCCGGTTCCCGGCATAGCGCTGACACCGCGCAGCCAGGCGGAGCCGGCCCTCAACGACTGGCTGGCGGGCGTCCTGCCGGACCCGGCGGCGGTCTTCTGTATCGCGACGCTCACCGACCCGGTGACCGCTGCCGAGACGGAAATCGTCGTCACCCAGCAGGACCTCGGCCTGCAACCCATCGACCTGCTCTATTTGCTGAGCCATGAGACAGAGCCGGCGATGGCCGAGCTGGACGACCGCGTGATGCGTCACGTGATCCAGACGCAGAACCCGCGCGCCGACGCCGCGATCCGCATCGACTACACGCGCAAATCTGCCAACCTGGGGACCTTCTCTTTCTTTGAGCTGATGCCGCTGGTTGCCAGCCTGCGCAAGCTGGCGTTGACATCGCGTCCGCTGCGCGCCAGCGACGTGATGCTGCCCGTCGAGGCGCAGCCCGCGCAGGACGAAACCGTCACGCTGGATCGCGGGCGGGTCGCCACCGCCCACGCCACGGTTACGGCGCTGCGCGGCGATCTGGCCGCGTTCCAGGCGGGGCTGGAGCCGCTGCTGGCCGATCCGGACACCAACCGGGGCGCGATCCTGAGCGGGATCGATACCACCGCCGACCAGATGATCGCCCTGCTGGAGCGCGCCAGCCGCAGCGCCATCCCGCAGACCGGTTGGGGCTTCATCGTCCAGCGCCGCGCCGCGATCTACCGGCGGCTGCTGGACGCGATCGGGGCGCTGGTCGCGCGCTGGTCGGAACGGCGGGACGCGTTCGACGCAGCCATCGCCGCTTACGACGCCCTGCCGGGAACCACGCCGCCCGCCGAGCTTTTCGACCGGCTGATCGAGGCCGAGCGGTGGGTCGCCGCCCAGCCGGAGAACCCGCTCCCCGACACCCCGGCGGACATGCGCGCGCTGCTGGACACCAAGCGCGCGGCCTTCGTGGGGCGGCTGGCCCAGTTCGAGGCACTGCTGAGCGACACACAGCCGCTGGCCGCTCTGGTGGCGAGCGTACAGGCGCTGCTGCCCGTCAGCGATTTTGATCTCGACGCGTTCCCCATCACGGCGACCGAGGACGAGATCATCCTCTTCGCGGGCGACCTGCTGGGGCTGGCCGCGGGCCTGGGTGCGGACCTCGACGCGCGGCTGGCCGAAGCGCAGGCGCAGCTTGACGCGCACGACGCCGCAGCCGGCGCGTCCGAGAAGGTCGGGGCGCTCCAGGCGGGGGCAAAGGCTCTGTTCGGCCCGGATTTCCTCATGATCCCGGAGTTCACCCTTGGCGCGGATCAGGGCGCCGAGTGGGAAAAGGCGTTCAACGCCAGCGGCGCGCTGCTCGATCACCTGACCGGCACGCTGAACGTCGACTTCCCGGTGGATGACTGGCTCTACGGCGCGGCGCGGGTCCGCGACAAGCTGCGCCGCTGGGAGCGGGTGTTGATGCTGGCCGAGGGCTTCGGCAGCGCCTCGCCCCAGCTCACGCCGGCGCAGTTCCCCTACCAGGACGGCGACCGCTGGCTGGCGCTGGAGTTCCCCGACGACTACGCGCTGGGTGGCGACCGCCTGCTGTACACGGCCCACTACGCCGCGCCGTTCGACCGCAGCGCGCCGCAGTGCGGGCTGCTGGTGGACGAGTGGACCGAGGTGATCCCCGGCACAGAGGAAACCACCGGCCTGACCTTCCATTACGACCGGCCCAACGCGGAGCCGCCGCAGGCGATGTTGCTGGTCACGCCGCCGCAGTTCGTGGGTAGCTGGCAGTGGCAGGACCTGGTCGACGCGCTGCACGAAACGCTGGCCCTGGCGCGCAAGCGGGCGGTCGAACCGGCGCAGGTGGACAAGACCGCCTTCGCGCGCTTCCTGCCCGCGACGGTGATGGCCGTCACGCTCTACGGGCTATCCATCTCGGCCAGCCTGGCCGCCAACAACCGGGTCTTCGCGGTGCTTGCAGGAGACGACTGATGTCTGAGCAGCAGTTCATCATCCA
>Ga0226835_1001785_pt1 | contig 10483 bp, 8 predicted proteins | sample LAC_MetaG_1_FD_163627 | JGI IMG/M metagenome (GOLD analysis project Ga0226835, IMG submission 163627) | Anaerobic ammonium oxidizing microbial communities from anammox membrane bioreactor (MBR) in UC Berkley, California, United States -... | ecosystem: Engineered > Bioreactor > Anaerobic >...
GGCTTTCGGTAGACCTGGACGATCTGATCCATTCTCCTGAATTTCAAAAACTGGATGCCGATCAGCGGAATGCCATTCAAAAAAAATTTCAAGATGTGCGCGTACGGCTCAGAGGCGGCGAAACGGTAGAAGTTCCTCTTCCCAACCTCATTCCCCCTCTGCCCGGTGCAGAGAACAAAAACCCTTCCCGAACTCATGCTGAAGAACGCCAGCACAACCCCCTTGCCCAGGAGACCATGGAGGAGGCAGAAAAACTCTTCTATGGTGGGCGCTATGCCGACGCGATTCGCCTGTATGATCAGGTTTTGACGATCGAACCTGATTGGGATCGCGCCCGACAGCACCGCAGTGAGGCCGAGAACTACCTGCGCACCGGGCATATACCCGCCGTTGCGCTACCTGCTGAAGCCGCCAGCGCCTTTGGAAAAGCCCAGTCAGCCGCACGCCTTGGCCGCTATCAAGACGCCATGGCCCTGCTCATGCGCGCTCAAAACATCCTGCAGCAGTATGGCATCCAACGCTGGCAGGAAGGCGCCGAATTTGAGCAAAAACTTCAGCAGAACATCGACGCCGAAAATGTATTCAACGAAGGGCTGCAATGGTTTGCGCAGGGGCAACTCGATGAAGGGATTGACCGGGTCGAAGCCGCTGCTCAGGCCACCGGTTTACCCCGTTATACTGAGCGGCTCCAGACCATGCTGAAAGAACGAGAGCAGATTCAGCAGAGTATCGAAGCTTTGAATGCCACCGTACTTGATCCACGCGCTGTCGCCCAGGCCAAATCTACCCTGGATAGCCTGAGCCTGAAATACGGCCAGAACCCAACTCTCATGCAATTACGCAGTCAACTGGAGGCCGCCGCACCCCGAATTGCCGCCCCCCTCAAAGAACAGGCGCAGTCGCTGAAGACCCAGGCTCTGCGTGCCCAGACCATCGAAGCCGCCCGCAGTCGAGCCAGGCAGGCCCGCCAGATCATCGATCAAATTCGAAGCCTGGGTTACAACGGAGAAGACCTGGATGACCTGCAGGAAGAGGTAGAAAAAACCATCACAGAAATTGCACGCTACGAAGATCAGCTCGAACAGGCCCGATCGGTGCTGGACGCCAACCGCACCTGGCCCGCTGCCGCCGCTCGCCTCAGCGCCGACCTGCGCGCTCGTTACCCCAACGACCCGGGGGTGATTGAACTGAATCGTGCCCTGGCCCCCTATAACAACACCATCCTGGGGTTAAAAATTGGCGCTGGCCTGCTGGCTGCGGCAGTGCTCTTCCTGTTGATCGTCCTGGGGGCCAATCAGGTTCGGGCCTATATTATCTCTCTGACTCCCACGGCCACCCCCACTCCAACCGCTACGGCCACCCCCACCCGTACCCCCAGCCCCAGCCCTACCAGTACCTCAACCCCGCGCCCCACCGAAACCCCCACCATTACCCCCACCCCCCTCACTGCCACAGTGACGCGGAAGGTCTGGGCGCGCAATGGTTGTTATGAGGAGTACACCGCCATCGCTCAGATTCCGGAGGGCGGCGTCGTGCGCCTCTTACCCGCCGAACGACGCTTCGATACGCTTTCGCGCGAATGCCTGCTGGTGGAATACGTGGGTGAGACTCGCACCATCATCGGCTGGATCCTCATTGCCGATATCCAATAACCGATGAAACGTCTTTCCCATCTTACCCGCATTTCTTTCCTGCTGGCATTTTTCTTTGCCCTCGATAAAGGAGTGGCTTTCGTCCGCCAGGTAATCATCGCGCGCCAGTTTGGCCTCTCCGCCGAGTTAGATGCCTTCAATGTGGCCAACAACGTTCCTGACCTGCTCTACGCGCTCATTTCTGGCGGGGCGCTTGCCATGGCGCTTATCCCTGCCCTCTCTGCCACCCTCACCACCCAGGGAAGGCAGGCCGCCTGGGAACTTTTTTCGCGCATCTTTAATCTCGTGTTTCTGGTCACGGCCATCCTTTCTCTCCTGGTCGCCATTCTGGCCGGGCCGCTGGTGCGCTGGGAAATAGGCGTGGCCCCCGGGTTCGGCCATCAGCAACAGGAAGTTGTCATTCAGTTAATGCGGCTTAACCTGATCGCCACCCTCATTTTCTCGATATCTGGCCTGGTGATGTCAGGGTTGCAGGCCAACCAGCACTTTTTCCTTCCGGCGATGGCCCCCATCCTTTACAACGTGGGGCAAATTTTTGGCGCGCTGGTGCTTTCTCCCGCGCAGGGGTATTCCCTGGGCGGGGTCACTCTGCCCGCCTTCGGATTAGGCGTTCACGGATTGGTGTACGGGGTCATTCTGGGTGCCGCTCTTCACCTGGGGATTCAGGTTCCCGCGTTGATTCGCTACCAGTTCCGATGGATCCCTTCCCTTGGATTAAAAACGGCCTCGGTCCGCAACGTACTCCGTCTGCTCGGGCCGCGCATCCTTACCGTCTTTTTTATTCAACTCATCTTCATCATCCGCGATAACCTGGCCTCGCGCCTCACCGAAGGCGCAGTTACTTCCTTAACCTACGGCTGGATGTTTCAACAGGTCCCCGAAACCCTGATCGGAACCGCGATCGGCACAGCTTTGCTACCCACGCTGGCAGGGCTGGCGGCTCAAAAAGAACTGGATGCCTTCCAGAACACCGTCGAACGCGCCATCCGTGTTCTGATTGGCCTGACCATCCCGGTCGCTGCAGTCCTGAGTATTGGCCTGGGGCCGCTCCAGGGGGCGGTGTTCGGGTTTGGCGAGGAAGGCACCCGCCTTTTACTCTGGACAACCCGGGGCTTTCTCGCAGGGTTGCTTGGCCATGCCCTCATGGAGGTGGCTTCCCGTTCTTTTTATGCCCGCCAGGATGCTCTCACGCCTCTGCTCACCGGCGCAGGTAACCTGGCCGCATACATCGCGGTAGGCTTACTCCTCTACCGCCCGCTTGGCCCGGCTGGCATCAGCCTGACCGATGCCATCTGTTTTACGGCGCAGGCTCTCGTCTTGCTGACACTCCTTGGTCGAAAGCTGGAACATCCGTTTCAGTCCGGGAATACGATTCCCCGGGCACTGCTGGCCGCCCTGCTGGGCGGCGGGGTTGCCCTTGGAGTTCAAAGCCTCTCCATCTGGCAGCACAGCCCTTTGCTCGGCTCACTGATCGGCATGGCCTTTGGGATTGCCGTAGCGATCCCCCTCATCTGGCAGGAACTTCGCCTACTCCTCCGCCTGTAACCCACGGACAGCCTCAAAATTGTAAGGTATAATTGCCCGCATGTCTGATTCTAACCTCGAGAACACCCAACCCTCCAGACCGGCTGAAGACCTCGAAAAAACCCAGGTCAGTAAAACCAGACCGGAGAGCCCCGACCTGGAGGCAACCCGACCGTTGCTGGCCACTCCACCCGAGTCCACCTCGCCGGTTGTTGAAATACACCCTCCATTTACCGAACCGGATACCACTCCTCCACTCCGTTCCGGGCGCCCTCGCCGCTGGCCGTGGGTGCTTGGCGGGCTGGTACTGATCTTACTCTGCGGAGCGCTGGGAGGTTTCCTCGGTTATCGCGCTGCGCTCAATCTGCGCTCCCAGGTGAGTTCTGAAGAGGTGGCCAGGGTTGCCACGGAACAATTTATGCTCGCCCTGCAGGAACAGGCCGCCGGGAAATATGATCTGGCCCTCAAGCGCTACGAATACGTCATTTCCCTCGATCCGAACTTCCCCGGCGTGCAGGAAAAACTCACCGAGGTCATGATGGCCATAGCCCTCGCACAGACCCCCACGGTGACCCTGCCCGTCGCCACTTCCACCCTTACCCCCACACCAGACACCCGCGCCGAAGAAGATATCTTCAACAATGCCAGGCAATTGCTGGCCAACAAAGAATGGTTCAAGGCCATTGAAGTGCTTGATGCCCTGCGCAACAAGAATATCGCCTACCGCACCGTAGAAGTGGATGGCATGTATTACATCGCTCTGCGGTTCCGCGGCCTGGCCAAGATCAACGCTGGCGCACTGGAGGAAGGGCTTTATGACCTGGCTCTGGTTGAGCGCTTCGCCTCTCCGCTGGATGTGGACGCCGAAGGGGTGCGTACCTGGGCCCGGTTGTATATCGCTGGCGCTTCCTACTGGGGAGCTCGCTGGGATCAGGTGATTCGGTATTTTTCCCAAATTTACCCCTATTACCCGGCGATGCGTGACGCAACCGGGATGACCGCCATCGAGCGCTACCGGGTGGCCCTGATTAAATACGGAGATCAGCTTGCCTCAGCCGGGAAATATTGCGAAGCCTACGAACAATACGAGGCCTCATACCAGGTGGGTCCCGATTCCGCCCTCGACCCCACCGCCACGGCCGTGTTCACCCTGTGTCATCCGGCCACGGCTACGCCTCAGCCCACCGTTCCGCTGACGCCCACACCCACCGTCGAAACGGTGGTCCCAACGGTGGAGACCCCGGTGCCGACCCTGGAAACGCCCACCGAAGCCCCCAGCCCCACTCCCTGAGAAGGGCACCCCCTCTCATGTCGGTTGGCTCATCGTTTCTGCTCGCCCTTCTTTACTGGTTGCACATGCTCGCGACAGTAGCCTGGCTGGGGAGTTTATGCGGTCTGGCTCTCATCTTTCTGCCTGCCGCTCGAAAATCTCTGGATTTGCCCACTTATGCCCTCCTACTCGGGCGCATTCAACCTCGTATCCAGCAGGTTGGATGGATGAGCCTGTTCATCCTCGGCGCAACCGGGATGTTTCAGATGAGCGCCAACCCCAACTATCATGGATTACTCTCTATCGATTCCCCCTGGGCACAGGCTATCCTTGCCAAGCACATTGCAGTATTCGTGATGGTAGCCCTCAGCGCCTGGAACACCTGGGGGGTTCTCCCGGCTCTCCATCGCCTGACGTTGCTACGCCAGGCGGGAAAGACTCCCGGTTCCGGGGAACAATCGCGGCTCGAACGCCAGGAAGCCCTCCTTCTGAACCTCAACCTGGCCCTCTCGGTGATTGTGCTGGCGCTTACCGCCTGGGCTCGTTCCAGTTAAACCCATCTCCGCTCATTCCCCGGCTGGCTCCATCAGGACGCCCGTCAAATCGTGCACCATGGCTCCCGTGATGCGCACAGAGACGATCTCCCCTACCGGGGCCTGTCCTTCGATAAACACCATTCCATCAATCTCCGGGGCATCGTGGTAAGCTCGTCCCACCGTGATTCCATGGTTGGCCCCCTCAACGATCACCTGTTGCACTTTTCCCACGTAGGACTGATTACGCTCCAGCGAGATTTTCTCCTGAAGCGTGGCAAGCCGTTGCAGGCGTTCTTCCTTCACCTCCTGGGGGATAGGGTCACCCAGCGGCTCACTGGGGGTGCCTTTTTCAAAAGAAAAGGGGAAGATTCCCACATGGTCAAAACGGGTTTCTTCGACAAACCTCAGGAGGGTTTCAAATTCTTCCTCGGTCTCACCGGGGTAACCCACAATAAATGTAGTGCGCAAAGCCAGCCCCGGGATGGCAGATCGCATCTTCTCGAGCGTTCGCACCACCCACTCCATATTGGCCGGGCGGCGCATCCGCTTGAGGGTCTGCGGGTGGGCATGTTGCAGGGGCATGTCGAGATAGGGAACAATTTGAGGCGAACGGGCCATGACTTCAATTAACCGATCGGTCACGTATCCTGGATACGCATACAAAATTCGCACCCAGGGTATCTCGGGGGCTTCGCGCAGAATTCCTTCGAGCAAAAAGGAAAGACCATCCTTAAGCCCCAGGTCATGGCCGTAATCGGTCGTATCCTGTGCGATCAGGATCACCTCCTGCACACCGGCTTTCTGCAATGCCTTAACCTCCTCAAAGATCGCCTCCGGAGGACGGCTTACCGCTGTGCCTTTAATCAGAGGGATAGCGCAGAAGGCGCATGGGCGGCGACAACCATCAGCTATCTTCAGATACGCGCTTGCCCCCTGCACCGAAACCCGGGGTACCCCTTTTTCATCTTTGCCCACAGTTGGAACATCAGGCAGGTGATAAAGAGGCTGAGGATACTGCTGTCCTGGGCGCAACTGCTGTACAAGGTCTACAATATCCATCCAGCGGCGGGTTCCAAGAATACCATCGATTCCGGGAACCTCGGAAGCCACCTGCTCACGGTAACGTTCGGTAAGGCAACCGGCCGCCACTAAAAACTGACCCCGTTTCTTGCGCTTTGCCAGGTCTTTTAACGTGTCCAGCGATTCCTGGCGTGCCGGGCCAATGAATCCACAGGTATTTACGATCAATACATCGGCTTCTGAGCGCTTATCCGTTGGGCGATAACCCGCCTGAGAAAGCAGCGCCCCCATGGACTGGGAGTCGACGGTATTCTTCGCACAGCCTAAAGACACAAGATAGAATTTTTTACTCATGAGTTCACCGGTAACTTAAGGAATGAGAGGAGTCACGGTTGGTGTGACCGTCGAGGTGCCAGCGGTTGGAGAAACCCCCGGCGTGAGGGTGTTGAGCTGGGTGGGGGTTGGGGTCGGGGTGGGCATCGGCGTTGGGGTGAGGATTCCATTCTGGGTGAAGGTCATCCGCAATACGGCTCCCATCGCCCCCAGAGGGCCGAGGTCCTGCTGGTTGAAGAATATCTGGAAGGCCGCCGCATTCCCCGATACCAGTTCGATGGTTTCTCTGGCTGAAAATGGGTAGGCATTGCCTGGAACGACCCGCCCATTGAATTTAATGACCCCATCGGCTACCACGCGTAGAAAGGCGCGTTGCCGTGCAACAATATAAATTTGAAGTGGATCCGTATTGATTGGCGCAAGGGTGGCCGTGGGAAGCCCGCCAGAAACCTGTTCCTGGCCACCCGGTGAAGGCGTTTGGGGCGTTTCTGATTCACCTTCAGAACCCTCTCCCCCCGAAAGGTCGAGTGTCGCCGTGGCGCTGGCCAGTAACACGTCACCCACCGAAGGCAGAGTAACCCGAAGCTGACCATTCCGGGTGGCGCTGACACGCAGGGCTGTCCATACCACAAAGAAGAACAGCGCGCCGATCATTCCCACACCGATCAGCAAATCGGGGGTGAGCAAACGCCTCAACGGCGATACCGGGCGGGCTCCCCGGGTTGCGGGCTGCCCCGCTTTCCCCGCTGGCATCCGTTCCAGCCTGCGCATCTGCAACGCTTCGGCAAACCGCAGAAGGATCGCCTCTCCATCCAGGTTGAGGAACGTCGCGTAATTACTGAGCAATCCTCGCCCTTGCACCAGAGAAGGCAGTTCATCCACCTTCCCGCTTTCGATCATCCGTAAGGTCTGCTGACGCATTCGGGTGTATCGTTCCACCTCCGCAAGAGAAAGCCCTAACGCTTCTCGCCGTTGGCGCAACGTCTGACCAATTTCTTTAAAGATGGCCTCCGAGCCAGAAGCTTTTCCTTCAGGAGGAACCGCACCAGCTGGTTCTTCTGGGGCTTCTATGGCTTCTGTAGGAGAATCAATGACCTCCGGCGCATGGTGAGTAGATGCCCCCTGCCCGACAGATGGTTGCCCGCCCGATTCCATGGGTATAGAAGCCGTAGAAGGCGCAGTCTCCGCCGGAAGTTTCCCTTCCCATTGCAAGACCAGAGGCTCTACTGGAAGGCCCAGAAAACCCGCGTAGAGGCGGAGAAACCCCTTCGCCTGTACTGCCGATGGCAAAGCCGTGGCATCTCCCCGCTCCAGCGCTTCCAGATAGTTTCGTCGAATACGAGTCATCTGAGCCGCCTGATCCAGGGTCAATCCCCGATCCACGCGAGCCTGTTTGAGCGTTTCACCAACCCATTGCGACATGCTAAAAATTGTAATCCACTTTGAAGAACAAAGACCGGCCAGCTTTCTCCCCCATACTGGAGATGATAGCCAGCCGGTCTTTCATTGCAAGAGGTTCAATCAGGCCTGATCGCCTTCTTCGACTACATCTTCTGCGGGGGACTCGGTGGAGGGCAATTCAACCACTTCGCCTTCGCGGTGCACAATGACACGGATTTCCGGAATCAGATCAACCGTCAGGCGAACAAAAACGCGAAACTCACCCAGATTGCGAATGGGCTCCGCTTCGATCTGATGGCGCGAAATGGTCGCCCCGACCTTTTTACTCAAGGCCTCGGCGATCATGGCCGTTGTGATCGACCCGTAAAGCTTACCCGTTTCACCCGCGCGGGCGGGGAAGGTCAGAACAACGTTCTTGAGCTGGTCGGCCAGACCGCTCATTTCTTTGTTTTGCTCTGCCCGCTGGGCGGCCGCGCGCGCCCGAATGGACTCAACCTGTTTGAGGGCTCCGGGAGTGGCGAGCACAGCCAACCCCTGAGGTAACAGGTAATTTCGTCCATACCCATCGGCAACACGTTTCACGTCGCCTGCGCGACCCAACTTATAGACATCTTTGATCAGGAGAACTTTCATGCTTCAAGCCCTTTCGAGAAAAAATGAAATAGTCGCCCGGACGAAGGGTACAACGTCACAGGCGGGCAGAGTATACCAGCGAATCGAAGAACCGTCAACGCGACTCGCTGGTAAAATCCCACTTAAAGAGGAACATCCCACGGAGCAACCCCTTTGCCGCTCCCGGCTCCTTCATGAAGCGCGGTGAGGATTGGCTCCCGAAGATCAGGGAAGCAGTCGGCCACACCGGCGAGTAAGCCAAAACAACCGGCAATCATCATATCCCCGAATGGAGCGGCAAACCATGGCCTGAGCCTGGAGCCGCGCATCAGGGCGCGGCGCGGACCAGTCACCACCAACCGGATACCCTCTCCACGCAAATCGAAAGGCTGTGGATCATAAACCAGCGCCCCATGTCCCATGCTTCCAAAAACATCTGCGTGATTCAGGCTTCCATCGGCCAGAGCTTCCAACAGAGCTTCCAGGCGCTTTTGATCAATCAGCCCCGTGTGGTGCTCAAAAACCCCTTCAATCCCGCCTGGTCCCATTCGGAACGCCAGCGTATGAAAATTTCCCACGTTGGCAATAATTACCCGCTCCAGTCCGCTCACCTGCGCGTCAAACATTGCCCCAAGAACTGCTGCCGGAGCGGTATCCATGACGACCAGTCTGGCCTGAACCTCTCCAGCGCTCCGCGCAACCGCCTGAAGACGCGTCAGGATGGGGGGAATTCCTTCTGCCGGGTAGGCAAAAGCCGTAAGACGGTTTTCAGTGCGAATACGATGATCCAGATAATCAAAACGGAATTGTCGATCGGAGATACCCGGCGGCGCCGCGCCATGATCGAAGACTCCCACTGCCACCGCTGCAAGATCATCCAGCTCCAGACCAAATTCCTTAAATGCGCGGTGGATGACCTCGAAGTTGAAATCCCGCATTTCGACGTGCACCGCCTTCCCAATCACCCCGGCGACCTCTTCATCCCCAATAATTTTCACCCCCAATGCGCTTACCTCATTCAGATCATCATTGAGGGTTCGAGCCGCCTCAGGAGTGGCCAATACGGGTAATCCGGCTTTGAGGTGATCTTCCACTGCCCAGGCACACGGCCCTCCGCCCATTAACAGGCCGGTAATCAATAACGGGCGGCGTTCACGGGTGGCCTGCTGGATGCGCTTCCGGATGATCATCGTTGGAGAGGGCAACACCAGCTTAAAGGAATTTTCCACGTCGAGGCGGGGGTCAAAGAGGACGACGTCTTGCGTCCCGGTTCCAATATCGACTGCAAGAACCTTCATGGCTGTTTCAGATTGGCCCATGTTTTTTCACAGGGTCGATCCATTTTTATCACGGTGAAGCCCGTATGCCCTGATTACCGGTAAGACAACCAGAATGCCGGTGTTCGGCGAATCGAGCCGCCCAACCACTTTCTCCGTTGCCGCCACCACCCTGTCTACCATGGCTTCATCATCGACCACGGTAAAGAGAGTGCGGTTGAGTAAATCCTCGTGCTCTTCGAGGAGCGATTTTAAGCTTGGGATCAGCGGCACGTCTTCCCGAAGCGCAAAATGGTCATGGATGCGACCAATACCCGTAGAAGGCAAGATCGTTACCCCTGAGACGCCTGAATGTTGCCAGGCATCCAGTACTGCTTTGAGTTTTTCATCATCATGCAAGACATAAAGAACGAAAAACATCAGGAAGCCTCCTTGACCAGACTAACTGCCGCCGGAGAACAAACTCTCCGCAGCATCGGTGGTGTAACCAGGGTAGTCACCAGCACCATGCCAACGATTGTGGAGAAAATTTCTGGCCCAAGCAACCCGGATTCCAGGCCAACCGAAGCCACGATCAGCCCAACCTCACCGCGTGAAATCATCCCTGTTCCCAGCTGGAGCGACTCGCGCCAGTTGAATCCCCCTAAGCGGGCCCCAAGGCCAGCGCCAACCAGCTTTCCTAAAATGGCTACCACGCTGATGGTTAAAAACAGCCACAGTGCGCTGATCGGCATCTGCCGGATATTCACCTGCAGGCCGATATTGACGAAGAAAACGGGTACGAAGAAGCCATACCCAAGAATGGCAAACCCATGTTCGATGGTGCGCTTCTCCGGGGTTCGCCCCAGCATCAATCCG
>Ga0226835_1001786_pt1 | contig 10472 bp, 8 predicted proteins | sample LAC_MetaG_1_FD_163627 | JGI IMG/M metagenome (GOLD analysis project Ga0226835, IMG submission 163627) | Anaerobic ammonium oxidizing microbial communities from anammox membrane bioreactor (MBR) in UC Berkley, California, United States -... | ecosystem: Engineered > Bioreactor > Anaerobic >...
ATGATCCTTTGCCGGTTTCTTCGAAACGCTGCTTTTCCATCCCGCTGATCTCCAAAGTGGTTTGGTTCGATTGTATTAAGGTTTTCCCCTTTTCGTCAATCCCAGTTGTTTGTTTTTCAACAATCTCATTTTTACGGATGTTGAACGAAGGTAAGTTATAATCTCCTTGCGATGGATTTTGATTTTTTAATTTCGAACAATCATCTGGATAACTGGTTACTTGCTTTTGGAGCCTTACTGGCTTCTTTTGTCTTTTTCGAACTACTTAGGAGAATCCTCGGTTCAGTTTTCAAAAGGAAATCAGAATTTTCCAGGTTTCAAAGTTTCTCCGTAGTCTATCGAATCATCCAAAAAATAAAAGGATGGTTTTTGTTGTGGCTGAGTATTTACATTGGAAGTTTATTTATAGACTTAAATGAGCCCCTCCAATCTGTCCGTTCGATCATAACGATTACCGTTGGATTATTGCAAGTGGGTTTTTGGACCCTCGGTTTAATTGATTATTGGGTTGAACAAAAATCTGTGCGTGAGGATGTGGAGGGTGATCAAAAAACGACCCTGAATGTTTTAGGGGTTATCCTGAAAATTGCGGTTTGGATTTTTGTCTTTTTAATTATTCTGGATAACCTTCCCGGTGTCGAAATAACGACTCTCATCACCGGTTTGGGTATTGGCGGTATTGCGGTTGGTTTAGCCGTTCAAAACATTCTTAGTGATTTATTCAGTTCAGTTTCAATTGCCCTGGACAAGCCTTTTGTGATCGGCGATACGATCAAAACCGGGGATTATATCGGGACGGTTGAAAGTATAGGCCTGAAAAGCACTCGTTTGAGAAGCATCAGTGGCGAACAATTGATTTTTTCGAATTCGGATCTGCTTTCCAGCCGGATTCAGAATTTTAAGCGCATGGACCGCAGAAGGGTTTTATTTACTCTGGGTGTTACTTACGAAACCTCTTTGGAAAAACTTGAAAAAATTCCCCAGATTCTGGAAGAAATCATTTCGTCCAAAAACGATGTTGCATTTGAAAGAGCGCATTTTAAAGAGTACGGAGCATTTTCGCTGAATTTTGAAATAGTCTATTTTGTTGAAACCAGTGATTACCGGTACTTTATGGATATACAGCAAGAAATCAATCTGGAAATTTTTCGAAGATTTTCTGAGATGGGAATCGAGTTTGCTTATCCAACGCAGGTGGTTTACACTCGCAAAAATTGAAACAAAACAAAATCAGTGTTCGCGAATCTGGTCAATTACCATCCGGTAGAATTCCTCCTGAAAGGGAACCGGTCCGCTGCCGATTACCTCGCGGACTTTTCTGCGGGTCCATTCCACTAAACGTGTTCCGGTAGGGTTATCTGGCGGACTGTATTTCTCAAGGTTGAAGATTTTGGTTGTGTCGGCAACGAATAGAATGCGCCGGTCGGGACGATAAATTAAAGCTGAAAAATAGGACTCGCCATCACGGTTGGGTTCTGGCAGCAAAATCATGGTTATCAGAACTCGGCTGGCAGGTTCACGAAAATAATAATTCAATCCAAAAGAGTCGCGTTTCAATTCGGGTGGGCATTTTTCACCGGCCAGCTTCCAGTAGAAGGACAAAAATTTATTCCCGTCACGGTATAAGAGTTGTAAAAATTGTCCGGGTGAACTGTGGAATAATGAGGGGATGACCTCATCAGCGAATATTTGAGATTGGGTTTTTTCCGTGCTCATTCCGTATATCACCAAATATACAATAACCTATTTTTGCCCGGATTTTAAGGGATTGTCTAATGCGAAAGAATAAGCAGATCCATCAGGGTGTTAAAGCGGCAGTGGTTTGGGTAATTTCAAAGGCTGCTCTCAAACCGGATTCAATAGCACCCTGGATCCAGGCATGAAATAACGACGTGTGTTCGCCAGCGAAGTAAATTCGGCCTTCAGGATGACGGATATGATCATAAAGGAGGGTTTGTTGGCCGGGGTCAAACAGCGCAAAGGCACCACCGGCAAATTCGTCATCGTGCCACATGTAGGAATCACCGACTTCAAACTCATCCTGGGCGGACGGGTGAATTGCAGTGACATTTTCAAGAGCCTGGTGAAGTCTTTCAGCCGGCGGGAGCGATCCCCAGCGTTGAGCGTCTTCACCCCATGTGTAGGAGGCTAATAAAACCCCTCGTGGGGTTGATTTACGGGGTTGAGGATAATACATATTGCGTATAGCCAGATCAGTAACCGTGCCGCCTCCCATAATCACCTCTTCTTCCCAGAATCGTCGGCGAAATTGAAGGAAAATTTTTGCAGACGCATCATAATGTAATTGTCGAATTGCCTTTTGCTTGCCAGGGCTGAAAGGAGGGATTATTTCAATGTGGCGTAAAACCGGAAATGGGAGGGTGAGGATTGCAAAGTCACCCGTTACAGTATGTTTACCTGCGATAGAACGAAGGTGAAAGGTTACCGAAGTTTCGGATTGTTCAATGGCGGTAATTTTTTGACCAAACCAGATGTTTTCTTGAAGTTCTGGTAAAAAGGAAAGGGGTAGTTGATCCATACCCCCCTCGATAGTGATCATTTCTTTGTAGTATTGCCCTACTTCCTCTCGTAGTAACTCTAAAAAAGAGGAGTTCATGATGGCTTCCTGATTATAGAGCAGCCCAAAGCGTTCGATGGCGGCTTCTGACCAGCCTTTGATTTCCAAAAATTCGCGGACGGAATACTCGTCATATTCCTGGACAATCGAATCCCAGGCGTCAGGGCCTTCTTTTTCGACTTTCCTGATGAATGGTTGGATGGTTTGTAGCCACAATTGTTCGGCACTTTTTTGTCTCTCCGCTTGAGTTAACTCAAATCCAAAAAATTCGATGGTTTGTTCTGCTTCATGCATTCGGATTTTTTTCCCATTGAAGTAAGCAAAAGCCAACGGATTGTGGTTGATAAAAGGAATGGTCTTTAGCCTGAACTTGTTTATGTATGCCAATGTTAAGGAATGATTTGTGGGAATACGCATCGCGCCCGCTTCTGCAAACAATCCATCCGAGAAGGGATGGCGCAAAGTCAGAATGCGGCCTCCGACTCGCTGCTGGGCTTCAATGATTTGAACCTCATAGCCAGCCCGCATTAATTCGCTTGCTGCCACTAAGCCAGCAATACCTGCTCCTGCGATGAGTACTTTTTGGGGTTGGGAGGTTTTCGGCAATCCTCGATTGATCCACTCTAAATATCTGGATTCGTCCAATAATTTCAGGTTCATTTTTATGCCTTCATTTTTTTCTAAGATGAATTATTCGGGTATAATCAGGCTGATTTTATCTTTTATAACATTTTTCTTGACTTCAAGGAATATCCAATGGGACTTGACACAGTACAAAATGGGGTTGTTGTGGCGCTCGAATACACCTTATGGGTTGACGGTGAGATTGTGGACGATTCGAATGGGACACCGTTGGAGTACCTGCATGGGTTTAACAACATTATCACCGGTTTGGAAAACCAGCTCAACGGCTTGAGGGCCGGCGAAGAGAAGGAAATTGTTGTGAAGCCGGAGGATGCCTACGGACAGTATCATCCTGAGGCGGTGTTTGAAATGCCGAAATCGCAATTTCCACCCTCTTTTCCACTCGAAATTGGTTATCCCTTCAGGGTGCGCACCGATCAAGGTCAAATTCTCAATGCGCGAATAATCGGTTTGAAGGACAACGTGGTTGAGGTTGATACCAATCATCCACTGGCGGGTAAGGAATTGCGATTTTTTGTTCGGATTGCGGGTCTTCGGGAAGCCACGGATGATGAATTGCTTTCGGGCAGGGTTGGTGGTGGATGCGCTACCTGTGGTTCAACCAGCAGCTGCGAAAGTTGCGGCTAAGGCGACCCTTGTTTATTCGTAAAAAGTAATCCGATCGCGGCCGTTCATTTTTGAGTCATAAAGTGCCCGGTCTGCCCGCTGAAGGAGTTCATCCAGCGACAAATCAGGCTCTTTTACATTGCTTGCCAAACCGATGCTCAATGTGATCGGAATAGAAACTCCCCCGGCGGTAACGGGCTGTTGAGCAACGGCTTGCTTTAATCGCTCAGTCATCCTTCTTGCGCCTTCCGGGGTGGTTTCAGGCAGAAGTATCACAAATTCATCTCCCCCGTAGCGCCCGAGGATATCCACCTTGCGCAAGACGGCTTGCATGCTGCGGGTGATCTGAATTAACACTTTATCGCCGGTTTTATGCCCGAAGGTGTCGTTCATTTCCTTAAAGTGATCCACGTCAATCATCACCAAAGAAACCGGGCGGTGGTAGCGGCAGGCCTGTTCAATGACGCGTGAAGCAATCTCTAAAAAGTAACGTCGGTTGGCTATGCCGGTCAGGGAATCCTGGGTGGCCAGCCGTTCCAGAGCTGCCTGAGCCTTTTTGCGTTCTTCGATTTCTTTTTGAAGCGCTACATTTTTGAGTTGATAAATTTCGGCATCTTTTCGGGCGTTTTCGACTTCGTGAATGACCTCGAGGGTTTTTAATCGGCGATCTTTTTCCTCGTTGTAAACGATTTGATAGACCGCAATATAATTTTCGTAGGCTTCGAGGGCTTTTGGGTAATTTTCAGTTTTTTTATAGGCCTGTGCTAATGCATGGTGACATTCCATCAATTCGTACTGGGCGTTGATTTCGCTCGCGATGGTTAATGCCGACTGCAAGGCTTCTACCGCCGCGGAGATGTTCCCCATGGAAAGGTGAATGATACCGATTTTTCGATGGGCTCTAGCCAATTCAAGGCGTTTGTCAAACTTTTTAGCGACATCGGCGGAAAGATGAAAGAAATTGAGGGCCAGTCCAAATTCATTTCTTCTGAAATAAACCTCTCCCAAGGTATTCAGCGCTTCAACCTCACCGCGATGAATGCCTAAGTTCTGGTAGATTTCAACACCGCGGAGACCAGCCTGAACTGCATTTTGATGCCGGCCACATTCGGAAAATGCCTGACTGAGATAGATCTGAACCGGGGCTTCCAGCTTCAAATCGGTCAGATACTGAGCCAGATCAAGCGCCGTTTCAAGGTGGGGGAGGGCTTTCTCGGCTTCGCCAAGCAGCAGGTAAAGTTTGCCGAGTTTGACCCGGACAGCGGCCTCGCCGCTTTGATTCTTCAGGTTCTGAAAGGCGGAAAGGGCGCGCATCAGGTATTGGAGCGCTTCGGGATACGACCCCATGATCATCATTCCGCTGCCGAGACCGAGTAATGCTTCGGCGGTTTCATGACTGTCAACCGCCGGATTGAAGCACTCCAACGCGCTGATGTAGCAGGGAATGGCCTGATCATACGCATCCAGCTCCAGCAGTGCTTTACCCTGGGCAATCAACGCCCGACCGAGAACTTTGCGGTGCTCCAGACTGGAAGGCGCATTTTCTCCTGCCAGACGAGCCGCTTCGCGGGCAAGCTCGAGTGCACGTTTGGGGTTGCTTTGGGTTAATGGGCCGGTTCTGCGAAGCAGCGCTTCGATTTTTTGAGCAGTTGCGTTAGGGTTCAGTTCAAGTTGTTGGTTGGGTTGGATTTCGCTCATGGTTGGTTTTCCCCCTGCAATGGTGCAATTTTGATGCCGGGGAGTGAAAGTGTTTTCAAAATTCACTCCCCGGCGGTTTTTTTGCCTATGGTGTGCGTATTTCGGCTTCCAGGTTGATTTCACCCTGTTTTTCAAAAACCAGAGTAAAGGCCAGTTTTTCTCCCGCTTTCAGATCTTTTTTGAGATTGATCAACATGATGTGATAGCCGCCGGGTTTGAGTTCAACTTTGCTGCCGGCGGGTATATCCACACCATCCACTTTTTGCATCATCATGATGTCGTTTTCCATGCGGGTTTGGTGAATTTCGACACTTTCGGCAACGTCCGTTTTGGCGGCGATCAGGCGATCATTCTGATTAGATTGATTATAAATTACCATGTAAATTGCGCTATTCGAACCGCCCATGGAATTTTCCCCCTCTCCCATGCTGCCGGAGTTGCCCATGTTTTCGGAATGGTTTCCCATATCGCCGGAGGGCGATTGAGATGCGGCGCGTGCCCAGGCATTTTCGACAGTGATTCCGCTCTGTACCGGAGCCGCACAGGCTGTCAGGATGACCAGTAAGGTTGTCAAAATCAAGGCCTTTTTCATTGTTGTACTCTCCTGAAGTTGATGGAACTTGTTAAAATATGTTATAATTTTACCAAAATATATCTCAATTGTGGAAAAACCCGGAAAGATGTCCAATGATCCGTGAGCTTCGACACCAGAAAATCATCGAGGTGGTCACCCAAAAGCAGGGAATAACGGTGCAAGAATTGACCAGTCTCCTGAAGGTCTCCGCCATGACCATCCACAGGGATTTACGATTGCTGGAGGAAAAAGGCATCCTTCAACGGGTGCGTGGCGGGGTCGTAATCGGTCGTCCCGATGAGACCAAAGAGGAAATATGCGGGTATTGCGGTAAAGCGCTGCCTGCCCGAACCCGGGTGATGCTTTTTGGGGGTTCGGGGCCGGCTGTACCTGCTTGCTGCGTGCATTGCGGGATGGGGTTGCTGCGCCGTGAGAGGGAATTAAGCGCCGGACTGACGGTAGATTTTTTATACGAAACCGTAATTGACTTGGAACGCGGATATTACCTGTATGAACCCCAAATCAAAGTCTGCTGTGTGCCGAGTGTGCTGGCGTTTGCTGATCGGGGGGATGCCGAAAGAATGCAAATGGGTTTCGGTGGAAAACTATTGAATTATGAAGAATTGAAAAATTGTTTTATTGGTAAGTAAGCCTCTCAATCTGTACCCTGCGGCGGAACGGATTGGGCCGATTGATTTAATTCTCTCAAAAAAGTTTCCATGTCCAGTCCGTAATTCCATACCGCGTCGGCTACAGTATCGAATTTTGACATCCAACACCCGACACAGACCATGTGATGGCGAAGGAATACGGGTATGGTATGGGGGTGCTCACGCATTAAATCGCTGAGGCGTGATTCGGGGAGAATTAAACCGGAAGGGTGAGTCATCATAACTTTATTCAGAATACACCTTTTTATGATAGAAGACTTTGCGCCAAAGCAACTTACCAAGGATAATTTCAGGTTTCTTCTTCGGCAATTTTGACCAAACCGTGTGGATGAAGGATGAGAATGCGTTCGCGGCCGGCCTGAATCAGACCCTGGGATTCCCATTGTGAAAGTGTGCGGCTGACCGTGTAGAGGGTGGTACCGACCATTTCGGCAAGGTCTTGCCGGGAGAGCGGCAGGTTGACCTCCACTCCGCGTGGGGTCTTTACCCCCGTTTGATGGGCAAGGCGCAGGATCATACGCGCCAGCCGGCGTTCTACCCGCTGAGTGGCAATTTCAGTGAAGCGTTGTTGAAATTCCTGGACATGCTCCGCCATGATTTTGACGGCGTTGACCGCCATTTGCGGAAACCTGCCGAGCAGCTGACTCAGAACGGTTTTCCCCCACACCAGTGCGGTACAGGCTTCTACCGCCTGAGCGGAAACCGGATAGGTCTCGTGATCCGCCAGAGCCACAGCGCCAAAAGGAGTGACCGGGACGATGATGCGCAGGAGAATTTGCTGACCATCGGCGGTGAATTGAGTAAGCCGGACTTTGCCTTTGGTCAGAACGTAAAAAGCTTCGGCGGGGTCATCCTGCATGAAGTAGAACTCTCCCGCCTGGAGATGCTGCTGTCGGGCGGTTTTGAGGATCTGGCGGATCTCTTCCTCAGTCAGCTTATTGAACAGAGTCAGGTCTTCCAGCCGGGAGACGGGTTGAAATGGCATGGGGTGATTTTAGCACGATTTGACCTCGCGGTGGGACTCTGGCATTGATCGCGGACGCCAAATGTCATCTGCTGAAGGTGACGAATTACCCGAACGGCATTTGGAACGATTTTTTAAGAAATTTTTAACCAGTTTTTAGTTGACGAAAGACGCCGGTTTTGCTATGATTTATGTTGAATTTACGCAGAATTTACGCGGAATTTACCAATTTTTTATGTGATTTTTACGGAGGTGAAGACAGGGGGAGAACATCGTTGTTTCTTGCGGGTAGAAACCAAAACCATCCAAATCATTTCAAGTCCATAAAAAAGTGGAGGATTGAGACATGAAAACCTTTCGAATTCTGATTCAATTGTGTTTGATATTCGGTTTAATCGCTGGCCTGTGGGCGGTAATCCCGGCTGTACAACCGGTTTCTGCTGATGACCCGACCACAATCACGGTTTGCAGCAGCAGCAGTAGTTGTGACTACACCACCATTCAAGCGGCGGTGAATGCGGCTAATAATGGGGATGTGATTCTGGTTGAGTCCGGAACCTATACAGAGAATGTAACGATTAACAAGAACATTAAACTACTTTCGACCGATGGAAGAGACTATACAACCATACAAGGAATTTCAGGTATTGGTGCACTTGGTACAGTAAAAATAGCCAGTGGAACAACCGCCGTCCAAATAGGCGATACTAATCAGGGTTTTAAGATTATCGGCATAGACAATGGTGATCCTGGTATTGAAAATGCAGCGATATATTTTCAGGGTAACCATAGCGGTGCCGTTATAAAAGGGAATGAAATTGTTGCAAATGGCGATGCTGGTTTAATGACAGAATATGGTGCAACCATTACGGGCTTTGTGATTGAACAAAATATTTTTTCTGGAAAAACCTTTACCGGTAACAATCCCGCTGGAGAAGGTTTCAGCAATCAATTTACTTTACATAATGTACCGCGACAACTTGTAGTTATTGGTGGTGGAGCCACTGGTACGAACACAACCAACATAACATTTAAGGAAAATACTATCACGGGTATAGCTGGGGGAACAAATCCAGATGGAAATCCTCAAGGCAATACCCTTGTGACGATTGACGCGGACAATAGCCTTATCGAAGGCAATATCTTTGAGGGTGTAACCAGCCGATATGCTACGAGTCTGCGTGCTCGTCGTCCAAACACGACCATTGAAAATAATACATTCAAAAGTACCGGATTGCTGGTGCCGACCACAGGGCATCTGTTTATTCAGAATAATCCGATTGACAACAATCTTATATCAAACAATTCATTTGATAAGGGGGTATATATTGAAAACCGCTCGGGTGGAACAATTGGGATCAGTATAAACGAGGCCGTCAAAGCTGCATCGGCTGGAAGTGTAATTCGGGTTTTATCTGGAGTTTACGAAGAGCAAATCGTCATTGAAAAAGATTTAACCGTGATTGGTCGTGGTAGCAATACGATTGTTCGATCACCAGCCACTCTACCCTCATCCTACACAATTGGTTTAAATATCTATAAACCTGTTGTGTTGGTAAAGGATTCCTCCAACGTTAAATTACAGGATTTAGTTGTGGATGGGAATAATAGAGGAAATACCAATCACCGCTTTGTTGGGGTTGGCTTTTTCAACGGTGGAGGTCAGATATCCAATCTTGAAATCAAGAACATACAAGATACACCCTTCAGCGGTGACCAACATGGAGTAGCCTTGTATGTCTATAACGGAGGTGCTGAGCAGAGGCAACTTGAAGTAGCCAATTCAAAGATTTTTGATTTCCAAAAGAATGGCACGGTGTTTTACGGAGAAAAACTCACGGTAAACTTTTACGATAACGAAGTCACAGGAAAAGGACCAACTGCTATTACTGCCCAGAACGGGATCCAATACAGTGGTGGTTCAAGTGGTGAGGTCAAGGGGAATACTGTAAGTAATATTGCTTATACTGGTTCAAATTGGACTGCTTCGGGTGTCCTTTTATATGGGGTTGGCTATGTAACGATTGATGAGAACCGGGTGAACAATAGCCAGACCAGTATCTACCTGTATGGCGGTTCAGCTTCGATTACTGACAATGAAATCACCACTTCGAAGAGTGGCGTTGGAGGGGCTGCCTATCTAACCGGTATCGCTGCTGCAGATCCACCCTTCCTTCCGCCTGCACCCGTTGACGTTCCAACTTCTTTGACGGAGGGTGTCGTAGGAACGTTGACGAATGATGTTTCAATTATGGAAAGCGGTGATACAGTTGTCATCCAAAACAATATTGTCAATGGTGGTGCAGATGACCCGGCCTCGGTGGGTATTGGGGCATGGGCTGGCTATACCGATGAGGATGTGTCCTTCACGATCACGGACAATGATGTTTATGGTTGGGGTTATGGGTTGGATATTTCCAAATGTCTGGTAGGTTGTGGAGCGGGAGACTTTGCTTCCATCACCTTAAAAGAAAACAAAATTCATCAAAACTTTGTTGGAATGTATACCAATGTTGAAGTGGATGCCAGTTTGAACTGGTGGGGAACCATCTCCTGGTACGGTTACGGTAGCGTTACCGGCATCAAAGATTTGTTTGAGATTGATGGTGATGGAAATGTTGACTGGCAGCCATGGCGGGATGAAGCGCTTACCCAATCACTGAACATCCCCACCATCACCTATGCTGATGATGACAACGCCGGTAAAGCGGAAGGCGACCTGGGCGCCAATGGCGG
>Ga0226835_1001787_pt1 | contig 10466 bp, 10 predicted proteins | sample LAC_MetaG_1_FD_163627 | JGI IMG/M metagenome (GOLD analysis project Ga0226835, IMG submission 163627) | Anaerobic ammonium oxidizing microbial communities from anammox membrane bioreactor (MBR) in UC Berkley, California, United States -... | ecosystem: Engineered > Bioreactor > Anaerobic >...
CCGATGTGTATATGCCGGTAAGCGGCAAAATTATCGCCATTAATGAAGCGCTACCTGATACGCCTGAAGTGGTCAACAGCGACCCCTATGGCAATGCCTGGATGGTGAAGGTCGAAATGAGCAATCCAGGCGAATTGAACGATTTGCTGGACGCAGCAGCTTACGAGAAACACGTCCAGGAAAAAAGCGGATAGGCGGACGGTAGCCGTCCTACGGTAGCCGCCTATCTTTTGTTGGTAACGCTTGTATAAGGAGATCGTATGTTTGTCCCTCATACTGTTGAAGATCGGGAAGCCATGTTGCAGGCCATTGGCGTCAAACGCATGGAAGATTTATTCCAGGATGTGCCTGCTCAATATCGCTTCCCACAGCTTGACTTGCCGCCGGCTTTAACCGAGATGGAAGCTCTGCAGGAACTGCGTGAAATCGCTTCGGTCAACGAAACCACGCAGGATCTGGTCTGTTTCTTGGGCGCCGGCGCCTATAATCATTACGTTCCGGCGGCGGTGGATTCGATTCTGCGCCGCGGCGAATTCTACACCGCCTATACCCCCTATCAACCCGAAGTTTCGCAAGGCACGCTCCAGGCGATCTTCGATTATCAAAGCCTCATCACCGCCTTGACCGGTATGGATGTGTCCAACGCTTCGCATTACGACGGCGCTACCGCAGTGGCCGAAGCGGTCAGCATGGCTTACGCTAACTTTCGCGGCAAGCGTACCAAGGTGGTGCTTTCGCCCGCCCTCCACCCCCAATATCGTCAGGTGGTGCATACGTATAACATCGGCACGCCGATCCAGCTTGTCGGCGAGGATATTGATTTAAAGGCTGGGCCAGAGGCGCTGCTCCCTTACATTGACAATAACACTGCGTTGGTCATCGTTCAATACCCCGACTTCTTTGGTCGCATCTACGATTACACGAAGCTGGCGGAGGCGGCGCATGGCGCTGGCGCGTTGCTCTCTGTTGCAGTGAACCCGCTGGCGCTGGCGATCTTCACGCCACCGGGGCAATTCGGCGCAGATATTGTTACCGGCGAAGGGCAGCCGCTGGGCATTCCTCTCTCCTATGGCGGCCCGTATCTGGGCATCTTTGCCACCAAGCAGGAATATGTGCGTAAGATGGCTGGGCGTCTGGTCGGCGAAACGGTGGATAACCGCGGCCAGCGCGCCTATGTGCTGACCCTCACCGCCCGTGAGCAGCATATCCGCCGCGAAAAAGCCACCTCGAACATCTGCACCAACCAGGGGCTGATGGCGCTGGCTTCCACGGTGTATATGAGCTTGTTAGGGAAAGAGGGGTTGCGCGAAGTCGCCGAATTGAACTATCACAAAGCACATTACGCTGCCCAACAAATCGCCGCTCTGCCAGGCTATAGCCTGTGGTCGGATGCGCCGTTCTTCAACGAGTTCGCCGTCCGTTGTCCCAAGCAGATCAGTGAGATCAACGCTCACCTGCTGGATCACGATATTCTGGGCGGGTATGACCTGGGTCAGGATTACCAGGGCATGGAAAACGTCATGTTAGTAGCAGTGACTGAAATGAACTCGCGCGAAGAAATTGATTTACTGGTGGATGTCCTTTCGGAGGTGAGCCATGACTGAACCCCTACTTTGTGAACTTTCTGCGCCTGGGCGGCGCGGCGTGCGCTTCCCCCAGCCAGATGTCCCTCTGGCTGAACTGCCGCGGAATCTGAGGCGCGAGCGTTTGCCCATGCCGGAACTCTCCGAGGTGGATGTGGTGCGTCACTTCACGCGCCTCTCTAAGCTTAATTACTGCATAGACGAGGGTATGTATCCGCTCGGCTCGTGCACCATGAAATACAACCCGAAGATCAATGAAGAAACCGCCCGCCTGCCAGGCTTTGCCAACCTGCATCCTTTGCAACCTATCGAGACTGTGCAAGGCGCGTTGATCTTAATGTACGAGTTGCAGGAAATGCTTAAAGAGATCGGCGGTTTTGCCGGCGTCACTCTGCAACCTGCCGCTGGCGCGCAAGGCGAATTGACCGGCGTATTGATCATCCGCGCCTATCATAAGTCGCGCGGCGATCTTCAGCGCACCAAAATCTTGATCCCCGACTCGGCGCATGGCACCAACCCGGCCACTTCTGCCATGAGCGGTATGCAAGTGGTGGAGATCCCTTCGGACGCGCGCGGCAATGTGGATCTGAACGCGCTGCGCCAGCATTGCGATAACACCCTGGCAGGACTGATGTTAACCAACCCGAACACGCTGGGGCTGTTCGACGAAAACGTGTTGGAGGCGGCTCGATTGGTGCATGAGGCTGGCGGTCTGGTGTACGGCGATGGGGCCAATCTGAACGCCCTGATGGGCATTGTCCGCCCCGGCGACCTGGGCATTGACGTCATGCACTTCAATCTGCACAAGACTTTCTCCACTCCGCATGGCGGCGGCGGCCCTGGCTCTGGCCCGGTGGGCGTGGCTGCACACCTGGTGGATTTCTTGCCTGCGCCAATCGTGGATATTATCGAGGAAGGCGACGAGGAAACCGCGCCGCTATATGGCTTCGTCACGCCGTCGAAGACCATCGGCAAGGTCAAATCCTTCATGGGACAATTTGGCATGATGGTGCGCGCCTACACCTATATCCGTATGCACGGCCCAGATGGCTTGCGCGCCGTCTCGGAAGCGGCGGTGCTGAACGCCAACTACTTGCTCTCGAAGCTGCGCCACCATTATCACCTGCCATACGATCGCATCTGCATGCATGAGTTTGTCCTGGAAGGCGTGTGGCCCGACGTTCCTGAGGTGCACGCGCTGGACATCGCCAAGCGTATGATGGATTACGGCTTGCACCCGCCGACGAACTATTTCCCGCTCATCGTCCACGAGGCGTTGATGATTGAGCCCACCGAGACGGAAAGCAAGCAAAGCCTGGACAACTTTGCCAATGTCTTGATTAAGATTGCCGAAGAAGCGCACACCCAGCCCGAATTGCTGAAGAGCGCCCCGCATATCACCCCCGTTGGCCGCCTGGACGAGGTCAAGGCTGCCAAAGAGCTGGTGCTGTGCTGCGGCGTGGATGCGCTGGAGGCCCAACCGGCGTAAGCCGTACAGATTCCCCGATGTTAACAGAGCGGCGCCGATGGTATGCGCCGCTCTGTGTATTTACTGCATGCTGTGTTGGTCAGCATGAACCTCATGACGCGCAAGATATCATTCGGTTGGTTGTTTTTCTGGGGTTTCATCTATCGCACGGATAGGACCGTGTGCAGGATACACGCGCGTCGCGCCCCGTTCTCGGAGCATCTTCCAGGTTGCCAGAGCAACGGGATTGTCGAAAGCATGGGCTTCTGGTGGAAGATCGCCGGTAAAGACTGAGCCATCGTCGAGAAGGAGCGAGACGCAATGATTGGTATGACCGGGCGTGTGAAGGATCTCTCCTGCGATGCCGATCTGGCTGAGAATTTGGCGGCTCTGCTCGAATGCGATGATGACGTTGCCATTTTCTGTAATATCCACATAATGATCCCCTGGCTTTGTCCAGGTCTTCATGAGGGGGATCGCGTCAACCTGGACGTTGGGTACGAGGAGAAAAACCCCTTCTCTTTTCAATTCTTCGGCAAGCCCTGCATGGTCAATGTGATAGTGGGTGGCGAGTGCGTAGCGAATCTCACTCAGGGGGATGCCCTTTTTCTTGAGGTTGGCTTTCATGATCCCAAGTGTTCCCGGCCAGCCAATGTCAACCAGCAAGCGAGAAGCGCCTGCGCTGACCACCCAATAGTTGGTGGAGCGATAACCGATGTTCACAATTGTCACGGGTGTTCTTTTGGTCATCGTTCGTTGTGTGCTGCCTTCAGGCAAGCATGTGCCGCAGAGGGCAGGGCAGTCTGGACGCGGAGGTTGAGGGGTTTAATGATTGGCGCCTTTTGTAGTTCGGCGCAGGATGGTGCGCGTTCTCATCATGTGGCAACGCCTCGTCTCGACCGACGATCTGACCCAGGGCGGAAGCCAGTGGCGAGATCGGTCCTCAGCTTACCGCTTTCTTCACGAGCGCGCCGATCATTGCCTCCGCCTCGGCGGTCAACTCCTTCAGCGCGAAGGAGGTCGGCCACATAGCGCCTTCATCGAGGTTTGCTGCGTCGTTGAAGCCGAAGGTTGCGTATCTTGCCTTGAACTTGTGGGCGCTTTGAAAGAAGCAGACGATCTTGCCGTCCTTGGCATAGGTGGGCATGCCGTACCAGGTTTTCGGCGAGAGGGCTGGCGCGCTGGCTTTGATGATCGCATGCAGCCGCTCGGCCATGGAGCGATCTGGTTCTGGCATCTCGGCGATCTTCTCAAGCACGGCGCTTTCACCGTCCGCCTTGTTCGCTTCCGCCTTCAGCTCTTTGGCGCGCTCCTTCATCGCGGCTCGTTCCTCGTCCGTGAATCCCTGGACCGTTTTACCGACCGCAGTGGTGCTCTTGGCGGACTTTTGCGTGTCCTTCTTTGGGCTCATAGAAATCTCCTGTAAGATAGTGGTTGATTGTCGCTAAAGCAAAGCTATCACCCACCCAAGATAGATGGTTGCTACATTCTAGAACATTCATTCTAGATAGTCAAGGGGGAAATTGTCTGAATTAGTCGTCGTATGCCTTCTGCAGGTCGGCGACGATGATCTTAAACATCTTAAGCATGGGGTCGGTCAATCGTTTGGATTTTTCAGGCACAGCCCTCAACTCGCTCAACGGTTGGTTTTAGCCGCCGCGCAGCGCAGCATCGGCCGGAAGCGGTTGTTGGGCGTTTTTAACGCTTGCTAGAACGCCAACCCAAAGGAGATTTACAAACCGAAAAAGTATCTTGCTTTACCGACATGGTCTTGTAAGACCTTCCTGTTATTCGAAATTAAAACGATTTGTGCAACTCAAAATTCAGTCTTATAAGTCATATATCATATGCGGAATAGCCCGTCCCCATTCTGATATGCTTTCCCCAACAACTCGACAGCCCATTCTCGTATAAAAAGGCTCCGCATTAGGGTCTGCGTCTAACTCAAGACGTTCAGCGCCAGATTGTTTAGCTTGTCCTATCGCATGTTCGAACAGTTTTTTCCCAACACCTTTACCGATGTAATCTGGCAATACCCATAAATCTTCCAAGACTACAGCAGGCAAACGAATCAGCAAGCGATACCATCCGATCATAAACGAGTTGAGACGAGCTGAATAGACTTTATCTTTACCAATCGACTCTGGTGTGATAATTGGTGTTTGGGCCCATTGCGATATGAGATGCTCCGAGTAGCCCCAATAACTTTTGGATGCTATCGCGATTTGTTTGAGTCTTTCCGAATCTTCGGGTTTCGCCTGATTTATCTCAATGTCTAGCACGTCAACCCCTGTTTTGGTGCCTAATAAACGCCCAACGGTTTGCATAAGCCGCAGCGAGCGAGGCAGGCAAGGCGCCTTTGCCTACCCAAAACCCTCGCTGGCTCGCGGCTCCCACTCGCAAGCGGCGCAGCCGCTGTCCGACTATAAACGGTGTTGGCACGCTTTTCGTCTGGAAGACTCAAAATGGGTTATCAGAGTCTTTTGCTTCTTTCAAACTCGGATTTAACTTTTCCTTCAATATCTTCAATTCATTTACTGCTTCTTTTGTGCGGGCATTATCAACATAAAGACGATTCAAAACATAATCTACCAAGCCAATTAACACTTCAACTTCATCTTGTGAAATTTTCTCAGGCAAATATTCTTGCGAATCGTGAGCAAAGATATTTCCAATTTCTCGTATACCGTGCATTATCTCTCGTAAATCTTCTGAAAGTTTTTCTTGCTGCAAAAGCAAGTTTAATCGCTTTTTCAAATCGAGATACTCGATTTCACCTTTGCTGTTTGTCTTTGTTTCTGGAATATTTTGCTCTTTGCAAATTTGCTCTAAAGCGGCTCGGCATAAAATAAATCCTGCTCGCGGCGAAGTTGGTACGACTTTTTCGGCTTGCGCGACTATATCTGCAATTGTAAGCGGAATTGAATAATGACGCTGTTTTGCGGGAGCATATAAAATTTGTCTGTCATATTCTTCATAATGCGGGTCCTGCTCATCAAAGTCAAATCCGCCAGTAACATAGCGAAGAATTAAAAGTTGCTGGCAAGATGGACATCGTAAAACTTTGTAATGACTGACTGCATAATCTGACGATTCAGAGTCGTGGTCACGAGTATCGTATATTCCTTCGCAAATACAATACATTTCGGAAAAGTTTCCACAAGGACATCTTTCCCAGTTTGGAATTTTTTGACCACGCTCGACTATATATTTCATAAGTTTGATTTTAGAAAACAGAACTTCATTTTGCAAGGGGCGGGGCTAACAGTTTGCGTTGCCTGCGCTAGGGCGGGGACGGCAAAGCCGCACAACTGGAAAAATGCTAAGGCGTAGAAAACTGCTTGAGATTTGCGCAGAATCCCAGCGTCCAGTGCACGCTTTGTTAGCTGGCATAATCTCTCGTAATAAGACTCGCGTCATTCTTCGCTTTCTCAATCAAGATTCTTGCTTGTGTTTCCAAGGTCTGTTCATGCCAAACCACATTGCCGCAGTCAAAAGCGAGAAAAGAAATAACATTGAGGCAATCACCAACAATGTGGGGCAAACCACTTATTTCGAGCGACCAGCCTTTAGGAACAAAGTGAATAAATTCATTACGCAGGCTATTCAGTTTCTTGATGCTTCTTCCTTGCGTGCCGCTTGGCTTGAAAGACCGACTATGCACGTACATCTTCATTCGGTCAGATTTTATCTTTTTGTATAGATTCAGGAACGAATCGAGTTTTGGCTCAGGGTAGTTACCGTCCCTGCGCTCATAAGCTGCCATCCACTCTCTAGCGCATTCATCAGTCAAAACGTTGATGCTGTTGGTTCCACGGAGTGCTAATACCATGAAGCCTTGTAGCGCGTTGTGCAGTCCGACTATCACCCATTGCCAATGATGGGGGTTGTCCATGACTCTTTGAAGATGCTCAGTTGCCATTTGGAGCGCAAGGACTGCTTGCTGTGTCTCATCAGTTCTCAGCCAATTTTCCATTTCTGTTCGCGAGGTGATAAATCTCAAAGCCGCCTAACGAGATTGTCGAAAAATCCTTTTTCGCAAAGCGAACCGCCTCTGCGGCCGTCCGCTAGGCCGCTTTTTTCGGCGCTAATTCGCTTGGGAGGGGATAACCCGCCCCTCAGCGGGCTATTATAGCGCCCCAAATGTGTGGATTTTGCCGATATTGTGTACCAGAGCGAACTACCTCCATTGTACAACGGCCTGCGCTACCGGCGGCTGGAGGAACAAGACTCGCCCACGAAACGGAAAAATCTCAAAGCCACGAAAAAGCCAATTTAGCGGTGGGAATCCAGCCGTCCGCGTGCACGCTTTGTTAGCTGGCATTTCGGAACGCCAGACTCCTAGCCTGAGAAAAGATCTTACTGCCCGAATGGCAAAATTAGTGTGCAAACTTTTTCCTGAACCCCGTGCTTTAGCCAGCGGCGAACGAGGTTGTGAGGATAACTAGAAAAACGATGTTTACAATCACATGTGCAGTCATGGACACGTAGATGCTCCGTGTTCGCCATGCAGCCAGAGTCAGGGGCAGGAACCCGACAACGATCTGAGGCCACCGCCACGGCGTCCACACATGGTAGATGCTGAACAGGAAGGTGTTGAGAACCGGTGCCCATATGCCGTAGCGGTCAATCCTCGGGAGAAGATAGCCACGGAAGTACAGTTCCTCCGTTATCGGACCGACTAGGCCATTGAACACGAATGCAATGATTAAGAGCGCCACGATAACGCCCGCTGAAGGGAGATCGCCCTCCGCGCTCATCTGTGCAAACTGTAGTATCGAATCGGGTATCCAGGGAGACAACCGATCGATGACCCAGCCTTCTATCAACGCTATCCACACAATCAGTGTGAAGATGAACCATAATGCTAGACCAATGGCCATTGGCAGTAGCCGTTGAAGAGGAAACTTGGATCTGTAGTCCGTAGCGGCCAGCGGGGACCACGAACCGGTTGTTCTGCGGGCGACGAGAGCTAAGCACCCAAGTTCGAGAGGGACGATCACGAGTCCGATCCCGCCAAAGAGGGCGAAAACCGGATCCAATCCCCACCCCTTCAATATTGGTGCCGTCCCGACGATGAATGCTCCTAGCGTCATGCCCGGGAAAAGACTGAGAACAACAGACAGCCAAAGCGGATGTTGTGGTGTGTGTCTGTGCTCTATGATCTTTCGCTCATTTTCATTCATCACTTTCACTCTCTTATAATTATCATGATTGTTGCATTCTTCTCCAACCAGCTAACGGCTGGCGCATCACCTGCGCCGCGAAGAGCAGCAAGGCGTCAGGTGGAAGCGCGGGTTAGCTGGCAATGTCGCAGTAAGCAAACCTAGATAGCGGACAATTTCCACAAATCTCTGACCAAGAATGTTTGAAAATCTCTAATTTGCTCACGAAGTCGCTCGCTTGACAGCATTTCTGGGCGCGGATCAACATAATACACACCATCCAATCTGTTCAACGCCACTGTGTAACCCAGGAAATGATTGCTCTTAAAAGTGGAATTAACACCAAATATACTATTTCCTGTTTTTGCCCGCTGAACATCGTGTAAGAAAATAGCGATCACTGGCACTTCTCTACCGAGCAGTTTAGTCAAGAGATATTTGTCAAGGAAGACTTTATCAATTCTATCTTTGCTGGTAGTTTTTACAGAGCCGACAATTTCCGATTCGTGAATGAATCGAGTCTCGGCAGCAACAATGGCTTTGTCGCGGGAGAACACCAAGTCTAATTCATAAGACATTTCATGACCTGGATAACCAGGGATTGGGATATTGATGGTACGAGGTTCGCACTCTAGCCCCAATTCTTGAATAATCAGTTTTACGAGTATCTCAAAGAGTTGACCAACTCGTTTACGAGATTGGTTCGGGTTCTCAAAAGAATCTCCAATGCAACCAATCGACTGTTGAAGTGTGTATACAACTTTATTCACTTCAGACGATTCGATGTAACGACTAACACTCTCTTGTTGAAGTATAGAAGCTTGATATTGCTTCAAGTCGGAAAGAAATGACTCGAACCGTTCAAATGCAACCTGGAAATCATCTGCTGACTCGATAAACAGGTTCGTGTTCAGAGGGCGAGTAATTCTATAGCCATAAGTCTCGCCGTATTGGAAAAAAGCATAATTATTGTGTGTGGGAGAGATAATGCGGGTTGGCTGAATTCTTGTGATGAGTTCAAGAAAGGCTTTGCATAGCCTTTGATACTCTTCCAGAGTATTAAAAGCTGTTGTATCGCGAACGCTCGCTTGCAAGTCTACAAGTGTAACTTCCATCACCGAATGGATTTCCTTCTTTCAGCATTTTCGAAATCGTATTGGATCCATTTTTCTATTGACCAATCTTCAACCAACTCAATACGTTTGACGGCCCACTGACAATATTCGAGAGAGATGTCACAGCCTATCCACCTGCGGCGAAGCTGCTCAGCCACAACAGCAGTGGTTCCAGAGCCAAGAAACGGGTCAATGATTAAGTCACCGACATTTGACGATGCTAGAACTAGCTTGCGTAGAAGCTCTTCAGGTTTCTGTGTCGGATGGGGTGTTTTTTCGTGCATTCCATTGCAAGTTGTCGGTATTTCAATTACATCTCTAGGCTTTGCGCCGCGCGGATTTGGTTGCCATAAAGTATTCTTTCCGCCATTGCCTTTCCCGTATTGACTAGTTTCCGCTTGAGGATGTTCTGGGTACTTTAGGGTATGGTTACCGTAGGGGATTCGTACATCATTAATATTGAAAGTGAATTGCCGGCCTTTCCTGAAATGAAGGATGCTTTCGTGTGAACGTCCCCAATCGGAACCTAGATTAGCTTTGTTTTTGTAATGCCAAATGAGCCAACGACACCCCTTAAAAAAACGAGATGCAGGCAACTTCAAATCTGCGATTATTTCAGAGAACCCGCAAATATACAGAGTGCCCGTAGGCTTAAGAACCCTTGCAGCTTCTTGTATCCATTGCAAAGACCATTCGACATACTGTTCCTGAGATTCGAAAGTATCCCACTCTGCTTTCTTGATGTTATATGGCGGATCGGCAAAAATCATATCAACTGATTCGGTATCCAGTGTTTGGAGCCAAGCTATAGCATCACCAACCCATATTTCCCCGTGAGGATGGGAGTAGAACAGAGTAGGAGTATTAGGTTCCAGGTGAGAGCCGTTAATATCGAAAATCTTTCCTTTAAGCATTTGTTGCCCAAAAAAGGTTGGAATTTCCTTGTTCCGTAAATATTCGGCTGATGGCTCTTTGATCTCAAAGAGAGATGTTGATTGTTCTTCGCGTTGTTCTTCCATAAGTCTAATTATACCCGCCCATTGTCTGGAATTGCCGCCCAACTCCGTTTAGACTGCCACGGCCTGATTCCTGATAGACGGATACCGTCTAAAATCCTAAATGGTGGGAGATCAGG
>Ga0226835_1001788_pt1 | contig 10464 bp, 10 predicted proteins | sample LAC_MetaG_1_FD_163627 | JGI IMG/M metagenome (GOLD analysis project Ga0226835, IMG submission 163627) | Anaerobic ammonium oxidizing microbial communities from anammox membrane bioreactor (MBR) in UC Berkley, California, United States -... | ecosystem: Engineered > Bioreactor > Anaerobic >...
CGGATTAAAACTTGATTTAAACATTCAATATCATTTAATGAATCTTGCTGGAAAGAAGTTCGATGGTGATCCAACAAAGAATCAAAGACTTGAATCTTACACTTTCATAAACGATGATAAAGATCCGGCTGCTTTACTTGGCAGTACTGCACATATAATTTCTGATTCACGATCAATCAATGCCATTGAGTTTAAATTAACTGTACTTTTTGGAATCTGATTTAAAAAAAAGAGGCTGTCCATTTTGAACAGCCTCTTTAATATCAAATAATAATTTATTCGTCTAACTAAATAACTCCGATTGTAAATTTATTAACCCACCCGATTTTCCCATCATCTAATCTTATCTTTATCCAATCATCAACTTTATCTTCCACTTTAACTTTTAACCCTTCGTGAATTTGAAATTCATCTTTTGATGATTGATCCGGAGCAGATTTAACTAATACTACTTTATTTACTACTATTCCATATTTGATATTAAATTCTTTATTCATTTTAACAGCAAGTAAAAGAATTGTTAAGCATAAGACAACAAATAATCCAATAGCAGAAAATACAGCAGTTCTTTGCTGATTAATACTTTTAGAAAAAAAGTATAATACAATTGCTGTTAAAAACAGAACGAAAAAAATATAAACTAAAACCGTCCACCCTGTTACTGAAAAGAATGCAAGCAAACCCTCCCATAAATTAAAAATAAAGAAGGGCGGAAGTGTATCCACTTTGTCTTTAAGATGCTGCTTTGCAAGCTCAAGGTTATGAAGCACATCTTCATCACCGGGTGAAATTGCTAAAGCTTTTTCATAGTAAAGAATTGCATATCCAACCTGACCGAGCCTGTAATATGTATTGCCCAGGTTATAATATAATGAAACACCTGAGTATCCATCATCTATTAATTTATTATACTCATCAACTGCAAGTTGATAACGATTGTTTTTATAGTATTCATTAGCAGTTCTCATTATTGACTCAGGATTTGGAAATGCCGTACAATAAAGAACAATTATTAATAAAGATATCTTGATCAAAGTATTGTTCATTTTGAAATATATCTTTCAATATCAATAACAACATCAGAAAACGAGTTAAACATTTCATTCATAGCTTGTATCGGATTGGTATTTGGTGCAAATCTTATGAATTCGCATTTCTCTGCATTAACCTTCATCTTACGCACTAGTTCAGGATTGACATTTCTTTTCAGTAACTCCTCAACAGCTCTATCAAGTGTAAATTCAGATTTTGAAATTTGAAATTTATCTTCAAGGTATCCAAAAAGCGCTTGTGATATTTCTGAATAAAAAGCCTCGACATTTTTTTGTTCTAAAAGTTTTTTTGCATTCTTAAATCTTTTTCTTGCAACTTTTTCTGCCTTAGAATACTGAAGCAATTTAGTATTACCGTAAAGTTTATCTTGTTTTCGTTTCCAGTAAATCAATCCGCCCGCAATAAACAACGGAACAATTCCCGCAATCCAAAAGCCCGGCTGGAGCAACAATAATTCTGATTTTATTTTCAGATCATTAAAATCAGTTTTAATAAATCTTATATCACTATCCAATTGCTTTACAGATTGCTTATCAGTGTAAACATCAGCAGTAACGCTGCCCTGCTCAATTTCCAGAACAAATTTTTGTGCTTTAATTGTTCTATATGATTTTAATTCGGGATTAAAATAAGAAAACTCAATCTCTGGTATCTCTCTTACTCCGGCTATTCTTGGAATCAACAGATACTCTGCTGTTTTACTTCCGCTTATTGTTCCTGTTCTTCTTATTTGCTCATTTATCTTTGGGTCATATCTTTCAACTCCGTTTGGCAGTTCAAATGGAGGAAGTTCAAGCAGTTTAATATTTCCTGATCCGGTTATCTCAAGTTTTAAAGTTACCGGCTCGTTGGTTTTTGTTTTCCGTTTATCAATAGAAGCTGAAAAATTGTAATCTCCTACTGCACCTCTGAAGAGGATTTTTTTTCTTTTGAATCTGAATTGGTATAGTCAGCTCAAGCGGAGTTACTTCTAATTTACCGGTTTGGTTAGGAAACAATGCTACTCTTTTAAGCAATCCGACTTTATACTGTTTGCCATTAATAACTTCAGTATTAAATGTAATGTTACGTGCAGTCTCCAGTTCTTCAGCCCAGAATCCCTGATATTGCGGAAGTTTATCAACAGACATCTGCGCTGCGATTGTCAATCTTGTATATAACTTATAAGTAACTGTTATTTGCTCGCCCAGATATGCTCTGCTCTTATCAATTGAAGCTTTAATAAATAAGTTTTCTGCTATCTCTTGATCTGAAACTCCTGATTGTTTTTCATCCTTAGGTTTAACTGAACCTTTAACAACAGTAATTTTAATTGGATTAGTATTAAACGTCTGCCCATCATATTGAATTGACGCACTTCCAATATTGTATGTACCGATTGTGTTTGAAAGCAGAATATAAGAAAGTGTAAGTGATGAAGATGAAATACCATTTATTATCTGCATACTTGTGGACTGATTAGGACCAGAGAGAACCTTAAAATTATTAAAAGAAGGAGGGTTAAAATTTTTAAGTGCATTTAATTCTTTACCCTCAAAGATAAAATTAAGTTGAAAACGCTCATTTTCTGCTACGGTATTATTATCTACAGTTGCTGTAAAAGTTTGGGCAATGCTGATATGAAAAAGAAAAATAAATACCGAAAGTAATAGCCTGACTAACATCACCAGTCTTTATCTGTTTTTTTAATTGGTCCGGATTTTTTTCTTAACTGTTTTTGAAGATCTTTTTCATTGTTCTTTAACGCATCCAGAATCCTCTGAGCTTCTTCTTTAGAGATTTTTTCTTCCTTTGGCTGCTGCTGCTTAGTATTATCCTGCTTACTCTCCTGATCTTTTAGCTGCGGCTGATCCTGTTTATTCTGATCGTTATCCTTCTGATCCTGATTTTGATTTTGCTGCTGCTGATCTTGTTTGTTCTTGTCCTTATTGTCTTTGTCGTTTTTGTTTTGCTGATCTTTATTCTGATTTTTTAGTAATTCTAAGGCATAGGATAAATTATATTTTGTATCACTGTCATCCGGATTAAATTTTAGAGCATTTTTATAAGCTTCGATACTCTGTTCAATCTTATTATTTTTTAACAACGAGTTACCGATGTTATGATAAACTTTTGCTTTTCTGTCATTATCTTTTGCTACTTCCAAAGCACTTTGAAAAGACTTGATTGCATCTTCATATTTTCCCTGTTTGTAATAGGTATCACCTAGATTAAAATTCGCTTCGTAACTTTTAGGAGAATTTTCAACAACTTTTCTGAAATCTATTTCCGCATCATTAAATTTTTTTTCTTCATATTTATCCACGCCCTTGTTAAGAGTACTTCTGTTTGATTGGGCAAACCCATAAAAGCTAAACAATAATAACAGAACTAAAATTATTTTTGTGTTAATAATACTTATACTCATTCAGTCTCAATTCCGAGTTTCTTATTTAGTCTGGTAAAGAACGGTGACCTAATATCTGTTATAAATAATTCAATTAATAAAAGTAAAACAGCAGGTATTAAAAAGTAATAAAATCTGTCTTCGTAATCAGTAACTTTTTTTACACCAAACTCAGCTTGTTCAAGTGAAGATAGATCACCATAAATTTTGTCGAGATAATCTTCATAATTATTACCGCGATAATATTTACCATTTCCTTTATCAGCAATTTCTTTCAATATACTTTCATTGAGTCTGGTCAATACTGTTTGTCCCGAATTATCTTTTTTAAAACCTATCTGATTTCCTCGATTGTCATAAATGGGGATTGGAAGACCATCAGGTGAGCCTAATCCAATTGTATAAATCTTTATTTCTTTCTTTGCTGCTTTTTCAATGGCATCATCTATATTACCTTCGTGATCTTCTCCATCAGTAATAATAATTATTGCTTTATCAGTTGCTGCAGAATCAAACGCCTGAACTGCCAGCGTTATTGCTGAAGCAATTGCAGTGCCCGGCTGCGGTACTGAATTAAAATCCACAGCAGATAAAAAAAGATTTGCAGCCGAATAATCAGTCGTCAAAGGAAAAAACAATCAATCCTATTCTATCGCCTCTAAGTTTCTGAATCAGATTTGAAATCTGATATTTAGCCTTTTCCAATCTGTTTGGTTTGATATCTTCTGCAGCCATACTTCTTGAAACATCAAGCAGAATATAAACATCTATTCCGGTTTGTTTTACTTCAGTCATCTTAGTTCCAACCTGCGGTTTAGCAAAGGCGATAATAAGTAAAGTAAAGACAACTAGTAACAATGCAAATTTAAGTTTTGATTTTGCACTGCTGTACGAATAAATAATTACTTTATGAATTTCTTTATCAGCAAATTTTGCAAGCAATCTTTTTCTGTTTCTGTTAAATAAAATATAAAGCAATATCAATGCAGGAATCAGCCACAATGTAATTAAATATTCAGGGTTATCAAATCTAAACACTACGGCAGTTTCCTTAAAATTGTTTTTGATGTAAACAGTTCAAACAAAAGCAGCCCGAAACCAATTAATAGCCATGGAGCAAATAGCTCCTGAGCATTTTTGAAAGATGTAATTTCAATTTTAGTTTTCTCCATCTTATCTATTCTCTCGTAAATATCCTGCAAAGCTCTATTGTTTGTTGCCCGGAAATATTCACCACCCGTTAAATCTGCAATCTTTTTTAAGATTGCTTCATCAATCTCAACCGGTACCATTTGATATCTAGTACCAAAGGGAGTTTGAACCGGATACGGGGCTTCACCGCGTGTGCCTACTCCGATAGTATAAATCCTGATACCGAATGTAGCTGCAATTTCGGCTGCTGAGATGGGATCAACTTCACCGGCATTATTTACACCGTCTGTTAGAAGAATTAAAACTTTACTTTTAGCATCACTGTCTTTAAGCCTATTAATTCCATTTGCGATTCCATTGCCGATGGCGGTTCCATCTTCGATCATTCCGGTTTTAATATCACTTAAAAGATTTCTGAGTACTGAATAATCAATTGTTAAAGGACATTGTGTAAAAGCTTCTCTTGAAAATATTACCAATCCTATTCTGTCATTTGTTCTTCCCTGTATAAAAGTATCAATCACTTTTTTAGCAGCATCCAATCTGTTGGGTTTGAAATCCTCAGCAAGCATACTTCCGGAAATATCAAGAACAATTGAGATATCAATACCTTCAGCATTAACACTTTGCCCGGCTGTAAAGTTTTGCGGTCTTGCAAGTGCGATAATTAAAACTGCCAGTGCTGCCATTCTAAAGATAAAAGGCAGATGTCTCAACCTTACCCGCAAAGTTGCAGGTACTTTTTTAAATATTTTAGTCGAAGAATAAGATATCGCGGATGTTCTCTTTTTTCCTTTCCAGAAATACCAAATTATAAGCAAAGGTATAATAAGTAAAGAATATAAAACCCAGGAGTAAGCGAATGTTATATTAGTAAACATTTTCTTTCTCCATAATTTCAGTTTGCTCAAGCATTGCAGTTTTGTTTATAATAGATTTAGCCTGCTCCATCATTTGGATATTAACTTTTTCCATCGGAATATATTTAGCAAACTTTACAAGGTCTGCGTTATTTAAAAACTGCTCTGTAATATCGGATACCTTTGCTCCTTTAGGGTGGCGTTTAAGCAGAACTAAAGATTCTGTTGTAGTTTTTTCAAGTGCCGGTAAACCGAATTGTTTTTCAAAATACCAGCGTATAATTTCAGTTATTCTTGAGTGATACTCTTTAATAAGTCCATTCTGCCACAGTTGTTCTTTTTCAAGCAGTTCTAATTTTTTTAATGCTAATTGATGAACAGGAATTCTATCTTCCGCTCTATCAACTTTTATCTCTTCTTTTTTTCTGAAATATTTACGCCAGATAAAGTAATAAACTAATAATGACAATATTATCAAGCCGATAAATAAATAAAGAAGGAAAAAATAATTAAATAATCTTATAGGCGGTTTAATATCTTTAATATCTTCTTCAACAGATACATTTAATCTGTGAACATTAAAACTAACAGGATTTGACTCAACAATTTTTAGTGTTGTATCCCCTTTGGTACGATATTCAATTTTAATAGGAGGAATAGTTACAACTGCAGAATCAAACATCGTAAGTATGGACAAATACTTAACTGTTCTTTGAGTCTCTGATTCTTCTACGATTGGTCCATCAATAGATAATACATTAATATTTTTTAGTGTGTCACGGAAAAAAGGATTTATAATATGAATATCCTTATCCATTGTGATTATAAGTGAATATTTTATATGATCTCCGATGAGATAATCACTTGAATCAGTTGAAGCTTCTGCTGTAATCTTCTGAGCAAATGAAGTGTATGTTAGAATTATAAATAAAAAGATGAATGAAATTCTATTTACCATTTTCTCGCACGCCTTCTGAAAAATTGAACCAACGGCTGGATGTAATTTGAACCGGCTGTCACTTCAATTTTATCCAAACCGCTTTTAACGAAAACAGAATTTCTTATCTTTTCATTTTCTTTGCGTTCACTTAAAATTATTTCTCTAACTCTTTTTGAACTTGTATCAATCCATCTTTCAGCACCGGTTTCCGAATCTGTAAGCTTTATCATGCCGATATTCGGAATTTCCTTTTCTCTTTTATCATCTAGTACAACACCTATAAGATCATGTTTTCGCCCGACAATTCTAAGAATTTTCTCATATCCTTCATCAATAAAATCTGAGATAAGAAAAGCAATTGATTTTTTCTTTATAGCATTGTGCATAAATTCAAGCGCGCCGCGAAGATTAGTTGATTTACCTTCAGGCTCAAATGACAATACTTCACGAATAATTCTTAAAACATGTATTCTTCCTTTTCTCGGAGGTACAAATTTTTCGATTTTATCTGTAAATAAAATCAAACCGACTTTATCATTGTTCTTTAATGCAGAAAAAGCAAGAATAGCACTAAGTTCTGCTGCAATTCGTTGTTTAGTTTTACTGACAGACCCAAACATTAAAGAACCGCTGAGATCGACCAAAAGAATAACAGTAAGCTCGCGTTCTTCCTCAAATATTTTGATGTATGGATGACCAAACCGAGCAGTAACATTCCAATCAATATTTCTTATATCGTCACCAAACTGATATTCGCGGACTTCAGAAAATTCCATCCCGCGTCCTTTGAATACAGAATGGTATTCACCTGAAAAAACCTGATTGACCAGCCCTTTGGTTCTTATCTCGATTTGTCTGACTTGTTTTACTAAATCTTTAGTAAGCATTAATGATCTTCTTAAATTCTTAAAATAATATTTCAGTTAAATAATCATTTACCTTCAATTAAAAAAAAGAGAAGTAATAGTTTGATTATTTAAGGGACAACAATCTTATTCAGAATATCCTGAATTACATTTTCACTTGTAATCTCTTCAGCTTCTGCTTCATAAGTAACAGCAATACGATGTCTTAGTACATCAAAACAAATTGCCCTAACATCTTCTGGAATAACATAACCTCTTCTTTTTATAAATGCCATTGCTTTAGCACCTATTGCAAGATTAATTGTAGCTCTTGGCGAGGCTCCATAACTAATCAGGTCTGAAAGATTATTTAACCCGAATTGTTTGGGATTACGTGTAGCAAATACAATATCAAGTATATACTTCTCGATTTTTTCATCAAGATAAACTTCATTAAGCAAATGTCTTGCTCTCAGGATTTCATCAGGAGAGATTACTGGATTTATCACTGTTTCAATCATTCCCATATTCTGACGCATAATTGAAAGCTCTTCTGCTCTTTCGGGATATGAAATTTTTATTTTGAGCATAAATCTGTCAACCTGTGCTTCAGGTAAAGGATATGTTCCCTCCTGCTCGATTGGATTTTGTGTTGCAAGAACTAAAAATGGTTCGTCTAATTTAAAAGTAGTTTCACCGATTGTTACCTGTCTTTCCTGCATCGATTCAAGAAGAGCGCTTTGAACTTTTGCAGGTGCACGGTTAATTTCATCAGCAAGAATAAAATTAGAAAAGATTGGACCTTTACGAATTAAAAAATTTCCATCACGCTGATTATAAATCTGAGTTCCGATTAAGTCGGCAGGCAGAAGATCAGGAGTAAACTGAATTCTCTGAAACTTAGCTTTCATTGCCTGTGCAAGAGTTTTTATTGCTAAGGTTTTTGCAAGACCAGGTACTCCTTCCAGTAAAACATGCCCATTGCCTAAAAGCCCGATAACAAGTCTTTCAACCATAGCTTTTTGTCCAACTATTACTTTACTGATTTCACTCATCAATAAATCGATAAAAGCACTTTCCTGCTTTATCTTTTCATTCAATGCAACAATATCCAAATGATTACCTCATTATTTATTAATTATTTTAAACTTGAATTTATTTTTGATTAGACGCTGACAAACTTATAAATGTTGCATTTTTTTTACAAGAATTTATCTATGCTTTAAAAATAAAAAGGACGGTACTAAACCGTCCTTTATTTATAATCCTAATTAAAAAATTACTTGATAAGTATCATTTTTTTGGTAGATGTGAAAGCCGGTGTTTCAATTCTATAAAAATAAATTCCGCTTGATAACTTACTTGCGTTAAAATTAGCTTCATGATTACCAGCAGTCATCTGTCCATTTATCAATGTAGCAACTTCCTGTCCGATACTGTTGAATATTTTAAGACTGACATTTGTTTGCTCTGGAATACTAAATCTGATAGCGGTACTGGGGTTAAAAGGATTTGGATAATTTTGTTCCAACGAATAATCTGCTGCTATTCCTGGTAATTCTGAAACACTGCTAATCAAATGTTCGCCATCAAAATAAACATTACTTGTATAATTTGATACTAAACCAGTATAAAGTAAAGCTGACGATTTTGTGCCTGATGGATTATAAACTGCAACAACAGGTGCATTATAAATTGAAGAGACAAATTGATTTACTTTATAATTTCTATTACCCAAATTACCAGGTCGACCTCTTCTGACTACAATTGTATCTCCACCATCCATTTGGTAAGCACCAATAACATAATCACTTGATGTCGAATTACTGTCAGATGAAATCGCAACGAATTTTATATTATTCTCAGATGTTAACCCTAAAGCATTATAACTTGACCAACTACTCCCTCCATTAGTACTATATATGTATCTAGCTATATTATTTTCGATAACGGCTATTACTGCTGTTTTAGGTAGTGAACTAGCATTTTGAGCAATTGTAATACTTGGTTTAAAATATTCATTGTCAGTTCCTGTTGTAAGTGTGTAACGATGAAATCCTGTTGATAAAGTCCAAGGAGTTGCAACAACTCTTAATTGTGATTTTAAACCTGTAAATCTTCTCTCTACTGCAATATATAGGGAATCTGGAGAACCTTTCTTAAAAGCAGCTACAGGATAAAAATCACTCCAATTCGGATAATTGTCAACGATATTCACAGATGTAAAGTTAGAACCCCAATTAATAGTTTTGCCAATAACTAATGATTGACTTTTTGAATCACTGTTAGAGTACTCGCCACAAACAACTCCAAAATATGTTCCACTCATCCAATATTGTCCATCACTTACAGCAGAAGGATACAGTAACTTGTTGCCTGCTGCGGGACTTAGAATAGCACTTCCACCAGTCCAATTAGCACCGTCACTACGTACGGAAACAAATCCTATGTTAGCATCATTAAAATTAGAATTTTCTGATCTTGAATAGAACACCAAAATTGTTGATGAATCCGGATTATTAATTCTATTTTCGACTAATATTGAGACTTGCCCGAAATATCTTGTTGAACTCGAAATACTTGAGACATTACTCCAATTTTGTCCACCATCTGTAGATTTTACGATTTGAATATATCCATTGGTTCCTGTTACTGGTCTTCTAATAAATGCAGCGTAAAGCTTACCATCTTCACCAGTTTTTAAATCTATTCTTCTGTGGTCAGAACCTGTTTGACCTATATCTCCGTTATAAACCAGAACATCGTTATCAAACCACTCTGGCTGCAAGAATGCACCATTAGATTCTTCTAATGGATAGTCACGGTCATCAGAATTTGGTTTAGATATCTTATCTTTATAAAACTCATTTAATTTAGTTCTTAAAAGATTTTCTTTATTCTGATTACCGGTTTCAATTGCTTCTTTCAGTTCGTTTTCAAGCCGGGCAATTTCAGAAATATCAACTATATTTGAAGAAGGAAACTGTTTTTCAATTTCAGTCCCCGTGTATTTTTGTGATTTCATCTGTCCATCTTGTGCAAAGGATGTTACTGAAATAAAGGTGAAAACGAAAGAAAGTAGGAATAAAGTTATATATTTGCTCATAGTACATACCTCGATTTGTTAATAATAGTTAATTAGTTTTGCGTTTAGTTATTTTTATAAAGATGATGCTCAATTATAAAAAAAAGAATCAATTTCTGAAACTATTAGCAATAGTATTTAAT
>Ga0226835_1001789_pt1 | contig 10459 bp, 11 predicted proteins | sample LAC_MetaG_1_FD_163627 | JGI IMG/M metagenome (GOLD analysis project Ga0226835, IMG submission 163627) | Anaerobic ammonium oxidizing microbial communities from anammox membrane bioreactor (MBR) in UC Berkley, California, United States -... | ecosystem: Engineered > Bioreactor > Anaerobic >...
CCGACCTTTTTCTCCCGCACCATCGGCGATCCCAGCGATTAGAATCTGGTCATTTCGATGCGAGATGCGCGCCTGACAACTCACCGATTGGCGGTTTCAGGTCACAAATTTCAGGGTGAACTAGCTAGAGACATCAATCATTGCAAGGAGCTTGATGCCCTGGCGAACGAGCGCAATCTCGTATTGATGGTAGGACACCTACTTCTTTATCATCCTGCCGTCAATTGCCTCAAGGAGTTGATCGCCTCGGGCGAGCTGGGAGACATACTCTTTGTTCGATCCGATCGCATGAATTTCAACCAGACCAGGCAACACTGGAATGTCCTGTGGGATCTCGCCCCGCATGACCTTTCGATGATGAGCTACCTCCTCGATTGCGATGCACCTGAGGTGACAAGGGTAGGTGGATGGGACACTCAGCTCGACGGGCTCGTTGACATCGCATATCTTGACCTGGTCTTTCCTGTGAACGACTCTGTAAAGTCAGTGAAATTGAGCATACCTGGACAGATCCGAAACAGCTGGATTGACCCGCAGAAGCTTGTACGACTAACAGTCCATGGTACAAAGAAGACAGCAGTCCTTAATGATGCCCAGATTGAGAACAAGTTGGCTCTCCACTCTCTCAGCTCGAGTGACAGGATGGTGGTCGAGTATCCACACTATCCAGATCTGGAGCCTCTTTACCTGGAATGTGAACACTTCTTGAATTGCTTGACGACAGGCGAGAGACCGAGGACAGACGCCGCCAACGCGTACCATGTGGTTAAAGTCCTATCCGATGTTGAGAATAGACTGTCCGCCAGACCGAATTCAATGCGCATGAAGCATGAAGTGAAAAAAAGCTAGAGACATACTGACTAGAAGAAAGTCTTGAGCATAGTCTCCAAGGAGAGCAAAGACCAGATTTGGGCTGCACTCACCGACCTACCGCTCTCATTGCTGGCCCGAGCGTGCTCGACGATATCGGGATTGAAGTATTCGAGCAGCTTTGCGTCCTTCGAGGCGAGCCGCTCGTCGACAAAGGCCGAAAGCGGACCGGCAAACCATTCATGTACGGGAATAGTAAAGCCCTGCTTTGGCAGGGAAGCGACCAGCGGATCCACTATTCGGGCGAGGGCTGCGCGCAAAAGGCGCTTACCAGAGTGAAACTGTCCATTTTCAGCCGCCTCGTCAGGATCCCAGTGGTATTGGGCAGGTATCCTATCGACAAGCTCCACCAGAGCATTGTCGAGAAAAGGGAATCTCTCCTCCATGCCATACGCTCCCGCTAGCCGATCGCCAATCTGAAGGAGGCCATGGAGGAAAAACTCAGACTCATACTTAAGACACAACCAAGTCCTGGCACCAATCTCGGCATAATCGAAGCTCTCCGGGAATTGCTTCGAGAATGCCTCCATTGGTCGATTGATATCTGTGCTCTTAAGCACCTCTGGCTTGAGGAACCGCTTCTTCTCTTCCTCGCTGAAGACACGCTGCCAGAACCCGAAATACCCTCCAAGGAATTCAGCACGAGAGCCAGCGCTTCTGATCGTTCGATATCTCCAGGGATATCCTCCAAACAGCTCATCCCCTCCCGCGCCGCTCAGACAAACACTGACATTCGAGCTGGCCAATCTAGCGGCAGAGTCATTTTGATACATCACGCCTACTCGAGGCTCTTCAATTGTCTCCAGTACTCTTTCATGCATCTCCATGATGTCTCTAGGAGCGATTCTAATCTCATGAAACCGCGCACCGACCAGTGATGCAACAGTGCGTGCACGCTCGGTCTCGTCCAGCGATCTGCCGTGCTCCGAGAGCTCCGGATCATTGAATCCACACGTAAATGTATTCAGGCTCTCTTCATACCGGCTTGCCACAGTAACTACGGCACCTGAATCAATACCACCGGATAGATAGGAGCCGACAGTGACATCACTGGTCAAAGCATTCCGAACTGCGTTGTTAAACTGCTCCAGAATCAACTCGGTAGCTTGTTCTTCAGAAAGAGCTCGTGCTGGGGTATAGGTTCGTTCCGGTGCCCAGGTGACTTCGCTTGGTCTTGTTGATCCTGTCTCGAATACAAGCGCCTTGCCTCGCTCCAGCAAGTAGACGCCTTCAAATGGGGTTATGTTGCCATGCGCATACTGAAAGGAAAGATACTCATTGAGCCAATCGAGGTTTAGCCTGGGACTTAGACCAGGGAACCTCAGAAGACTATTGATTTGCGAGGCGAATGCAGCATTTCCATTAACTACGGTCCAATAGAGAGGCTTGATTCCAAACCTGTCGCGAAACAATGTCAATTTCTGCTTCTGTTTATCCCAGATTGCAGCGGCAAACATTCCATTCAAACGCTTAAGCCACTGCAATCCAAACATCTTAAACCCCCTCACCACTACCTCGGTATCCCCTGCAGAAAAGAAGTCCTCGCCAGCTTGAATCAATTCTCTCCTCAGAGCCTGGTAGTTGTATATTTCACCGTTGAAGACTATGACAAAGTCATCGTTCTCGATTCTCATTGGTTGAGAGCTGGCTTCCGATAGATCGATAATCGATAACCGTGTGTGGCCCAGATGTGCGGGCGATTTATGCCATGTGCCTCTGCCATCCGGACCGCGTGCCGACAATTTTTCCAACATGTTCGAGAGTACGTGGCGAGAATCAAATTTACCGTCATCACGGACCAGATTCACAAAGCCCACTATGCCGCACACTTCACTACTTCTCCAGAATCAATAATCTGTCGGTTTTCTGGGCAGGCTGACAAAAATCGATTAGGCAGGTCAGTTACACCGGCCTGTCAAACGATACGAGCTGGATTCCCGGCAACTGTTGCTCCGTCCGGTACATCTCGGGTAACCACAGAGCCAGGCTCCACTCGGGCGCCTCTTCCGACAGTCAGGTCGCACAAAAGGACCGAGCCTGCCCCGATGTGAGCCCCACATCGGATTAGAGTGGGAAAGAGCGTCCAGTCAGCGGAGGTGGATGGCTCGCCATCAGAGTTGACTGCCCGCGCATACTTGTCGTTGGTGAATATGACTCGCTCACCTATAAAGACGTCGTCTTCTATTGTAACGCCCGGACAAATGTACGCTTGACTCTTGATACGGCATCGCTTTCCTACGATTACGCCTGCTCCTATCTCGACAAACGGTAGGACTACTGTTTCGTCCCCGATCTCGCATTCATATAGATTGACGAAGTCATAAATCTGGACACCGTCGCCGACTGAAACTTCTCTTGCAAGCTGCAATGGACCAGGCTCGAATATTTTCATTTGCAGCTCACCTCAAGAGCAAATTTATGCCACGATTAGCATGGCTCGAGTGAAAGCAATTTACCTTCTGCGAGCCCGCCTCGCAAGTTTAGCAGGTACCTTGGTTTACTCTTGGTTACGATCGAAAGCGGAGTCTCCTGTCAGCTCAAACGGCGACCATCGGAGCCCGGGAGGTTCGGCAAAGATCAGAGGGATACCTTGCAAAGTTTAAGAAGTAATTAGATTTTGTATTAAGAAAAAAATGACCCGACTTCTCGGTTATAGTTGTTGCGGTTTCCATGTTGCCTAGCTGCGTCAGGCACCTGCAAGGCTTCTGAGCGCAAGCGATCCAACATCATTTAGGAGGGCGTAAGCCCGTCGGGTTCTTGCCTGTCCTCCAGTACAAAGCTTTTATTATGAGAATGAAACATGCCTAAGATTGGTCTCGTTGGATTCGGAAAGATCGGACAGGCTCTAGCCTCCCAGATTCTCGAACGAGGCAACCAGGTTGTTGCAGTTGATATCGACCCGAGCATAAAGGACTCCTTGCAAGACGGCCGATTCGAAACATCCGAGCCGGGCGTGGGTCCGGTTATCGTAGAGAGCTTTGAAGCTGGGCGGCTTAGCCTGCACACAGAGTTCGCCGCCCTATCCCATTGCAGTGCCATTATCATCTGCGTCCCGCTATTCGTACGAGATGCTCAAAGAGGAGCAGGCACAATAGACTTTCAGCCTTTCGATAGGTGTTTCGCTTCGCTGGCCGATGTTGTCCACAATCGGATATTGCTCTCCCTCGAGACCACGGTTCCGATAGGGACCTGCAGGAACCGCATCACGCGGATATTTGACCGGCACGGAAAGGCGCACGGGAAAGATTACCTTCTTGCATTCAGCCCGGAAAGAATAATGAGCAACACTATGCGCGAGCAGTTGCTGTCCAACCCCAAGATTGTCAGCGGGCTCACGCCAGAGGCCCTGGACGAAGTACTTGCTGTCTACAGAAGTTTTTTGCCTGCGGATCTCGTCAGACCAGTCTCCTCTATAGAAATTGCAGAGATGATCAAGCTCTCGGCAATGGTCTCGAGAGATGTGAATCTTGGACTGGTTAACCAGCTATCACAATACTGCGATGCTGCCAACATTGATATACGAGAGGTACTGAGCCTGGTGAATACGGATGGCGTCAGCAATTTGCTTTTCCCCGGTATCGGTGTCGGTGGTCATTGCACACCGGTCTATCCCTATTTCCTGATCGAGAACTTTAGAGAGCAGGACATGAGTTTCGGCCTGGCTATCGAGGCTAGAAGGCTTAACGATTCCATGGCCGAGTACATGGTCGAGAGAATCGCCAATGAGTTCACCATCAAGTCAGCGCTCCTGCTGGGGTTAGGCTTCAGACCCCAGGTGAAGGAAGATGTGTGCAGCCCCGCCTATTTGGTCAGAGAGGCGTTGGAAGCGAAGGGAGCAGATGTCTACCTGTGGGATCCTCTCTATACTCAAGACGAAATAACTTCCAAGGGATTTGGCCCGGTGCTGGATCCTTATGCTTCGACTCATGACGCCGTAGTTTTGATAACAGCTCATGAGAAATTTCTGGACCTCGATTTCAAACGCTTCTACCAAAATGGGGTAAAGGTCTTTGTAGACGGGCGTAATTGCACGGATCCGACAAAGGTTACAGGTAGTGGTATTGCCTACCGGGGAATTGGTATAGGATACCGTGAAGCAGGAAACAGAAAGGAACCGCTTACGACAAGCATTGCAGGAGGTCTGCAGGGGTGCTGACGATGACCAAGGGATCGTACAAACCGACAAAACTCCAGCTGCTGTGGGATGCGCAGGTTGGAGCTGATGTGGTGATCCGTGATTTTGTTGTTCTAAACGAATGCACTATTGGCGACAAGACAAGCATAGGTCCATTCGTCGAGATTCAAAGCAACGCCACCATTGGCGATATGTGCAAGATTGCCAGTCATACGTTCATTTGCGAGGGCGTCACCATTGAAGATGGAGTCTTTATCGGCCATGCTGTCGTCTTCGTCAATGCGTCGGACGTCGCCACCGCCGACCGGGAAATGCAACCTGCCCGGGTCAGACGGGGCGCATCCATAGGCTCGAGCGCCGTTATCCTTCCCAACGTAGTAATTGGAGAGAGGGCCATGGTGGGAGCCGGAGCAGTGGTCACCGATGACGTGCCGGACGGTGCGACTGTCATTGGTAATCCTGCAAGAGTGCTGGTCAGGTGAGATCATGAGGATTATGGGTGAAGCTGTGACCAGTCTTGATGTTGAAACCGCTAAATCGGATACAGCACCTCTTCTGACAGTCTTGATACCGTGCTTCAATGAAGCAAAAATTTTGAAGCAGACAGTCGAGCAACTTGAAGCATACTTTTCGAATAACCAATGGCAGTGCGGTTTGCAAGGTGGGTGGGAAGTCCTGTTCGTCGACGATGGAAGCACAGACAATTCTAGAGAAATTCTCACTGACCTCGCCAGGGAACATTCACAAGTTCGTTTCATCTCATACCGGATGAACGCCGGGCAAGGGCACGCACTACAAAAAGGGTTCCAGGGAGCTCGCGGGGACTGGATTTTCTGTGTAGATGCGGATCTGGACTATGGACCCGATCATATTGAATCTTTTCTTAGCGAGGCTCAACGTCGTGGTGCCGACATTGTTGTCGGTTCTGTGTATATGCAAGGTGGGTCGACGCAGGGTGTCCCGCCTTCGCGGCTCTGGATGAGCAAAGCCATGAACTGGTATTTCAAGAAAGTTTTACGTCTCGGATTCTCTACCTACACCTCCATCTTACGTTTGTACAAGCGAGAAGCGATTCAATCATTACTTCTGACTACACCAGACAAGGATGTACTCCCGGAGATACTGATCAAGGCTTCAACTCTGAATGTGCCTACAATCGAGGTCCCCGCTCATTTGCATTGGAAAGACCAGAATCTCCAGGTCGGAAGAGCAGGGGCAAGCGTTTTCGGTACTGCAAGCAAAGCCGTGCAGCACTTCATTTGGGGTGCCCTTGAAAATCCTTTCCTGTTTTTTTCCCTGCCCGGAATTACCTTAGGTCTGGGGACACTTTGGTTTGGAATAGCCCTAACCACTCTGTTTGCCAAAGCTTATAGCAGGACTGATATGGTTGGTTTGCAAGCAATCACGGTTTCAGCCAGAGAAGTCGTAATGCATAACCCGCAGACGATTGTAATTTTTGCTGTCTTGCTTCAAGCGTCGCTGGTATTGTCGGCTGTCGGAATAATTGTGCTGCAGAACAAAATCAAGAAAGAGCAAGACTATATCTACTTCAGTAAACTTCTCAAGAAAGTTCATGACTCTCTTGAAAGTTAAGTGGACCGTCCGAGGTCAGGAGACCGGCATATAAAACTTCTTGCTGGCACCGGTCTGCTGAATCGAAACTACATTCTCGTATTCGGAAATGACAGACTCGACGTCGCCGTCGGCCACCATCTTGCCGTCACTAATTAGAATTGCCGAGCGGCAGTAGTTACGCACGGCCTGCATGTCGTGAGTAACGAATATGACAGTGTTCGAAGTTTTTCTCAACTCGTGGATATGGGCTGTGCACTTGTCGATGAAGCGCTTGTCCCCCACCGCCAGGGCCTCGTCGATAAGCAGGATGTCCGGGTCGACATTGGTAGCACACGCGAAAGCCAGGCGCACCACCATACCGCTGCTATAAGTCTTGATCGGCTGATCGAAGAATTCGCCTATTTCGGCGAAGTCGGCGATGGCATCCATGCGCTCATGCATCTCTTCTTCCGAGATTCCCAGGATCATGCCGAAAAGCAGGACGTTCTCGCGACCGGTATATTCGGGCTGAAAGCCTGCTCCCAGCTCGAGGATGGCTGTCACCCGCCCGCGGCGGATGATCTTGCCCGTGGTGGGCTTGAGGACGCCGGCAATCATCTGCAGGAGAGTCGATTTGCCCGAGCCGTTGGGGCCGAGAATCGCCGTGGCGTGGCGCTCGAATTTATAGCTGAAGTCCTCCAGAGCCCAGTATTCTCTGTGGAAGCATTTGCGATTGCGAAAGACCAGCTCTTTCAAACGATCGGTGGGACGCTCGTATATATTGTGCCTTTTGGAGACGTTCTCCAGCTCGACCTGATATCTTTGGGCTTCTTCCACGCTGGGTACCATGACTGAGGAATTAGAGATGAAAGTTTAGAGACGCTTGATTCTACCGTCAGCGCCATCTCTTTGCAAGGCGACTTTCGAGCCTCAGTAAAAGGTTAACGAAAAAAGATAGAAAGAAATCAGTTTACCCCTTAGGATCTACCAGAGATATACAGGAAGCTTTATGACCACCGCATTGAAAGAGCCGAAAATTCAGGAACTCGAAGTCCACAAAGTAGACGCCGTGGTCGCCGAGCAAGAATATTCAGCCCTGGCGAGCCTCCTGGCCCTGGGAAGCAAACTCAGCCTGCTCCGCCTGATGGTCCAGAGAGACTTCATCGGCCGCTACAAGGGCTCCATGCTGGGAGCCCTCTGGCCTTTTCTCAATCCTCTGGGTCATATGATCCTTTACACATTTCTGTTCAGTATCATCCTTAAAGTCCGTTTCACCTCCACCGGCAATGTCGGTGATTTCGCCATGTATCTAATGGCCGGTTACCTTCCCTGGACCGCCACCGGTGAAGCTCTTTCCATGGCCTCCAAGAAGATCCTGGACGAGCCCAACCTGGTTAAAAGAGTGGTATTCCCCCTGGAGCTCCTGCCCCTGATGGTGGCTATCTCCTCTTTCCTGAGCTGCGCGATAGCCCTGGGCCTGCTCGTAGTCTTTATCCTTGTGATGACTCACAATCTTCATATCACGATGATTCTGGTGCCCCTGGTCTTCCTCTCCCAGTTCCTGTTCACCGCCGGTCTCTGCTGGCTCCTGTCTGCCCTGGGGGTATTCTTGAGAGACATCCAGCACTTCATCGCCCTGGCGCTTTCGGCATGGATGTACGCAACACCGATCATCTATCCCGCCGAGATGGTACCTGAATTTCTCAAGTTCACCCTCTGGATCAATCCCATGGCCGGGATTATTCTCGACTACCGCCATCTCATGCTCGAAGGCAAATGGATGGATCCCTGGATGTATCTCTGTTACACCAGCATCTCCCTGGTCACATTCCTGGGTGGCTATTATCTCTTCCACAAGATGAAGAGAAGCTTCGCGGATGTAGTCTAATCAGTCTAAATCGAATTTCCCGGCAGCGTCGTCACGATGCGGTCACGCACGGAGGCTAGCATGAGGTATCCTTGCCCGGGCTCTGCGAAAGAATGGACTTCAAGAGACAGATCAAGACCACACACCTGGAGATCAACTGCCTGGGAGCTTCGACCAGCGATCTCGACCAGGGTCTGGACTGCCTGGATCGGGTCAAGCTGATGCGGGAGGCTGTCACAGGAGCCTACAGTGAGCAGCTCGGGCGGATCGAAGCAGGTGCGGTTCGGGACCTGGCTCATTCCGACTTCAACGATTCCATTCTCGATTTTATCGAGAAGGAGGACTCGCCAGTCAGCAGGTTGCTCAAGAGCGTCGGGATCATGGACGATTCTCTGGAGTCTCGCCTGAAAAGATTCGGAGCCGGTCTGAGCGACAAGCTCGGCGTGAACATCGATAGGCAGAGGCTGCCTTATTAGAGGCTTACTTGCGCTCGAATACGATGATATTGCCGCTGGGCTCTCTGAGCTTGGATACAGGATAGGCAGGATCCGGATCGTTGCGGAAATAGGTCTTGCCCGCCTGATCGCCGAAGAGCTCCAGGACATCGTCGGTGCTCTCGCACTGCTTCTCGACCCGGCTATCGCCTTCGCTATAGCGGATGTAAGAGCGGTAATCCAGAGACACGGCAAGGAGACCGCCGGGCTTGCAGACTCTGAGCATCTCTCTTGCGGCGACTTTATTCTCGTCCGAGTAAGAGATCACCCAACCGCATACGATGATATCGAACTCACCATCGGCATAGGGCAGGTCATGCATGTCGCCGACATCGATGGTATCCGAATAGGAGAACAGATCCACCGAGCGGATGTTCTTGGGATCGAATCCATAAGAAACATACTGGATGTTCTCCATCTCGGTGCGCGGCCCGATGATGAGCACCCTCAAGTTAGCGCGGTTGAGATAAACACGATCGATGGCGAGGAGTGGGAAGAGTAGGCGGCTGGGCCTTTCGATAACCACGAAATTGTTCTTCTTGAGCTCCCAGAGATTGTAGTCGAGGCTGCCGGGATGGACTTTCTCTGGATCGGCCTCGCAAATGCGGCTGAGCTTGTCGGCACAGGCATTGAAACGACCCAGGGCGAGGGCGCGGCGCACCGTATCGATGCGGGCCACCTGCTCGGGGTGTACTTTAATAAGCTCGATGAGCTCTTCTCGAATCGCCTCGACATTGGCGGGAGTGAGAGCCAGACCGAGCTCGCCTTGCTGACCCAGGGTCTCCATGGTCTCGCGCTCATCGGCGGGACGGTCCACGGCACCGACTTTGTTGGCCACCGAATCCAGCCTGGTCTCTATCCGGTTCAGTCTTTCATAGATACCGGGGATCAATTTGATGATCCGGCTGAGCGATGCTGCTTTGTTGACGATACTGGTGGTCATTTCCACTCCCTCATTGCGTGCTATCTCTATTCTCTAGACTGTGGCAAGGACTTTCTCGGTCGCCTCGCTGACATCGTAAGCGCAGGTGATACGCGGATCGCTGGCGACTGCCGCTCTCATCGCATCACTTCTCACCTTCAAATCCACTCGCGGATAAGTCTGACCGAAAAGCGAGCTCGACATGCTCGACAGAAAGATCAGACGGTTGCCCCGGGTAGGCATCTTGGCCTTGTGCAGGCCGCGCCCGTCCACAGCCATGATCGTGCCTCTCGGTCCGTTGATCTCGACATGATCCTCGGGACCGTAATACTCGGCCACCTCTTCGTCGGTGAAACGGCGATCCTGCAAAAACCGGCTCGGCTTGCGCTTGTGCGAGCCCCGGATGAAGCAGTGCGGACCGTCCTCCGGACCGACATCGGTGACATAGAGGAAGAAGTTCAGGAATTTGAACCGGTCCATATCGAAGTGATATGGGTGCGGATCCTTCTTGGCAAGTGAATGGGTGGAGATAATTCAGCCGTCTTGAGAAAGCTGGCAGCCGGTGAGGCATGATTTTTTTCGGGTATGCGACGAGCGGTATCATAGGTCGGTTATCT
>Ga0226835_1001790_pt1 | contig 10451 bp, 8 predicted proteins | sample LAC_MetaG_1_FD_163627 | JGI IMG/M metagenome (GOLD analysis project Ga0226835, IMG submission 163627) | Anaerobic ammonium oxidizing microbial communities from anammox membrane bioreactor (MBR) in UC Berkley, California, United States -... | ecosystem: Engineered > Bioreactor > Anaerobic >...
TCACGACCCGTCGGCGCCCGCGGTCCTCGTCGAGCTGGGCCGGCTGCTCGGCGTCGACCTCGAGGCTCCGATCGAGAGGTGACGGCCGGGGCCGTCTTCACCGTCGACGGCACCACCCTGCGGGTGCGGGTCTTCGTGCAGCCCCGGTCGAGCCGACCCGGCGTCGCGGGCGTCCACGGAGACGCGCTGAGGGTACGGGTCGCTGCGCCTCCGGAGGGCGGCCGCGCCAACGAGGAGGTCGTCCACCTCCTGGCCCGCGATCTGCATGTGCCCCGCAGGACGGTAGCGGTCACGAGCGGCCACTCGTCGCGGATGAAGACGGTCGAGATCGCGTGCGTCGACACGACCGCGGCCGACGCCGCGATCTCTCGCCTCCTGCTCCTGCCCCAGCCCTGAGCCCGGACCGGACCGCCCACCCGCAGCACGACCCGCCCCGCCGGATCGGAGTTACGCCGCAGATCGGGCGGTCCGCCGAAGTCGTCACACCCCGGGGTTAAGGTCCCCTCGACTCTTCCCCAATGGAGGCAGGAGCGATGCCCCCGTCAACCTTCGAGGAACTCGTCGTGCAGGCGACCGGTCATCCTCCGTATCCCTACCAGCAGCGAATAGCCGACGACGGCCTCCCCGAGTTGCTCGAGGTACCTACGGGTTCGGGAAAGACCTTGGCCGCCGTGCTGCCGTGGCTCTGGCGGCGCTTGTTCCATGCCGATCCGGGTGTACGAGACGCAACCCCCCGGTGGCTGATCTTCGCCCTGCCGATGCGCGTGCTCGTCGAGCAGACGGCCGAGGCGATCGGCTATTGGCTGGAACGCCTCGGCCTCTCGTCCCGGGTCGCCGTGCACGTGGTCATGGGTGGTGACGGGCGAGTCGCCGACGACTGGCGACGGGATCCCGCCCGTGAAGCGATCTTCGTCGGAACCATCGACATGCTCGTTTCCAGAGCCGTCAACCGTGGCTACGGCGCCAGTCGCTTCTCGTGGCCGATCGACTTCGGGCTCTTCAACAACGGCTGCCAGTGGGTGTTCGACGAGGTCCAGCTCATGGGGCCCGCCCTGCCTACCTCGCGCCAACTCCAGGGCCTGCGAGAGAGCATCGGCACGGCGTCCCCGTCCGAGTCGATGTGGATGTCGGCGACCGTCGATGAGAGATCACTGCGGACCGTCGATCGCCCGGGCGTCGGATCCAAGATCGCGTTGACCGATAACGACCGTACGGATGGGCTCGCGCGTCGCCTTGACGCCACCAGGCGCGTCGAGCGCGTCGACGTCGACGCGGGGCACTACCCACGGTCCCTTGCGGAGGCGCTGGCGGAGCGGCACCAGCCGGGGACGCTCACGCTGGCCGTGCTCAACACGGTGGAGCGAGCTCGCGAGGTCGCCGGCCGGCTCCTGCCACCACCGGGCGTCGACGTCGTCCTTCTCCATTCACGTTTCCGCCCGGGTGACCGCGCCGAGAAGGTGCGCGCCGCGCTGGCGCCCGTCGATCCCGGCGGCCCCGGCCGGATCCTGGTTTCCACGCAGGTGGTCGAGGCCGGCGTCGACATCTCGGCGGCCACGATGCTGATCGAAGCCGCGCCGTGGCCGTCGGTCGTCCAGCGGGCCGGGCGCTGCAACCGCGACGGATGCACCGTCGGGGCGCGGCTCCTGTGGGTGGAGCCTCCCCGTGCGGATCCCTACCCCGCCGCTGACGTGACGAGCACGGCAGAAGCCCTCGCAGGCCTCGAAGGGCTCGACGTCACCTCACTCCAACTCGGAAACCTCGATGTGGCCACCGCGGCGGAGATCCACCCGGTCCTCCGCCGGCGTGATCTCATCGACCTGTTCGACACGACCCCCGATCTCAGCGGCAACGACATCGACGTCGGCCGCTTCATACGGAACGCCGGCGACCTCGACGTCCAGGTGGCGTGGCGCGACCTTCCGCCCGAAGGCCCCGGCGACGCCGAGCCAGCGCCGAGCCGTGACGAGCTCTGCTCGGTGCCGGTCAAGGAGTTGAGAGATCGCCTCGACAGAGCGGCGAAGGCCGGAAAGTCACTCGGCGCATGGCGCTTCGACCATCTGGCGGAGAGGTGGATCCGGTGCGGCGGTGTCGATATCCGCCCGGGACAGCTGATCCTGCTGCGTTCCTCGGAGGGCGGCTACTCGTCGTCTTCCGGCTGGGACCCGAAGGAGCGCGGGCGCGTCGATGCGGTTCCGGCCGGCGAACCCGCCGTGGTAGCCCCTCCCGTGGAGGGCGCCGGCGCCGACCCCGCGACTTTCGCCAAGGGATCGTGGGTGGCGCTTGCCGACCATCTTGCCGACGTCGAAGCCGAGGTGCGGTCGCTTGCGAGCGACCTCGCGCCCCAGGACCTGACCGAGTCGACCGTGGAGGCGGCGGCGCGGGCCGGACGATTGCACGACATAGGCAAAGCGCACCCGGTGTTCCAGGAGACGCTCGAGCGGTCGTGCGCGCCGGGGGAGCGCCCTTCCCGAGCAGATGTGTGGGCCAAGTCTGGGGGCACGAAGCCGGCGCGGCACGCGCGGAGGTACTTCCGGCACGAGCTCGCCTCGGCGCTCGCCTTGTTCGACAAGGGTTCGGAGGCGCTTGTCGACACTAGCGAACCAGACCTCGTGCGCTATCTCGTCGCGTCTCACCACGGTCGGGTTCGCCTAGGCATGCGCTCGCTGCCCGACGAGAGCACCGATACCACGGATCCCGGCCGGCGAGTCGCCCTCGGCATCCGCGACGGCGAGGCGCTTCCAGCGGTCGAGCTCCCTGGCGGTGCCACCCTTCCGGAATCCGTCCTCGACCTCTCGGCGATGGCGCTCGGCGATGGGCCGGGCGGATCGTCGTCGTGGGCCGCACGCACCCTCGCCCTGAGGGATCGACCGGATCTCGGCGTGTTCCGGCTCGCCTTCCTCGAGGCGCTGGTGCGCATCGCCGACTGGCGGGCCAGCGCCGCCCCGCGCCGCGAGGAGCACTGATGCACGAGCAACTTCTCGCCGGTTGTCGAGCCGAACCGCTCGGGTCGTATCTCAAGGCGCTCGGGGTGCTCGCTCTGGTGGGCGATCAGGCCGACCCCCATGCGCGGGGTTCCTGGCGAGGCGGAACGTTCGTGCTCCACACCCGGCTGAGCCCCGACGACCTCGAGCACTTCTTCATCGAGGAGTACCGGCCGACACCCGCGGTCTCTCCGTGGAACGGCGACAGCGGGTTCACGGGGGACAAGAAACCCAAGGCTGCCGGAAACCTTCGCCTGATCGAGGTCTCGACGCTCGATCGCCTGGCCGAGTACCGCGAAGCGATCGCGATCGCGCGCCGGACCCTCGCCGAGGCCGAAGCAGTCGGCTACGACAAGCCCGCGATCGTCCAACTGTGCCGCAATCGGCTGCCCGACCGTTGCGTTGCATGGCTCGACGCGACAGTCGTGCTCACCGCTACCCGGGAGGTCTTTCCCCCTCTCCTCGGAAGCGGAGGGAACGACGGCCGGATCGAGTTCTCGAACAGCTTCATGGGCCGGCTCGGTGAGGTGCTCGGTCTCCGCAGCGGTCGAGGCGCGCCCACCCTCGCGGACTCCACGCGCTGGCTCGAGTGCGCCCTCTTCGGCATCGTGACCGGCCTGGTCGAAGACTCGGTCGGCCAGTTCGACCCCGGTGGCGCGGGTGGAGCCAACTCGTCGCCACTCGGGTCCGCCGGCAGCCTCGTGAACCCCTGGGACTGGGTGCTCCTGATCGAAGGCTCGATGCTCTTCGCGAGCGCCGCCGCTCGCCGCCTCGATCTCAAGTCCGACGGCCGAGCCGCGGTGCCGTTCACCGTGGCACCGTCCGCGACCGGCTTCGGGAGCAGTGCCGAGGATGAGCCGTCGCGCGGTGAGATCTGGGCACCGGTGTGGGACCGGCCCGCCTGCGCGGCTGAGGTCGCGCACCTGATCGGAGAGGGCCGGGCTGAATGGAAGGGTCGCCAGGCTCGCACCGGTCTGGACCTGGCCCGGGCGGCGTCCTCGCTCGGCGTGGATCGTGGCATCGGGCAGTTCGTGCGCCACGGCCTCTTCCGCCGCAACGGAAGGATGACGGCCGCGGTACCGATCGGCCGGTTACCGGTGGAGGCCCGTCCTGCGGTCGGCGTCACCGCCCAACTCGACGCCTGGTTGGAGCGCGTCCGGAGAGGGAAGGACCCGTCCGCCGGCGTGCGCGCCGCGCTCCGGCGAGTCGAAGCCGGTCTCTTCGCCGTGGCCACCGGCCGCGGGGTGGAGCCGGTCCAGCGGCTCCTAGCCGGAGTCGCCGACCTGGAGGAGTCGCTGGCGCATTCCCCCCGTTTCCGGTCCGCGGCGGGGATCAGGCCGGTCGCGGGCTTGGATGCGGCAGCGTGGGTGCCGTTCCTCGACGACCGATCGGCCGAATTCCGGGTCGCGGCCGCCCTCGCCTCGCAGCGTGACCCCGACGGTGCCGGCCTGCGCGACCTCATCGAGCCGGTGGAGCGCACGGCCAGAGGTGTCGGCTGGGCGGAAGCTGCCGCCCCGGTGGGGGGTCTGGGCCGTGCGCCGCTCGTCCAGGTCCTCGCCGCGTGCCTGGCGGTCCGTACGCTGCAGGCGGAGACGGGCAGGCGCCGTGACCGCACCGGCAGCGAGATGAGTCCCCCGGGTGTCCAGGCGGCATATCCGTTCCGGCTCCCGGCTCCCGCAGCGGAAGTCGCTGCGTTCGTATCGGGCCTGCTCGACGAGAAGCACCTCGAGCGCCTCCTCCGAGCCCTGTTGCTCCTCGACTGGAGGGGCCCTGTGGCGATCCCTCGGGACGCGGAGGCGAGCGGCGAATGGCTCGCCGACCCCGCATGGACGCTGCTCGCTCCGTTCTTTCACGGGCGACCGCTGCCGCGAGCAGGCACCGAACTGACACTGCTGCCCGGCGCATCCTGGGCGCCCAGGCTGGCGCGTGGGCAAGTCGCCTCGGTGGTCCGAGATGCGTACCGGCGCCTACGCATCGCCCGCTTGGAGCCTGCCGTGTCCGCGTCGGACTGTGGGCCGATAGCCCGCTCGTCGGCCCGCGGCCCGAACCTCGCTGCCGCTCTCCTCGTTCCCGTCTCCTCGTCCGGTGCCGGCCGCATCCTGGCCCGGGCCGTTCCCGAGTCGTCCGATTCCCTTACGTAAGGAGCTCTCAGTGTCTGTTCCCTCCCGGCAACTCTTCGACGTCGAACTGGAGATCCTCTCAGGATCGCGCTTCCAGCCCACTGGCTTCCCCGACATCGGTGCCGCCGTCTTCGAGAGGCCGCTGCGTCGCAACGAGACCGTGGAATGGGTCGACGCCTTGCTTGTCGAGTCGGCCCAGTCGATGGCCAACCGGCTCGAGGCGACCGGATGGGACGATGGCTCCCAGTCTCCGGTCGAGGCTCTGGCCGGCCTCCCCTACGTAAGAGTCACCCGGCCCGACGGTTCCTACCTGACATCGAGCCGGACGGAGGCCCACCGCCTGGCGTCTGCGTTCGTGAAGGATTCGACCCTTGGCGGAGCCGAGATGAGGGATGTGATCCGCGAGCGCTTGGACCTCCGCGACGACACGCCGCTCGCCCCGAGGAACATCGCCACCGCGGTGATGGCCCTCGATCCCTTGTGCCTCCTCCATGGCGTCTTCTTCGCCGAGAACGCGAAGGTGTGGCCGGGGCAGCCGAAGATCGCTCGGGCGGTCACCGGCTTCGTCGAGGCCGCCGATGTCCGGCGGGCGGAGAGCGGAGGTGTGAAGCACGACGACGTCCGGCACGGCATATCCGAGGGCGCGGCCGGCTCCGCGGAGGGGTACGGCACGATCCCCTTCCACCGCACCGAGTGGACCGCCGCGTCGATCACTGCGTTCTTCACCATCGACTTGGCTCAGATCCGTTCCTACGGTCTCGGTGACGCGGCCACCGACCTCCTGGAGACGGTCGCCCGCTGGGAGATCCGCACCCTCCTCGACGAGGGCATGCGCCTCCGGACCGCCTGCGATCTCGCTCCCGTCGATGACGCGATCCGCGACCGTCGCGGTGAGCCGTTGGCCACGGCCCAGGAGCTCGAGGAGGGCATCCACGAGCTCGTGCCCCGTTGTGCCGACCTCCTCGGGTCGGGCGGTCCCCTGGAAGTGGTCTGGGCGGGCGACTCCAAGAAGAGAGCCGCCAAGAAGGCCGTCCCGGCCGACGAAGCCGACGAAGGTGCCGCGTGACCACCACCCTGGTCCTCCGATTCCCGTGGGGCCATTACCACGCGACGCCATGGGGGCGTCACGTGAACGAGGCGGCCGTCGAGTGGCCGCCGTCGCCGTGGCGAATCCTTCGTGCCCTTGTCGCCACCTGGAAGTGCCGCGCTCCGCACCTCGACGAAGCCACGGTCCTCGCTCTGCTGGAATCCCTGGCCGAGCCCCCGACCTACCTCGTTCCCGAGTACGTCGAAGCCCATACCCGCCACTACATGCCCGACCTCGCCTCACGGTCGGGCCCGTCCCGCTCCTCCGACAAGGTCATTGATGCGTTCGCCGTCTTCGAGCGCGACGGCGAGGTCGCGGTGACCTGGCCCGTCGATCTCCCGGCCGCGCAACGTGACGTTCTGGCGACGCTCGCCGAGGCCCTCCCCTACATCGGGAGGGCCGAGTCGATCTGCGAGGCGCGTCTGGCCGACGAGGGTGATCGTCCCGGGGCGGGGACCGTCATGGCGCCGCTTGCGGCCGGCGAGGTCGTAGACGACCCGATGCGCGTGCTGGTGCCGCAGCGGCCGCTCACGCTCAAGGCGCTGACCGCCCGTACGACGGAGGTCCGCAAGCTCCGTCTTGTCGTTCCGCCCGAGACCTGCTGGCAGGAGTACAAGGCGCCGGCACCGGTACGGCCTCGGTCGCCTGTACGGCCGAGGCGGCGCCCTCGGGCCACCGCGTTGCGCTGGGCCGTATCCACCTCGGCCCGACCGTCGGTCAGAGCCGCGGTCACGATGACCGACGTCCTCCGCCGTGCGTGCATGGCCCGCTTCGGACGGCTCAACGGTGGTGCGGTTTCGGCCACCCTCGCCGGCAAAGATCGTGACGGGACGAGGCTCTCCGGCCACCGGCACGCCCACTACTTCGCGCTCGACACCGACGGCGACCGCCTTGTCGACACCCTGGTCCTTTGGGCCCCGGCCGGGCTGGACGCGGCCGAGGTCGACGCGGCGGCGTCACTGTCACGTCTCGAGGGGCACGATCATGTGTCCGACTTCCGTGCCTGTCGCCTCGGTCTCGTAGGCGCAGGCGACGTCGCCGAGGTGATTCCCGAGTTGGTCGGCCCATCCCGTGTCTGGTGCAGCAGCACGCCTTTCGCGCCGTCACGCTTCGGTCGGCGACGCCAGCCGTGGGCGGAACACGTCGTCGCCCAGGTATCGGCCGAGCTCAACTACCGCGGCTTGCCCGGTGCGCAGGGCGTGGAGCTGGTCAGGGGTGACTGGCTCGCCTTCCGGCGCCACCGGCCCAAGGAGCGACTCGAGGACGGGCGGCGGGCGATCGGGGTTCGGGTCACCTTTCCAGACGCCGTATCAGGGCCATTGGCTCTCGGTGCGCTCTCTCACTTCGGATTGGGGCTCTTCGTGCCGAAGTAGTCGGTATGGACGCGACCGGCGACGATGCTCACAGGGCCGTAGGCGATGTGGTGCCGGAGCTCGTCCCGGCGCGCATGGTCAACGAGTTCACGTACTGCCCGCGGCTCTTCTTCCTCGAGTGGGTCCAGGGACGCTTCGCCGACAACGCCGACACTGTGGAGGGCCGCTACCACCACCGTGTCGTCGACCAGGAGCGGGGCGCCGCCCCTCTACCCGACGACGGCGAGGTGGTTGCCGCCCGGTCGGTGATGCTCTCGTCGAGCCGGCTCGGCCTGGTGGCCCGCATCGACCTGATCGAGGGCAACGGCGCAGAGGTGCGACCCGTCGACACCAAGCGCGGCAGCCCGCCCGAGATCCCGGAGGGCGCATGGGAGCCGGATCGGGTGCAGCTCTGCGTCCAGGGCCTCCTGCTCCGTGAAGCCGGCTACCGCTGCGTCGAGGGCGTCGCGTACTACGCCGAAGCTCGCCGGCGGGTGACCGTCCCTTTCACCGACGATTTGGTCGAGCGGACCCTGGATCTCCTCGCCCAGCTGCGGACCGTCGCGGCGACCGACCAACCGCCTGCGCCCCTGGTAGCCAGCCGCAAGTGCCCTCGCTGCTCCCTGGTCGGCCTGTGTCTCCCCGACGAGACCAATGCGCTCGCCGAGCGGAGCGAGCTCCCCGTCCGCCGCTTGGTCCCGCGCGACCCGTCGCCGCGGCCGTTGTACGTGACGGAGCAGGGCGCGATGGTGGGGATCTCGGGCGGACGGGTCGACATCAAGCGCAAGGGAGAGAGCCTCGCCTCGATCCGCCTGATCGACGTTTCGCAGCTCTGCATCTACGGCAACGTGCAGGTGTCGAGCCAGCTGATCCGGGAGCTCTTCCGGCGGCAGGTCCCGGTCTGCTGGTTCTCGTACGGCGGCTGGTTCTCGGGGCTGGGGGAGGGGCTGCCCTCGAAGCACGTCGATCTCCGGCGCCGTCAGGTCGCGATCGCGCACCAAGGCGGCCTCGACATATCCCGCCGGATCGTGGAGGGGAAGATCCGCAACTGCCGCACCTTGTTGCGCCGAAACTCGCGGGTCAGGCCCGACGGGGTACTCGACTCGCTCCGGCGCTTGGCCGACGACGCTCGCGACGCCGTCTCCATCGCGGCGCTCCTCGGCATCGAAGGCACGGCAGCACGGATCTACTTCGACGTCTTCGCCACGATGTTGCGCGACGAGCATAGACTTCCCGGTCGGCCGTTCAGCTTCGAGGGTCGCAACCGGCGCCCACCGCTCGATCCGATCAACTGCCTCCTCTCCTACGTGTACTCGCTCCTCACGAAGGACCTGACGGCCTACACCTACGCCGTCGGGTTCGATCCCTACATCGGCTTCTATCACCGCCCTCGGTTCGGGCGGCCCGCGCTGGCTCTGGATCTCGCCGAGGAGTTCCGTCCCCTTGTCGGCGACTCGGTGGTCGCGAAACTCGTGAACAACGGCGAGGTGGGGCCCTCCGACTTCATAGTGCGGGCGGGGGGAGTCGCCCTCACTCCAGGGGGTCGCAAGGCCGTGATCGCGGCGTACGAACGTCGTCTGAATATCGAGATCACGCATCCGGTGTTCAAGTACAAGATCACCTATCGACGCGTTCTCGATGTTCAGGCTCGGTTGCTCGGCGCCTACCTACTCGACGAGGTGCCGGAGTACGTGCCCCTGATGACGAGGTGATCTATGGCTCGTCAACGCTATGTCGTGGCGTACGACATCAGAGATGACCGGCGGCTTCGCCAGGTCCACAAGCGTATGAAGAACTTCGGTTACCCGTTGCAGTACTCCGTGTTCGTCTGTGATCTGGACGGCATGGAGAAGGTCGCTCTGCGACGTGAGATCGGAGAGGCCATCCACTACGGTGTCGACAGCGTGGTGATCATCCACCTAGGCGAGCCGACGGGCCGTGGGACCGACTGCTTCGAGTTCCTCGGGACGGGCCGATCGCTGCCCGAGGTGGGCTCGCGGATCGTGTAGGCGGCCTTCGAGGGGTACAGTGACGCCTCTGGGCTCGGGGAGCGCTCGAACTCCTGGTCATCGGGTCCGGCCCGCATGTTGACAACCGATCGCCCGGATGCTCGACAACCCGCTGAACCGGCACCGCTCGAATCTGCTCGAGTTGGCCCTGGTCAAGCCCCAGGTTCTTAGCGAGCCCTTCACGCCGTCGATCGGCGGCGTCTCCATTGCGGCAGGTGGGAGAGGCGGCCCGCCTCGTCGAAGGTGGTGGTCTTCACGCCGTCGATCGGCGGCGTCTCCATTGCGGCCGTATGACGATGGCGACGTACTCGGCCGGTCGGCAACTTCACGCCGTCGATCGGCGGCGTCTCCATTGCGGCCTTCCCCTTCCGTCGGGTTAGGTTCCGGCGGCCCGGCCGCTTCACGCCGTCGATCGGCGGCGTCTCCATTGCGGCGCCGCCGGTCGGGTAGCCGTCCGGGTCGATCTGCGCGCAGCTTCACGCCGTCGATCGGCGGCGTCTCCATTGCGGCGCCGGGTGTTGGTGGTCCGCGACGCGGCTGGGAACTTCACGCCGTCGATCGGCGGCGTCTCCATTGCGGCCTCCACAGAGCATGTCGCCTTCGACCCAGAGCTTCCCGCCTTCACGCCGTCGATCGGCGGCGTCTCCATTGCGGCACTTGGCCCGACCACGGGCCCGTCGAAGCGCCCGGCTTCACGCCGTCGATCGGCGGCGTCTCCATTGCGGCGCCCGCGCTACCGCCTCGCCGCCTACGAACCCACGACTTCACGCCGTCGATCGGCGGCGTCTCCATTGCGGCCCGATCCGCGACGTGGTGGGGCCACGCGCCGACCTCAGCTTCACGCCGTCGATCGGCGGCGTCTCCATTGCGGCGCGTCGTGGTTGGCGGTGCTCCGGGCGGAC
>Ga0226835_1001791_pt1 | contig 10449 bp, 6 predicted proteins | sample LAC_MetaG_1_FD_163627 | JGI IMG/M metagenome (GOLD analysis project Ga0226835, IMG submission 163627) | Anaerobic ammonium oxidizing microbial communities from anammox membrane bioreactor (MBR) in UC Berkley, California, United States -... | ecosystem: Engineered > Bioreactor > Anaerobic >...
TTTCCAATACCTGCAAACTGGCGATCCAACCGTTCTTTCAGGTATCCTCTACCATAACGCCATGGATGTCCTTTCTTTAGCTGCCCTGCTTGACCACATGTCAGCCTTACTGGCGGATCCACTGGTGGAGGGCAGCCAACATGGCGTGGATCTGATTGCTATGGGGCGTCTGTTTGAAGACCTGGGCGATTTAGAAACCGCAACCCGCCTGTATATTCATGGACTGGAGCACAAAGACGCCCTGGAAATGCGCCTGCCGCGCAGCGTGTACCTGCAAGCGCTCCACCGCCTGGCTCTCATTTACAAACGACAGTCGAATTGGGAAGCGGCGATTCAACTCTGGCAAGAAGCCTCACGCCAGCGACATCTGCCTGCGTTTATCGAGCTGGCAAAATGCTACGAGCATGTCTTGAAAGACGCTCAAACCGCTCTGCAATGGACGCAGGCGGCGATGGAGTTCCTTGCCACCACTTCCCCTTCCACCGGCGATGCACCTCCCTTGGGGCTATACGAACGCCGTCAATGGATGGGTCAGCTACAACGGCGCATGGAAAGATTGCAACAAAAACTGGCGGGATACACCGAGGTCGAATCTGATAACAATGAACGCTGATATTCAGAAAAACCTGAAACACAATCTGATCGTGAATTTGCTGGATGGCGGCTTTTTTGGCTTTGCGATGGGTTTTGCCTCTTTCGTCACTGTGTTACCTTTATTTGTCAGCACGATGACCGACTCGGCTTTGCTGATTGGATTAATTCCGGCCATCCATAACGCCGGCTGGCAGTTGCCGCAGCTATTCACCGCCCGCTGGGTGTCCCGTCAATCACGTTTCAAACCACTGGTAATGGGTCTCACAGCATTGGAGCGAGCGCCTTTTTTGGGCCTGGCGTTGGCTGCTTTTCTATCTCCTTCAATCCCCAAGGAGGCAACGCTTGCATTGACCTTTGGGCTGCTCGTCCTGCAAGGGCTGGGAGCAGGGCTCACTGCCAACCCCTGGCAGACGATGATCGGTAAGATCATCCCACGGGAGCGGCGCAGCACGTTTTTTGGCGCGCAAGCAGCAGCGGCGAATTTACTGGCCAGCGTCAGCGCCTTTCTGGCTGGCGTCATTCTCAGCCAAAACAACGCCTCGCAAGGGTTTATTTTGTGCTTTTTGCTTTGCTTCTCTTCTATGATGATTTCCTGGATCTTCTTGGGCCTCACACGCGAACCAAGCACGCCGCCCGAACCAATTGCCGCCGAAGCGCCCGGTTTCTGGACGAATATGGGCAACATTCTGAAACGCGATCGTAATTTCCGTTGGTTCCTGGTCGCCCGTATGATCTCTCAATTAGCGATCATGGGGTTTGCGTTCTACACCGTTTATGCTGTGCGGGTGCATGGCGCCAGCGAACTCACGGTCGGTGGAATGACCAGCGTGCTGCTAGGCGCTCAGATCGCGGGCAATGTGCTGATGGGTTGGGTGGGCGACCACTGGAGCCGTAAAGGCGTCATGGAGATTGGCTTAGGCGCTGCGGCTTTGAGCGCCTTACTCGCCTGGTGGGCGCCCTCCGTTGGCTGGTTTTACCTGGTCTTCGCCCTGGCTGCTATTGCCAACGTGGCGGTGTGGACAATCGGCATCGCCATGAGTCTGGAATTTGGCGACGAAGCAGATCGTCCGGCATACATCGGCATGGCTAACACGCTGGTTGCGCCGGCGAATATCCTGGCGCCTTTTTTGGGCGGCTGGCTGGCGGACTTGGCGGGTTATCCGGCTGCCTTCATCGTCAGCGCGGCGGGGGCGCTGGCGGCTTTGTGGGTGTTCCAGTCTTTTGTGGTGGAAAAGCACATACAACCCCATTCACCACGCCTGGAGGCGGAGCTAAACACTCCCACCCCACCCCAAGCTCCAGGAACATAGCTTAAAACATATCCTTGACGAAACCCTGCGCCTTTGTTATAGTGCCGACACAACGGTAAGCCCCACTCATTTCAGGAGGAAAACCTATGGCGCAATCGTATTTGGAGAGCCTGCTCAGTGAACGCGAGCATGTCGTTCACACCGCGCGCCAGCATTGGATCATACTGGCCCTCAACATCTCCATCGAAGTCTTTCTGATTCTGCTGTTTTTATCCCTCATTGTCACTGCGGCTGTACTTCAACCATCCTATGCAGTGATCGCGGTGGCAATCGGTTTCGTTCTGATCTTATTGCCAGTCGCTTCGATGACGCGAGATATTCTCAATTACACTCATAACCAGTTTGTGATTACGAACCGACGGGTGATCCATATCACAGGTATTTTAAATAAAAGCGTCACCGACAGCTCATTGGAAAAAGTCAACGATGTCCACATGTCACAAACTGCCTGGGGCAGGTTGTTTGACTACGGCGACATCGAGATCCTGACCGCCAGCGAGCTGGGGGTTAACCAGTTCAAACGCATCCATGACCCGGTGCGTTTTAAGATCGCTATGTTGAACGCCAAGCAGTCTCTGGATGATCGCGAGGGTTTGCCGGGAGCATCAAAAACAGCGGAAGACATCCCCTCATTAATCGCCCAGCTCGGAACGTTGCGCCAGCAAGGCGTGCTATCGGAAGAGGAATTTCAGCAAAAGAAAGCGCAATTGCTTGCCCGCTTGTGAGCGCGCCAGAGGGGTAAAGGGAATATGACTCAATTTTTTCAATACGACGAATTAACCTTTCCAGAAGTCGCCGCCTTGCCCCGCGATTGCCCTCTGATTATTCCGCTCGGCGCAGGCTATGATCTTGAAAAATTAGCCAGCGCCCTGGGGAATCCTCCCAAAGCTGGCTTACTCCCCGCCATCCCTTATGGCTGGGCCGGTAGTGGTTTGGCGCCAGCCGGGTCTGTCCTAGGAAAGTTGATCGCCAATTTGCTGGATAGTTTGCGGGAAGACGGTTTTACACAGGTTTATGCGCTCACCCCTCAAGAATTAGATCTCAGATTAGGCGAGCGCCGCATCGCTTTGTTCCACCCCAGCCAGGTTGCCCCTCCCCAATTTATTCCCCCAGATGGCGAGCGCGGCAAGGTGGTAGTGATCCCGGTGGGGCATACCGAACAGCACGCCTTTCACCTCCCAATGAGCACAGATACCCTGATCATTGACGCTATCGGGCGCGGCGTTGCCGCCGCAGCCGCCGATCAAGCGTTTGCGCTGCCTGTATTTCCATACGGCGTCAGCACACATCGCCAGGCGTTCGCCGGCACGCTAAATTGCGGCGGGCGTGCTTTTGAGGATTTCTTTATCGCCGTCGTGGATGTTCTGGCCGGGCGCGGCTTTGATCGCATCTACTTCATCAACGGCCACGGCGGCAATCATTCTTATCTGGTCAACGTAATCAAATCATCGGGGGAACGTCATCGGCGGGTCTTCACCGCCACCTCGTGGCTGTATCTATCTGGATCGAATGGCGTGGCTGCCCTGGAACGCCATCGTACTTCTGCCATCGGTGGAATGGGACATGCCGGGGAACTGGAGACTTCTCTGATTTTGCACTTAAGACCCGAACTGGCGCACATGGATCAAGTGGTTGACGAAACCGACTTTATCGCCACTCCCAATTACTTTATGGACTGGGTAGAGGGCGGCGCATTGATCGCCAACCCGCCCTGGGATGATGACACCCGCACCGGCGCTTATGGCGCAGGCAGCCTGGCTAACGCGGAAAAAGGCCGCCTCTGGCTTGAAGCCGCCATCGCAGAGAAGGTTGAGCATATTGCAGAGATCCACCAGCAACACACGCGCCGCGAAGCTCGCCGTAACGCAGGCTTTGGCTTATGGGGTCGCAGCTCTAATTAGCCAAACAGGAATAGATCAATCCAGATAGTAGGTATGGTACTGATTCGCGCAGGGGTTACCCCAGGCCACATGCATCGCCCGCGCAGTTAAATCCATGATCAGCGCACAGATCGTTTTCTCGCGGTCAAGCGGGTCAACATGCGTCATGGAATGGTTACAGATCGAGTTCGGATAATTTAAGTGATCGCGCTGGATTTGTTGCAGTGACTTTATCGAATGTAGTTCAGTGCGCTTGAGCAAACGTCTGGCGCGAAAATAGCGCAAGCGCGTGCTGATCAGCTCATCCGAGTCATCTTCAATGGCCTGCATTTTTGCGTCCAGATAATGGTTTGTATGCACAATTGACCCTTCCTCGCCATAGAGGATGGCAAACCGGCGCGCAGAAACTTCTACCGAATATAACTCACCCGTCTCATGGACCAGCAAATGATTATAGCCCGCGGCGCGTTTCGACACCAAGGCGGAACGCATCGCCTCTGAGAGGGTGCGAGCGCTGAGGACAGCCCGTGAAACGATCACACGCGGGATGCCGATGCGGGAATCGTTCGGATAAACCGAATCGCAACATTGAGCGATGCCGCAGGCGTTAAAGCCAATATTTGGCAGCAGTCCGCCATAGGTCATCGCCAGCCAGGGCGGCTCATCGTCCGGCGCAGCCTGGACGATATAAACGTCCCTTTCATCCTCCGGCAGCCAATCTTCGTTATGCGCCACCAACACATGACCATCGGCGGTGCAATCGCCGTTCACTGCCAGGCTGGTGCACTTGGTCAGGTGCAGCGCGTCCATGGTTACCGCCTCCATGGCGTTCACCACCGCCAGGTCTTCAAAACCCACTCCCGCGCCTTCCGCCATGCCGACCAATTCATCAACATATTGCGGGTAACGCTCTTGAGCGAAGGGGATATACTTGCGCGCCTGGATCTCTGCGCCCTCCCAGGTCAATTCTAATGAGTCGTAAGTCTGATCCAACAAGGCGCGTGCGTTTTGCACGCTGCGTTGAATCTGCTCAGCGAAAGCTTCCCCAATCTGTTGCCCAATTTCACGATGGCTACCCTTCACCTTGATCACGGGGGGCGGCGCGGCATAACGGACTGATTCAAGTACGACTCTTTCTTCATCAATCATAAAACACTTCCATCATGAGATATTTATTTACTGCGCAAGCAGGGCATTCTTCGAGTAATTGTCGTCGGACGATCCAATCATAAAGTTCGCGCATGCGCTGGAGAGGTTCCTATCTTCCCTTATCAGCAGTTGAATTATACACGAATAATGGGGGGAACTTATTCATCAGCCCGCCCGTCTAAACGATAATCTTACCCAAAAGGAGCGTTGGATAATGCTATCCAATCGTCAATTGTTATTTTTATGGGTAGCTCTGCTCTTTCTTTCAGGCTGCGCTGCCTCTGGCCAGGTTAATCCTCCAACACATTCGCCTGTAATCACACAGACGCCTGAAATTGTCCCCACCCGCCCTATCCTTACACATCCGATACCTACCCACACCTTTGTTGTGATTGAAATACCCACGGAGGAGAATATGAACACAACGCCCCGCGCCCCATTGCCTGAGGACCCGTCCGAAGCTGCGCTGGTTCAGAAATCTATCCAGGATCTATCTGCCCGACTGGGCATCCCAGCCAACGAAGTCGAATTTGTCCTCTTTGAGCATGTCATCTGGCCGGATGGCAGCATGGGCTGCCCGCAGCCCGATATGATGTACATCCAGGTTCAGCGTGAAGGCTACCGTATTCTGCTTCGCTATCAAGGACGTATTTATCATTACCATGGGGGCGAGCAGCGAGCGCCGTTCTTATGCGAAGAGCCAAGTTATCCATAAATCTATCTGGCTCAGACATCCAATGAAGGAAGAGGCCATCACTCAACAATGGCCTCTTCCCAACGAAAAGCTTTCTTTGCTCAGGCAGCGGCAGAAATCATTAGCCGCTGCCTGGCTGATAGCGCTTTACTACCTGATACGAGCTGCCCGCGTCGGACCAATGACCGAACCGCTGAAACAGGCAACACTGGTTCCCTGGAACAGATCGCTGGTCATTTCGGCGCAATTCGTCCACGAGCCGGGTTTGACGCCCCTGGCCATAAAGGTGATGGTGTGCGTCTCGCCAGGCGCAGCCGGTACAGAGGTGACAACCACTTCAACTCCAGGTCCAACCGGCGTACCGGCGCCGTTGTAATAGAAGTTGGCACCCGAGTTGCCAAAGCGATTTTCCGCCCCCACGGTCAGGAAGCCTCCATCGCCGGCGCTGACGGTTCCATAGGTGAAGCTGATGTCTTCATACCCGTTGAGACCAATCCAGATCTGGAAGGAGTTCGGCAACCGGTCTGAGTAGTTGGCCACGTTTTCCCAATCCAACACCAGCCAGCGGTTCACGCCGTCGGTCAAAATACCGATACGCATCGCGCCGCCAAAGGCCGGGTTGAGATCCGTCCAGAACGGCGACAGGACGTTGTTCGGTGGATTGGGATCCGGCAGGTTCTGGTTCACAAACTGCACATCCGCGCCTGTACCGCCGCCCACCACTGCATAGCCATTGCTGACGAAGCCAATGCGGCTATACGTGTCGCCGGCAAAGACAAAGGATGGAACGTTGAAGTTGGTGATCGTCTCATCGCCCACGCCAGAAACCGGCGCAATGCCAAACAACGATAGAGGCAGGTAGCCGGCTGGCGAAGTTCCTCGGCCAACATTCACGATCGGCGGCTCTGCGCCAAAGAGCGACCCATCAAAGGCAACCTTGCGATTGCCTACCTGCGTTCCGCCGGAGACGCTGCCACGCACCAGGGTCAGGTTCTTCGGCAACTCATCAACAATGCTGACATTCGCATCTGAGAAGCTATTGTTCGTAGCCGTAATGGTGCAGGTGGTGTCCGCTTTCAGACCGATATCCGCCGGATCACATACCTTGCTCAGGCTCACCGCTGGTGAACGGCGCACGATCGTGATCGGGAAACGCACGGTGATGACGCCCTGCTTGCCATAGGTCGTCTGCAAGTAAAGCGTGGCATGGCGCACCTGACCCAACGGCACCTGGCTGGCGTCCACTGTGATGCTGAAAGTGTGCGTCTCGCCAGGCTTGATGCGGAACGGCAGCGGTCCAATGACTTTGACATCCGCCGGGCTTTCTGCCCAGGAGCGCCAGTTGGAATTCTTGTCCAACACGCTCTTCACTGTGCGTTGGACAGTGATCTTGCCTGGCATCACCGGCACGTACAGGCTGGGATAGTTGGAATTCCAAAGCTGCGATTCCAACGCCACATAGTTCGCGCCCGTCTCGTCGAAGGTCAAGCCTGGGTTGCCGGCCTTGGTCAGATCCACGCGGCCAGAGCCGTAATCAAACGGGGTAGCCGGGGTGACGCCGTCTTCCTTGACAACGGTGCTTTTCGCGCTGGTCATCAAGGCAGACTTGATCTGCCCTGGCGTCCAGTTGGGATGCAATGCCTTCAACAAAGCCGCGCTGCCTGCGATGTGCGGGCTGGACATCGAAGTGCCCTGGATCGCCTGGAACAATTCTCCCGGCAAGCCGCCGACTACCGTGGCTGGCATAGGCGTATTGCCCGCCAGGATCTGCACGCCAGGGGCGGTGATGTCAGGCTTGCTGACGCCCAGGGTTTGCCCAGGGCCACCGCGCGAGCTAAATGCCGCCATCATATCGCCTGGCACGGCTGTCGCTAGGCCATCGGTGAAGGTGGCCGTCACGCCAGTGTGGCCGGACATAAAGCTCAGCAGTTGTGTACCTTCTGGGCCTTCCAAATGCACGCTGGGGATAAAGTGATTATCAGTCGCCAGACCTTGCACCGCTGGGTTATACAAGATCATCCCGCTGGCGCCGCCCACCATCACATTGTAACTCTTTTCGACGCGCGCATTAACGCCACGCCGACAGATGACAATCTCGCCGTTGAATGTCCCCGCGGCGAAGGGCGTCAGGCACAGTTCCTGTCCCGCGGGTGGGAAAACCACCGGGGTGGGGGTGCTGATGCCAGCGGTAACCGTAGCACCCTGCAATTGCAGCGTATCACCATTGTCCGCCGCCAACGACAGAGTGCTGATGAAATGACGGTTGCTGGTGCTGGCAGCCACCGTGGTTGTCCACGGCTCGCGGTGAGCGACCGTGTCCGCTCCGGGGCCGGAGTTGCCCGCCGAAGCAGCTACAAAGACGCCGTTCTCATACGCGGCCAGGAACGCCAGGCTGACGACATCTCCATACGGATTGCTGCCGCCGCTAATCGAGAAGTTGATGGCGTTCACGCCGTCCAAAATAGCCTGCTCCACTGCGGCAGCCGAGTCGCTGGAGAAGCAGCCCTGATCGGCGCAGACGCGGTACATGATCACATGTGCGCGCGGCGCAATACCAGAGACAATCCCGCGGTTAACACCCAGCAAGGTCGCAGAGACATTTGCGTTCCCTGCTGCAGTTGAGCTGGTGTGTGTGCCGTGCCCATTGTCGTCACGCGCCGAGTCAAATTCTTCCGGCAGCAGCCCGATGACAGCTTTGTAGGTATCAATGAAGCTATACGCACCGATCAGCTTGTTATTGCAAGTGAAAGGCGCATCATTCGGGTTGTATGCCGTGTTGCCGAAATTGCAGGTGCTGCGCGGCGCCCCGGCGAAACCGTTCGATCCGGGCGCAACCGGAGGCGGCGCATAAGGCTTGCCTGAGGGATCCGGATCGGAGAAGGATGGGTGCTCAGGCCAGATGCCGGTATCCAGGACGCCCACAATCACGCCCTCACCGGCGCTCTCCTGACCGCCCAAAGCATTCCAGACCGTGGGCGCGCCGATGAACGCCGGGCTGACTTCCGTATCCGGCTTCATTAGCTCATCCAGGTACACCGCTTTGACGCCCTTCATCGCAGCCAGCTCGCTGACGCTTTCACCAGGCAGGACAATCGCTGCGCCGTTGAACACCTTTGTAAAGCGATAAGTCACTTTACCGCCGGCCGAGGCAGCCAGGCTATTGGCGTCAACGGGGCCGTCGAAGGTCGCAATGACGCTGACCACCCGAAAGTTGCGCGGGTCAACCATCGCCCGGCTGGGTGAGACTTCTTTTATCGCATCAGATGAATAAGTTGATTCGGGGGAAAGGGCTGGCCCAGGCTGGAAACCGCCCTCTTGAGCAAAGCCAGCCGTCGAAAAGGCCAGCGATAGAACTAAAATAAGAAGGATATTCAAAAACTTGACTTTCATCGCGTTTCTCCTTGAGTGTACTGAATGGTTGCGAAAGAACGTTAGGACCCAAGACCCACTTGAAACAAGCAAGAAAGAATTTTCATCACCTCCTATTTTCGATCAAGATATAACGTCAGGCCAATTTGGATAACCTGGTTACCCCCAAGCGCGATAACAACACTTCTGCGCAGCCGAAGCGCTGTTTATCGTTCTTCGAAAACCGAAGCGTGGTGTCAGCATAAAGGATATAAAACGCAAAAGACTGCTGAAGGAGAACCTTCGGCAGTCTGGCGGTCTGCATATAGACAGATCCATGACTTTGCGTCCCCACCTCGCGGCGAGTTTGCCATTTCGGTTGTTCTCGCAACAATAATCCGGTTATTTTAGAGAATACAGATAATTAACAGCCTACAAACTATTTTAATGGATACCTAACAAAAACGCAAGGACTTTTGGGACATTGAACCTTAAAGTTTTAAAACGCTGTGCACAACCCCAGGCCTCTCAGCGCCCAATGATCGGAAGAAAACTTAAGCGAGCATCAACCAACACCACTATAGGAATCTCCAGGAACGGCTGGTGACGCGGGTCGTTACTCCATAATCTCACCGCGCCGGGAAATGCGCCACGGCCCGTTGTGCTCATGTTCAGGTGAATGATCAATCCCTGCGCCGCACTGATCGGCAGCGTTCCCTGCGTGGTCGAGACGCTCAGCCAGGGAAGATCAACTGGATCGCAGGGCAATGAACCAGGTGCTTGGAAGCAAAGTGCTGTCTGGTTTGCCAGGTAAGTCTGGTTATAAGAAATTTGAAGATAGGCGTTGTTCCCACGAATCCCGACAGTGGCATCTCGTCCATTGTCATACCGGCTATCGCCAAAGACCACGTCTTGATACTGAAATTTAAGATTGTTGCTCCCCTCATATAAAATCACCTCGAAGGTGCTGTTGCCGATATTCTGATAACGTGGTCGGTTGTGCCACTCAATGACAAAGCGCCGATTTGGGCTTTGTCCAACGGTCTTATAACTGAGAAAACCAGTATCCGAATCAAGATCGTCCCAAAAAGGCGCAATCATTGGAGTGGTCACGGATGCCAGATCAACATTGTTGTAATCAAGCTCGCCAGTTGCAACGTTCATCAGAATAGCGCCGTTATTCCCCACGCGCAGGTTTGTAATCGGTATCCCATAAAACGTGAAGGGGAATGGCATCGGAACATTGGTCTCTTCGTCATCGCCTAAATTGAGCCGCGTCCCATCTGTCGCGTCAATCCAGCTATAGGCTACACCCGAAGTTGTCCGACTATCCAGATAGATATAGCCGCCTAAATCCGGCCCACCGCTAATCGGGCGACCGTCGCTTTCATAAACCCTGAAATCCACCGGGAAATCACCGGCGTTCTGCAATTGCACGGACAAATCGAACTGTCCGCCCGGCGGAAGGATATAC
>Ga0226835_1001794_pt1 | contig 10441 bp, 8 predicted proteins | sample LAC_MetaG_1_FD_163627 | JGI IMG/M metagenome (GOLD analysis project Ga0226835, IMG submission 163627) | Anaerobic ammonium oxidizing microbial communities from anammox membrane bioreactor (MBR) in UC Berkley, California, United States -... | ecosystem: Engineered > Bioreactor > Anaerobic >...
CCTCGAGGGATTCGTGCGCGGCCCAGGTGGTGCGGGTGCCGTAGACCTCGTACATGAGGCGTGGGAAAAGGGTGTCCTGGACGAGGGTGGATTTGCCGCTGCCGGAGACGCCGGTGACGCAGGTGAAGAGGCCGCGCGGGATGGCGACGTCGATCTTCTTCAGGTTGTTGCCGTTTGCGCCTCTTAGGATCAGCCATCCGTGGGACGTGTCACTCACGGTCGGCCTCCGTGCGGGGGCGAGACGCATGCGTTCCTGGGGCCGATGCTACGGGGGCGCACTCGGCCGGGGCCATGCGAGACGCATGCGTTCCTGTTGCCGAGAATACGTGGGCGCACTTTGCCGGGGCCATGCGAGACGTACGCGTTCCTGTTGCCGAGAATACGTGGGCGCACTCGGCGGGGGCCATGCGAGACGCATGCGTTCCAGGGGCCGAGGCTACGGGGGCGCACTCGGCAGGGTCCATGCGGGACGCATGCGTTCCTGTTGCCGAGAATACGTGGGCGCACTTTGCAGGGGCCATGCGAGACGCATGCGTTCCTGTTGCCGAGAATACGTGGGCGCACTCGGCGGGGGCCATGCGAGACGCATGCGTTCCTGTTGCAGAGAATACGTGGGCGCACTCGGCAGGGGCCATGCGAGACGCATGCGTTCTTGGAGCCGAGGCTACGGGGGCGCAATCGGCGGGGGCCATGCGAGACGCATGCGTTCCTGGGACCGAGGCTACGTGGACGCACTCGGCGGGGGCCATGCGAGACGCATGCGTTCCTGGGGCCGAGGCTACGGGGGCGCACTTTGCAGGGGCCATGCGGGACGTACGCGCTCCTAAGGCCGAGCCTCCGCCTGCGCGACGCAATGGGGCCGCTACGTGCCGATCACCTTCATCAGACGGTACCCCGTGATGCTGCCGACCGTCGCCACGACGAGAACGCGGTGGACCCCCTTCAGCCCAGCCCGCGTCTTGACCTCCATCGGCATCGCCTTCGAACCGGCCGGTACAGCCTTGCGGATCGTAGGCTCCTCGACGACGTCCTCGATCCTGACACGCGGCACGGACTTCTCGTTGCGAATTCGCGGCGGCAAGAGCAGGAAACACTGAACCTGAATGTGTCGGTCCACTCCTCGTCTTCGCGTCCACTCAAGTTCATACGTGAACTGGAGGCTCCCGCCCGCCGTGACCTTTGCGTAGGTTGGCGGCGGTGGCGGAGGCGCGGGGATCGGCCTCGTCCCCGAAAACGGCCCTTCCTTCTTGTTGTTGCCCATGCTTGACTCCCCCAATTGAGCCGCAACTGACTTGCGGCCGCCTAAACCCTATCAAGAATCACTCGTTTCTGTCAATCGGTCCAATAGCGAACGCGCAAGCTGGAATCGGCCCTTTTCGGGAACCCCAAAGCCCTGCTCGTGGCCGGAGCGGTATTTCGCTTCTCCCGCAAGCGCGACGATCTTGCTCCTTAGTTGGGCCGCGCGGCGCCCTTCGATCGGGGTCGGCTTTGCGCCGCCTTCCACGGCCACCCTCTTTGCCGCTCCGCACGCGATCGCGGCGACCTCGGTGTTACCGTTGTACAGGGCAAGGCGAGCCAGAGCGTGGAAGCCGTCGCCCAGGCACTGGACGTACCCACACGCCTCAGCTTCATGGATCGCCGCGAGGATGTGTGCGGCGGCGGTTTCGGGATCGTCGAGGGACAGCCGTACGTCCGCCATGTTGGCCCTTAGCTGAGAAAGGCCGCTCTGATCTTGGAGTCGGGTCATGAGCGATAGACACTCCGCATAGACTTTTTCAGCCATTTCGAACTGGCCAGTTTCAAAGTAGGCGCATCCTAGGTTCAGTAGGGCGTAGCCCGTTTCGTTGGGTTGTTCGAGTCGGCGATAGAGGCGCACGCTTTCGTCAAAAAACGCCAGCGCCTGTTGGAATCGGAACGAATACCGCTCGACGATGCCGAGGTTGCTGAGTGTGGCGGCCTGACCTCCCCAATCCTCAAGCGCGCGCCGCAACTCCAAAGCCCCGGCGAGTCTGAGGCGAGCCTCGTCGAGGTCACCCCTCAGGAGCGCGAGGATGCCAAGGAGGTTCTCCGCCCGGGCTCGCAACGCAGGGTCGAGGTCCTCCGCCCGCGCAAGCGACTCCAAGAGGCCCGCTCGCGCCTCCTCGAAATGTCCCCGCACGATCCAGAAGGTCCGCAGGCCCAAGACGAGTTGGAGCGCTCCGAGGGCGCCTTCTCGGCTTTCGAGGAGGTAGGCGATGCCCGCCCGAACATTGTCCAAGTCCTCCTCGATGCGCTCAAACCACCGCGCCTGGTCGCTTCCGGTGAACTCGGCCTCTGCCGCTCGCACGAGATCGGCGCACCATTCGGCGTGGCGACTCCGCGTAGGGGCTTGAGGGCTCTCGACGAGCTTCTCTGCGGCGTACTCGCGAACCGACTCCAGCATTCTGTAACGGCCCGGTCCCGATTCGGACGGCATATAGAGGACCAGCGACGCCTCGACCAAACCTTGGAGCACGTCCAGCAGCTTGGGCGGCGGAAACTCAGGGTCGCAGCACACAGCCTCCACGGCCTCCAGGTTCCACCCTCCGCGAAAGACTGAGAGCCTCGCCAGCAAAACCTGCTCGGGTTCGGAGAGCAGGTCGAAACTCCAATCAAGAGCGCCGCGTAACGTGCGGTGTCTCTCGTCACCGGCACTCGCCGACGAGGTGAGCAGCGCGAAACGGTCCTGCAACCGCTCCCTGATCTGCCCAGGCGAAAGGACCCGGAGCCGCGCGGCAGCGAGCTCGATCGCGAGTGGGATTCCGTCCAGGGCTGCGCACACGGCCGCGACATCCTCCGCGTTGGCCGAATGGAGGTCGAAGGTGGGTTGTACGGCGCGGGCGCGTTCGAGGAACAAGCTGCCTGCGTCGGAGGCGAACAGCCTTCGCACAAGTCCTTTCGAGCCCGGAGCGGGAGAGTTCATCGGCGGCACCGGGTAGATCTGCTCCCCACTCAGCCCAAATGGCCGGCGGCTCGTTGCGATCACTTTCAGCCGAGGGGAAATCCGGAGCGCTCGGTCCGCGCACGCGCAGGTCGCCCGCAGCAGGTGCTCGCAGTTATCGAGCACGAGGAGAAGCTCTCGATCGGCAAGCGCCGCATCCAGCGTGCCGGCCAGGTCGGGATTCGTCTCTTGGATCGCAGACAGCAGCGCTCTTTCCGTCAGGTGCGCGTCCCGGAGCGGCGCCAAATCCACGAAACAGACGCCATCGCTGAACCGATCCGCCACCTGGGCCGCGACCTCCAGCGCCATTCGGGTCTTCCCTGTTCCGCCCACTCCAACCAGAGTGAGAAGGCGCGTCTTCTCAAACAGCTCCAGCACTTCCGAGACCTCGCGTTCGCGACCGACGAAGCTGGTCAGAAGCACCGGGAGGTTATGAACCTGGTGGTCGAGGGTTCGAAGCGGAGGAAACACAGACGGAAGGTCGGGGTGAGCCAACTGAAAGATGCGCTCAGGGCGAGAGAGGTCGCGCAAACGGTGTACGCCCAGATCGACAAGGTGGGAGCCCACAGGCAAGGCTTCCGAGGCAAGTTGCTGCACGGCATGCGAAACCAGAACTTGTCCTCCATGCGCTGCCGATCGGATGCGCGCGCAGCGATTCACCGCTGGGCCGTAATAGTCGCCCTCGCGAGCGTCCATCTCTCCGGTGTGGATGGCGATCCTGACCCGGAGGGGGGCTCCACCCGACGCTGGGACCTCACGAAAGGCAATCTGCAGGTCCAATGCAGCGGCAACGGCATCGGAGGCTCGATCAAAGACGCAGAACAAGCTGTCGCCTTCGCCTCGAGGTTTGACGAGGGTTCCTTGGTGGCGAGCGACGGTTGCTGCGGCGAGCGTGTCATGGCGCTCCAACGCTGCGGCCGTTCCTCGACGGTCCTTTTCCCACAACGCCGTGCTGCCTTCGACATCCGTCAGAAGGAGTGCGCACATCTTCGTTGAGGCGGCTGCCACCGTCCGATTCCCTCCCTGCGGCATTATGGGCGACTTCCTGCGCTTGGAGTGCGATTCAGGCTGAATTGGAGCTTGGCAGGCGTTCTTCCCAGCAGGGGATCGTGTCGGCGGGTGGTAATGCCGCGAGACTCGCTCATCGTCGAACTTACTGCGGCCTTTGTGTTCTATAGGCGCGGCCTGCGCCCTGGGCGAGGCTATTGTTCGAGCAGTGGGAGGAGGGGGCAGCCGCAGATCCGGTGGCCGACCTTCGACACCACCCGTTCCGTCGCCTTGAGGGCCGCGATCATCTCGGGCTCGGCAATCGCGTAATAGGTCTCTCTTCCCTTCGGCTTCCCGATCACGAGCCCGCTATCTCGCAGACACGCGAGATGAGCTGACACGTTTGGCTGCGCCCTCCCAGTTAGAGCGCACAGGTCGACCACCCTCAGCGGCCGTACGACCAGCGCCTTGAGAATCGCCAGCCGAGTCGCGTCCGACAAGCTATGGAAGAGCTTGGCTTCGGCCGAAAGCCTCGAAAACTGGGCCGGGCAACTGAGAACGGTGCATTCGCTCATCTCTTCCATCATATCATACGTATACAAAAGTGCGTATCATACGCAGCGGCGTATGAATGGGGTAATGTGATTCCTGACTTTCCTGTCAAGGCACACCCCAATGAAAAGACACGCTTTCACCCTCATCGAACTCCTCGTCGTCATCGCCATCATCGCAATCCTCGCGGCGATCCTTTTCCCGGTCTTTGCTCAGGCCAAGGTTTCCGCCAAGCGAACGACCAACGTGAGCAACCTGCGGCAGATCGGCATGGGCGTGGTGATGTATGTCACCGACAACGACGGCGCCTACCCCATGATGTCGTCGCCGTCCAACCAAGTGCCGCGCACGCGCTGGCCGGACCACATTTACACTTACGTGAAGAACGAGCCGATCTTCACCAGCCCGCTCGCGCCAGACGAAATGAAGGGCAAATCGTTCGCGCACAACCCGAGCGTCAAGTACGGCGGGTACGGCTACAACTACCAGTACTTCGGTAATTCGCGCTTCCCTTGGTCGGCGACGGAGAGCAGCATCGAAGCGCCCGCGCAGACGCTCATCATCTCGGACACGCGTGGAGTGCGGAACGGCGACTTACTGACTGCCGGTGAGTACACCGTCGACCCGCCTCTTCCGAGCCTTCGCGGAAGCGGCAAGCCGAGCGGCTATTACGGTGGCGGGTCGGAGTGTGGTCCGGGTCCTGAGGGATGCCGCAGTGGGCCGGGGATATGGTATGCGGGTAAGACCTGCCTGACGTACGCGGACGGCCATGCGGGCGTGAAGGACCCCAAGGCGCTCGACGATTTCGATGGCAACGGAGCTAAGGACAACGGCTGGTTCAACGGCCGCGCCGACGCATCGGTGTTCTGATCCGCTTCCTAAACCCTCAGAGTCTGGAGGGCGCGATACCTAGCTGCACTCGCTCAGGGGGCGATAGGATTATCGAGCGCGAGGTGGGCCTCCTTCGCGCTCAGTTTCTCATCCCTCAATCCCCATGGGGTTGAGGGTCTCGTTCAGGTACTAAAGCCACCCCGGCCATGTACTTTTCGATCTCGGAGGCGGTTAACCGGGGAACCCGCTCGCTCATGGCACGGCGACCTTCTTGAGGACTGCGGCGGGTGTCCAACCCGTGAAACAAACCTACTACCCACGGGTGCCTCCCCAAACTCGTTTTGGGGTGCTTCGGCGGGTGTCGGCCTGTCCAGCCGCTTGAAGCTCCGCTGGATTCTCTCGTTCCCAGCTTCCCGGAATAGACCCTCAACCCCGGCGGGGGATGAGGGATGAAAAAGCCCACAAAAAAGTCGCCGCCGCCCGACGAGGCGCCGGGCGAGCGGCGCATTGTTCCCCTTTCCTAAGCCCTCTTTCGTCTTCGGGCAGCGGCAATAAAGCCCAAGCCGAGGACTGCTGCGGTAGCCGGCTCCGGAACGACCTCGACGACGTACGCCGTATGAACCGCCGAAGCACTGTCTCCAACGTCGTTCCAGCGGTCCGTCCTCGCGCCGCCGATCCCGAAGTAGCAAAGGAAGTCCTCTTCGCCTCCCGAGTTGTTCGGCTCCCCGGACATCCAAGAAGTGTACGACCACGCTTCGCCGGTCACCCATTGCCAGCCTCCGGCGGGCTCGGGGGAACCCTCTGGCTGGAAGCCGCCAAGATAGGGGCCTTCATTGTTCCCTGCCGCATCGATGGCCCAGAATTGCGGGAAATCCGCTAGGGCGAACACAAACGCGTTTTCGTCCGCGCTCGTGAGCGTCGCAAGGTCGCCCGTCTGCCCATTCGGGGCAATTTTGGCCTGCGCCTGAGCGCGTGCTGCCGACCACGAATGGTCGCCGCCCTCGATCAGGAAGACCCCGTAGTAGTGGCCCGTGCCGGCAAACGTCGACCATTGCGCGGATGCCGAGGCACAGACGCCGGCAAGCAGTGCGGATGCCGCCATAGCATGTATGTATTTCATCTGTTGACTCCTTTTTCGAATCGCAAGTACGTTTTGCACTCATGACCTACGTTACAATAGACACCGTGACGATAACGTGACGGAAGAGGCGTTTGACGATGCGGCAAGACACTCCTAGGAAAATTACGGGTTCGACCGTTCGGCTCCGGCTAGGCGCTGAACTTCACGCGACCGTAGCGGGCCGATCTCGCGGTCCTGCGCCGAACGCGAGCGTCGCCGCCCTTGCGCTCTGCCTCGCTCGAACACCCCGGCTTGCGCGGGAGAGGGCCGGTTTGGCCCGAGAAGTCTATCCTTTCGCCGACCCCATCTCCTCCCGGACAGCGCTTCGCCAGACGCTTAGGAGGCTGAGATATTGGCTCGGGGACGGTGTTCTGAGCATCACGGCGAAGACGATCGCTGCGCGAGGCACTTGGCTTCTCGATCCGGTCGCGGAAAGCAGACTGGGGGCGGGAAGCGCGTACGATCACCCCTTTTTCAAGCGCATCGACTTAGCACCGAACCCAGTGCCCTTCGACGAGAGTCGGCCGCTTGACGGCTTTGCAGATACGGTCCGGTACACCGCGAGCCTCGACATCGACAGCGCTCGGGCGGTGCTCCTTGGGGCGCGGTCGTTCACGCAGTCCCTTCCCCTTCGCCAATGCCGCGAGTTGCTTTCGCTTACGAAACCGCATTCCCGACGGGACCCGCTTGCCTTCGAGCATTGCGAACTCGACGCCACAGTTCACATGCAATCGGGAGAGTTTGGCGAGGCGATGCGGGCGATCCATCGGGGCCTTCGCATCGCCACCCATGCGCGGCGCCATCGCGACATCGTGCGTGCGAACGTTTGGGGGCTGTTCCTTGCATTGGAGTCCGGCGACCTTGAGACTGGGCGCGGCATTGTGAACTTCCTCCAGCCAGAACTACATCGTCATCGGATGCTGGCTCAAAACGGCATGGTGGCCTACCATTGGAACACGGGGGAGATCGGTCAAGCCCTTGAATTGGCCAAGTCGATGGAGGGACCGAGTAAGGGCGACCCTCGGCTCGACCGATTGCACTTTTGGTCGAACTCTGCCGTGTTGGCGGCGGAGGCCGGCGACGACGGCTTTTTTGAACGAGCGCTCGGCCAAGCTGAGGCTCTCCTGCTGCCAGGCCTCGACGCCCCTCCGAGGGCTAACCTGACGCTGGCCCTGGCAATCCAGCTACGCTCCGTTTCGCCCGAAGACTCCGTTCGGACGCTCCTCAAAGAGCGGGCCCGCTACCAGGAGAAAGGTTGGACATTGCACGCGCTCTACTTTTCTGAAGCGTTGGCCTTAAGCCGCCTTGCGGCAGGAGATCTGAGCGGCGCGGCCTCGACATGGCAATCTGCGAGTTTGTCCCGTCGGCAACTCGGATGTCGCCCGACGCCGAGGCTGCTGGCGATGAAGCGTAGAATCACGTTTGGCGAAGACCGCTAGAGCGGGCAACAAAGTCCCTATGTGGACCACCTCCTTGTCCGACCTGATTCTTCCGATAAAACGAAGGCAGGCGAATCGACATGGGATCCTCCGAATTAGTAGCACGTTGCCGACCATTGCGCGTCCTTACAAATATGAACGGGCGCCTCTTGCGGTTCCGAGTCGCCGCGCACCTAGCCGCCGTCGGCTGCGCCGCTTTCGGACTCGCGCAGACTGAATGGGAAGCCGCCGCCCGACGAGACCAAGCGCCCGACGCCAGACCCGCCTGGATCCAAGCGTCCCGAGACTGGCTCGCGATCAAGGGCGGCTCCGACACGCCTGCGGGCTTGGGCGAACTCATCAGCGCGACCTGGAAAGAACTGTTCGAAGAGGCCAGCCATCTGGAAGCGGACCGGAAGGCGTTGATGGCCGAGGTCGCCGAAGAAGGCCGCGCCGTCGTCGAACACAACGCTGAAGCGGACCGCCAGGTGGCCGCCGGGCGAGCTCACGAAAGCCGGGGGCCGCACCAGTGCCCTTGCCAGGAGCTCATCAACGTCAACGCATGGGCCGATCGCATCGACGCTCGGATGCGCGAACTGATCGTGTGGCGACGCACGCTTTCCGGCACGATCCTGGACTGGGACGAACGGGTCGAATTGTTCGACGAGGGGGTTGGCGACCTCGCAACGCTGATCGAAGAAGCGACGACCAGCATACGAGAGGTTCGAGAAGAGCGACGGAGGCTCCAGGACCAGCTCGATGCCTTGCGCGGCGAAGTCCAAAGGACTCAGGAGGCGCTCCGGTCCCTTCAGAAGTCAATCGTGGAGGGGAACAAGGAGTCCGCTCGTTGGAGGGCGGCCGCAGTAGGCGCGCTCTGGTCCTCAGCCAAGAAGACCTGCCTCGCGGCCCTCGACGGCGCGATCTCCTCCCTCGAACTTGCGCACAAGGCACGCCTGGACGCCATCGCCAAAGCGACGAGCCGAATGGGCAAGAAAGTGCGTGCGGCCGAGCGTACGCGCCAGATCGGCGAACTCAAGTGGGACGCTAGGATCATCGAGGCCCTCAAGGCCAAGAAGCTGGCAGTGGAGACCTTGGATACTGCGGCGTCGGACGTTCCGACCCACGAAAAGGTGATCGATACAGCGATGAACAGCGCCGCCTTCGCCTTCGGCCGCCCTGAAGTCCAGCAGGCGATCCGATACGCCGGGGTGTACGGCAAGGTAATTTCGGGGACGAAAGCAGTCTTGGACTTCGGGCTCGATGTCGAGACGTTTTGGCGCAGCTACCTCCGATTGACGCAGAACATCAAGAACGCGGACGGCTATTTGGCGGCGGTGAAGTCCCTTTCGGGGCACATGGAAAAGCTGGTCCGCAAGATTCAGGACGTGAAGTCGCAATTGGGCCCGTGACACGTTGCCCGCATCTCACTCCGCCAGCATCACCCCGCCTTCTCGAAAACCGAACCCTCAGCGAGAATTGAGGTTTGCCGACGCAGTTCCCTCCGGTTGGTAGGTACCATAATGGTTCGATGCTCCAAGTGACGACGCCCCTTCCAATCGTGATTCAAGGTGGGATGGGGGCTGCCGTTTCGAGTTGGCGGCTGGCGCGTGCGGTTTCGATGCGGGGGCAGTTGGGCGTCGTTTCCGGCACTGGCGCAGACACCATTTTGGCCCGCAGGCTCCAGATGGGCGATGTCGGCGGACACCTTCGCGCGGCCTTCGACGCCTTCCCCATTCCCGAAATCGCCGAACGGGTTTGGGCCCGCTACTTCAGTTCGGAGGAAAAGAAACCGCGCGACGCGTTCAAGTCCAAACCGATCCCCACGATCCGGTTTTCGAGCGCCCTTTCCGAATTGACCGTTCTTGCGAACTTCGTCGAGGTTTACCTCGCCAAGCGCGGCCACGCAGGCGCGGTGGGGATCAATCTTTTGGAGAAGATTCAGCTTCCTACCTTGCCCTCGCTGTTCGGCGCTATGCTCGCGGGCGTCGATTACGTACTGATGGGCGCGGGCATCCCCCGCCAGATTCCAGGGGCTCTCGACTCGCTCGCCCGGTTCGAGCGGACGCGGCTCAGAATCGACGTGGCGGACGCCGCAGCCAACGAGGAGTTCTACTCCACCTTTGATCCGGGGGAATTCCAGCCCGCAGGAGTCACCAGCCTCGCAAGGCCGAAGTTCTTGGCCATCGTCTCTTCGACCGCGCTCGCGCTGACGTTGGTGCGGAAATGTACGCCGCCCGTTGATGGTCTGATCGTCGAGGGTCCGACCGCCGGAGGGCACAACGCCCCGCCTCGTGGGACTCCCTTCTTCGACGAGCACTCCCAGCCGATCTACGGCCCGAAGGACGCGCCCGACCTGGACGCCATCCGGCAACTGGGCGTGCCGTTTTGGCTGGCGGGTTCGTATGGGTGTCCTGAAGGGCTTCAGCAAGCCGTTGCGGCCGGCGCGGCGGGAGTTCAGGTCGGCACCTTGTTCGCCTTTTGTGAGGAGTCGGGAATCGCGCCGGAGATCAAAAGGGCCATTCTGGAGCGAAGCGCCGCAGGCACAGCGTGTGTGCGAACCGACGCGCTGGCTTC
>Ga0226835_1001795_pt1 | contig 10438 bp, 8 predicted proteins | sample LAC_MetaG_1_FD_163627 | JGI IMG/M metagenome (GOLD analysis project Ga0226835, IMG submission 163627) | Anaerobic ammonium oxidizing microbial communities from anammox membrane bioreactor (MBR) in UC Berkley, California, United States -... | ecosystem: Engineered > Bioreactor > Anaerobic >...
CCGGCTAGGCATAGACCTGGACCCCCGGCGCATCGTGCGCACGCTCAGCGTGGCCGAGCAGCAAATGGTCGAAGTGGCACGCGCCCTTTCTATGAAATCGCGCCTGATCGTGATGGACGAGCCAACAGCTACCCTGACCGAGAACGAAGTGAAGCAGCTCATGTCCATCATGCGCGAGTTGAAGGCACAGGGACTGAGCATCATCTTCATTTCGCACCACATCGAAGAAGCTCTGCAAATCTGTGACCGCATCACCGTTTTGCGCGATGGTCGCCTGGTGGGCACCCGCGCCATCAACGAGGTGACGCTGGACGAGATCATCCGGATGATGGTGGGGCGCTCCATGAACGAGCTGTTCCGGCGCACAACCACCTACGCGACCGACGAGGTGGCGCTGCGCGTGCGCCACCTGAGCCGCAGCGGCAATGCTCGCGACCCCAATGCCATTGTGCTGCACGATATCAACTTCGAAGTGCGGCGCGGTGAGATTCTGGGCATCGCCGGACTGGTTGGCGCGGGGCGTACCGAACTGGCGCGCGCCATCTTCGGTGTAGACCGCTTCTCTTCGGGCCAGATCGAAATAGATGGACGTCCCGTCAAAATTCGCTCACCGCGCGACGCCATTCGCCATGGCCTGGGGTTGGTACCCGAAGACCGCAAGCAACAGGCTCTGTTCCTGCGTCTGGCGGTGCGCACCAATATGAGCCTGGCTGCGCTTGGCAGACTGGTACGTTTTGTGGACTTCGTCAGCGCGCGCGCCGAAAACGAATTGATCGACAGCTATCGCCAGGCGCTCAACATTCATATGACTGGCCCTGAGCAGCGTGTCGCCAACCTGAGCGGCGGCAATCAGCAAAAGATCGTCATCGCCCGCTGGCTGGCACTGAAACCCAAAGTGCTGATTGTAGACGAACCGACGCGCGGCATTGACGTAGCAGCCAAAGCCGAAGTTCATCAGTTGCTCGACGAACTGGCCCACCAGGGCATCGCCATTGTTATGATCTCGTCCGAGCTTCCTGAGATTCTGAGCATGAGCGACCGCATCATCACCCTGCGCGAAGGACGCCAAACTGGCGAATTTCGCCGCGCGGAAGCGACGGAGGAGAAGCTCATGCACGCGATGGCACTGGAGCAAGTCCCTGTATCTGTTACCTGAGGAACATCATGAACCAAGCTCTGCAAACTCCCACTTCTGCTTTGCTACGCTTCACACGTCGCCTCAACCTGGTGGAACTCGTGGGCCGCTTTGCGCCGCTCTTGTTCCTGATCACGCTGGTGATCGTCTTTGGCTCGCTGGAACCGCGCTTCCTCACCAAGCTGAACCTGCTCAACGTGTTGCGGCAGGTTTCTATCACCGGCCTGATTGCCATCGGCATGACCTATGTCATCCTGACCTCCGGCATTGACCTGTCGGTAGGCTCACTGCTGGCGTTTGCCGGCGTGGTTGCGGCAGCGGTCGCTAAAGGGGGCACCGGTACCTGGCTGCGCAGTACCACCGGCGAACAGGGCTACGGCGTGACGTTGGCCGTGCTCGCTGCTATCGGCATCGGGATCAGCGGAGGCCTGATCCAGGGCATCGCCATCACGCGCCTGGGCGTGCCACCGTTTGTGGTGACCCTGGGAGGAATGTCAGCGTTCCGCGGGGCTACGCTGCTTTTCTCCAACGGGGGGCCGATCAGCGGCTTTTCCGAGGATTTTCGCTATTGGGGTCAGGGCAAAGTCTTTGGGGACATTCCCATCCTCGCGCTCATTTTCCTGGGTTTTGCGCTCATTGCTCACATCATCTTACGTTACACACGCTACGGACGACATATCTATGCCGTGGGGGCGAATCCGGAAGCGGCGCGCCTATCTGGGCTGAACGTCAAGCTGCTGATCACCAGCGTCTACGTCATCGTGGGGTTCTTCTGCGGCCTGTCAGGATATCTGCTGGCTTCGCGCCTGAACTCCGCCGAAGCCGTAGCCGGAGTGGGCTATGAACTCACCGTGATCGCGTCTGTCGTGATCGGCGGCACCAGCCTGTTCGGTGGTGAAGGGAGCATCCCTGGCACAGTGGTCGGTGCCTTGCTCATCGGCGTGCTGACCAATGGCCTGGTGTTGATGAACGTCTCGACCTATATCCAGCAGATCATCATCGGGGCTATCATCGTCCTGGCTGTTGCCTTCGATCGCTTCATCAAATCCAAGCGGCGCGTGTAAACGACGAGAGGAGGTGTGTCGGCGGTGAATATCTCTTGCTTTGCGCACTATTGTTTGCCCGTCAAAAGTTCTGATTTCAAGGAGGAAAGAACATGAAACCGCGAATTTGGCTATACACGTTGATCGTGCTGGCAATGGTCTTGTCCCCATTGACCGTTGTCGCCCAGGAAGACAAGCCGCTGACGATAGCGAGTTCGATGCCAGACATGGCGTTCCCGTTCTTCGTGCACATGCAAGCCCAGATTCGTGCGGAGGCGGCGGCGCTGGGCAACATCGAGCTGCTGGAGTTGGACGGGCAAGACAGGGTTGAGAAGCAGACGGCGGACGTGGAAGCGGCCATTGCCAAGGGGGTAGATGCGCTGATCATCAGCCCCAAGCAGGTGGACGCCATGGCGCCAGCAGTGCAGGAAGCGGTAGATGCGGGCGTGGTGGTGGTGACCATTGACCGCCGCATCGAGGGCGTGGATGGCATCCTGGCTCATGTCGGCGCAGACAACGTGCGCGGTGGCGAGATCCAGGCCGAATGGGTGGTGCAGAACTACCCTGATGGCGCGCGCGTCTTCGTGTTGCTGGGCACGCCCGGCGCTGGCCCGGCCATCGACCGCGCAGCTGGCGTGCACAACGTGCTCGACCCGCTCGAGGACAAGTATCCCATCGTCTTTGAGCAGACGGCCAACTTCCGCCGCGACGACGGCCTGAAGGTGACCGAAGCCGGCTTGGCCGGTCTGGACGAGCCGCCCGATGTCATCATCGCTGCCAACGACGACATGGCGCTGGGCGCCCTGGAAGCGGTCAAGGCCCTGGGTCTGGAAGACCAGATCGCCGTGATCGGCTTCGACGCCCTGCCCGAAGCCATCGCTTCGGTGCGCGACGGCGGCCTGGCCGGCACCATCGAGCAACACCCCGGCGGACAGAGCCGTACCGCCGTGCAGATCGTGGTCAACTACCTGCGCAAGGGCGAAGAACCCGAAAGCGATGTCGTCCTGCTCGAACCGGTCATGATCACCAGGGATAACCTCAACGAAGCTGAGCGCATCGGCGAGGTGCAGTAAGAGTAGAGTGGGGATGATGGGGACACGTCTCCATCATCCCCCTTCTGGCTGCAAGCGGCCTGTGGCGCTGCCGAGGTTGGTATGGCGTTGTGAAGGCGGATGGTCAGGCCGCCATCTGTTCATCCTGGCCACGTATTGTCGAAGGGGCAATGAATGAACGGTCAGAACGTTCGCCAACTCACCAATCAGGCGCTGGAACAGGGCGCGGGTATCGTGCGTCTGTGGCCTACCTGGGTTCCGCGCGTTTTCTGCGTCCCTGGGCGCCGTCTGCGTCTGCACCCCGCTGACCTGTATGCGCTGGGTGGACACCGCGGCGGCATTGACGAGCGTTGGTTTTCCTCCACCACGCCCGCCGATAATGGCCCTGGCACGCCCGAAGACGAAGGGCTGAGCTATATCTATGTGGACGACAGGCAGAAGGTAACGTTGCGCGATGCCCTGGACGAGATGAAGGTCGAGTTCCTGGGGCAAGACGTGGTAGACAGGTATGGCGGCTGGGTGATGTATAGCAAGTTCTTCGACAACATGTACCCCTTGCCCCATCACCTGCATCAGACCGACGAGAAAGCCGCCGATGTGGGGCGGGTGGGCAAGCCCGAAGCCTACTTCTTCCCCGCTCAGTACAACTTCGCCCTCAATACCTATCCCTACACTTTCTTCGGCCTGGAACCAGGCACGACGGTGGATCAGGTAGTGGATTGCCTGAAGCGCTGGGATGAGGGAGACAATGGCATCCTCGGCCTGTCGAAGGCGTACCGACTACAGGTTGACACAGGCTGGTATGTCCCGCCCGGAATCCTGCACGCGCCGGGGACACTGTGCACCTATGAACCGCAACGGGCCAGCGACGTCTTCTCGATGTGGCAATCGCTCGTGGCAGACTATCAGGTCATTGACCGGGCGCTGCTGGTCAAGGATGTGCCGCCCGACAAGCACTACGACTATGACTACCTCATCTCGCTGCTGGACTGGGAAGGCAACACCGATCCGCAGTTCAAGGAGCACCATTTCCTGGCCCCCATACCGGCGGGTGATCCGGAGGCCATGACGCGCGAAGGGTACCTGGACGAGTGGATCGTCTATGGTAGCGAGTGGTTCAGCGCCAAGCGGCTGACAGTCCTGCCAGGGCGCACCGTCTCCATCAAAGACCCGGTGGCCTACGGCCTGATCTGTGTCCAGGGTTATGGGCGTTTTGGGCCGCACCCCATCTCCAGCCCGGCGATGATCCGCTTTGGGCAGATGACCGAAGACGAGTTCTTCGTCACGGTCAAAGCGGCGCAGGCGGGCGTGACCATCACCAACCTGAGCACGACCGAGCCGCTGGTCATCCTGAAGCACTTCAACCCTGGTCATCCGGAGATGCCGGGCGAGTGATCGGCGCGAGTCACGGGCGGCCAGGTCGCGCCCGGTAACACACCGCCCGAAGCGTTCGGCTATTGGTCAGGCCGGCGGGCGGTCTACGCTTTACCCGACAAAGCGGGCGGGGGATTGCCATCTCCCCCGCCCGTTCGGTTGCTCTGGTGTACGGTGCATCTACGGGTGCGTGCTGCCGCCCTGCCCCGGTAAGTCCCTGGCCACGTCGACCAGCACCATCTTCACGAAGCGACTCCGCAGCACTGCCGGTTGGCGCAGCGCGGCGATACGGTCGGAAATGTGTTCCACTACGGACAAATCGTGAGCGATGAAGATCAAGGTCAGGCCTAGTTCGGCGCGCAGACGCTGTAGCAGATTCAACACCTGCGCCTGAACCGGCACATCTAAGGCAGACACCGGCTCATCGGCAATGACCAGGCGCGGGTTGAGGGCCAGAGTGCGTGCCAAGCCGATGCGCTGGCGCTGTCCGCCGGAAAACTGGTGCGGGTAGCGCCCCATCAAGGCGGGATTCACCATCGCCTCCATCAATTCGGCCACACGCTGCCCAGGCCCTCACCCCGGATCGCGATCGTGTGATTTTATGCCACGAATCTGGCATCATCGTTTGAACAGCAGTGGGAAAAAGCGCCTTATGCCCCCGCTTCTGAAAACAATCAGGCACTTGAAACGGCTGTACCCTCAGCCAGCGGACGTCTGGCCCACCAGCTGGCGGCGATGAGCACCACACTCCAATAAGCGAGATAACCGACCACTTCAAGCAGGGTGGGCGCGTCGTTGTAACCGACCAGCACGCGCAGCATACTTCCGACGGTCGAGGTATCGCTCAAGACCGGTTTCAGGTTCCAGACCTCCTCGCCCATGGCTGGGAGCCAGCCTAGTTCTTCAAACTCGTGCAGACCATGCGCGAACAGTCCAGCGGCAAAGATTAGCAGCAGCACACTGGTCACATCAAAGAAGCGCCCCACATTCAGGCGCGCCGCGCCGACGTAAATCCCCCAACCGATCAGGACGGCACCCGCCAGCCCAATCACGCCGCCGATGAGCGTCGCCAGCCCGTCGCCGCTGGCCACATTGGCCGCGGTCAGGAACAAGGCCGTTTCCACACCCTCGCGGAAAACCGCCAGGAACACGATGCTGAACAGGGCCCAGTTGTGGCCCTTCCGGATGGCACCCCGCATCTCGGCTTCTAGCCTGGACTTGATAAAACGTGACTGACGGCGCATCCAGAAGATCATCCAGGTAAGAATAGCGACGGCCAGCAGCATGGCGGTGCCTTCAAACAGTATCTCGTCCTGACCCTCGAACTCCGTCCCGGCGATGTGCAGCGCTACCGCCAGCACCAGACTCAACCCGGATGCCACAGCTATTGCTACCCAGGCCAAGCCGCGCAGGTCCTGTCGCTCCAGTTGGCGCAGAATTCCAAAGATGATCCCTACGATCAGAGCGGCTTCCAGCCCTTCACGCAAGGTGAGCAGCAAGGATGGTACCATGAGAGTTTCCTCCCAATACCCTATAATGAGATGCCAATTGAGAATGATTCTCAATCGGCACGTATTGAACCATAAGGGGATGGATGAAAACAAGGCCCCGCGTTGAGTGGGATTTGTGCATGGGTCGAAAGCTAGTTTTAAAGGGGGGTTGAAATTCCCTCTTGCGCGGTGCGCTTTGTCAAGCGGTGAACGCCCCAATACTCAAGCTTCCGCAAGTGAAGAGCATCTCACGAAGTCGGGCTGATGCGCCAGCCCATGCCCACGCGTGAAGCAGGTCATTCAGCGCGTCACAAGGGTGGACACGCAGCGCATGCGCCTGCCCACCCTTGCGGATGTCATCCTGAGACTCAGTGGAGCGCCCCGAAACCTGAACCTGCCTCAAGGTCAGGCGCAATAATGCACCACCCGCCAAGGCCCCAACTTCACCTGGCAAAACCCGGTAAGTGCTGGGCTTATTGTTGTCTGACCGTTCTCAAGACGCGCACTTTCCAGTATCATCCTTGCCCATATACCAGCATGCATAACTCCGGAAGCGAGGGCGACGTGCGCTCCGACTCAAAGGAAGGTCGATGAAGTTCTGGCTACGAACGAGACAGGTCCCCAGCCTTGGCATCATCCTATTGGCTTATGTAGCTTTTATCGCCTTGGGTCTGCCCGATGGATTAATTGGCGTCGGCTGGCCGTCGATCCGAGCTGATTTCTCGATCCCTCTGGATGCGATTGGCCTATTTCTAGCCGCTTTTGTCGCCGGTTATATGATCTCGAGCTTCCTCAGCGGGGGTCTCCTCGCACGGATGGGCGTCGGGCGCATGCTTGCAGCGAGCTGCTTTCTTACTGGAACGGCGCTGATCGGCTATACCCTCGTCCCGCAGTGGGGGATGATGGTCGCGCTCGGCGTCTTCGCCGGGTTAGGAGCCGGTGCGATTGACGCAGGGCTGAATACCTACGTGGCAGCGCATTTCGGTGAAGGGCTCATGCAATGGCTACACGCGAGTTGGGGCATTGGCGTCACTATCGGCCCGATCTTGATGACGTTTGGGCTGACCACACTGCACACGTGGCGGTTTGGATACCGAGCCGTCGGTGTATTTCAGATTGCGTTGGCGGCCTGCTTCGTGCTGACTCTCGCCATGTGGAACAACAACCGTAGCTCCGCCAGCAGCGAGACGAAGGCGCGACTGACGGATTACCAGACGCCGATGCGAGAGACGCTGATGCAGCCTCGCGTGTGGCTGAGTGTGTTGTTGTTTTTCCTCTATGTCGGCGCAGAAGGTGGGCTCGGGACCTGGACCTATACCCTGCTAACCGAGTCGCGCGCGGTGGATCCGGCGCTAGCCGGGTTCTTCGCAGGTAGCTACTGGTTTACCTTCACCATTGGCCGGATCGTGGCGGGCCTCGTCGCCAATCGGATGGGAGTTGACAGGCTTGTGCTGGGCGGGCTAGTAGGGGCGCTATTGGGTGCAGGGCTGCTGATCTGGAACCCCTCTGAACTGGCCAATGTAGCGGCAGTAGCCATCATTGGGCTGGCCATTGCGCCCATTTTCCCGGGTATGATGTCGGGCACCAGGGTTCGGGTGGGCGACCGCCACACGGCCAATACCATTGGGATGCAGATGACCGCGACAGGTTTTGGCACGGCGGTTATCCCCAGTCTGATGGGTGTGCTGGCACGCCAGGCCACCCTGGAGGTTATCCCAGTCTGTCTGTTGGCAGTGTATGCGGGGTTGCTTGGCGTCTATCTCCTTGCAACCAGGCCGCAGAAGGTGCCTGCGGTAGCGATCTCGAGATCATCGCAGCACCTCTAATACCCGATCCCCGTCAGGACCAGAGAGCGGCTTGATCGGATCGGCCTCTAGAGATGCGCCCCGGCTCATCGCCACGCCAGTTCAGCCGATCGATCCACACCAGCCGCGCTGGAGACGAAACTGCTCGAAGCTGAGTGTTGCTTGACAAACCCCATCACTTGCCCTAATATGACGGCACACGACTGTCGTTTGCCGACATAAACAAGGTATCATACCATGACGCACGACTTCCCCCCACTTCGGGAGCCAACCTTTTTTATTCTGCTGAGCATTTCGACGGAGAAAAAGCACGGTTACGCGATTCTCCAGGATGTCGAGACGCTCAGCAGAGGCAAGATCAGGCTCAGCAACGGCACCCTCTACGGCGCGCTGACCCGCTTGCAGGATCAGGGTTTGATCGAACGCGTCGCCAGTGACGAAGCGCAAACCGGCGGCAAACCGCGCAAAGCCTACCGGCTGACGCAAGACGGGCTCGCCGTGCTGCGCGCTGAGGTCGCGCGGTTGAACGGACTGGTGCAAATCGCCCGCCTGCATCTCCCCGAGGGCACCTAATGCGCGCATTTTACGTCTGCCTGAGCGCCTTCTATCGCTGGATATTGGGGCTGTATCCGCGTCGCTTCCGTGAAGCCTACGCCGACGAGATGCTGCTCGTCTTTCAGATGCAACTCGACAGCATGCCAACCCTGAACTTGTGGCGCTCGCTGCAGATCATGTGGCGCGAGCTGCGCCCCCTGCCCGTCCTGTTGATCATGGCTCACCTGCGCGAAAGGCGTGTCTATATGGAATACGACGTAGAAATCCGCCAGGCCGAATCGAACCCGCAGCAGTTGGAGGAAATCTACCAGCTTGCGCGGCGGAGCGATCAGGCTGGGGCGTTCCGAAACGCGTTAATCGCCCGCTACGAAGCCGCACCGGATAATGTGCTGCTGGCGGCGTGGTACTATCGCCTGCAAAACGGCGCGGAAGATGCCCGAAAGCCCGCCCGTCAGACCAATTGGCTGATCGCCGTACCGCTGAGTATCGTCACGGGGTTGATCTTCTGGGCACTCAGCGATGTCGAGAACCTACAGGTGCTCGACCTGATTCCGCATCTCTTGCTGTGGTGGTCGCCGATCGCCGCCATGAGCGCCCTGATCTTCATGGCGGTCACCGCCGGGACGCAGTTGACCCGAGCCATTGCCCTGGGGGCGAGCGTGTTCGTGGCCACTGCGTACAGCATCCTGGTCGCACCCGCTTTCGGAGAGGCCTGGGCCCGCGAGCAATATCTGATCGTCGCTGCGATCCACATTCCGCTGTTATGTTGGGCGGCTCTAGGCGTGATGGCGTTCGGGCCACGGTCGAGCGCCGCCGATCGGTTTGCCTTCCTGATTAAATCTATCGAGGTGGCGATTGTCGCCGGACTTTATCTGCTGGCCGGGATGGCGTTTGGTGGGATCACCATCGGTATGTTCGCGGCGCTCTCGATCGAGCTGCCAGAGGCGCTGCTCCGCCTGATTGCGGCGGGCGGGTTTGGCCTGATTCCGGTGATGGCGGTCGCCACGGTCTACGATCCGACCGTTCCACCGTCGGCCCAGGACTTCGACCAGGGCCTGAGCCGGTTCATCGCCACCATGATGCGCCTGCTGCTGCCCCTGACGCTGATTGTGCTTGTCATCTACCTGCTCGTGATCCCATTCAACTTTATGGCGCCTTTTGAAAATCGCGACGTGCTGATGGTCTACAATGCGATGCTGTTCGCCATTGTAGGCCTGCTGGTCGGCGCGACTCCCATCAAAGGTGATGATCTGTCGCCGAAGCTGCAAAGGGTTATGCGGAACGGAATCATCGCAGTGGCAGGGCTGGCTGTCCTGGTCAGCATCTACGCCCTGGCAGCGGTCGTGCATCGCACGCTGGAGGGCGAATTGACGCTCAATCGCCTGACAGTCATCGGCTGGAACGCCATCAACATCGGCATCCTGATCACGTTGCTCGTCACCCAGCTTCGCACAGATCCTGACAAGTGGATCGGGGCGCTGCAGTCTGTGTTTAGCCAGGCAACGATCGCCTATCTCGCCTGGAGCGTCTTTTTGCTGGTTGCCCCGCCGATCCTGTTGTGAGGCCGTCCGATAGCCGGTGAGAGTGTTGTAGCGACCTGGCGGCGCGAGGCTGGTTCCCATCCTGTGCGCCGCCAGACGCTCGCAGAAACAAAGTGTAGTCTAAGCCTCCTCTCCTTCTACTGATCTATACCCTCTTGTTTGGCAAGAAGGTTTAGACTACAACTAAGACTCTGAGCTAAAACGCGGTCAGTGCGGGCGCGATCATTCTCGCCTCTCACATATTCTCCCCGTCGATTCTGTACCCAAATCAGTAGACAGTTTGGATCGGCCGATGGAGCATAATCGCGAGGTCGAAAGCCCTATTTAGGCGCACTCATTATTGAATTAACTTACAGATACAATTTCTTGCAACAAGATTTGTGGTATGGCATAATCCGTTTGAAAGCGTTTCAGAATCTATTTGAAGTCAAAAAAATCAGCAG
>Ga0226835_1001797_pt1 | contig 10430 bp, 9 predicted proteins | sample LAC_MetaG_1_FD_163627 | JGI IMG/M metagenome (GOLD analysis project Ga0226835, IMG submission 163627) | Anaerobic ammonium oxidizing microbial communities from anammox membrane bioreactor (MBR) in UC Berkley, California, United States -... | ecosystem: Engineered > Bioreactor > Anaerobic >...
CACCGCGATGGCGACCACCTGCAACCAGCGCGCGCGTAGATCGCGCCAGGTCCAGCGGAGATAGAGGCGGGGGTTCATCTGCGTCTGCCTTTCGTCCGGCTACCAGCTCAGCGCGTGGACGGGCGCCTTGCCGCCGCGCGGTGCGCCGTCGCTGACGATATGCCCGCTGCTCAGCTCGATCACGCGGTCGGCTACGCGCGAGATCTCGCGGTTGTGTGTGACGACCAGCACCGTTTTGCCCGCCTCGGCCTGCTGCTGGAGCAGCTCCAGGATCTGCACACCGGTGCGGAAATCCAGCTCGCCCGTCGGCTCATCGGCCAGCAGAATCGGGTTGCCGGTCGCCAGCGCACGGGCGATGGCAACGCGCTGCTGCTCGCCGCCGGAAAGCTCGTGCGGAAAGTGCGAGAGCCGGTCGCCCAGGCCGACGCTCGCCAGGATCGACGCGGCGGTCTGGCGGCCGTTGCGCCCGTTGTGCGAGATATCCAGGGCCAGCTCGACGTTTTCCAGGGCGGTCAGGCTGGGGAACAGGTTGAAGGTCTGGAAGATGAAGCTGACCGTCTCGCGGCGAAACTTGAAGCGCTCGGCCTGTGTGGTGGCGCTCAGCTCAACGCCGTTGACGCGCACGCTGCCCTCGCTCGGCACGTCCAGCGCGCCGATGATGTTCAGCAGCGTCGTCTTGCCGCTGCCGGACGGGCCAAGCACGACGACGAACTCGCCCTTGGCGATGTGGAGCGACACATGATCCAATGCAGTGATCGTCACCGGACCCACGATGTACCGCTTGGAGACATGCTCAAGCTCGATCATGCTTGTTCCTTTCCAGAGACAATGCTGCGGTCTGATCCCAGTCTAGAGAGGTTTCGCCGTGTCTGTGCCCCCCAAATGTGCGGGGGTTTGGACCCGACCCGGCACGCTATGAAAGCGGGCGAAGAGTGTTTAGTGTTTCGACTATAAACTACTAATGATTGCGTGTCAAGCGGTCGGGTGAGGGGGCGGAAATTTTGAGATGCTTCTAATGTGCGCGGGCCGGATGCTGCATTACAATCGGGATATCAACAATCGTCGAACGATCGAGGACAAACCGAACATGGTTGAGCTGCCTCTTTTCCCTTTGAACACGGTGCTCTTTCCCGGTGTGCCGATCAGCCTGCACATCTTTGAGGAACGCTATAAGGAGATGATCGAGATGTGCCTGGCTTCACACACGCCGTTCGGCGTGGTGTTGAGCCGGGGCGAGCTGGACGGCTACAGCCTGGAGGCCGAGCCGAACCTCACCGGAACTTCTGCTCAGATCACGCAGGTTGAGCGCCTGCCCGATGGCCGGATGAACATCCTGGCGGTGGGGCTAGAGCGTTTTCAGGTGGTGTCGTTGCGCTACGACCATCCCTATCTGATGGGCGCGGTGGTGCCGTATCCGATCACCGGAGAGGACACCTTCGCCGCCGAGCGCGCCAGCGATAGCCTGCGTCCCTGGGTCGAGCGGTATCTTGAGATTCTGTCGCTGGCCGCGGACGAGGACATCGAGTTCGACGCGACGCAGCTTCCGGACGACCCGCTGGCGCTCGGTTACCTGGCGGCGGCGCTGGTACAGATTCCGTCCGAGCAAAAACAAGAGCTGCTCGACGCGCCGGAAGCGACGACCCTGCTGCACGACGTGCGCACCATTTACACGCGCGAGGTGCCCCTGCTCCAGCGGATGCTTGAAGCCGAAGAAGCGCCGATGATGGGGTCGTTTTCGCTGAACTGAGCGAAAAGCAGCCCAAGATAGCCAACAGCAGCAAACGGCAGCGGAAAAGTGGGCAGCCCCCTTCACACCGCTGCCGTTTGCTGCCTCTCGCTGTTTCTAGCTGCCTTTCGCTGCCTTTAGCTGCTCTTGAACAACGGCGACACCTGCCCGTAAACCGCGCGCATGATTTCCACGATGGCTTCCGGTGTGTCCTCGCGCGGCGCCACCTCATCATACGGCAGCACCACGCCGGTCCAGCCGGCCGTATGCCAGCGCGCCGGCGCCGGAAGCGGCAGGCCGGTCAGGCCGGGCGGGAGCGGATGCGCGTAGGCGTAGAGGTAGGGGCGTTCCAGCCCTTCGCTCGCGGGCGAGAAACCGAAGCTCATATGCGGCGCTTCTTCGGACTCTACCTGGGTTGCAAACCACAGAAACGACAGATCGAACCCATGCGGCCAGACCACGAGGGGCGTCTTGGCGCCGGGAAGCGAGGCGCGGAACCGCTCCAAGATGGTATGGAGCGCGGTCAGCGCGTCCCCATAGGCCACCGCAGAGGCGGAGTCCGGTTCCAGGGGGGTGTCCCCGCTCAGCCGTGTCTCGTCCAGCGCCAGATGATAGCCGGCGTGGGCCGCCAGTTCTTTGACGGTGTTTGCCAGGGCGCGCTGCGTCATGCCGCGCACCGGCAGGGCGATGGGCGTCTTGAATGCCTGATACCAGCGCAGAGTCTGGCTGGTGAGGTCGAGCTGCCACTCGCCCATTGCACCGAGCGGCCCGGTCGTCAGGCGGCCGGGGATCACGTGCAGGCCGAGATGCAGGTAGTTGGGCTGGGGCGGCGCCACCACTGCTCGCACGGCGCCGACGACCTGAGCGGCCTGGTGCAGCGCCTGACGGGTAGCGGTCCAGTCGTGGGGTATAGCGGGCAGCGCCATAGGTCCTCCTGGGTGACGATAGCTCCGGCTGGCTATTCGAGCCGGATGCGCGGGTTGAGCAAGGCATAGAGCAGATCGGCGGCGAAGTTGGCGAGCAGGATGATCACTACCGTCACGGCCACAATCGCCTGGATCAGCGGCAAATCGCGGTTGTTGATGGCAGTGTTGATCAGCAGGCGGCCCAGGCCGGGGTAGCTGAAGACCGACTCGATCACGACCATGCCGCTGATCAGCCAGCCGCTGCTGGTGGCGATCACGGTCACGGTGGGGAGCAGCGCGTTGCGCAGCACATGTTTGACGATCACGGTGCGATAGGGCAGGCCCTTGAGCACCGCCGTGCGCACGTAATCCTTCTTCAGCTCTTCGATCACCCCGGCGCGCACCAGCCGCACGATGTAGGCCATCAGCACCAGCGTCGCGGCGATGGCGGGCAGCCACAGCGCCGGCAGCGCCTCGCGGAACGACAGATCGGGCCGGATGGCGGAACTGGCCGGGAACCAGCCGAGCGTGTTCGCGATGGGATTATCGCGCCAGCGCAGCGCGACGGTGTTGATCAAAAACAGCCCGGTCACAAACTCCGGCAGGCTGACCACCGAGAGCGACAGCACCGAGATCACGCTGTCCGAGAGCTTGCCTTCGGTCAGGCCGGCGATGACGCCCAGCGTGATCGCCAGCGGCAGCGCGATCAGCAACGTGAGGAACGCCAGCCGCCCGGAGTTGACCAGCCGCTCGGCAACGATGGTCCGAATATCCTGGCGCGGGCTGGTGAAGGTTTGGCCCCAGTCGCCGCGCACGAAATCCACCGCCCAGTTGACGTATTGCACGACGAGGGGGTCGTTCAGGCCCAACTCTTCGCGCTTGGCCTCGACGGCGGCGGGGCTGGCGTCGCGCCCCAGCAGCACACGTGCGACGTCGCCGGGCAGCACTCGCGTCAGCAGGAAGACGATCACCGTCGTCAGAAACAGCGTGAAGATCAGGAACAGCAGTCGCCGCGCCAGAAACCGGCTCATCTCACGCTCCGTCGTCCATCGCCACGCCGCGCTGCAGCGCGGCCAGCTCGTCCAGCGGAATGTGGCACTTGATATAGTGTTCGTCGCCGTCGTCGCGCCAGGGCGGGACTTCCGTTTCGCAGATCGCGCCGATCTTGCGCGGGCAGCGCGTGTGGAAGCGGCAGCCCGTCGGAATGTTGCGCGGGCTGGGGATGTCGTCGGTCAGGCGTATGCGGGCCGTGGGGCGGTCAGGGTTCGGCTGCGGGATGGCCGAGACAAGCGCCTCGGTGTAGGGATGGAAGGGCGGGTGGAACAGCTCCGCCGCGTAGCCAACCTCAAACAGCTCGCCCAGGTACATCACCGCCACATAGTCTGCCAGGTAGCCGACCACAGCCAGATCGTGCGAGATGAACAGATAGGACGTGTCGCGCTCCGCCTGCAGGCGCGCCAGCAGATTGAGCACCGCCGCCTGGACCGACACATCCAGCGACGACACCGGCTCGTCGCACAGGATCAACGCCGGGTTGGATGCGAACGCGCGCGCGATGGCGACGCGCTGTTTTTCGCCGCCGCTCAGCTCGCCGGGATAGCGATGCGCGTAGTCCGCACTGAGGTTGACCGCCTCCAGAAGCCGGCGCGTTTCGGCGGCGGCTTGCTCGCGGTTCATCCCCGCCAGCCGGATCAGCGGGCGGCTTAGCGCCTGCCCGACCGTCAGATAGGGGTTGAGCGAATCTTGCGGGTTTTGGAAGACCATCTGAAGCTGCGCCAGCGTCTCGCGGGCGCGGTCGTGCACCGTGCCGGGCACGTCTGCGCCGAGCAACGTGATCGTCCCGGCAGTGCGGTCTTCCAGCCCGATGATGACCCGTGCCAGGGTGGTTTTGCCGCTGCCGCTTTCGCCCACCAGGCCGAGCGTCTTGCCTTGCTGGATGCTCAGGTTCACGCCGTCAACGGCGCGCACCGGGCGCGGATGGATGCCCCGCAATATTTGCTTGAGCGAGCGCCGCACCGGAAAATGCTTCGTCAGCCCGTCAACGTGCAGAAGTCCGGGCCGGGTTCCGGCGGGCGCCTCAATGCCATCTTCGACGCTGGTTTGCAGCGTCACCTCACCGCGCGCGATCTCGCCCCAGCGATGGCAGCGCACGCGCCGTTCCCCGTCCGGCGCGTCGAGCGGCGGCTTGGTGCGGCAGATCGGGATGGCGAGCGGGCAGCGCGGCTCGAAGACGCACCCTGGGGGCATCTCCGCCAGCGACGGGGGTAGACCGGGGATGGTGGGCAGGGTGGCATGCTCCTTGGTCTGGCCCAGCCGGGGCATGCTCTGAATCAGCCCGATGGTGTACGGGTGTAGCGGCCGTTCAAACAGCGCGCGGACCGGCGCCTCTTCCATGATTTCACCCGCGTAGAGGACCGTCACGCGGTTGCAGAGCTGAGCCACCACGCCCAGGTTGTGCGTCACGTAGATCGCCCCGGCGCCCTCTTCGGCGATCAGGGTGCGTACCAGGTCCAGGATTATAGCTTCGGTGGTCACGTCGAGGCTGGTCGTCGGCTCGTCCAGCACCAGCAGCTGCGGCGAGGTGCTGAGCGCCATCGCGATCGCGACGCGCTGCTGCATCCCCCCGCTCAGTTCGTGCGGATAGCGGTTGGCGAGCCGGGCGGCGTCCGCCAGGTTGACGCGGCGTAGCGCCTCAACCGCCCGCGCGCGGGCAGCCCGGCGGTCCAGCCCTTGATGGTGGCGCACGATCTCGGCGATCTGCTCGCCCACCTTGAGCGACGGATTGAGCGCGGTGGCCGGGTTCTGTGGGACGAAGGCCATCCGCGCGCCCCAGATGCGCTGCATCTCACGCCTGGAGCGCCCGGCCAGTTCGTCGCCCAGCAGCGCGAGCCGGCTGCCCGGCTCGATGCGCCCGTTGGGCGGCAGAAAGCGCATCACGCCTGTGGCGACAGTCGATTTGCCGGATCCGGATTCGCCGACTAACCCGACGATCTCGCCCGCCTGGACGCGCAGGTGAATGTCGTGCACGGCGCGCAGCCAGCGCCCGCCCACGCGGTAACTGATCGTCAGATCGTCAACGGCCAGAATGGGGGTGTTGTGGTCCACGGGCTACTCGCTTTTCTGGACAGCGCGGCGGATGCCGTCTGACATCAGATTGACGCCGATCACCAGCAGGGCGATCGCGGCGGCAGGGTACTCCAGCGCCCAGGGCGTGAGCTGGTAGTAGCCGCCCCGGTTCTCGTTGACCATCAGGCCCCAGTCCGGCGAGGGGGGGCGCGCCGCCACACCCAGAAAGCCGAGCGAGGCCACCAGAAAGATCGCGTAGGAGAAGCGCAACGAGGCTTCGACCACCAGCGCCGGGATCACCGAGGGGAAGATCTCGCGAAACAGAATATAGCCCCACGACTCGCCCCGGATTTGCGCCGCCTGGACGAAGGCGCGCGTCTTGACCTCCAGGGTGCTGCTGCGGACCACACGGGCGACGATGGGGACATACACCAGGGCGATCACAAGCAGAACCGCGTTGTCGGCCAGGGCCGCCTGAAAGCTGCCCGGCTCGGTTTCGATATTGCGGATAATACCCAAGATGACCAGCGCCAGGAGCAACGCAGGTAGCGCCAGCAGGGCGTCGAACACGCGGGTGATGCCCTCGTCGATCAGACCGCCCTGGTAGCCCGCGAACAGCCCCAGAAAGGTGCCGATCACGACCGCGATCAGCGTGCCGAAGCCCGCCACGCGAAAGATGCTTGAGGTGCCCAGGATGACGCGGCTGAAGACGTCGCGGCCCAGCGTGTCGGTCCCGAAGGGATACGGGCCGAGCCGGTATGTCTCCGCTTCGAACAGCCGCCCAGGGTCGTCCCAGACGCGCCGGAGGCGCTCCAGTGGGGCGGCGGTTGGCGGCTGGCGCGGCGGGTTCGACTGATCGTTGGCGCTGTAGGGGGCGATCTGCGCGCCGAACAGCGCCAGCGCCAGGAAGAACAGCACGATCACCGTGCCGGCGGCGGACTGCGGGCTGCGCAGCAGGGCGATCAGGAAACGCCCGATTGAGCCGGCCCCGCGCGAAAACCGGGCGGGGCGGACACGAGAAAGCGCCGAGTGTGTCATCGTGGCCTTGTTGGTGGAATCCGGCTCGCATTCCCCGACAGGAGCGGGCGCGGGATGGCCATGAGCCGCCCCGCGCCGCTACGGCCGGGTGCGCCCGGCTAGCTGACCGTCGCGGTGTGGAAGCGGGTGCGCCCGGCGAACGGGTGAACGTCCACCCCGCTCACGTAATCGCCCATCACGCCGAACTGGGCGAAGAAATATGGAATGATGATCGGGCCGCGCTCGATCAGGATGCGCTGGATCTCGTGATACGCCTGGGTGCGCTCGTCCTCGTCGAGCGTCGTCCCTGCGATCTCGATCAGGCGGTCGACCTCTTCATCGCTGAAGTGCGACTCGTTCCAGGCTGCGTCGGAGCGCAGGTACAGATCGAGAAACTGCTGCGCGACCGGGCGATGGCCCCAGGGGGTGATCGCCAGATCGACTTCGAGCCAGCCGTTGTCGGCGTAGTAGACGGCCTCTTCCTGCGGCTCAATGGTGATGCGGATGCCGGCAGCTTCCCACTGCGCCGCTAACGTCTGCGCCAGCGCGACGCGGTCCGCCAGGTTGGGCACATAGAGCGTCATCTCCAGCCCGTCCGGGTAGCCCGCCTCGGCCAGAAGCCGGCGCGCGGCTTCGGGGTCCGGGCCGGGAAGCGGTGTCTCTTCGCTGTAATAGCGGGCGAAGAAGGGGCCGATGGGTGAATCGCGCCCGATCGCGCCGAAGCCGAACTGCAATCGGTCGAAGATGGCCTGGCGGTCGGTCGCCAGCCGGAACGCCTGGCGCACGCGCTCGTCGCTCCCCGGCTCGCGGTCGGCGCGCAGGCGCACCAGGTCGTGCCCGCTGGTGGTGGCCTGCTGCGTGGCGAACACTCCTTCGCCGCCCAGCGCCAGGAAGGTAGCATTGTCCATGCGCAGCACGACGTCGACCTGCCCGCCACGCAGGGCGTTGACCGCGCTCTCGACGCTGTCGAAGTAGAAAAACTCCAGCGTTTCGACCCCCGGCGCGCCCGCGAAGTACTCGGCGTTGGCGGAGAGCGTGGCGCGGTCCGGGATGTATTCCTGAAGCTTGAAGGGGCCGGTCCCGTTGAACTCCTGCCCGATGTTTTGGGCGTTGGCCTTGAGGATCACGGCGTGGTTGTCGGTCAGGTTATAGAGAAAATCCGGGTTCGGGCGGCTGAGCGTGAAGACCACGGTGCGGCCTTCGCCCGGCTCGACGCGCTCGATATCGGCGTAGAGGTCGGCGGTCGGGCCGTCGCTGCGCAGGCGCTCGAACGTCCAGACGATGTCGTCCATTGTCAGCTCGCTGCCGTCGTGAAAGGTCACGCCGTCGGCGATGGTCAGGGTGTAGGTCAGTCCGTCGTCGCTGATCTCCCAGGCGGTTGCCAGGCGCGGGACCAGCTCCGAGCGGGCGTCGGTGTCGAGCAGGTAATCGTAGATGGCGTTCAGGAAGGCGATTTCGGTGTCGGCGGACGCGTTCAACGGATCGAGCGCGACGGGCGCGCCCCCCCAGGCGACGCGCAGCGTTCCCGCCTGGCGGCGTGCCAGGACGGCGGCTGCCTGTTGGGGGGTGAGATCGAATCCGGCAGCACCAAACACCGAGGCGGCCAGCCCAGCGGCGCTGAGCTTGAGGAAGCTGCGGCGCGGGAGTCGCGCGCGGCGCTCGTCCGTTCGTGTCTTCTGCGCTTGAGTCATGAGGATCTCCTTGACACTCAGCAACATGAGAGAGGTACCTACGGTGCGGACAGGAACAATTATCACAAAAAGGGGAAGCGCATCCAAAAAATCCGGCAGGGTACTTGCGTAACGGCACGCAGTCCCGTATGATCGAGAGATAGTCTGCGCTTCAGACAGCCGGTAAGCTGTCGACAAGGGAACTGTCTCCGCTGGCCTGATGGGCCGGTTTATAGTATTGCCTGGACGAGCAGCCGCGGGCCGCTGTGCAACTTTTGCCCGCGCTGCTGCGTATTCCTTTCCGGTTCGATTGTGTGCGGTGTCTCAGGTTGAGAGGCCGCGCCGACCGCGACCGACTCGCACTGCCGAACATTCACCATTCGCACTAGCGAAGGAGAAGCGCACTCATGGCCGAACCCTTCATTCAGGTCCACGACTTGGTGAAGACCTTTGACACCCCTGCCGGCCCGCTGAACGTGCTGCGCGGGATCAACCTGGAAATTCAGAAAGGGGAATTCGCCACGATCGTCGGACCCTCGGGCAGCGGCAAGACCACGTTTCTGAACATGCTGACGGCGGTCGATGCGCCGACCAGCGGCGAGATTGTGGTCGGCGGCGTGCCGATCACCCAGGTTCCCCAGCGCAAGCTGACCAAGTGGCGGGCACGCAATGTGGGGATTGTGTTCCAGTTCTTCCAACTGCTGCCGACGCTGACGGTGCTTGAGAATGTGATGGCGCCGATGGACTTCGCGAACGTATGGAAACCGGGCGAGCGCCGCGAGGTGGCGATGCGTCTGCTCGACCGCTTCGGGATCGCCGACCAGGCGTACAAAACGCCCGATATGCTTTCTGGCGGCCAGCAGCAGCGTGTAGCCATTGCCCGCGCCCTGGCGAACAACCCGCCTCTGATCGTGGGCGACGAGCCGACGGGGAACCTCGACCGGATGAGCGCGGCGAATGTCTTCAACATTTTCCGCGAGCTGGCCGAGCGCGGTACGACTGTGGTTGTCGTCACGCACGACCGCGAACTGGTCCACGGCGTGCCGCGCGTCTTTGAACTGGTGGACGGCATGATCGGCGAGACCACGCTGGCCGCTGCCGCCGCCCGCCGCACGCAGGAGTTGCGCGCCATGCGGACGCGCACCGCGATTCGCCAGGGTACGGCGCACTGAGCGCGCCGCGCGGAACCGCCCTTGAACTGGCTGCGTCACCGGATGGCGCTGGGAGATCAAACCAATGACAAACGGGCATGATAAACCGGTCATTCTGCTGGAGAACGTCGAGAAGGTCTATAAGACCAAAGCCGGCCCCCTGCGTGTGCTGAAGGGTGTCAATCTTTCGATCAACGCCGGAGAGTTCGTTGCCATCGTCGGCCCTTCGGGCAGCGGCAAAAGCACGCTGATCAACATGATCACCGGCATCGACCGCCCAACGTCGGGCGAGGTTTTCGTTGCCGGGCAACGCCTGACCCACCTGAGCGAAAACGCCGTCGCCAAATGGCGCGGGAAGAACGTCGGCGTGGTGTTCCAGTTCTTCCAACTGCTGCCCACCCTGACCGTACTCGAAAACGTCATGATGCCGATGCACTATGTGGGCACCTACAAGGGCCAGCGCCGCCAGCGTGCGATGGAACTGCTGGAGCTGGTCGACCTGCCGGATGTTGCCCACAAGTACCCCAGCCAGATTTCCGGCGGCCAGCAGCAGCGCGCCGCGATCGCCCGTGCGCTGGCCAACGATCCGCCTGTGATTGTGGGCGACGAGCCGACCGGCAACCTGGATATGGTTTCGGCGGGCCTGATCTTCGCCCTGTTTGAAGACCTGGTCTCGCAGGGCAAGACGATCGTGATGGTAACGCATGACCGCGACCTCGCCGGGCAGATCCCGCGCGTGGAAGAGGTTCGCGACGGGCAGTTGGTGCCCGCCGATCAGATCGACGAGCGCCTCGTCGCCCGTGCGCAGGATTAAGAGATCGCTTCAACGCGCCGCAGGTACCTGGCAGGAGGTTGACAATGGAGATCGTGCGCCGCGAGCAACAGGGAATCGTGA
>Ga0226835_1001798_pt1 | contig 10417 bp, 9 predicted proteins | sample LAC_MetaG_1_FD_163627 | JGI IMG/M metagenome (GOLD analysis project Ga0226835, IMG submission 163627) | Anaerobic ammonium oxidizing microbial communities from anammox membrane bioreactor (MBR) in UC Berkley, California, United States -... | ecosystem: Engineered > Bioreactor > Anaerobic >...
TCTCCTCCGGACTCACGTGTCGCCGTTGTCGTTTCTCTGACATTGCTGCTCCTTATGATGTGAAAACAGCACCAATCTATTGCTTAGAACTTTTACTTGGATGACCTGTTTTGTGTGAAACAGTTCACTTTTGCAAGTTTTGGTCTGTGCTTGGGCTTGTGCGGCTTGCAAATGTGCTTACACCTGTGCGTTGGCTTGTTCTCATAACGACATTTTTACTCCGTTCTTTTTTAACCAATTTTCATGCTCTCTAAAGTCAGGCATCTTCTTGTCTAACTCATTCCAAAACTCTGTTGAATGGTTGGGATGTTTTAAATGAACCATCTCGTGAATGATAATGTAGTCAAGAACCGAAACCGGAGCCATTATACATTTCCAATGAAAATTCAGTCCGTTTTTCGGTGTCCACGAAGCCCATCGATTTTGTAATTCTAAAACTTTAATTGTTGTCGGTTTAGAATGAAACTTTTCTTCAATTAATTTCAGACGCTCATGAATTTTTTGCAACCCCTTTGCCCGATAAAAGTCTTTGAAAACCTTTTCTGCTTTGGGCAGATATTTTTTGTCAAGATGGAAAAAGCCCCCGCTTATTTTCAATGGCACATCTTGATTTTCTGTCAGTTTTAGTCGGTAATTCCTGCCTAGGTAAAGAAATGATTGTCCGTTTACAAATTCACGATTTACCTTTCCTTGATTGAGTTCTTTCCACCTGGCAATTTTTGAAAATATCTGATACTCTTTTGATTTTACTGCTGCTTCTACTTTCTCGTCACTTGCTGTTACAGGTGCAAGCACTTTCACTGAACCATTACGTTCAATGAAAATACTTACCGTTTTTCTTCTGTCGGTTTTCTCAATGGTAATATTTATATCCTCTAACTTCATCTTAAATCTGCTTCTCTGTTTTTAGCAAGTTTCATTAATTCTGTTGCCAGTTCGCTTGCCTTCGGTGAAAGTTCTGGCACTTTTGAATAACGAATTTCATCTTCAATCATGCCTTCTATTCGTTTTCTTTCTGCTGCCTTGTCTGTCCAGAAGTTGTTTATCTCTGCTGTCTCTTTCAAAATCAGGAAGAGTGCATGAGTAAGCTCTTTAACCTTGTGAATTTCTTCTTCGCTTTCGTTGGTAGTTGCCGCTTTTAGTAAATCATAAAAAGGAGCTTCGACTATTGAGATTCCTTCTGTTTCCACCTTTCGTCCTTCTGCCATTTCATCTCTTAGTTCGGTCAACTGTTTTACTATTTCTTCCCAATTTTCTTTGTAAGAGTTCAATATCATTTCCAGTCGATCTTTGAAACGATTGTAAAGTGTCGGGTCTTTTTCAAGGTTTACTTTAATGTGCCAACGAATGGCATGTTCCATTTCTGATGCTTTCGATTTTGGTGTTTTGTTCAGGTAATCAACTTTGGTTTTGAATTCGTCTGATAGAATTGAAACCTGCTGCACTTTGGTATCAATGCCTAATGAAAACAGATGCTTGTCAATCAACTGACGGACTTTCTGTGATGCCCACTTCAAATCCATTGTTTCGTCCTTATAGCGGTCTTTGATTCTCCAAAGCAAGTAACCCAATCGCTTTGCCCGAATCCAGTATTCGCCACCTGCCTGGGTATTAAAAAGCAAATCCAAACTGTCAAAGAAGCTTTTTGAATCGGTTAGCAATTCTGCTCTGAACTTGATGTTCTTTGCCTGTTCAATACAACTTTCTGCAAACTCAAATTCAGCCGAGTGGTCGTTGAATTTCTGATTCAGGAAGTTTTCAATCTCATTCAGTTTGTTATCTGTAAACAAATTAAGAATGCGTTTGTATCGGGCTTCTAATACAGGAATTTCCTTATTGATGTCACGGAATACATTCAGAAAGTTTTTCAGTTTGTCTTTGTCCTTGTCGGTATAAATAGCTAATGCTTCGGCAAGGTGCTTGGTAACTCCATAATAGTCCACAATCAAGCCAAATGATTTGCCTTTTTTGGTTCTGTTTACACGGGTAATTGCTTGAAACAAATCATGTTCCCTCATGCCTTTGTCCAGATACATTACTTGTTCAATGGGAGCATCAAAACCCGTAATCAAACGGTCGCAAACGCAAATAATACCAATGCCCGATTCGGGTTTTTCGTAATCAAAATCTTTTTTGAAACTGTTTTTTGCATCGGTGTCTAATGCTTCACGTCTTGCTTTGCTGATGTAGCCCGGCTCATTATTCCCCATGCTGGAAACGATGGCTTGCACTTTCAAAAACTCCAACTGTTTTATTCGGTCATCATCTCTTTCGCTATCGGGCAATGCTTTCAGTTCTGCTATTTTATTTTGAATAGCCAATTCCAGTTCATACTTATATCGCACGGCAGCCACAATGCTTGATGCAACAACCTGTGCCTTGAATCCATTTACAAGAATGTCTGTGTAATAATGTTCAATAATGTCTTTGGCTATTTCTGCAATGCGGTCTTTGCTTTCCAGGTAGGCAATGAATGAGCCGTAACGCCTTTGAATTTCTTCTCGTTCTTCTTGTGTCCGCTGCTTGAACATATCTTCAAACTCGGCATCAAACAATTCCTTGTCTTCAATCTTATCTTTGGAAACTTTTCCGATGTATTTTATCTCAACGGTAGCTCTGTCGGCTACAGCTTTATCAAATTTGTATGAATCAATCCAAGGTTCTCCGTTTTCATCCAATCTGCCGCCAAAGCGTTCATGGGTTTTTATTTCGTGGCGTTCTGTAAGTAATGGCGTTCCGGTAAAACCAATTCTTACGGCTTGCGGAAAAGCATTGAATAAATTATCGCCCATGTCTCCGCCTTGTGTTCGGTGGGCTTCGTCTACCATTAGCAAAATGCGGTCGCTTGCATTGATGGTTTCAAACTTGTCGAATGTGGGAACGATGCCTGCATCAATAAGCGATTGAGCCGAAACGTTGTTGTCAGCCAAAAACTTGTGAATCATCACAATATTCAAATTGGCTGTATCATCGTTCAATTCTGTAAGGTCGGCTTTGCTGTCAATGATGGAAAGGGATTCGTTGGCATATTTGAGTGTGTCTGCCAACTGTTCTTCCAAATCCACACGGTCAACAATGGAAATGATTTTCAGGTCTTTTAAATCATCACTGCTACGAAGTTTGCGAACCAGAAAAACCATGGTTAAACTCTTGCCGCTTCCTTGGGTATGCCAAACCACACCACCTTTTTCTTTGGGTGTGTGCCCTAATCTCAGGTTGCGGATGATTTTGCCAACTGCACGGTATTGATTGTAGCGTGCCACCACTTTCACTTCCACACCTTTCTTTATCTCCATAAACAGGGTGTAGTGTTTAAGAATGTCCACCATAATTTCTTTGTTCAACATTCCATGTATTAATACTTCCTGCCGTTCTTCATTGGGTGGGAATGCAACGGTTTTATATTCTTCAGGGAAAATGTCAACCCAGTTGTTGTAAAAATCAAACTCGGCACTAATGGTTCCTACCCGTGCTTCTGTGCCGTGGGTAATGATGCTAAAAATATTGTAGTGAAACAGTTTTTCTTCTCCTTCTTTTACTCCGTAATCGTCCTGCCTTGTATTGGCGTATCGGGTTACTTGCAGATACGCTTCACTCAACGGTTCTGCCACATCAAAATCTTTGGCTTCAACTACTACCACTGGTAAGCCGTTCAGGAATAAAACAATGTCGGGTATAATGCCTTGGCGACTTGCACCGGGGGTAAGCAAACGAAACTGATTGATGGCAATAAAACTGTTTCTGTCCCAGTTTCTGAAATCAATCAAACGCACGGTTGGATTTACTTCTCCAGTCAGCTCGTTTTTGTTTACCGTGGTTCCTTTCAGCAGCAAGCGGTGAATTTCCTTGTTGGCTTCGTGTAAACTTTTGCCGGGGAAATTCTGAATTTCAAAAAGCAGTTCATTCAGTTGTTTGTCCGTAAGCCATTCTGTGCCGTCAGGCATTTTGTTGATGGCTTTTATACTGTCTTTAAAAACCTGTGGCAAAACCACTTGCTTGAAGTTTTCTCTCAAACTTTTTGACGGTTCTTGCGGCACGCCAATACCCTGGTCAATTACCTGCCAACCTAGATGGCGGAGTTTATCTAAAAACGGTTTTTCTACATTGATATATTCAGCCATATTAGTTCTCGTTTTGTGTTATCAATTCCTCAGTCGCCTTTACCTGCTTTTTTCCACTCAACAAATCTTCCATCAGCCCCTTTTTCAAACTCTGCATTTTCAGTAAGTAGGACTTCTCATTTTCTAAAATTGAGTCAATATTTTTAAGCCTTTCAGCGATAGCATCGGTTTCTTTCGGATTCTTTGGGACTATCAAATTGATGTTTTTGATTTGCTCTTGACTAATCATCGGAACACCCGTTTGAGTCGTTAAGAGTTCAATTTGCAGTTGTCCAATAAAACTGCAAAGTTGATAATACAGAAAGAAATTATTAATCCTGATACGATTCAATAAAACCATACTGGGATTAATAGTTGCTTCACCAATTTGCTTGTCAACCACAACTATTTTTCCAATCGTACCTCTTTGGACTATTAGTAAGTCGCCAAATTGAACCATTATCTCTGGTGACTCAATATATTTTTCCATCGATAAGTGTATTGGATTCGTCAAATCCAATTTATTTTCTTTGTCAATATGAGTTGCCCCAAGAGCTAATGGTCCAAAATCTCTCAAATCAGCAACAGTGTATCCTTTCCAGCCAACCCTTCCATTGACTTTTGCAATATCATCGACAATTTCCACCACCCACTCCCTCGGTATCCACCCTAACTTGCTTTTTTTATACAAGTCCGGTGCATCTTCATAGCGGGGGCGGAGTTTGCCGGTTTGTACATCTATGCCACGGGTAAACAAATCCTGCAACATGCCCTGCTTGATGGCTTTGTATTTGGCAATGGCGGCTTGGGTTTTTTCTATCACCGCATCAGCTGTGGAAAGGATTTTGGCGATGTGGCGTTGTTCGGAAAGGGATTCAGGAAGTCTAATTGAAAAATCATCAATTAGTCCCTTGCTCAAATTCGGCTGACCAGTCCCTTGAGTTAAAAATAAAATGGAGTGCTTATTGTAAGATAGGCTGTAATATAAAAACTCATTTTCAATTTTATCCTTGTATGGAATTAACGCCAATACGGCTTGGTTCGATGTTGCATCAATTAAATTGGTTGAAACTTGACCTGCTGTAGCTCCATACATTGCAACCAAAATTGAGTTTTTCGGTATCCATTTAGCACTTGAATTTTTCAGGGCTTCTTCCGTTATTTTTTCTTGGGTATCTTGAATTTTTGATTGATTTACTTCACCTGAAGAAATCCAGGGAATATCACCTTTAAAATATTCTTGATTGGAACGACTTGGTGTTCCACCAGCATATGTATTAGCCAATGCCCCGATATTTTCAATTATCCAATTACTCATAGCCCAACTCAATTAAAAAGGTGTTAAGCACTTCTGTTTCTTTTTCCCTTTCCTCCAAAACACTGTGTAGTGGAACGGTGTATTTCTCCCAAACATTTTCCACTGCCTGCAACAATTGGCGTTGGTGGGCTTGCAGGTATTCGTTTACCGTTTGCTGCAAAGTTTGCAGCCAGCGTTTTAAAATAAGGTCTTTGGCTTCTTCGGGGGTAATGCTTTGCCTTGCCATGTCCACAAGGTTTTGCTTCCGGTCTTTAATCTCTTTTATTTTTTTCTTGCAGGTTTTCAGTTCTTCTTCCAGTTCGGTATGCTTTGCCATGCGGTTTTCATCAGCTTCAATCATGGCATCGTAGCGTTCTACTTCGGCATGGTATTTTGCTGCTTCTGCTTTCAGTTGTTCTATTTCAACTTTTAACTCTTCGCTTTTCACTTTTACCTTTTCATTTGCCTTTATCCGCTTCTGTAAATTCTTGTATTCCTTGTCGGCTTCTTTGCGTTCTCCTTTCAGGGCTTTAATGCCGTCTTTATGTTCTTTTAGTTCCTTGCTTCTCCATACTTCATAATCTTCTTCGTTCCAAACATCGTCTTCCAATTCGTTTACTTCGTCAAACTTAGCTTGCAGTTCGTCACGTCTTGCTTCGTTGTCTTTCAATTCTTTCAGCACTTCAGGAAACTGGCTTTGCAAAATTTCATCATCAGGTATCAGTTCGGCATTCCAACCGCTGGCATCCACACTTTTTATGTCGTTGGTAATGCTGTTCCAGTAAGCCGCAAATGAGCCGCGGCTTTTAAACTCGTCAAGGATGTCTGAACTGTGATTTATTTGATTTTTGTGATTAGTATGATTGTTTGAAAAGTTCAGTTTTTCTGTGAGTGATTTTGAGAATTGATGGTAGAGGTCAAAGACACTTATTTTTCCCTTGGGTAATTGTTCCAGTAGCGACAATTGTTGTTGCCACCATTCGCCAATGGCTTCGTTGTATCGGGCAAATGCAGTTTTTATTTCTTCGCTTTCGTCAAATAGCTTCTTGATGTCTTCTTTGTGTGCAATGTTTTCAGAGAATTTCAGGTAGTTTGGCTTCAATGGCTCAAACAATTTGGCTTCTAATCCTGCATAGCAATTGATCCCGCAGTTGCGGGACAATGCTTTTACTTCATTCTCTGGAATGCCGCCTTGCAAATGAGCATGCACATCCTGCGGTTCGGGTGGCGGTGCATTATCTACAAACCTGCGGATATTGAAATTGAAATCTTCGTTCTCTAAATTGTTGTGCTCATCAATGGCTTTGCTCTTTGCCACCAATCGGCTGTATTTGGGTGTTTCCTTTTTGTGTCGGTAGGTGTAGGCAATTTTCTCCAAATCTTCAGGGCGTAGTTTGTTTTGATTTTTGCCTTCCTTAAATTCTCTGTCGGCATTGATGAACAACACATGGTCACGGTTGTGTGCATCGGCTTTGTTAATCACCAGTACACATGCGCCAATACCTGTTCCGTAAAACAAGGCAGAAGGCAAACCAATCACTGCTTCCAGATAGCCACGGTTTACCAGCCACTCACGGAATTTCTTTTCCTCACCGCCACGATACAACACACCGTGCGGCATTACCACTGCCATGCGTCCGGCATTGTTCAGAGAAGCCACCATGTGCTGCACAAACATGAAGTCGGCTTTGTCTTTGGTAGGCATCCAAAAACTAAAGCGTTCTTTAAACTTCATGGAGGTGGTGGAATAGTCCTGCGAAAAAGGCGGATTGGCAAGGATGATATCAAAGGTTCGCAACTCGTTATTGTTCTGATGCAACGGATTCAGCAAAGTGTCACCGTTCAGAATTTTGCTGTCATAAATATTGTGGAACAGCATATTCATTTTACACAAGCCCCAAACCGTTCCGCTTTTTTCCTGTCCGTAAAGCGAAAGATTTTTTGCCGTTCCGTATCGGCTTTCAACATAGTTTTTACATTCAATCAGCATACCGCCACTTCCCACGGTTGGGTCATAGATTTCAGCATCTTTTCCGGGTTCAAGAATGTTCACCAGCAGTTTTACAATTTCGTTTGGCGTATAGAATTCTCCGGCTTTTTTTCCGGCACTGTCGGCAAAATGTTTTATCAGGTATTCATACGCTGCACCCATCAGGTCGGGGAATTCCAGATTGTCGTCACGCAAACTGATGCGGTTGAATTTCTTAATCAGTTCCCGTAAATCTTCATCGCTGATTTGTTTGTTGTTCTTACCGAATGTTTTGTTGAAATTGATGTTGTCCTGATTGAATACACCGTCCAGTTTGTCAAGGTTAGCTTCCTGTAAAGCAGCTAACGCTTTATTCAGGTGGTCGCCAATTTCCTCTTGCAGGTCTTTGATGTAATTGTATGGTTGTTGTTTGCCTTCATCGTCTGTATAAAATTCAGGGTCACCGTCTAAGCGTTTCCAACGGGCAGCCAACGGAACAAAGAAGTCGTATTCAGGTGCGTTCTGTCTTTCCAATGCACCATTTGGTCCATATAGTTGCTCTGGTTCTGAAACACCTTTTGCGTTTAAGTTCTTTTTTCTTACTTCCCTATGCACTTCAAACTGGTCGTTTACCCGCTTTAGAAACAGCATAGATATGATGTATTCCTTGTATTCTGAAGCATCCATGTTTCCACGAAGGATGTCACACGCCTCAAAAAGGAAGGTTTCTAAACGGGAAAGTGAAATTTTATTAGCCATTTATTTATTGTCAAAATTTAAGTTGTGAATATCGTCATTTCTGTCGGTGCGTTTGCAAATAACGGCTCTTTTGTCCCGCTTAAGCGGGTGCGGCTTGCAAATGTGCCGTTTGTGCGGCTGCCATAAATTGAATTAAAAAAATATGCGGTGGGGAAAATAAAAAATACAGAAGGGTCGGCAAAGAGTGTCGGCTTACTCGCTGTCCGTTTGCCATATGGTCTGTATGTCTTTGGTCACCTGTCAAAATGGTTTGTCTTAGTTTTGCTGTTTAAATTTTGTTCGTTTGTTCGTTGTTTGTCCGGTCGTCATACCATTGGCTATAACGGTTTCGGGCTTTGCGTTCGGGCGGGTTTCGGAGCACAAGACCGTCAACCAGCACTGAACTTGAATAGAAGCCCAAAGCTCCAAGTTTGCACGTCACCCCGCCTGACGCAAAACCCGTGTTACAATCTGCCCTTCTTTCTGCCGTTGCTGTTGTCGTCATTTTATTCTATTAAGTGTCAATGAAAGTTGATATTCAAATAACTCAAAGTCGGGCAAAAAATGGGTCGCTGTTTTTAATTCCGATGTAATTTCTCTTGCTATAATAATTGCTCTAACTTTTTCTTGTTTGAAAATTGTCTTGATACTTGATTGATAAAAAAGTGTTTGTCCAACAACTTTTTCGTAGCCACGACTTACCTTTAATTCAATTACCACATAGTTATTGTCTATGTCAACCGCCAAAATATCTATTCGTCTGGAAGTTCCTGCAACATAAAATTCTTCACCGTCAACTCCGTCAGCTTGGTAAAGTTTAAGTCCTTTTTCAATTACTGATAAATTTCTCACGAGATATTTTTGCAAATCTTTCTCATAAGCAAATTCACTTTCTTCTTTTGCGATTTCATCCTCTTCTTCGTCCTCCGAAATTGTCCCTTCTTGGTCGCTGTTAAAGCGAATAACGAGATTTTCAAAAAACTTTATTCTTGATTTTCCTTTGTCCGTAAGTCCCGAAGTCCAAACCGTTTTGCAGAAGTCGTCAAGTAATTTTTTGTCACGAACTAATGTGATAATTTTTGCCCGTCTTAAAGTGCTTGAATAAGATTTGAATTTGTCCGATGAGTTTTTTATTTCCTCACACTCTTGTTTAAGTTCGTTGGCGTTCAAAAAGTCGTAAGCGTCAAAAAGTGAAAAGTTCTTGTTATATTCCATATTGTCGTTGTCGTCTTAGGGTTGCTTGTAACGGGCCGCGTATTGGCGATGGGCGGGATTTTTAGCACTAACGCTGATACGAAGAACAAAAGTTGAATTTTGCACTTCCGTTGATACGAAGCCGTTCAGCCCGCCTATTGCCAATACGATGTTATAGGGCGTTTTTCTTCTCATTTGTTTTCCAACGATTTGTTTAATGTCGTGAGTAGAAATTTCGCAATTTGATTTTGTTCTTCTGTCATATTGTGTCTGTTGGAACTAATAGATTTTTCAAAGGCAAATTTAAATTCATACCAACCATCGGTCAATCCATTGACGTATTTCTGTGCGTCTTTAAATTCAGCAATAATTTCTGTTTTATCGTCCAAAGTTAATTGCCCAATCAACTTTTCAAATATTTCCCAATAGTCTTGCCAACCTGTCAATTTATAATCTTTCATTGCTTATGGGAATTTAAGGTTGAGTTCATTAATGTCTTTATCTACCTTAATCCATTCAACTCGTTTGTCAATGTCGTTAGGAACTTCACTTGTCAGCATAAACAAAGGTGTCAGATAAATTACTTCAACTGTCCGTTTGTTATAACCTAACGCACCAATGTCCTGCATTTGAAATTCCACTTTTTTAAAAGTCAGATGTCCGTTTTGATATAAGATTGTCTGTGTTCGCCAAGCTCCCGATGAGAACAATATTTTCATTGGGTTTACAACAAAAATTAAAATCAAAAAAAGTGTCGGATAAACTATCCCAATAATTCGTTTGGTTTTTGCCTTTACTGAAAATAAGTTCCAAAGTAAAATTGTCGGTGTCCCGATTAAAAAGCCAAAGTAAACGAACGATTTTAGAAATTGGCTTTTGATGTCAAAACTTGTCAAGCCGTCTAACAGAGAAAGTAAAGCTGTCGAACAGTAAAGAAGGTTTAATATTTTGGTTGTCCGTGTCAATTCGTGAGTGTCGTTTTAAAATGCCCTATAACGTTTCTCAGCTATACGCAGGCAGGGATTTTAACCACTGAACTTCCTACGAAGAACTGAACTTCAAATTTACCACTTTCCTGTCTTACGAAGCACGAACCCCCTGCTTGCGTATAGGTGATGT
>Ga0226835_1001799_pt1 | contig 10417 bp, 10 predicted proteins | sample LAC_MetaG_1_FD_163627 | JGI IMG/M metagenome (GOLD analysis project Ga0226835, IMG submission 163627) | Anaerobic ammonium oxidizing microbial communities from anammox membrane bioreactor (MBR) in UC Berkley, California, United States -... | ecosystem: Engineered > Bioreactor > Anaerobic >...
GATTACTTTTTAGAAGTACCGGAACACAATACACAACTTATGATTACTCTCCGTTTGGTAGTTTAATGCGTTCATCAATAAGCGGAGATACAGATTATAGGTTTACTGGACAGGAATTTGACAGCGGAACTGCTCTGTATAACTTTAGAGCGAGACTTTATGATGATGAGCTTGGAATTTTTTACGCAGTTGATCCGGGTGGACAAAACTTTTCGCCATTTTCTTATGCTGGTAATAACCCGGTAATATATGTAGATAAAGATGGGAGATTATTTTGGTTGATTCCCGCCATAGTTGGATTTGTTACAGGATATGTAAGTCACGGTATAATCCAGCACGATTGGGGTTGGGGAGCGTTAGGTAGTGGTTTGCTTGGAGCTGTCTCATCTTTGGTTGGTTACCAAACTGCTGCTTGGGCTTCATCGCTTGGTCATAATATTGGTTTATCTCAAGGACTTAGTACTGTAATCTCCAGCGGTATAGGAGGAGGTACATCTGGGGCGTTTAGCAATTTATTACAAGGACAAAATGTTGGTCGTGGATTTTTAGCTGGTTCACTTGCAGGAACTCTGGGAGGAGCGTTTAGTCTTGGTGCTGGTAACCTTTCAACAACAGGACAATTTATAAGTAGAACAGTTTCTGGGGGATTTGTAGGAGGATTAGTAAGTGATGTAATGGGAGGTAGTTTTATTGGTGGTTTCGGAACTGGAGCACTTTCTTCAAGTGTTTCGTTCTGGGCAACAGAACTTACAAATTATGTTTACAAAGATGGCGGAAGCTTAGCAGAAAAAACTTATGGTTTAACTGAAAGTGAAAAAGAATTACTTAAGTATGGTTTGGAAGAATATAAGAAGGGTAGTGTAACTCCCGAACTTTTGCAGAAATTGCAGGAACTTCATGCTAAGCTTTATCCTCATGATAATTCAGCTACCGGTATTTTATCAAGATTAAGGGATTGGAGTGTAAATGATTTACGCTTCGATGAAATTCATATAATGACTGAAGCAGGAAACGTTAATTTTCACTACGACCATTTTAGTTTAGTAACAAATCCTTTTATGCACATTTTAGTTGATGAAGTAATAGTGAACCGAATAATTGGTGGACAAGGTATATATACAGTCCCAAGATAAATGTTATATCTGAAAAATGGAGAACAATAATGCTTTATGCTATATTTTTTATTTTGTTAATTATGGTTGGGGATGTGTACGATGGATCTTTCGTAGGTCATTACCCAAGTGTAGGTAAAAATAAATTAACATCTAATGATACATCAATATACAACTCAGATTCATTAAGAGCAGATATGAATTCTAATCATCTGAGTTTTTTACATATTCTGAATAAACGTTCAGAGATAATTGCAGAGCCCGTTTCAGATGATATCAAAGGAGGAACAATTTATAGGTGGAACCTTTTTGACGGTAAACGTTCTATTTTGGCATATTTGGGAGATCGTGTTTGGATAGCCTATATGACGGTCAGCCATAATGAAGACTTCATAGTAGTCGCAACCTTAGATAATGATCCTACACGTTTAAAATATTTCTCAATTAAAGAAAAAAAGTGGTTATGGGAAATTCAAGATTTAGATCATTACTGGTGGTTAGGTTTTTCTGATAATGATAAGGAAATAATAGCTTTTGGGAATAATGCTGTGTATAGAGTTAACGCATATAACGGTGTTATATTAAGTAAAACTAAAGCTATACATAATGAATATTCTCTTAGTGTGCACAAAAGCACAGGTACTTTTATAAGCCCAACTGGTAAGTATTTGGTTATATGGCAAGTGCAAGAGACATGGGCACTACTTGATTTATTCAGGAGATCTGCAAATAAAAATATTTCAGTTTGGGATATAGAAGAAGAAAAAATTGTAGCATCAATGTCATTGCCTGAAAAAGGAGTAAGAACTGCAACTTTTACTTCGGATGAGAAAAATGTTTTTCTTGGCTGTGGTGATGAGACTATAAAATTATGGTCATTAGAGAAAAACAAAATAGTTAACGAAATTCCAGGGTTAGCTACTTATTTAGTGACAAGTAATAAACAAAATTTTTTAGCATCTGGAATTATGGAAGAAGATCGTCTTTCCAAAGTAAAAATATGGAAGTACCCTGAAATGACACTAATACATACTATAGAACCATATTCGAAAAACTATATCAATCGAGGGAGAATGCCAGTTAATTTTGATAAAACTGGTAAATATTTCGGAGTTGAAAGAGATGGAAAACTCTATTTGTATGATACTTCAAATTGGGAAGTGTTATGGTCTTTTAATACAGATGTAAGTGACTCAAAACAAAACTCTGAGAAGTAACAAACAAGCTGCAGAACACAGACGGAAGCGGAAATGATTAGATATATGATGCTAATGGAAATATAACTACTTCTATACCGAAAGGATTAAACCCGATAGTTTATGACCCGGTTAATAACAAAGCGAAAGTGTTTAACATTTTTGGAAACGGTTTGATTAGCAAAGTTGTAACAGGTGCTTATGATAATTTGTATTTAACAAATACAATACTTGAAGGCACGTACGAAGCACAGAACACTATCACTGCTGAAACAAATGTAATTGTAAACGGAACGGCAACACTTAAAGCCGGAAACACAATAAGTCTTAAACCTGGTTTTCACGCAGCTTATGGAAATAATTTTACAGCAATGATTGAAGCAGTACCAAACACAGCAAAACGCTTTTACTATTTGAAAGACCACCTTGGCAGTATTAGAGTTGTAGTAAATGAATTGGGCGAGATAGTAAGCAGCGACGACTACGATCCTTGGGGAATGATATTAAACGGAAGAAGTACTAACAGTGCTTACACAAATTCAAAGTATAAGTTTACCGCTAAAGAAAGAGACACAGAGACCGGCTACGACTACTTCGGTGCAAGGTATTACGACAGCAGGATTGGAAGATGGCTGCAGGTAGATCCGCTTGCAGAAAAATATTTTGGATGGAGTCCGTATAATTATACCTTAAATAATCCTGTAACATACTTTGATCCGGATGGAAAAGTTGTTTGGGGACCGGGAGCTTTTGCAGCAGCAGTGGCAGTATTGGAAGCTATTGGATGGGCGACAATTGGAACCGGTATTGTTATTAGTGCTGTTGGTCCTGAGAATACAGGAAAAGGAATTATAGAAACAGGTGAATGGATACAGAAGCAGTCGAGTAACTTAATAAATTTAATTCCTGATCTTTCAATTACACCAACTCCATTTCCAATAATACAGGGAGAAGGAATAAGCCAAACAACAATAGCTCCTTCGGATGTGACTGGAGTTAGAATTGATCAGATACAAGTCTTAATGGATCAAAATGTACCTTCACATAAAAATCTATATTCCAAGGGTCTTGAGAAACAATTAGAAACTCATAAAAAGAAGTTAGAAGATTATAAGAAAAATCCCAATGCATTCGATAATAAAAACTTTCTAAAGAATGCGAAGACTCAAGAACAACGTGATAAAATCATCAAAGGAAGGATTAAAGAGTTAGAGAAACAAATAAAAAATTTTGAAGACCAAATTAAACAGTTAAAAGGTGAATGAGTTATGTTAGAAATAAAACCAAATCAACTTTTTCAAGATGAAATTTCTATTGCAGAACTACGAAAAGTTTTTGAATTAATTCTATCTTCAATAAATATTCAAGAATCAACAAAACTTAAAATTGATCACGATTACTATTGGGAAATCTATCCTAGCGAAGCATTTAATGTTTTGAATGATAAAACTCCGGAAATTGTTGTTGGACAATTAACTGATGATATGTCCGAACTCAAAGAAATTCTAGAAAAGAAAAGGAAACCTATTGGGCATGATCTTGAATACCTGGCAAATATAATACTTTATTTTAGTCAAAAATACTTTTCTTCAGGTGCTTAAATATATTGTATGGGACAACCGAACTCTTCTACAATCAAAGGATACTATTATTTGAAAGACCACCTTGGCAGTATCCGTGCAGTTGTGGATGAAGCAGGTAACATAGTAAGCAGTGATGATTACGATCCCTGGGGAATGATTCTGAACGGAAGAAGCACTAACACTGCTTACACAAATGCAAAGTATAAGTTTACCAGCAAGGAGCTTGACACAGAAACAGGTTACTTCCATTTTGGAGCGAGACCGTATGATGGAAGAACAGGAAGATGGCTTTCTGTTGATCCTCTGGCAGAAAAATATTTTGGATGGAGTCCGTATAACTACACTATGTGCAATCCACTTATTTTCTTAGACCCAGATGGACGTGAAATAAGAATATATACTGGAGAAAAAGATGATGATGAAAATGAAATTTATATAACTTACACTGCTGGTATGGAGTACAAAGGTAATAATAGTTTTGTAGCTTCTGCAATTACTGCCCTAAATAATATGAATTCAGTTGATATTGGTGCTTCTGTATTAAGCACATTAATTTCCTCAAAGAATACTTTTAATTTTAAAAATATGGTATCTGCTGTGGAAGGTACTTTACAGTTTGTTCCTAATAGCAATGGAGGAGGTAACATATTAGCAGCCGCTTTACTTGGTAATAGTGATTTAACTAATCTCGGCAGTGCTTCTCACGAGTTATTTCACGGTTATCAGCACGAAAACAGTGGACTATTTGGAGCTAATTCCGAAGTTGAAGCATATCTTTATTCATATGGTGTTACTGGTACATTCAACGATGGTATCGTAATGATGTTTTCTGGAAATAATTCAGCAGCTGGTCGTGCTTATGAAAGTGCGATGAATCAATTACTTATTGGCAACTTTAATCGCACAAAATTTAATCAAGCAGCACAGAATTTCGCGCAAGGAAATCCTTATGGATTATATGGTTATACTAGATATTACCAAAATTTCACACCATTAATTAATCGTTTTTATCCCTTACTAAGGTATTAAAATGAAATTAAAATTATCCCTATTGTGTTTTGTATTAGCTTCAGTTGTTTTATACTGTCAAGATAAGAAAAATATACACGGAGAAGTTCCTCCTTATAAAGTAATTGGTAATAGGACATTGAATTTGTCTTCTAATTTCTTTACAAGTGATATGAAAGGTACAGCTTCATTGGTTCTTATAATAGATAGAAAATGTAATTTGATTAATTTTGCTATTGTTAAAATCTCAGTATCTGACGAAAAAGAAGAAAATGTATTCAACTTTTGGGATTCTAATGTTTTGCAAACGCTTGCAGAAAATAGATTTGCGATAATCAAAAAGGATTATTATCCATTGTATGTACAAAATCTTTATGATTTGATAAAGGAAGTTATAAACAATTTGAAAATTGAGTATTCCTCGGATACAAAGGATTTAAAAGATGTGAATGAATTAATTTTACTAATAAAAGTTGAATGAAAATCAAAATTTGCACATAGTGATAAATAACATTTTACTAAACTTGAGGATATAAAAACAAAAGGAGGCTTCACAAGGTCAGTGGAAAAAAAATAAGGAATTTTCAACAACAACTCAATGCTATTGAAGAGGTTCTTAGGAGGAATAAATGACTAGTGAAAGAAACTTAGGAACGCCAGAAAAAATAGCTGCACTCTCACAACGGTTGGCAACTTCATCCAAAGTGCGCCGCTATGATGATACTTCAGAACCATAATCCTGGACCCTGGCTTATACTTTCTCTGAACTAGAAGAATCATTTAGAAAATTTACCGAAGTGCAACTACCCAAGCTATTTTCAGAACGTTTGAATGAAGAACAAATAGATGATCTTTTACACAAGATCGGTGAAGAAATTCGTCATATTCTATATCATATAAAAGATCCAAAGTTTTATGAGTACTTAAGAGAAGATGCATAAATGTATGAAATTTATGTTGTAGGCTAAGACGGCGAGATAGAAGCTGTGTTTAATGCTGATTGTACAATAAAGTTTTTTAACATAAATGCAGGCAAGGAAACTATAGGCAGATTTGCACCAACACCAGTTGATTTATATTTTAGCAACACAATCTTAAACGGAACTTACGAAGCAGCTAACTTAATAACAGTTGAAAACAATGTAACCGTTATAGGACCAACAATATTGAAAGCAGGAAATACAATAAACCTTAAACCCGGCTTTACCGCAGGCTACGGAAATAATTTTACTGCAATGATTGAAGCAGTACCCAACACAGCAAATCGTTACTATTATTTGAAAGACCACTTGGGTAGCATACGTGTTGTCGTGGATGAAGCAGGAGAAATAGTAAGCAGCGATGACTACGATCCCTGGGGAATGATATTAAACGGAAGAAGCAGTAACTTTGGTTTTGCAAATGCTAAATATAAATTTACCAGCAAAGAAAGAGATGTTGAAACAGGTTATGACTACTTCGGTGCAAGGTATTATGATAGTAGAATTGGAAGATGGCTAAGTTCAGATCCGCTGACAGATTTATCTTCGTCAATTAGTCCTTATGCTTATTGTTTTAATAATCCGTTGAATTATACAGACCCAGATGGGAAGTGGCCTTGGGACGAACCAAATTATATTTGGGATGATGAACTTGGAAGGTGGAGATTAAGGTCTATTGATGAAATTCTAGCTATAACTGGCAGGGAAAAACTCAATAAATATAGTGCAGAGTATAACGGTGATAATTCTTTAGCAACAACACTCCTTGTTACCGGCGTTAGTACAATAGCAATTGGTACAACAGCGGTAGTAGGAGGATTGTTAGGTCTGATAACCATCGGACTAAGTGGTGATACAGATCCGCATCAAAGACAGTTGTTGATGAATGAAGGCGCCAAAGAAGAAACACCAGACACGCATCCGGAAAAATTTGATGGAAAGCAGATCAAGGGGCGTTCAGCAAAAGTAAATAAAGAAACTGGTGAGGTTTGGGAAGTTGATAAATCGGGGCATTCTGGTGGTAAGCATTATGAGGTGTACAAGAATAAACGGGCTTACGAAAAAGGCGAAAGAGATAGACAAGTATTTCCTGATGGCAAAACCGGGAAAAAATATTAAAGGTGGAATTATGAAAGAAAATGTATTTAAGGTGCTTAGAAAAATATATTCCAAGGATATAAAGTTAACCATAAAGGTTAAAGAGGATCTTGTTTTCATTGATGGTTCCAAAAAATCTTTAAAATGGCTTGCGACAATAATTGACACATTTGCGGAGCAAGATTTTGAAGATGATTTTTGGATAAAACCAAAAGGGCCAGGTTCAGATTATTTTAAAAGGACTTCCACTCACGGGATTTATTTTTATAACACTGATTTTAAGAAGAAAAAAAGTAAAAAGGTTTCTAAGCGAGCTCTAGCTAAATAATGTTTAACAAAGCATTGCTAATATTTTTAGCAACGGTTTGATTGGCAAAGTTGTAACAGGTGCTTATGATAATTTGTATTTAACAAATACAATACTTGAAGACACTTACGAAGCAGTTAACTCAATAACAGTTGAAAACAATGTAACCGTGATAGGACCAACAATATTGAAAGCAGGAAATACAATAAACCTTAAACCCGGCTTTACCGCAGGCTACGGAAATAATTTTACTGCAAAGATTGGGACAGTTACAAATACACCTAAACGCTTTTATTATTTAAAAGACCATTTGGGCAGTATAAGAGTTGTAGTAAACGAAGCCGGAGAAATAGTAAGCAGTGATGATTACGATCCCTGGGGAATGATATTAAACGGCAGAAGTACTAACACTGCATACATAAATGCAAAGTATAAATTTTCCGGCAAGGAGCTTGATACAGAAACAGGTTACTTCCATTTTGGTGCAAGACCTTATGATGGGAGGATTGGCAGGTGGAATGTTATAGACCCGCTGGATTCTCAAAGGCCTGGATTATCCCCATATAATTATTGCCAAAATAATCCAATAACTTTAATTGATCCAACAGGAATGTTAGATACAAGACTAGAATTTGATGAAAAAGGAAATATAAAAAATATTGTTGATGATGGTAAAACTGAGATAACCGGTGCTATTGTAAATAATGAAGATCGAATTTTACAATCATTTACTTTCAATGATGCTTTAGATGCACAGGCGCTAATGAATCTGTTTAATAACCCTTCAAATTTACAAGTTACTAAAAATACAGATAAGATTTACCTGACAGGACTTGATATCAACTTTGAGACTGAAGAGATGATAGGAAATATAGTAAAGGGTGTTTCTAATATAATATCTGCTAACTCAAATTACTTTTTAAAATTGGGTGCAACTACAATGGCAAGCAAAAGATATGGAGGGATGGATTATGCATCTCAAATGAGTAACTATGATAAGCTAAAAATTATTAATGGTGTTGCGTATAATCATTTCGATGCAGGAAATTATATGTGGGGTATGTCTATGAAAATACTTGGTTATACTTATTTGGAGACAAAGATATCTTCAAATATTCATTCTAGAGTAGTTGATGGTCATTGGGATTCAGGTCCCGATCAAAAAGCAATCTATAATGGATTTTATATGAGATAAAGGGAATAAAATGAAACAAATAATTATATTAATAATATTGTCCTTGATAATGAGTTGTACAAAGGAAATTAAACATAATCCAGATTCCCTTTATAGTTATATGAGTCAAAAAAAAGATATCTTTAAATTTGGAAATTTCTATGCGGTTGAACGCGGAGAATCTGGCACTTATTTTTATAAAAATAAAGATTATGAAGTAGAGTATATTTTTACATTAACTGATAACTCTAAAAAAACATATTCTTTATTTAATGAAGTTGAAATTAAAAGTGATAATTATTTAAAAAAGACTTTTCCGGAAGACTATTTGAAAATAAAGTCAATAATTAAAGAAACTTTGGATTTTAGCTCTATTGTTTTTCAAAAATTTGATTTAAGGGCTGTTAATGGATGGCTAAATGACCAAGGTAAAGTTGGACTTGACCTTTCTTTTAAGGATAATATTACTCTACTTTATTTTCAAGAACCAAGTCAAGTGTATTTGGTTAAAGAAAAAATAATAAAAAAGTACAATGAAAACTGGATTTTGGTTAAAGACTAATTTTATTTATTAAGTTACATAGCTATAGCGCTCAAGAAATGAGAACGGACAGCAGACAGTATTATCTGAAAGACCATTTAGGAAGTATAAGAGTAGTAGTAAAAGAAGCAGGAGAAATAGTAAGCAGCGATGATTATTACCCCTTTGGAATGACATTGAACGGAAGGAGTAGTAACAATGCTTACTTCAATGCAAAATACAAGTTTACAGGAAAAGAGCTTGACACAGAAACAGGTTACTTTCATTTTGGAGAGAGACCGTATGATGGAAGAATAGGAAGATGGCTGCAGGTTGATCCGTTATTTGAGAAATATCCAAATGTAAGCCCATACAATTACGCATTTAATTACCCAATAAAAAACATATAAAAAAAAAAACTTATTACTTTATATTAGTGCCGCATTAATTTTTTATTTATACACTGGACAACATTGCGGAATATTTTCTTATTCACTTTTCAGATATTTATAATATCAATTTCACTTTTGAGCTATGACACCCAGGCACAGGAACTTGGCAGACTGCGAGGAATAGTTACTGATTCAACAAATGGCGAAGTGCTAGCTTTTTGTAATATAGTTATTGAAGATTTAAAAATTGGAGCTGCTACGGATAAGCGGGGAATGTTTGTTCTGAATAAACTTCCGGCTAATACCGAGATGACCGTTATGGTATCTTACATTGGATACAAAACAAAAAAAATTACTTTTCTGTTAAAGCCTGATGAATTATTAGATCTCAAAATACAAATGACTCCATTAAATATTGAATTAAATGCTGTAGAAAAAATCGGGGAAAGATATGTTGATAAAAATGTAACTGATCTTGGGCTTGAAATTATTTCTATGAGGCAGCTCGAAGTTATACCCAAAGGTGTTGAAACAGATGTTATGAGATCTCTTCAATATTTATCTGGAGTAAGTTCTACAGGGGATATCTCTGCAAGATATTATGTACGGGGCGGAAGCAGTGATCAGAATCTTGTTTTACTTAATGGGATTACTTTATATGCGCCATTTCATTCACTAGGTTTGTTCAGTTCAATAGAACCTGATATGATAAATTCAATTGAGTTTTTTAAAGGAGGATTTACATCAGAATATTCAGGCAGACTGTCTTCAATTCTGAATGTGATTACAAAAGATGGAAATAAAAACGCTTTTAACGCATCTGCCAGCGCAAGTTTTTTAACAGGTAAAGGAATGATTCAAGGTCCGATTCCAAATGGTTCTTTTATGCTCTCAGGTAGATTCAGTTATTCAGATAAAATTCTGAAAAGTTTTTTAGATCAAAAAACTGTTCCTGTAAATTTTTATGATATAGCAGCCAAAATTAATTATTCAAGTCCTGATATTTTTAACAATGCAAAGTTCAGTTTGTTTGCATTTATAACTGAT
>Ga0226835_1001801_pt1 | contig 10405 bp, 12 predicted proteins | sample LAC_MetaG_1_FD_163627 | JGI IMG/M metagenome (GOLD analysis project Ga0226835, IMG submission 163627) | Anaerobic ammonium oxidizing microbial communities from anammox membrane bioreactor (MBR) in UC Berkley, California, United States -... | ecosystem: Engineered > Bioreactor > Anaerobic >...
AGCCCCCATGGTAGCGCAGCAGGAACTCCGCGCCGGGGGTGTGCGCCACCGGCTCGAGCGAGCCGGCCGGGCGGAGCGGCCAGGGGCTGCGCCACAGGAAGTCGGTGTCCGTCGGCTTGTGCACGAACTCGACGATGTCGGCCCCGAGCCCGGGCAGGACGGTGACGCGCAGCCGCCGGTTCTCGAGCGTCACGACCTCGTGACCCAGCGTCCGGGACGTGCTCCAGCGGCAACCGTGATGGCGTGACCCGAGCATCGTCGCCTCCGGTGGGCCGGGCCTCAGGCCTCGGCCGTGAACTCGATCTCGACGCGCGCGCCGAGCGCGAGGGCGCTCACCTGGACGGTCGTCTTGGGCGGCGCGTGCTCCCCGAAGTGGCGCTGGTAGACCTCGTTCATGGAGGCCCACTCGCCTAGGTCGGTCATGTAGATCGTCACCCGCACCACGCGGCTCAGGCTCGTGCCGGCGGCGGCGAGGATGACCCGCGCGTTCAGGAACACCTGCTCGGTCTGGCTGCTCACGTCGCTTCCGGCGAGGGCTCCGGTTGCCGGGTCGACGCCGACCTGGCCCGCGAGGTAGACGGTGGCCGGCGAGTTCGAGACGGCCGCCTGACTGAAGGTGGGGTTCTGAGGAGGGCAGTCCGGCGGGTTGACGAGGCGCATGTGGCTAGCTCCTTCGGTGGGTACGTAGATAATATATAATCTTTGCCCCTTAGGGCATCGTTGAGCACTGCCGCCGGCGACGTTGCCGCCTTCTGAACCCGCCCGAACCGGAGATCCACGGGCTTCACCTGTTCGACCATCACGAAGCCCGTGACGGACAGGCCCTCGGGGAGCGCGACGTGTGGCGGGAAGCCGCGGTCGGTGCTCGTGATCGGGCATGCGATGCAGAGGCCGGTGCGCTGGTTGAAGACGTCGTTACTTACCACGAGCGCAGGACGCCGCCCGCGCTGCTCATGTCCAGCCTGTGCGTCGAAGTCGAGGTAGACGATGTCGCCATTACGGGGGACGTAGTCGGCCGCTCACCATTCCTCGCGGGGGCCACGCGCTCTCCAGTCGTACTCACCGACCTGGTGATCATCTCCACCTGCGGGGAGGAGGACGGAGAGGTCGTGACGACCGCGGCGGGGGTTCGCGGCCCTGACCGTCAGCGCGCCCGCCTTGACGGTGATGGAGACCTCGTCGCCGACGACGATGTCCACCTGGGAAAGCGGTTCCTCGCTGAGGCGGATGCCCTGGCTGTTGCCCCACCGCTGCACCTTCGTGGTCATGCTCGCGCCTCCTGTGGCTACACGAAGTGTAGCCGTGGGAGGCCAGGTTCCGGTCCGTCGCCCACGGGTTTGCCAACTGGCTGGTCCGGCGCCTTCGCTCGTCAAGCCCGGCCAGAAGGAACCATGCGAGGCGTACCGCGTGAGCCGCGTGACGGCGCGCCAGGCCATCAAGAACCTGGTCGACGGCGGCTTCCTCACCCGCAAGGCCGGGCGCGGCCCGTTCATGAAAACCCCGCTCCTCGCGGCGGGTGAGCGCGGGCTCCGCTCGTTCAGCGAGGACGTGCGCGACCTGAGCCTCTGCCCCGGCTCGGTGCTGCTCGGGCCCGGCGTCGATCCCGCCGACAACACCGAGCCGGGGCGCCTCGCCCTCGAGCCCTCAGACACGGGGAAGGTGCGAGCATGTCAACCCTTCACGTAAGCAAGCTCGCCGCCATCACCGAGAAGGCCGCCGCCGCCAACGAGGACGCCTTCGAGGAGGCGTCGACCGCCACGGCCTACTCCCTCGCCGCCGGTGGCCTCGTCCACCTCTACGGCTCCGGCCACTCCGGCTCCAACTCGTCGGGCATAGACACCGCGCTCTACGCCAAGAAGCGCGGCCTCACCGTGGTGGCCATAACCGCCAAGGCCAACATGGACAAGCCCGCCACCCACAGCTCCGGCAAGCGCCTGCCGCACGCCTCCGACATCGTGATCGACACCGGCGCGCCCGTCGAGGACGCCATCGTCCCCATCGAGGGCTGGTCCCGCCCCGTCTCCGGCTCCTCCACCGTGCTCGCCATGATCATGATGCACGAGCTCGTCTCCAGGACCGCCCAGAAGCTCGCGGCGCGTGGGCTAGAGCTGCCCGTCTTCGCGTCGCCCACCATCCCCGGCGTGACGCTGCACGACACCGACGTGATCTACGGCGTGTACCGCGAACGGATGATCGAGGCGCAGCGGAAGCACCTGCCGGAGTTCAAGAGGGTGATGGCTGGGGAGGGGTGAGGGGCGCGCCGGGGGTCACTCGGCCGAGGGCACCAACCGAGCTACTCCGGGGAACCGCGCGAAGTCGTTGTCGAAGCTGACGACCGTGGCGCCGTACTGGATCGCCAGAGCGGCCAGGTGCGCATCGTTCACCAGGTTGCCGCCACGGCCGGTGGCGTCCAGCAACGCACGCATACGTCGGGGGTGTTCCCGGTCGGGTTCCGGGGTAATCACGTTGGCGCGACCGAGCCAGACCTCCACGATGCCCAGCGCTTGGCCGACCGTTAGGGGTCTCTCGTAGACCGCCGCATGAGTGATCAGCCTGACGAAGGCGAGCAAGCAGATCCAGGGGATGAGCACTGCCTCCCGCTGGTCGGACAAGGCGGCGTCGAGCCAGCGCTTCGCGGCTTGGTGGTGAGCGGCTCCGCCGTCCACGGCGTAGAGCAAGACGTTGGCGTCGACGATGGTCACTTGCCGAGTACAGTCTTGCCAAGAAGCGCTTCGTCTTCGAGTTCACCCGCCAGTTGAAGTGCTCGTTCGACTGGCAGTCTCGCGGCGCCCAGGTCGAACACTGGCGTGCTGAAGGGCTCGACCGGTGCGTCTGGGCCGAGGCCACGCACGATAGCCGAGTTGACGACTTCCTTGAACGAGAGCCCGCGTTCGCGCATCGCCTTCTGCACGAGCATCGCCACCTCGGGGGTCAGGGTGACGGTCGTTCGCATGCGTGCATCATGACATCAAGGGCCTAGGCGTCATGATGCACGCGCTTCATGCGGCTCGTCTGCACCTCGCCATGACCCTAGCCGGCGAGAGAACCGCGTTCCTTCCGGAGCCTCACGGTCGCAGCAGCGACCGTGGCGAGGTTGTCATCGGTTACGGCGAACCCGAGAAGGTAGTTCTTGACCCCGATCTCAAGTAGAGCGAGAAGGTCGCTCGGACCACGCCATGGAGCCCGAACTAGCTATCGCGGCTTCGGTCGAGACCTTGCGTATCGCGATCGGGTAGATGTCTGCCGGGAGGCTCTGGCCGCGCGGGTAGCGGTCACCGTTCGCCCCACACCACCCGCGCCAACTCCCGCCACGGCGTGACGCGCACACCGAGCCGGTCCTGACTCGCGTCGCCGCCGTACACCAGGTAGCGTTCCCACTCTTCCTCGGGTAGTCCGGTCAGGTGCCGCAGGAACTCTGACTGCACGGTCTGGCCCGCTTTGGCCTCCACGGCGATGCCCCGTGGGTGCCCTGGGATCAGCACGTCGACCTCGGCGCCGCGGACCTCTCGGTAGTGGTGGAGGTCGGCGGTGAGGCCGCGGTTCAGGTGCCACTTGAGCAGTTCTCCCGCCACGAAGGTCTCGAAGATCGCGCCCCGCAGCGGGTGGTTGGTCAGCTGGGCGGGGTCGGAGATCCCGAGCAGGGCGCAGGCCAGGCCGGTGTCGACGAAGTGCAGTTTGGGGCGCTTGACGAGCCGCTTGGTCACGTTAGGGTGCCAAGCGGGGAGCTGGAAGACGAGGTGGCTCGCCTCGAGCACGCCCAGCCAGGCGCGCGCGGTGTTGTGTGACACGCCGGCGTCGGCGCCCAGTTGGCTGAGGTTCACCTCCTGCGCCGTGCGGCCGGCGCTGAGACGCACGAGGCGGGTGAACGCGCTGAGGTCGCTTACCTGCGTGAGCTGACGGACGTCGCGCTGCACGTAGGTCGTGATGTAGTCCTGCAGCCACCGGTAGTGAGGCATCCCGGCCACCAGCGGCCGGGGGTAACCGCCCTGGACCAGGACCTCGTCCAGCGAAGCGTGGCGGGGTCGCGCAGCGAACCGCTCCTCGAGGGAGAAGGGGAGCAGCACGAGCATCGCCGTCCGGCCGGCCAACGACTGGCTGACCGTCGTGGTGAGGTTCAGGTTCTCCGAGCCCGAGATGATGAAGCGCCCCGGCGTGGGGTCCTCGTCGACCAGTTCTTGCAGGTAGCTGAACAGCTCCGGCACGCGTTGTGCCTCGTCGAAGATCGCACCGGCCGCGTGCTGGCTCAAGAAGCCGCGGGGATCGGAGGTGGCGAACTCCCGGTTGTCGAGGGGTTCGAGGGAGACGTACGCGTGCTCCGGGAACGTGGCTCGGCACAGCGTCGTCTTGCCGGATTGGCGCGGCCCGGTGACCGTGATGACCGGGTACTGCGCCGCGGAGGCCAGGAGGGGCCCAGCGAGCGTCCGCGGGACGAACTCGGCCATGCACCGATTGTAAATCAGATTGACAGATGGTGCAAACCGGCGAGTCGCCGTGTCGTCACCGGCATCATCTCGTCCGCGGATCGAACGCGTCCCTCAGCCAGTTCCCGAGGAATATCAGGCTGAGCGACAAGAGGGTGATGGCCACCCCCGGGAAGGTCGCCAGCCACCAGGCGGTCGACACGTACTGCTGACCCTGCGAGAGGAGTTGGCCCCACGTGAGGGTGGGGGGTTGCACGCCGAAGCCGAGGTAGCTGAGGGTCGACTCGATGATTATCGTCGAGGACGCCTTGAGGGTGCCGAGCGCGATGACGCTGCCCATGATGTTGGGCAGCACGTGGCGGACGGCGGTGACGCCCTCGCGTTGGCCGAGCGCGCGCGACGCCTCGATGTACTCGCGGTTGCCGATGGAGAGCACCTCGCTGCGGATGATGCGCGCGGTGGTCGTCCAGCCGAGGAGGCCGATGACGGCGATCAGGAGCGGCAGGCTGGGGCCGGCGAGCGCCATGATCGTCAGGTAGAGGATGTAGTTGGGCACGGAGACGATGATGTCGACCAGGCGCATGATGGCCGTGTCCCACGCGCCCCTGAAGAAGCCCGACACCACGCCGAGGGCGACGCCCACGAGCATCGCCAGGCTCGTGGCGGCGAAGGCGACGAGGACGGCCACGCGGCTGCCGTAGAGCACGCGCGACGCGAGGTCGCGACCGAGCTGGTCGGTGCCCAGGGGGTACGCGCGGCTGCCTCCTTCCAGCCAGAAGGGCGGCAGGAGCCGCGCCCGCAGGTTCTGCTGCAGCGGGTCGTGAGGCGCGAGCACGGGCGCCAGCAGGGCCATGAGCAGGAACGCGAGCAGGATGATCATGCCCGTCACGGCCAGCGGGTTGCGGTGGATGCCGCGGAGCTGCCTCACTGGTAGCGGATCCTCGGGTCGATGATGGTGTAGAGCAGGTCGACGACCAGGTTGGCGAAGATGACGAGGACGGCGGAGAAGATGACCACGGCCTGGATGAGCGCCATGTCGCGCCCGCCGAGGCCGTTGATGAACAGGAGGCCCATGCCCGGCCAGGCGAAGATGCGCTCCACCACGACCGAGCCGCCCAGGAGGCTGGGGACGGCGAGGCCGAGGAGGGTCACGTAACCCAGCGCCGCGTTGCGCAGCGCGTGCTTGAGCAAGACGGTGCGGCGCGCCAGGCCCTTGGCGTGCGCGGTGCGCACGTAGTCCTGCTGCAGGGCCTCGATGAGGCCCGAGCGCATGAGGCGCGTCTGGAGGGCGGCCATGGAGGTGCCCAGGGTGAGGGCGGGCAGGACGAGGTTGCGCCAGCTGCCGCTGCCCGACACGGGCAGCCAGCCGAGCCGCACGCTGAACAGCAGGATGAGCATCACGCCGAGCCAGAAGTTGGGCATGGCGTCGCCGATCACGGAGTAGACGTTCACGACGGTGTCGGGCAGCTTGTTGCGCTTGACGGCAGCGAGGATGCCGCCCGGCAACGAGATCAGCACGGCGACGAGCAGGGCGGCGGCGGCCAGCGTGGCCGTGGCAGGCAGGCGCTCGAGCAGCAACGCCAGGGCGGGGCGGTTCTGGTAGATGAACGACTGGCCGAAGTCGCCTCTGGCGACGTTGCCCAGGAAGACGAGGTACTGGACGGGCAGGGGGCTGTCGAGGCCGAGGTGCCGCCTGATGGCGGCCTCCTGCTCGGGGGTGATGACGGCGCTATCGGCGGCGTCGCTCCCCAGGTAGGCGGCGATGGGGTCGCCCGACAGGCGCAGCGTCACGAAGACGAGGAGGGTGATCCCCACGAGCGTGGGGATCACCTGCAGGAGCCGCCTGAGGACGTAACCGGTCATCGCTTGCCTGGGCCGCCTACTGGGCCGGGGTGGTCTCCGCCAGCACGATCAGCGAGTCGGCGCGCGGCGTGAACGAGACGCGGTTGCTGACCCCGACGAAGGAGGCGTTGCTGTAGAGGTAGTACTGGGGGCGCTGCTCGAGGAGGATCTCGGTCGCCTGGCGCAGCAGCTCGGCGCGCTTGGCGTCGTCGAACTCCTCGTTGGCGGCCTCGACGAGGCGGGTGTACTCCTCGTCGCACCAGTGGCTGCGCTTGGCGTGCACGCCGTTGGGGCAAGTGAGGTCGACGAGGGAGTTGCCGTAATCGAACGACGAGTCGCTCGAGGCGCCGAACGCGACGTTGGTGAAGTCGCCGGGCTGCCAGTAGCGGCTGTTCCACACGCTGCTCTCGAACAGTTCGATGCTGGTGTTCACGCCGACGTCCGCGAGCATGGCGGCCACCAGGTCGGCGAGGTCGGCGTGGCTCGTGTTGCCCATGAGGGTGAGGGTCAGCGCGCCGTCCGCGTAGCCGGCCTCGCCCAAGAGGCGGCGGGCCTCCGCCGGGTCGTAGAGGTAGGCGTCGTAGTACTCGAGCGGCGAGAACGACGTCTCGGGCGACACGCGGGCGCGCACCGGCACCCCGGCGCCGTCGGTGAGGATCTCGGCGAGGAGCGCGTCGTCGACGGCGTAGTCGACGGCGGCCCGCACGAGCGGGTCGGCGGTCGGCTGCCCGGTGGAGACGTTGAAGGTGATGTACTGCGTGCTGTTGCCGCCCACGTGCTCGACGCGCGCGCCGCTGGCACCCTGGATGCGGCCGACCTCGGCCACCTTGACGTTGGTCACGATGTCGACGCCGCCCGTGAGGAGCTCGCTGACGGCAGTGGAGTTCTCGGGGATCACGCGGAAGACGGCGCGGTCGAAGGCGGCGCGCCCGCCCCAGTAGTCGGCGAACGCCTCGAGGACGAGCCTGTCGTCGGTGCGGTACTCGACGAAGCGGTAGGGGCCGGTGCCGATGGGGGCGAGGGCGGCCTGCTCGACGCCGACGGCCTCGTAGTAGTGCCGGGGGATCACGCTGGCGCCGTTGCGGCTGAGGGCGCTGAGGAAGGTGGGGTCGGGTCCGTCGGTGTGGAACACGACCTCGTGGTCGTTCACGACCTCGACGTCGGTGATGTTCTTGTAGTACGAGTGGCGCACCAGGAGCTCGTCCTTGGCCACGCGCTCGAACGTGAACTCGACGTCGGCGGCCGTGAACGGCGTGCCGTCGTGCCACTTGACGCCCTCGCGCAGCTGAACGCGCCAGGCGCTGCCGCCCACCGGCTCCCACGCCGTGGCGAGGGCCGGCTGGAAGGCGCCGGTGGCGTCCTTGAAGATGAGGTAGTCGAACAGGTTGATGTAGATGCCGGAGGCCACGGCGCGGTTGTTGTTCTGCGGGTCGAACCCCGGCGGGCCCTCGGGCACCGCGATCGTCACGGTGCTCTGGGCAGCGGCCAGGGCCAGGCCCATCAGCAGGGCCGTCGTCGTCAACAGGGTGCGGAATCTCATGGTGCTTCTCCCGTAGCTTCGTTCCACGTCACGGCTGCTTCGCTTCCGCCGGCGCGCCGTCAAGCGCCGACGAAGACCCCGTTCTCCGCGAAGATCTCGCCGTCGAGCGAGATCCGCCCCCCGCCACGTAGGTCCTTGATGAGGTCCCAATGGAGGGCGCTGTCGTTCAGCCCCCCGGTCTGTGGGTAGCTCTTGCCGAGCGCCAGGTGCACGGTGCCGGCCGTCTTCTCGTCGAAGAGGGTGGCGCCGAGGAAGCGCGTCATGCGTTCGTTGCCGCCGATGCCGAGCTCGCCGACCAGGCGCGCGCCCGCGTCGACGGCCAACCGGCGCGTCAGCGTGGCCTCGCCCTCGACGGCGGTGGCCCGCTCGAGCCGACCGCGGTCGAACTCGAGCGTCACGCCCGCGACGCGCTCCGGGAAGTTGTAGCTGGGCACGTCGAAGCGGATGACGCCGTGCGCTGACGTCTCGACCGGGCTCGTGTACATCTCGCCGCTGGGAACGTTGCGGCGACCGTAGCTGTTCACCCAGCCGCGCCCGGCCGTGCTCAGGGTGAGGTCGGTGCCGTCGCCCTCGATCCGCACCGTCCGGGCCGCGCGCAGCCGCGCGAGCAGCGCCTCCTGGCGGTCGCGCAGCGCGTGGAAGCCGACCACCGGGTCGGGGTCGTCCAAGTGGAGGAGGCCCGCGTAGTAGTCGGCGAGCTGCGCCTCCGACATGCCGGCGCGCGCCGCGAGCGCCTCGTCGGGCAGGTAGGTGGAGGTCTTGCGGAGCGTCATGCGCAACTGGCGCACGGTGGCGCTCGGCTCCGGCCGGTCGGCCGGCGCGGCCGCCACGGTGCGCAGGCTGACGTAGCCCGTGAGGCGGCGCCAGAGCGCCTCGTCGGCCGCGGCCCCTCGCGGGTCGTCCAGGTCGACGAGCAGCGCCTCCGCTCCGCGCGCGCCGAGCGCCTCGGCGACCGACCGGCCCACCGCGGCGGTCGCCGCCACGACCTCCACCAGCACCAGGTCGCCGGCGGCGGCCTCCTGGCAGAAGCCGGCGACGAGGTTCGCGAACGCGGCGCGGCGCTCCGGGGTCATCAGACGTCGAGCTTCCCGGCGTCCATCACGACGCGACCATCAACGGTGATGGTGGGGTCGTGCAGCACGAAGTCGTAGTGGCACTTGGCCTTCACGTCGCCGCCGAGGGTGTAGCTGCTCCCGATGCCGAAATGGCAGGTGGTCGCCACGCCCTCGTCGTCGAGCATGCGGCCCGTGAGGCGGCAGCTCGGGTTCATGCCGATGCCCAACTCGGCGAGGTGGTAGACGTTCGGGTCGTCCAGCGCTTCCCATGCGGCCCTGACCGTGTCGGCCGCCTTGCCGCCCTCGATGCTGACGACGCGGCCGTCCTCCACCTTGAGCGTGACGGGTTCCGTCAGGAGCCCGATGCCGAGGTAGGGGATGCTGGCGTCGCACACGATGACGCCGCTGCCCGTGACGGGGGAGACCGGCGCCTCGATGTCGGGGATGGGGTGGAACGTGCCCGGCCGCACCACGCCGGTCTTGGCGTGCGGGGTGCCGAGGCGACCGCGGATGTCGAGGGTCATGTCGGTGCCCGCCGCGCTCGTCACCCGGACGGTGGAGCCCTCGTCCCAGACGCGCGCCATGCGCATGACCTGCGGTTCGATGGCGCGGAAGTCGGCCTCGATGCCGCCGCCTTCCAGCATCTCGGGCACCCACTGGGTGAGCGCGGCCACCCGGGCGCCGGCGGCGCAGGCCGCCTTGGTGGCCTCGGTGTGCGTGAGCGACACCTTCACGGCCGTGAAGATCACGTCGGCCGCGAGCATGGCGGCCGCCACGGGCGGCGCGGCCTCGCCGGAGTCGGTCTTGGCGCTGTCGGTGAGCAGCACCGTGGCCACAGCGCCGACCTCGCGCAGCGCCTGGGCGAGCGCCCTGCCGATGAGGGGGTCCGTGGCCGTGTCGATGACCACCAGGCCCTGCTCGCCCGCCTTCACGTCGGTGCAATGCGAGACGAGCCGGCGCGCGCCGTACATGTACTTCTCTTCGACCATGGTGGATGCTCCCACCTTGGCATCAACGTTGTCAATCTTGATTGACTGTCAAGATGTTGCTAGCCTGGTCCTCACCATGGTCGAGACCTCGAGCGACTACATGACAGCCACGGAGGCCGCCGACTTCCTCGGCGTGTCGAAGGCGACGCTCTACTCCTACGTCAGCCGCGGCATGCTCGCCTCGCTGGAGCTCGAGCCAGGCGCCCGCCACCGCAGCTACCGCAGGGCGGACCTCGCCGCCCTCAAGCACCGCAGCACCTTCAGGAAGAACCCCGACCTCGCCGCCACCGAGGTGATCGAGTTCGGCACGCCCATCCTCGCCACGGCCATCTCGCAGATCACCGAGGCGGAGCACTCGTACCGCGGCGTCAGCTCGCGCGAGCTGGCAAGGCTCTACTCGTTCGAGCAGGTGGCGGAGTACCTGTGGACGGGCGAGCCCGCGGCCGCGCCCAACGGCGCGCCGCTGCCCCCACCCAGGGACGTGTGGCGCCGGCCCATCGACCCCGGGTTCGGCGGCAGGCCGCGCGTCGCCCTCAGCCCCGTAGAGCGGCTGCAGGC
>Ga0226835_1001803_pt1 | contig 10404 bp, 7 predicted proteins | sample LAC_MetaG_1_FD_163627 | JGI IMG/M metagenome (GOLD analysis project Ga0226835, IMG submission 163627) | Anaerobic ammonium oxidizing microbial communities from anammox membrane bioreactor (MBR) in UC Berkley, California, United States -... | ecosystem: Engineered > Bioreactor > Anaerobic >...
GCTACGCGCTGGTGTGCGTCTGGTGATCCTGGATGAACCCTTCCGAGGTTTAGATCGTGAGAGGCGCAGGATATTGTTGAGTGAAGCGCGGCGAATTTGGAACAAGAAAACTTTGCTGTGTATCACTCACGATATTGGCGAAACGCGGAATTTTCCACGCGTGCTGGTCATTGAAAATGGCGAGATCGTCGAGGACGCGCCGCCAGGCGCTCTGGAGGCGAACCCGTCTTCACGTTACCGCGCGATCTTGGCAGCCGAAGCGAAGGTGCGACAGGAACTATGGGAGAGCGCTGAATGGCGTCGTTTCACGATTGACCGAGGGGTGTTATTGCCCAGTAATGACGAGAGACCACCGCAATCCGATGCGGAGGGATGATCCTTTTACACGCACGATATAAAATCCTGCTTCGGGCGTGTGTTATAATGCACAACAGTTTTCAGAACATCTATGAAATTCAGAAGGAGGTGACAAATGTTGGAGCTCGTCGTTCTGTGCCTGATCGCATTAGCGATCGGGTATGTCATTGGAAAAAGTCGTAAATAATGTGGGGAGATAACAATGTATTTGTTTAGCCTGGTCTTGTTGTTTGCGCTGTTAGGTTATATTCTGGCGATCAGCCGTTTCGGCAAAACTATTGATGCAGCTACCGAACGTTTGATTAATCTATTCGATATGCGTCGGCGTTCATTCTTCAAACGGCGCAGCCAAACCAGCGACTTCCGCGTCTGGGCTCTGGGGGTCGGAGCGCCGTTGTTGCCGGATGATTTTAAAAGCTGGCTGGCGAGATTATCAGCGGAAGAAGCTCAGGATTTCAATTGGTCGTTGATCGAATATACGAAAAGTTTGGGCCTTCAACTGGATCAACTGCTGGATGGCAGCCTGGATCGCGACCCGCGTATGCGCCAGGTGTATGTGGAAGCGATTGTTGTCTACAGCCCGGCATATCGCAAAGCGCGTCAGGCTTTAAAGAAAGCTGCTGAAGATGCAGAGAAAAATCCAACAATGGAGGCAGACGCAGAAAAACAGGCGGCAGAGAAAGCATCCAGCAGAAGAAAGCAGGATTCGGCTACCGACGCTACTGAGACCGCGCCGGCTTCATAGCAACGGCGTGCATAACAATGAAGGTATTATTGGTTTTTTGATTTTAAACTGGAATTGTGCAGCGAGGGATGGCTCAAGAAGATTGGCTTCCAACGCTGATCTTTACGAGCCATTATTCTTGATGCGCCTCTTTTTCAAATAATTCTGAATTGCAATGACGACGCGCTCAACTGCGCTGCACGGAACACTGATTTTACGGGAAGATAAGGTTGTGTACGCAGATGATCAGGCGGCGTATCTGCTGGGGGTCACGCCGGATCGTTTGCGTCGTTTGTCCCTAAAAGAGATCACCGACCTTGTTCAACCGTTTGACGCGCAAAAAATATGCGATGCGTTTCGTTCCGACGACCCTGCAAATCCTTTCACTTCACTGCCGGGTATCCACATACGGAACTCTCCGCCAGGAAGCGAGCTGGATTTGATGATTGACCGGACGATCTATCAAGGCGTCGAAGCTCAACGGATGGTATGGATCAATAAAAGCGCGTTGCAATTTCCTGAGGATCGTTTGCGCCAACACGTGCAACGCTTGCAGCTTTTACACGAGATTGATCAGGCAATTTTGTCCATCCAGGATGAGCAAGCCACCGCCCTGGCTGCGCTTAGCCGGATCGAAAAGATGGTGCCCCATTATCGGGCGAGCAGTGTGGTATTGATTGATGTTGATCGCGGGGAGGCACAGGTGTTGGCGTTGCACGCCTCAGGCGATGTCGGTAATTTTGCCGAGCAAACGTTTCGTTTGAGCGAGTTAGCCGTTGATCTACCCACATTGGAGAGCGGTTTGCCGTATATCTTGCCCGATATTTCCAGGTTGAGTCGCTGGACTTACTTGCACAGGCAAATGGCAAGATTTGGTGTTCGGTCCTATGTATCCACCCCTCTGCGTTGGGGAGGAAAATTGATCGGCGCGCTGTATCTGGCTTCTGGCGCCCCGGATGTATTTCAGGAAGACGAAGTTCAGATTGCTCAAGAAGTGGCCGATTCGCTGGCCATTGCCATACAAGAGGCGCGGTTCCGCCGTGATGGGCGTCAGCGTCAGCAGGAAGCCGAGGTGATGAGAGATGTCATGGCTTCATTGGCCTCCGCCGGCGACTTGAAACAAAGCCTGGAAGCGCTCATGGTCAACCTGCATAATTTGATCGCCTATGACCGCGCCAGTTTGTTTTTGCTGGACGAAAATGAGCGCCTGGCGCGCGCCGACCGGCTGATCGCCAACGCCGAGGGCGGGGCTGCCGTTTATCTGGAGAATCACCCAATCGTGGCTGAGATGCGCCGCACACGCCGTCCAGTGATTGTTGCAGATATTCAGCAGGATGGACGGTTTTCGGATTGGCCGGATATTCAATCTGTGCATGGATGGTTGGGTGCGCCGCTATTGGCTGGCAATCAGATGTTGGGGTTTATCTCCTTAGGCGCTCTGGAGCGAGACGCCTATTCCCTCTCCGACGTAGAAACAATGGAGATGTTTGCCACACAGGTGTCTCAAGTTTTGAAACGCGTTCGGCTGGATGAACAATCGCAGCGCCGCAGCGAAGAGTTGGAGGTGCTTTCAAACATTACATTTGCTTTAGGCAAAGCGGAAGGCGGCGGCGACACGCTCAATGAGATCCTCAAACAGATTGCTCAGTTCTTCAATGCCAGCCAGGGTGCAATTCTGGTGCATGATCGCGGCCAGAATTGTTTGGTGGTCAAAGCCAGCCTGGGGGAAGCGGCTATGGATTTGACTCATCCATACGGCAATGATTTATTATGGGAGGCCATCGCCAACGGTCAGCTAAAAGTGATCAGTCATATAGATGGATATCTGTCTAGCGGAGCGCCGCTGATCTGCGAGTCTCTCTTCGCCCATAGCCGATCGGCGGTATTGATCCCCTTGGCCTCCGGCGAGGCGGTTTTTGGACTGCTCAGTCTGGGGTTCGAACAGGATCGGGGATTTTCAGCACAGACGATGCGTCTGTTTCATGCAGTTGCAGAAATTGCGGGCGCGTCTTTGCGTCGAGCAGTGGTATTAGAAGCTTTGGAGAATCAGGCTGCGGTTCGCACTCAGCATTTGAACACCCTATATCGAATCAACACGATTGCCAGCGAGGCGCTGCCACTTGAGCTGATATTAGAACAAGTGCTTGAAATCACGTTGGATGCGATGAAAGCCAATGCAGGCTTTATCCATCTTCTGGATGATGGGGGAGAAAAACTGATCTTGCAAGCGCAGAGGAACATGCCCGCCTCATCCCTGGATGAGCTCGAATCGATCCAGGCGCAGGGCGAGTTCTGGAAAGAATTGATCCAATCTTCAAATCCGCTGGTCATATCGGATCTGTTTGCCGAAGCTGGAGCGCCGGAAGAACTGCGTTTTCTGGATCAGCCAGCGTATCGGGCTTATATCGGTGCGCCGTTGAGGATAAAAGGACGTTCCCTGGGCGCGCTGAATGTTTTTAGCGCCACCATTCTTCACTATTCCATAGAAGATATTACACTGTTTATGACCATCGCCGATCAGATCAGTGGGCTGGTGGAACGGGCGCGGCTTTTGGAACAGGTTGAATTGGCGGCGGTTATCCAGGAACGCCAGCGCCTGGCGCGGGAATTGCACGACTCGGTCACGCAATTGCTTTACAGCCAGGTGTTATTTTCAGGCGCCAGCCTGAAAGAGTTGCGCCGGGGAAGCGTAAAGCTCGCCGAGCAGCACCTGGAGAGAATCGAACAGGCTGCGCAACAGGCACTAAAGGAAATGCGTTTGTTGGTGTATGAACTTCGCCCGTCTGATGAACTAGGGGAGGATTTGGCTGGAACGCTGGAACGACGGCTGGATTCAGTAGAGAAACGCACCGGTATTTCTGCTCGCTTGATTGTGAAAGATGCGATACGTCTGGATCCAGTCGCCTCCATGACTTTGTACCGCATCGCGGAAGAAGCCTTGAACAACACGCTCAAACATGCACAGGCGAGGACGGTATCGGTGACCTTGAGCGCTGATACTGGCTGGGTCACGTTAGAAATCGAGGATGACGGACGCGGTTTCGATCTGCAAAAATCGCAGCGCAGCGGCGGGATGGGGCTGGCGAATATGCGCGAGCGAGCGTCCGAGCTGGGCGGGTCTTTGGAGGTGGTTACCGCGCCGGGGGCGGGCACGCGGGTCATTGCGCGGGTAAAATCCGAGTTGTCTGAAAGCTATCTATGAGGCAACGAGATGAGCAGACCGATTTGTATCTTAATTGTTGACGACCACACGGTGGTTCGGGATGGACTCAATGCGCTGATTTCTGCCGAGCCAGGCATGAAGGTAATCGGCATGGCAGGGGATGGGATCGAGGCGGTCAGGTTGGCGCAAGAACTACAGCCAGATGTCATTTTGCTGGATTTGGTGATGCCGCGGATGGATGGCGTTCAAGCCACGTTGGAGATCCGTAAGGTGTATTCAAAGGCGCGCATCCTGGTTTTGACCAGTTTCGCCGAGAATCATATGGTGTATTCAGCCATTAAAGCAGGCGCAATTGGTTATTTGATGAAGGACACCTCATCGGATGAGCTGATACAGGCAATCCGTGATACTTATTTCAATCGTCCTGCGCTGGGTCCTGAAATTGCCCGCAAGCTCATGCAAGATATTCAAGGTCAGGATGAAGAGCAGCCCAATGCTAGTTCGCTAACTGATCGAGAGATTGAAATCTTGCAGCAAATGGCGTTGGGAAAAACAAATCAGGATATTGCCGACGAATTGGTGCTGAGTGAACGCACGGTTCGCACACACGTCACCAATATCCTGGCGAAATTAGGCTTATCGAACCGCACCCAGGCCGTGTTATATGCGCTGCGTGCTGGGATCGCCCACATGGATTATCGGCGCGAAGATTAGCTCCTCGCACGGAGATAGATCATTCATCATGACGCTCAGCGCGCTGAGCTTGCCAAAGCGCGCTGATTGAAGCAAGTGGGAGTGCAAGAATTGCTCAAATAATCTGAAAGGCGCGCCATGCAGCCTGGATCGTTTGCTCGATGACCTCTGCGCTGTGAGCAGTGGAGATAAACCCGGCTTCGAATTGAGACGGCGCAAGATAAACCCCGTTTTCCAACATGGCGTGGAAATATTTGGCATAGCGAGCAGTATCGCAAAGCTTCACACCTGACCAGTCAATCCTGGGTTGGTCGGTAAAAAAGGTCGTGAACATTGAGCCGACCCGCGTTTGCCAGATCGGTATCTGCGCATGCTGTGCTGCTTCGGCGATTCCCTCTGCCAATTGCGCCGCGGCTGCGTCAAGAGCCTGCCAGACGCCCGGTTCAGCCAGGCGTTTCAACGTTTGGATGCCAGCGCTCATCGCCAGAGGATTGCCAGATAGGGTGCCAGCCTGATAAACTGGGCCCGAAGGTGCGACCATTTGCATGATTTCCCGCTTGCCGCCATAGGCGCCCACGGGTAATCCGCCGCCGATCACTTTGCCCAGCGTTGTCAAATCTGGCTGTATTTGATACAGCGTCTGCGCGCCGCCAGGGTGCACCCGGAAACCGGTCATAACTTCGTCGAAGATCAGGATTGCGTTATATTTCGTCGCCTCACGGCGTAAGCCTTCCAGGAAACCTGGCTGAGGTGGAACAACGCCCATATTTCCGGCTACAGGTTCAACGATAATGGCTGCAATCTCATCGGGAAAACATTCAAAGAGGGCGGCGACCGAGGAAATATCATTGTATCGAGCAATCAGGGTATCTGCCGCAGTTGCAGGAGTCACGCCGGGCGAATCGGGCAACCCCAGCGTGGCGACGCCAGAGCCGGCTTGCACAAGCAACTGGTCGGCGTGACCATGATAACAGCCCTCGAATTTAATAATCTTGTTTCTGCCGGTATAAGCGCGCGCCAGGCGCAGCGCGCTCATGGTGGCTTCTGTGCCGGAATTTACGAAACGGATCATCTCGATGTTGGGCATGAACTGCATGATGAGTCTGGCAAGCTCTATCTCCAGTGGGCTGGGCGCGCCAAAGCTGGCGCCGTTGGCTGCAGCGCGATGCAGGGCTTCGACTACATCTGGATATGCATGTCCCAGAATCAGCGGCCCCCAGGATAAAACATAATCAATGTAACGATTCCCATCTACATCGTAGAGAAATGGCCCAGCGCCGCGCTCAATGAACAGCGGCGCGCCGCCCACGGCGCGAAAGGCGCGCACTGGCGAGTTCACGCCGCCGGGGAACAGAATTTGCGCTTGCTCGAAAAGGGATTGGGAGAAGTCTGTTTTCATATTCGGCTTTATTACATGATTGGGCGAGATTGGGGATGAGAGGTCAGGACGCAAGCCAGCGGGCAGCATCTTTAGCATGGTAAGTCAAAATCAGGTCCGCGCCGGCGCGTTTGATTGCGGTAAGCGATTCTAAGACCACAGTTCGTTCATCCAGCCAGCCGTTGGCTGCCGCCGCTTTAATCATCGCATATTCTCCGCTGACATGGTAAGCAGCCAAAGGCAGTTCGGGGAAAGCCTGATGCACCCGATAGATCACATCCAGGTAAGGAAGAGCCGGTTTCACCATCAATATATCGGCGCCTTCTTCAACATCCAACCCGGCTTCTTTGATTGCCTCACGGGCGTTAGCGGGATCCATCTGATGCGATTTACGGTCGCCGAATTGGGGCGGCGACTGGGCGGCGTCTCGAAATGGGCCATAAAATCCAGAAGCATATTTTACGGAATAAGAAAGAATGAGCGTATTTTCAAAGCCGCGCTGATCCAGGGAATTACGGATCGCCGCGACCATGCCATCCATCATGCCGCTGGGTGCCACTATGTCAGCGCCGGCTGTGGCGTGAGAGACGGCAACTTTGCCGAGAATTTCCAGTGTTTCGTCGTTCAGCACATAATCTAAAGGCAAATGCGGATGATCATATTGATCAGCGTTTAGCACTCCGCAGTGACCGTGATCGGTGTACTCGCACATGCATACATCGGTGATGACGATCATTTCAGGCACGGCTTGCTTAATCACTTGAATAGCGCGTTGGACGACGCCATCTGGGGAAAAATTCTCGCTTCCCAATGCGTCTTTAGTTTCCGGTATGCCGAATAAGATCAAAGCCGGGATGCCCAGCTTCGCGGCGGCTTCGGCCTCGGCGGGCAACAGATCTACCGAAAGCTGATACACACCTGGCATCGAGCGAATTTCATTGCGAATGCGGCTGCCATACGTGACAAATAAAGGGTAAATCAAATCCCGTGGGTTCAATTCGGTCTCTCGCACCATTGCCCGCAGCATGGGGTTTTGGCGCAACCGCCGCGGCCGTTTGGTCAGGTGAAGGGAACTGGCGCCGGTGGGTAATATGCCTAAAGCATCATTTTCGTCCTCGAAGGCCTCGAAGGTTTTCATTATTTTTCTATCAGTTAAATAACTCTTCACTATCTAAGGATATGGTTGAGTCACGAAGGCTTTTGGCTGGCGAGCAGCTCAACAGCGCCTTGTTCTAAGGCCATCTCAGCTAAATGCGAGCCTAAATCCTGTGCATCTGTTCCTTGGGCTTGCACCTGGATCATCCTTGCGCCATCCTCAGCGATCACCCGACCGCGGAGTTGGATCGTGCCCAGCTCGTCATTCACCTCCGCGTAAGCTGCCACAGGCACACTGCAACCTGCGCCAATGCCGGCCAGGAAGGCGCGTTCGGCGGTTGTCGCCAGGCGAGTGGGGCCATGTTCCAGTCGCGCCAGCAACTCAAGCGCCTTTTGGTCATCGGCCCGGCATTGAACCGCCAGCGCCCCTTGCCCCGGCGCGGGCAGTATTTGATCGAACGAAAGCCATTCGACGACCTGGTTTTGCAGCCCCAGACGAACCAAACCAGCACCGGCGAGGATGATCGCATCGTACTCGTCTTGCATTGCCTTCCTTAGCCGCGTATCTACATTGCCACGCAAGGATTTTATGGTTAACTCTGGCTGAATACGCAGCGCCTGGGCGCTGCGGCGTAAGCTTGAGGTTCCCAATATGGCGCCAGCGGGCAGCTCGCTCAATTTTTTGAATCGCGACGAGATCAACACGTCGCGGGGATCTTCTCGCCTGGGAATGCAGCCGATGATCAAACGCGTATTCTCTTCGGTGGGCAAATCTTTGAGGGAATGCACTGCAGCATCTACATCTCCAGATAAAATCGCTGCCTCTAATTCCTGGGTGAAAAGACCTTTTCCGCCAATTGCCGGCAAAGGTCTATCCACCACACGGTCTCCGTGGGTTTGAATGACTCTTTCTTCACATTGTAAGTTGGGCCAAAGCTCCTGTAACTGGCGGATGACCCATTGCGTTTGTTGGCGCGCCAGGGCGGATGGACGGGTTGCGAATATTAGTTTCATAGCTTCTCAGCACAGGATTATACGCTAAACTGTTCGGAATTTCCTGTGATAATCATCATGATTTGAACCATATATAACCTCTTATAAATGACTTCTATCAATTGACCAGAGAATAGAGGTTGTGGTACAAGTTAAACCATGAAGACCTATACGATTTGCCTGGTTGGTCTGGACCAATATCGTTCGGTCGTCATTGGCGGGGGAAAGGTGGCAGCGCGCAAAGCTGAAATTTTGCTTGAAGCCGGGGCGCAAGTCACGGCAATTAGTCCTCAATTTTGCTCTCCTTTTCAGGCCCTGGCTGATCTTTACCCTTCTATGAAAATGGTCTGTCGGCAATATCAGAAGGGAGATCTGGCGGGCGCGTTTCTGGTCATCGCAGCCACCAATGAAACGGCGATCAATCAGACAGTTTGGGAAGAGGCTGTTCAACGAGGATGTTTGATTAACGTCGTAGATGATCCGCAGCACAGCAATTTTATATTGCCAGCGTTGGCGCGGCGGGGAGAAGTGACCCTGGCTGTCAGCACCGGCGGCGCCAGCCCAGCGCTTGCGCGGCGCTTGCGTGAGAGGCTGGAAAGTCTCATTGGCGCGGAATACGGCGATTTGGCGGCGATTCTGGCGGAACTGCGGCCAGAGTTGAAGACGCGTTTTAACTCCGGCGCAGCGCGCTTGGAAGCCGCCTTGCGGCTTGTGGATTCGGACTTATTGGAAGTGATCCTCAGTCAGGGAAAAGAAGCTGCTCGAAAACATGCTCTAGAACTCCTGGCTGCTCAAGCGGAGACAGAAGATTGAAGGCAGAACTCTCTGCGCGTAGCAACGCTGAAAAGGGGATCGTCTATCTGGTGGGCGCTGGCCCAGGCGATCCGGGTCTGATAACCGTGCGCGGTCTTCAGTGCCTGCAACAAGCCGAAGTAATTGTCTATGACCGACTGGTCAGCCCGGCGTTGTTCGATTACGCCCCTCAAGCTGAATGGATTGATGTGGGGAAAAAGCCCGATCATCATCCAATCCCTCAGCAGGAGATCAATCGCATCTTAGTCGAGCAAGCGCAGTTAGGTCGCATTGTAGTGCGATTGAAAGGCGGCGACCCGTTCGTTTTTGGGCGCGGCGGCGAGGAGGCGCTGGCGCTGGTTCAGGCAGGCGTACCCTTCGAAGTTGTGCCAGGTGTAACCAGCGCAATTGCGGTTCCAGCGTATGCAGGTATTCCGGTTACTCAACGCGGTTTAGTCTCCAACCTGGCAATCATTACCGGACACCGTTTGGATCAACCTGGAGGATGCGCGGATCAATTCGATCAATGCGCGCTCGAGGCTGATACGCGCGTTTTTCTCATGGGTGTTCATAACCTTCCCAATATTGTCCAGCGGCTTTTGGAGAGCGGCTGTTCATCAGATACACCTGTTGCAGTCATCGAGCAAGGCACAACGCCAGCGCAAAAGGTGGCGATAGGGACTTTGGCGACAATCCTCGAACAATCGGCTGGGATTCGACCCCCAGCGATCACCGTAGTTGGTGAGGTGGTTCGTTTACGCGATCAACTTCGCTGGTTCGATTTGCCCGACCGTCGCCCATTGCTGGGATTGAAAGTCCTCAACACTCGCCCTAAGACTACATCGAGGAGAGAGGCGCTTGCCGAACAGCTCGAAAGTTTAGGGGCGCTGGTGTTGAATATGCCGGCGATCAAGATTACACCTCTATCTGAATTTCAGGAGCTGGATCGGGTGATTGGAAAGATCGCTTTCACATACCAGAATTGGACGCAAGGCGCAGAGGATCACCCGGCGTATGACTGGATTTTATTTACCAGCGCCAATGCAGTGGCCCATTTCTTGGATCGCCTGTTTGCCCTGGGATATGATGCCCGAATCCTGGCGGGGACGCGCATCGGCGCTGTGGGAAAGGCTACGGCTGCGAAATTATCTGAATATCGCCTGGCTGTGGATTTCATGCCATCACGTTTTACTGGCGCTGCCTGGGCGG
>Ga0226835_1001805_pt1 | contig 10383 bp, 7 predicted proteins | sample LAC_MetaG_1_FD_163627 | JGI IMG/M metagenome (GOLD analysis project Ga0226835, IMG submission 163627) | Anaerobic ammonium oxidizing microbial communities from anammox membrane bioreactor (MBR) in UC Berkley, California, United States -... | ecosystem: Engineered > Bioreactor > Anaerobic >...
AGGCCGTGGGTGCGCAGGGTGCGGTCCACGTCGTTGACGAAGTCCGGGCGCAGGAACTGCACCCCCGAGACGTTCACTGCCACCGGCACCACGGGGAGGCGGTCGCGGGTCATCCAGGTGCGGATCTGGCGGCACACCTGGCGCAGCACCCAGCGGTCGAGGGGGAAGATCAGCCCGGTTTGCTCGGCCACCGGGATGAAGTCGGCCGGCTCCACCGCCGTGCCGTTGTCGTCCCGCCAGCGGGCCAGCGCCTCGAAGCCCACCAGGACGCCCGAGTCCACCGCCACGATGGGCTGGTACACCAGCGACAGCTCCTCGTTCTGCAGGGCGCGGCGCAGGTCGGCCTCCAGCCGCAGCGTCGCCACCACCGAGTCGCGCATGGCCGGGGAGAAGAACACGTACCCCGCCCCCCCCAGCGACTTGGCCCGCTCCATGGCGGTGTCGGCGTCGCGCAGGAGTTCCTCCGCCCGCTGGTAACCAGGGTCCCCCATGGCCACGCCGAGGCTCGCGGTGATCAGCAGATCGTGATCGCCGACGCGAAAGGGCGCCGTCAACGCCTCCTGCACCGCCCGGGCGATGTCCGCCGCCTCGCGGGGCTGACTCAAGGGGGTCGCGAAAATCGCGAACTCGTCGCCCCCCAGGTAGGCGACATGGGTATCACCATCCAGCGGCGGCTGGAAGCGGGCCACCACCTCCCGCAGGCGCGTGGAAACGGCGGTCAGCAGGTGGTCGGCGAGGTCGTAGCCGAAGGTGAAGTTGATCCCCCGAAAGTGGTCCATGTCCACATGGATGACGGCGAACCGGTGGCCATCCACGCTCGACTGGGCGGCCAGGGCGCGCTCCACCGAACCCACCAGCCGGGCGCGACCGGGCTGGTGCGCCGAGATGATGGACGCGCCCCGCCCGGCCAGCACCGACGGGCGAGGCTGGCGCAGGCGGGCCAGCCGCTCGACGGTTTCCAGGTGGGCGCGCAGCACGGCACCGCTCAAGGGCTTGACCAGCACCTGGTCGACGCAGTCCGGGAGAACGTGGCCGGGGTCGGAGAGCTGGCGCCGCTCGGCCAGCAGGCACACCACCATGCGCGCCGTCCGCGGTCCGAGGCCCCGCAGACGGGCCAGGGTTTGCACCAGATCACCGTCGGAAGCGCTGGCAGCGAAGAGAATGATATCGCCGTGAAAAGGCTTGGCCACCGAGGCTGCCCCCGCGTGGGCGATGACCCGGTGCCCCCGTTGGGCGAGCGCGGCGGTCAGCTTCGCCCGCGTCTTCTCGTCGGGTTCGACGACGAGGGTCACGGGTCCGGTGTGGTCGGCCATGGCCAGTTTCGGTCCTCGCGCGCCCCCCGCTGGCGGGCGTCGGTGCGTGTCTAGTACTCCAACGTCTCTCCGATCCCCACCACCCGGCACTGCACGCCGCGCTCCACCACCCGGCGGGCAAACTCCTGCGGGTCGGCGTCGATGATGTCGAAGGTCCTGTAGTGCATGGGCACCACCATCCGGGGCGAGAGCAGCTCGGTGGCCTTGACGGCGTCGTCGATGCCCATGGTGAAGTTATCGCCGATGGGCAGCACCGCCACGTCGATGGGATGCATCTCGCCGAGCAGCTTCATGTCGTAGGTGAGGGCCGTGTCGCCGGGGTGGTAGAGGGTCTTGCCGTCCATGGTGACCAGAAAGCCGCAGGGGTTGCCGCAGTAGGTGCCGTCGGGGGCGGCGGAGCCGTGGTGGGCGATGGTCAGCTTCACCCGCCCGAAGGGGAAGGTGCGGGCGCCACCGATGTGCATGGGGTGCACCCTGGCGCCCTTGCTGGCGCAGTAGTTGGCCAGTTCGAAGGGGGCGACGATCACCGCGTCGTTGGCCCTGGCGATCTCCACGCCGTCCCCCAGGTGGTCGCCGTGGGCGTGGGTGAGCAGCACTGCGTCCACCTTGAGGTCACCGGGTTTGGTGCGAGCCGTGGGGTTACCGGTGAGAAACGGGTCGATGACCACGCTCCCCTGGTTGCTCGTGACCAGAAAGGCCGAGTGTCCGAGGTAGGTAAGAGCAGGCATGTGTGACTCCTTTTCCGCGGGTCCTCACCCCCGCGCCGTGTGGTTCCCATTGTACTCGCTCACCGGACGCTCGGCGGGTGGGAATCCTCACGATCTGGAGTTGCGAGATGATTTGGCGGCCAGCATGAGGGCGTCCGCTTCGTGGATGGCGACGTCCGGCTCGCCGTGGGGTGGAAGGAGAACGGTTCCGGCGGACAGCTGCAGCGGCGGGCAGCGGTGGTCGGTGGTGGCGAGGATCCGCGTGAGCTCGGCGGTGCGCGAGTAGGCGGTTTCCAGGTCGAGACCGGGGCAGACCAGCAGAAACTCGTCCCCGCCCCAGCGGAACAGTCCGTCCTCGGCACGGAAGCACCGTCGCATCACCTCGGCCGCGTACTTAAGGCACTCGTCACCCACCAGGTGTCCGTGGGTGTCATTGATTTGCTTGAAGTTGTCCACATCCAGGACGATGATGGCGGCCCCCGAGGCGCGGGCCGAGGTGAGAAACGGCCGGAGGGCGCGGCGGTTCAGGAGGCCGGTGAGGGGATCCACGTCCAGCAGGTGACGCAGCCGCTCCTGGGACTCCTCGAGCTCCCGGTTGAGGTGACGAAGGGAGGCGGTGACCGTGCCCTGCAGGGCCACCAGGGAGGCCAGGGCGACGAAGGCCTCGGCGCCGGTCTCCAGCAGCGACGACAGGAAGAGATGCCCGGGGTCGGCGGCGGGGGCTCCCCACAGGGTGGGGAGGGAGAAGGGGACGTAGTGGGCGAACAGCATCGCCTCCAGCAGCATCGCGACGCCGAGCCAGCGCGAGGCGGGGACGCGCGGGTTGGTCAAGACGGCCCAGGCGCTGATCCCCGCCAGGCAGGCGACCATCAACGCCATTGCGAGCTGCAGGTGCTCCTTGGTGGGCGCGAAGCTGGCCAGGATCGAGCCCCACGCCAGCAGCAGGAGCGCCAGCGCTCGGGTGGGAACGGCGATGCCCACCCCCGGCCGACCGTGGTAGCGGGCGCCGGCCAGCAGCAGGGCGGCAAAGCCTCCCTTGCCGGCGGCGGCGATGGCGATGAGCAGGCGCACCGCCAGGGTGTCCGGGGGCGCCAAGGGCGCGATGAAGCAGGCGCTCACCGCGGCGGCGTTGGCCGCCCAGGCGGCGGCCCACAGCCGCACCTCGGCCAGCGGCTGGGTGCGGGCCAGCAGGGCGAAGAAGAAGGCGAGCAGCACCAGAGAGCCGGCCTGGGCGCCGAGCATCCAGCGCTGCAGCAGGAGAACGTCGGCCCCGCTCATGGTGGCCTGCCGAGAGGACCGGCCAGGGCATGGGGCGGGGTTGGCGGTCGCCCGAGGGCGCGGGTGCCGACGGCGCGCCGCAGTGACATCGCCCCCTCGCCTACACGTTCTTCACCGCCTGCGCCAGCGCCACCGCCATCTTCTTGGCGTCGCCGAAGAGCATCATGGTGTTGGGCAGGTAGTAGAGGGGGTTGTCGATGCCGGCAAAGCCGGGGTTGAGGGAGCGCTTGATCACCATGACGGTGCGCGCCTTCTCCACGTCCAGCACCGGCATGCCGTAGATGGGGCTGGCAGGATCGGTCTTGGCCGCCGGGTTGACCACGTCGTTGGCGCCGATCACCAGCACCACGTCGGTTTCCCCGAACGACGGGTTGATCTGGTCCATCTCGTAGAGCTGCTCGTAGGGGACGTTGGCCTCGGCCAGCAGCACGTTCATGTGGCCGGGCATGCGGCCGGCCACCGGGTGGATGGCGTACTTGATGTCGACCCCCCGCCGCTCCAGCTCGTCGGCGAGCTCCTTGACGGCGTGCTGGGCCTGGGCCACCGCCATGCCGTAGCCGGGGGCGATGACCACCGTGCGCGCCGCCTCCAGGATCATGGCCGCCTCCTCGGCGTCCGCCGAGCGGACCCGCTGGTTCGCCCCGGCCTGGCCCCCCCCGCCGGCGCTGACGGTGGCACCGAAGCCGCCGAGCAGCACGTTGGTGAAGGAGCGGTTCATGGCCTTGCACATGATGTTGGTGAGGATGATCCCGGAGGCGCCCACCAGCGAACCCGAGATGATCAGGCCGTTGTTGATGATGACGAAACCGGTGGTGGCGGCGGCGAGGCCCGAGTAGGAGTTGAGCAGACAGATCACCACCGGCATGTCGGCGCCGCCGATGGGAATCACCACCAGCACGCCCAGCAGCGCGGCGACCGCCACCAAGGCGTACACCGCCGGGCCGGGGTGGGGGTCGCGGGCGAAGGCCACCATGGCCGCCACCGCCGCCAGGAACAGCAGCAGGTTCAGCAGGTGCTGGCCGGCGAACACGGTGGGCCGACCGCCGATGAGCCACTCCCGCAGGCGCAGGAAGGCCACCATGGAGCCGGTGAAGGTGACGCTGCCGATGAGCAGAGAGAGGGCAATGGCGATCACCGGCACGAGGGCGAAACTCTCCTCGGGCACGGCGTGGATGCGCAGCATCTCCGCCCCCGCCACCAGCGCCGAGGCGGCGCCGCCGAAGCCGTTCAGGAGGGCCACCATCTCGGGCATGGCGGTCATCGGGGTGAAGACCGCCAGCAGCGCCCCTACCAGCGCCCCCACGGCGATGCCGGCCAGCACGAGGGGGAGATCCACCACCCCCCCGACCAGCAGGGTGGCCACCACCGCCACCAGCATGCCGGCGGCCGCCAGCAGGTTGCCGGGCACCGCGGTGCGCGGCGAGGAGAGCATCTTCAGGCCGAAGATGAAGGCCACGGCGGCCAGCAGGTAGAGCAGGTTGAGCATGCCTTACCCCTTCTGCCCCTGACGCTTGCCGCGAAACATGCCGAGCATCCGGTGGGTGACGGCAAAGCCACCCACCACGTTGATGGTGGCCAGCACCACGGCGGCGAACCCCAGCCAGCGCATGCCGGTGGACGCCGCCGCACCGGTGGCGATCACCGCCCCCAGGATGGTGATGCCGGAGATGGCGTTGGAGCCGGACATCAGGGGGGTGTGCACGGTGGGGGGCACCTTGGAGATCACCTCGAACCCCACGAACACTGCCAGCACGAACACCGTCAGCAGCATCACCAGGTCATCCATCAGGCACCTCCCTTTGCTGCCCGCACCTCGCCGGCGTGGGCGACGAGGGGGAACGACACCAGTTCATCCTCGAAGGCGAGCTTCAAGGCTCCGTCCTTGAGGAGATAGTTTATGTAGTTCAACACGTTGCGTGAGTACATCTGGGAGGCGTGGTAGGCCTTGCGGCTTTCGAGGTCGCACGCCCCGACGATGGTCACCCCCTGGTGCTCCACCACCTCGCCGGGGCGGGTGAGCTGGCAGTTGCCCCCGAAGGGGGCCGCCACGTCGACGATGACGGACCCTGGCCGCATGCTCTCCACCATGGCGACAGTCAGCAGGACGGGCGGCTTCTTCCCGGGGATGAGGGCGGTGGGGATGACCAGATCCATCGCGGGCAGCCGCTGCGCCAGCGTGTGCCGCTCCAGCTCGAGGATCTCGTCGCTCTGCGCCTTCGCGTACCCCTGGGCGTCCTGGGCGTCGGCGAGCTCGGTGTCCATGGCCACGAAGCGGGCCCCCAGGCTCTCCACCTGCTCCCGGGTGGCGGGGCGCACGTCGAAGGCCTCCACCACCGCCCCCAGCCGGCGGGCGGTGGCGATGGCGGACAGCCCGGCCACCCCGGCGCCGATGACCAGCACCCGGGCGGGCGCCACCGTGCCGGCGGCGGTCATCAGCATGGGCATCATGCGGGGCAACAGCTCCGCCCCCAGCACCACCGCCTCGTACCCCTGCACGGTGCTCATGGAGGAGCGGGCATCCATGTCCTGGGCGCGGGTGATGCGGGGCATCCAGTCCATGGCGAAGGCGGTCACCCCCCGCCGGGCCAGCTCCCCCACCAGCTCCGGCTCGGTGAGGTGCTGCAGCATGGCGATGAGCACCTGGCCCGGGCGCAGGAGGGGCAGTTCCTCCGCGGTGGGGCGGTCCACCTTGACAACGATGTCGGTGTTCCACGCCGCGGCGGAATCGGCCACGGTGGCCCCCGCCTCCCGGTAGTCGCCGTCGGGGTAGCCGGCGGCCGCCCCGGCGCCCCCCTCGATCACCACCCCGTTGCCGCTGGCGGTCAGCTTCTTGACGCTCTCGGGCGTCAGGCCCACCCGCCGTTCCCCGCTCCTGCGCTCCCTGGGCACTCCGATCCGCACAGTTACCTCCAGCGGCACGCGCACACCGCTTTTCTCGCGATCGTTCAACGCAGCGACTGCCTCGCCTGATTCCGGGGCGGCGCCGGGCCGCGCCCCTCGCCACACTCGCCTGGAAGGAACCTTGCCAGCGGTCGCCTTGGAGCACCCTGGGGAGGGGAGAGACGAGCGCAAGGAAGAGTCACTGGCGTTGTGACTCTCTACGGGTGCAGACAACCGAGTGGCGATCGAGTCGCCGAGTCGTGGCCCAGTGTCACCAGCGAGACTTGTTAGCTGAATCGCCCTTTGTTAGGTTCGGTTGGCCATTTCGGTGCCACAAGGGGGGGATCATGAGTGTGTCATCAGGCAGCAGGCGGTTTCCAATGATTTTCGCCGGGCGCGGTCCCCGCGCGGCTGGACTGGCGGTTCTGAGCGCTGTCGTCTGGGCATCCCTCGCCGGCGGGGCGACCCGCCCCGAGCGGCTGGCGGTGCCCCTGACCTTCGCCGCCAATCATGGGCAAGTAGAAGACAGGGTGCGGTTTATCGGCCAGCTGCCGGGGTACACGGTGTGGCTCGCGGCGGACGAGGCGGTGCTGGCGCTGCGCTCCCCGGGGAGCGCGACGGCGGCGCCGGTGGCCGATGTGGTGCGGCTGCGCTGGGTGGGGGCCCGCCCGGACCCGGGCATCCGCGGTGTGCAGCCGGTGGCGGCGCGCAGCAACTACCTGCTGGGCGACGACCCGGCCGCCTGGGTGACCGACGTGCCCCACGTCGCCAGGGTGCGGTACGAGGGCCTCTATGACGGCATCGACCTGGAGCTGTACGGCACCCCGGCGCAGCTGGAGTACGACTTCATCATCGCCCCGGGGGCGGATCCCCGGGCGATCCGCATGGAGCTCGAGGGGGCCCGGCGGGTGCGCGTCACCCGCGGCGGTGATCTGGAGCTGTCCCTGGGCCGGGGCACGCTTCTCCAGCGCCGGCCGGTGGCCTACCAGGTGATCGACGGGCAGCGGCGGCCGGTGGAGGCCCGCTTCGAGGTGAAGGGCCGCCGGCAGGTGAGCTTCGCCGTGGGCGCCTTTGACCCCGCCCACGAACTGGTCATCGATCCGGTGCTGGACTACTCCAGCTACCTGGGGGGCAGCGGCATGGATCGGGCCTTTGCGGTGGCTCTGGATGCCACCGGCAACATCTATGTGACCGGCGTCACCAACTCCGCCAACTTCCCCACCAGGGGGGCGTTCCAGCTGGCGCTGGCGGGTAGCGAGGAGGTTTTCGTCACCAAGCTCAACCCGACGGGCAGCGATCTGGTGTATTCGACCTACCTCGGCGGCACCAGCAACGACCGCGGCGAGGGGATCGTGGTGGATGGCAGCGGCAACGCCATCGTCACCGGCTGGACCCAGTCCACCAACTTCCCGCGCCAGAGCGCCTTCCAGAACACCTACGGGAGCAACAGCGACGGCTTCGTCACCAAGCTCAACGCCAACGGCAACGGGCTGATCTTCTCCACCTACCTGGGGGGAGATTCCGCCGACTACGCCTTCCACGTCGCCACCGATACCGCCGGTGCCGCCTACGTGGTGGGCTACACCGAGTCCAACAACTTTCCCGTTGCCAATGCCTTCCGTTCCACCCGGGCGGGCGACCGCGATGCCTTCGTGACGAAACTCTCGCCGGCCGGGGCGATGGTCTACTCCACCTACCTGGGGGGCAGCGCCCGCGACGAGGGGTACGGCATCACCGTGGGCAGCGGCGGCGAGGCCTACGTCACCGGCCATACCGCCTCCAACAACTTCCCCGTTGCCAACGCCTTTCGCGCCACCTACGGGGGCGGCACCTACGACGCCTTCGTCACCAAGTTCTCGCCCACCGGCAGCAGCGTGATGTTTTCTACCTTTCTGGGCGGCTCCTCCGACGACTACGGTACCGCCATTGCTGTGGACGGGGCGGGGCAGGCCTACGTGGCCGGGTACACCTGGTCCACCAACTTCCCAGTTCTGAACGGCGCCCAGATGAGCAACGCCGGGGCACGGGACGTCTTCGTGGTGAAGTTCGCCGCAGCCGGCACCTCGCTGGCCTACGGCACCTACCTGGGGGGCACCACCAACGACTACGCCTACGGCCTGGCCATCTCGGGCAGCGGCCACGCCTACGTGGTAGGCGAGACCGCCTCGGCCAACTTTCCCATCTGGCAGGGGCACCAGACCACCTACGGCGGCGGCAGCGCCGATGGCTTTCTCGCCGCCCTCTCGCCGTCGGGCAGCGCCCTCGAGTACTCCACCTTCCTGGGCGGATCGCAGCTGGACTACGCCTGGGGGGTGGCAGCGGCCGGGGGGAGCGTGGTCGTCGCTGGCCAGACCGCGTCTTCGAACTTCCCCGTGGCCAACGCCTACCGCTCCACCTTCGCGGGCGGCGCCGACGACGCCTTCGTGGCCCGGGTGAGCTTCGGATCCCAGTACCCCTACCGCTACTGGATCCCGTCGGCGAGCCGCGGCTCCGGCGCGGGGGGCAGCCAGTGGCGCACCGACCTGGGGATCTTGAACGCCAACGGCGCCCGCAACGACGTGGAGCTGGTGTTCCACTCGGGCAGCGGACCGCAGAGTTCCACCACCTTCGTGGCGGCCAACAGCCAGTCGATCCTGGTGGACGTGGTGGGTCAGGTGGGCAGCAGCGGCAATGGCGCCCTGGAAGTGCGCACCACCCTGCCGGCCAAGGTCTCGTCGCGGACGTACAATCTCAACGTCGCCGGCGCCGCCTGCTACCCCAACGCCACCCTGGGGCAGAACCTGGATGCCTACACCACCCAGCAGGGTCTCGGCACTGGCGAAACGGCGTGGCTGCCGCAGCTGTCCGAAAACGCCGCCTACCGCTGCAACATCTCCCTCACCAACACCGGCACGGCGGCCGCCTCCGTGAAGGTGGAGCTCTATGACGGCAGCGGTACCAAGCTGGGGGAGTACACCGAGTCGCTGGCACCGGGGCAGTTCCGCCAGCGAGCGCGGCCGTTTTTCAACAACGCCTCGCCCCAGCAAACCAACATGAGCCGCGGCTACGCCAAGATCACCGTGCTCTCGGGCTCGGGCATCCTGGCCTACGCCTCGGTGATCGACAACGTCACCCAGGACCCCACCACGGTGGTGATGCAGCGCTAGTTCGATCCCCGGCGCTGGCGCAGCTCGGAGGGGGCGACGCGGTAGAACGACTTGAAGCGTCGAGAGAAATGAAACGCGTTGGCGAAGGCGAGGTGCTCGGCCACCTCGCCGACTCGCCGGCCGCTGGCGAGCAGCCGCTTCGCCTCGCGCATCTTGACGGCGAGGATGAGCTGGCGGGGGGAGCAGTCCAGGGTGGCGGCCAGGCCGCGCTCGAGGGTACGCAGCGAAACATAGAGGTCTGCGGCCATCTGAGCGGGGGTGAGGTTTTCGCCAAGGCGCCGATGGATGCACAGGATCGCCTGATCCGCCAGCGAGCGGGCACCGACGGCGCCCTGCACGATCCGCTGCACGTGGCTGGTCAGTCCGGCGAGCACATCACCGCTGGGAGGAGACGATCCGGAGTCTGAGGGAAGGGTCTCATCGCCGGGTGACTCGAGCCCGGCGCCCGGGACTTCCCCGGCGCTGCCGCCGACCAGACGGGCCTCCAGGTCGTCCAGGCGGTCCATCAGCATCCGCACCTGCCGTTGCTGTCGGCGCTGCAGAATGAGGAGCACCACCACGCCAACAGCGAGCGTGACTGCTGCCGCCGCCGATGCGACCGCCGCCGCGTTCACCACCGGTCCCCCCTGCGACGGGTATCGCTACGGACCTGGTCGCGGGAGCGACGGCGTTGGATGTCAGCAGCCTTCATTTTCCAGACCTATTGTAGATCGCTCCGGGGGCCCTGCTGCAGCCGCCGAAGAGTGACAGATGCGCACACCGTCGCGCTCAGACATGCGGACGGCGGTTCTGGACATTCCCTTCTGTCCGGCCGGAGTCGAAAGTTGCCATGCAGAGGGTGATCACGGATTCGACAGTCACCCTCGACAGGAGGCCACGATGATCCGGTTGCTCTGTCGTATTCTGCTCTTCTCCCTCGTACCGGCACTCCACTGCTTCGCCGTCTTCACCGGCACCGACGTCTTTCTCCCCTCGGTGGGGGCGAGGCCGGGGGTGCCCCCGGCGGTGTGGTACACGACGATCTGGGTGCACAACCCCAACGCCACCGCGGCCAACGTC
>Ga0226835_1001806_pt1 | contig 10383 bp, 4 predicted proteins | sample LAC_MetaG_1_FD_163627 | JGI IMG/M metagenome (GOLD analysis project Ga0226835, IMG submission 163627) | Anaerobic ammonium oxidizing microbial communities from anammox membrane bioreactor (MBR) in UC Berkley, California, United States -... | ecosystem: Engineered > Bioreactor > Anaerobic >...
TCGGCCTGAACCACGCCGTCAACACCCTCCTCGGCTTCGAGGACGGCCGCTTCGTCGACTACGGCCTCGTGCCCACCCTCCAGTACCTGGTCCGGCTGCAAGCCGGCGACGAGGGGTACGTCGAGGACGACATCGACCACCTCGGTAACCGCCGCATCCGCACCGTCGGCGAGCTGGTGGCCGACCAGATCCGCGTGGGCCTCGGGCGCATGGCGCGCGGTGTGCGCGAACGCATGCTGCTCGGTAACCCGGACGCCGCCACGCCGCAGAAGCTCGTCAACAGCCGCCCCATCGTGGCGGCGCTGCGCGAGTTCTTCGGGCGCAGCCAGCTCAGCCAGTTCAAGGACCAGGTCAACCCGCTCTCCGAGCTGCGCCACAAGCGGCGCATCTCCGCGCTCGGACCGGGCGGCCTCACGCGCGAGCGCGCCGGCTTCGACGTCCGCGACGTGCACCGCACGCACTACGGCCGCATCTGCCCGATCGAGACGCCGGAAGGCGCCAACATCGGCCTGATCACGTCGCTCGCGAGCTTCGCCCGCGTGAACGACCTCGGCTTCATCGAGGCGCCCTACCGGCGCGTCGTCGCTGGCCGCGTCACCGACGACGTCGTCTACATCGACGCCCACGACGAAGACAAGTACCTCATCGCCCAGGCGAACACGCCGCTGAACGACGACGGCACCTTCGCCACGGAGACCATCGTGGCGCGCAAGCTCGGCGACGCCGTCTTCCTGTCGGCCGATCAGGTCGACTTCATGGACGTGTCGCCCAAGCAGATCATCTCCGTCCCGACGTCCCTGATCCCGTTCCTCGAGCACGACGACGCCAACCGCGCCCTCATGGGCTCCAACATGCAGTCCCAGGCCGTGCCGCTCATCCGCGCCCAGGCCCCCTTCGTGGGCACCGGCGTGGAGGAGCGCGTCTCGCGGGACTCCGGCACGGTCGTGCTCGCCGACGAGGCGGGCACCGTCACCTACGTCGACGCCAACCGGATCGTCATCGAGAACGCGCGCGGCATCGAGCAGGAGTACCTGCTGACCCGCTTCCAGCGCTCCAACCAGAACACCAACCTCAACCAGCGCCCCGTCGTCAGCCTCGGCGACCAGGTGCACAAGGGTCAGGCCATCGCCGACGGGCCCGCCTCCGAGGTGGGGCGCCTGGCGCTCGGCCAGAACGTCCTCATCGCCCTCATGCCGTTCGACGGCTACAACTTCGAGGACGCCATCGTCCTGTCCGAGAACCTGGTGCGCTCCGACGCCTTCACGAGCGTCCACATCGAGAAGTTCGAGAAGGAGGCGCGCGACACGAAGCTGGGGCCGGAGAAGATCACCCGCGACATCCCCGGCCTCTCCGAGGCCGCGCTGCGCGACCTCGACGAGGACGGCGTGGTGCGCATCGGCGCGGAGGTGCGCCAGGGCGACATCCTCGTGGGACACACGAGCTTCAAGGGCGAGAAGGACCCCACCCCCGAGGAGCGCCTGTTGCGCTCGATCTTCGGGGAGAAGGCCAAGGAGGTCAAGGACACCTCCCTCAAGGTGCCGCCCGGCGACGGCGGCATCGTGCTGCGCACCGTGCGCTTCCGCAAGGGCGACCACGGCGTCGAGCTGAAACCCGGCGTACAGGAGATGGTGCGCGTCTACGTGGCGCAGAAGCGGCGCCTGATCGAGGGCGACAAGCTCGCCAACCGCCACGGCAACAAGGGCGTGGTCGCCAAGATCCTGGCGCCCGAGGACATGCCCTACCTCGCCGACGGCACGCCCGTCGACATGGTGTTCAACCCGCTCGGCGTGCCCTCGCGCATGAACCTCGGCCAGATCCTCGAGACTCACCTCGGCCTGGCGGCGCTCAAGCACGGCGTGTCTTACGTGACGCCCGTCTTCGACGGCGCGCGCGAGAGCGAGATCAAGGACCTGCTCGAGGAGTCGGCCAGGGTGGAGCAGGCGGAGAACGACGCCGCCGGCTTCGAGCCCGACCAGCGCGAGCTCGAGGTCTACCGCCGCTCCGCCAAGCTGGGGATCGTCGACCGCGACCTCACGCCGGCACAGGCGCACTCGGCGCTGGCGCGAGCAGGCAAGACGGTGCTGTTCGACGGCCGCACGGGCGAGGCGATCGACGCGCCCATCGTGGTCGGGATCATGTACATCATGAAGCTCTACCACATGGTCGAGGACAAGATGCACGCGCGCTCCACCGGCCCCTACTCGCTCATCACGCAGCAACCGCTGGGAGGCAAGGCCCAGTTCGGGGGCCAGCGCCTGGGCGAGATGGAGGTCTGGGCGCTCAAGGCGCACGGCGCGGCGTACACGCTGCAGGAGATGCTGACCATCAAGTCGGACGACATCGACGGCCGCAACGCCGCCTACGAGGCGATCGTCAAGGGGAACGACGTCCTCGAGCCGACGATCCCCGAATCCTTCAAGGTGTTGGTGAAGGAACTCCACTCCTTGGGGCTTGACGTGACGGTGCTGGACGCGGACGACAAGCCCGTGAGCATCTTCGACGAGACGGGACGGCACTGGTGAGCGACGCCACGAGGTTCAACAACTTCCAAGGGCCCAGGGTGAAGGAGCAACCCCGCGAGTTCACGCAGGTGAGGATCCAGATCGCCTCGCCGAAGCGCATCCGCGAGTGGAGCTACGGCGAGATCACCAAGCCCGAGACCATCAACTACCGCACGCTCAAGCCGGAGCGCGACGGCCTGTTCGACGAGCGCGTGTTCGGACCCGAGAAGGATTGGGAGTGCTCCTGCGGCAAGTACCGCGGTCAGCGCTTCGCCGGCAAGACCTGCGAGCGGTGTGGGGTCGAGGTGACGCGCGCCACCGTGCGGCGCTACCGCATGGGGCACATCGAGCTGGCCACGCCGTGCGCGCACATCTGGTACGTGAAGGACATCCCCAACAAGATCGGCGGCCTGCTCAACCTGTCGACTGCCGAGCTCGAGCAGGTGCTGTACTTCGCCAAGTACATCGTCACCGATCCCGCCGAGGCGCGCATGCCGGACGGCCGCCCGCTCAGGCGCGGCGACCTCCTCTCCGACGACGAGTACCGGCAGCTCCGCTACGGTCAGCAGGAGACGTACACCGTCTCCGGCGGCGAGGACGCCGTCGTGCGCGACGGCGAGATCGTGGAGCCCGGCCAGCAGCTCGCCAAGGGCGTGAAGGCCAAGATCGCCGGCATCGCGCAGTACCGCTTCCCGCGGCGCATCACCCTCGACTACCACGAGGCGCGCGACGCCCGCCTCGTCGTCGCCAAGAAGGACTGGATCGAGGAGGAGGCCTACAAGGGCGGCCAGCCCATCGCCGAGCTCGGCGGCGACGTCGTCGTCGTCAGCGAGGCCGAGGGCGTCGTCGAGCTGCTCCCCATCGGTCAGGACGGCGGCATCCTCTCGGTGCACGACGTCGACACCGAGGAGGTGCTCGCCTCCTACCTGCTGCCGGCAGGCATGGAGCCGCTCGTGGCGGGCGGTGAGTTCGTCGAGGCCGGCACCGAGCTGGCCCGCGCCTCTGCCGGCGCCGGCCTCACGCTGCCGCAGGGCGCGACGGCGACGCTGCGCACCAGTAAGGCGAAGGGCACCAACGTCACCGTGACGCTCAAGGTCGAGTGGGAGCGCTCCGAGACCCACGAGACGAACCCCACCATGCACGTGCTCGTCGGCGACGGGGCCACCGTCCGCCCCGGCGAGAAGGTCGTGGGCGCCATCGACGCGGCTCAGGAGATCACGGCCGCCGCGGCCGGCACGGTGCGCCTGTCGCACCCCGCCAGCATCATCGTGTCGCGCGCTCGCGTATACGCCTACGACGACGAGCCGATCGTCGTGAACGGCGACCGCGTCCGGCGCGGCGACGACCTCGCCGATGGCGGCCGCATCAAGTCCGACATCGAGGGGCGCGTCGAGATCGACCTCGTCAGGCGCCAGGTGCGCGTCATCGAGAGCTACGACTTCGAGGCCAAGATGGGCGCCGAGGCCATCAAGGAGCTGCTCGAGTCCATCGACCTCAAGGTGCTCGAGGCGGAACTCGAGGAGGAGATGACCTCCCAGAGCCGCCACAAGCGCGCCAAGGCCCGCAAGCGCCTCGAGATCACCCGCGCCTTCCTGCAGTCGGGCACGGGCGAGAACGAGAACAAACCGGCCTGGATGATCCTGGACGCCGTGCCGATCATGCCGCCGAGCCTGCGCCCCATGGTGCAGGTCGAGGGCGGCCGCTTCGCCACGTCCGACCTGAACGACCTCTACCGCCGCCTGATCAACCGCAACAACCGCCTCAAGAAGCTCATGCAGCAGGGCGCGCCCGAGATGATCGTGCGCAACGAGAAGCGCATGCTGCAGGAGGCGGTCGACGCCCTGATCGACAACGGGCGCCGCGGCTCCGCCGTGGTGCACCCCGGTTCGGACCGGCCCCTCCGTTCCCTCACCGATCTGCTGGGCGGGAAGCAGGGACGCTTCCGCCAGAACCTGCTCGGCAAGCGCGTCGACTACTCGGGCCGCTCCGTCATCGTCGTCGGGCCGCAGCTGCAGCTGCACCAGTGCGGCGTGCCCAAGCGCATGGCTTTGGAGCTCTTCAAGCCGTTCCTCTTCAAGAAGCTCGAGGAGCGCGGCGTCGTCTCCAACATCAAGAGCGCCCGCAAGATGCTCGAGCGCTACCGCGACGCCCGCGACGAGGTCTGGGACGCGCTGGAAGAGGTCATCAAGGACCGCGTCGTGCTCCTCAACCGCGCCCCCACGCTCCACCGCTTGGGCATCCAGGCGTTCGAGCCGGTGCTCGTCGAGGGGCAGGCCATCCAGCTGCACCCGCTCGTGTGCGAGGCGTTCAACGCCGACTTCGACGGCGACCAGATGGCCATCCACGTCCCGCTGTCGGTCTACGCGCAGTCCGAGGCGCGCCTGCAGATGCTCTCGAGCCACAACCTCCTGAGCCCGGCGCACGGCAACCCCAACGTGCAGGCCACGCGCGACATCATCCTCGGCCTGTACGTCCTCACGCAGCTTCACACTGGCCACCGCGGCATCGGCATGGAGTTCCCCGACGAGGGCGCCGCCACGGCCGCCTTCGAGAGGGGCGAGGTCGACCTCAACTCCGCCATCAAGGTGGGCGGGGTCGACACCTCGGTCGGGCGCATCATCTACCGCTTCGGCAACGTCGACGAGGCGCTCCTGGCCGTGGCCGAGCACCGCATCGACATGCAGGACGTGGTCACCACGCGCGTCGACGGCGAGGTCATCGAGACGAGCCCGGGCAGGCTCCTCTTCGCAAGGATGGTCAAGGAGACCCTCGAGGCGGGCGGCGAGGTGCCGCGCGACCTGCTCCGCTACGACACCGTCTACGAGCGTGGGGCGCTCCGCGACCTCGTCGTCGAGACCTACAAGCGCCTCGGGGTGGAGCGCACCGCCGCCCTCCTCGACGGCCTGAAGCAGTACGGCTTCGAGCTCTCCACCACCTCCGGCATCACCATCGGCATCGACGACGTGGCCATCCCGCCCCAGAAGAAGGTGCTGCTGGCCGAGGCGGAGGAGAAGCTGGCCAAGATCAACTCCGCCTACCAGCGCGGCTTCGTGACCGACTCGGAGCGCTACCAGCAGGTTGTGAAGCTCTGGAACGACACGACCGAGAAGGTCAAGGACGCCGTGTTCGACCACTTCAAGGAGAACATGCCGTTCAACCCCCTCTTCGTCATGGCGCAGTCGGGCGCGCGTGGCAACCCGCAGCAGATCCGCCAGCTGGCCGGCATGCGCGGGCTCATGGCCAACCCGTCGGGCGAGACGATCGAGCTGCCCATCCGCGCCAACTTCCGCGAGGGCCTCGACGTGCTCGAGTACTTCATCTCGACCCACGGGGCACGCAAGGGCGGCGCCGACACGGCGCTCCGCACCGCCGACTCCGGCTACCTGACCCGCAAGCTGGTCGATGTGGCGCACGAGGTCGTCGTCCGCGAGGACGACTGCGGCACCGCGGACTTCGAGACGGCGCAACTCTACGAGGGCGAGCGCGCCCGCCCCAAGGGCCAGATCGAGATGAGCCTCTACGGGCGGCGCCTGGCGCTGGACCTCGACCTGGGCGACGTCACGCTCGCCGCCGGCACGCTCCTCTACAAGGAGGACGTGGACGTCATCGTGAAGGCGATGGCGCGCATGCCCGAGCTTCGCACCGTGGCGATAAGGAGCCCCCTGACCTGCCAGACGCGGGCCGGGGTGTGCCGCAAGTGCTACGGCCTCGACCTCTCCATGATGCGCGAGGTCAGCCTCGGCGAGGCGGTCGGCGTCATCGCCGCCGAGTCGATCGGCGAGCCGGGCACGCAGCTCACCATGCGCACGTTCCACACGGGCGGCATCGCCTCGGGCGGCGACATCACGCAGGGCCTGCCGCGCGTCATCGAGCTGGTGGAGGCGCGCAAGCCGAAGCTCAAGGCCGTGATCGCCGAGCTCGACGGCGTCGTCGAGTTGCAGGACGACGAGGACAAGGAGCGCCTCCGCATCGTCGTCACGAGCGAGGACGGCGAGTTCAGCCGCGCCTACCGCGTGGACCGCAACCTGCGCGTGCTGGTCAACACCGGCGACAAGGTCGAGGCCGGTCAGCCCCTCACGCGCGGCAGCATCAACCCGCACGACCTGCTCGAGTCGCGCGGCCCCGACGCGGTGCAGGCCTACCTGGTCGACGAGATCCAGAAGGTCTACCGAGGCCAGGGTGTGAGCGTGCACGACAAGCACATCGAGGTCATCGTCCGCCAGATGCTCAAGTACGTCGAGGTCGACGATCCGGGCGACAGCAAGTTCTTGGAGGGCCAGACCGTCGAGCACTTCGACGTGCAGAGCGTAAACGACGCCCTGCTCGAGGAGGGGAAGACCCCGGCCTCCTGGAAGCCGCTGCTGCTCGGCATCACCAAGGCGTCGCTCTCGACCAAGAGCTGGCTGTCGGCGGCGTCGTTCCAGCACACCACCCACGTCCTCACGGAGGCGGCGTTGGCCGGCAAGGCCGACGACCTCGTCGGCATGAAGGAGAACGTCATCCTCGGCCGGCTGGTCCCGGCCGGCACCGGCCTGGCCGCGATCAGGCGCACCCGCGTCGCCGACGAGCGGTCGCTGGAGAAGCTCGCGAGCGCCCCCGCGCACGCGGCCGACCAGCCGGTCGGCGCTCCAAGGCCCGCCGCGCCCGCCGCGCCGGCCGAGGCGGAGGCGCGCGACTAGCAGGAGTCGGGCGCCCGGACCGGCGCTTCGCTCGCGCCCACCTAGGTGGGCGCGAGCTTCTGTTCTCTCGGGAGGGGCCCGGGGCCTCTGCTACGCTGGCTCACGATGATCGTGGCACTGGACCCCGGCAGGAACCTGGGCGTGGCGTACGTGACGCCGGCCGGGGAGCTCGAGCGCGGGCTCGTGATAGAGCCCGCCGCGCTCGCCGAGCTGGAGTTGCCGGAGGCCGCCACGGTCCTGGTCGGTGACGGCACCGGCAGCCGGGAGGTGCTGGCGGCGCTGGCGGCACGCGGCGTCACGGCGGAGCTGGTGGGTGAGCGGGGCACCAGCCTCGAGGGTCGTGACCTCTACTTCGCCGCGCACCCGCCGCGAGGCCTGGCGCGGCTAGTGCCGCGCGGGCTGCTCAGCCCGCCCGGACCGATAGACGATTACGCCGCCTTCGCCATCGCCCTGCGCTGGCTGGGTCGCTCCCAAGCGGAACGCCGCGCCTGAGGGCGCGGCGTTCCGACCGGCGGTCCGTGGCCGGCGTCAGTTGAGTTCGTCTTCCTCACCCGCGTCCATCAGGACGCGCGCCTCCTGCTGGCTGATGCCGAGCACGGCGCTGATCTCGCCCGCGAGGAGGCGCAGGGCGCGCCGGTAGGCCTGCCGGTCGAGGTCCGGGAGTCCGCGCTCGAGGTCCCAGCGGCGCAGCTCGCTCGCCAGCGTGGCGATCTGGTACGGGTCGCCCGTGGTGAGGAGGTCGGTGACCTTGCGGTGACGTGCGGCCCACTGCTTCGGGAGCGTGATGCGACCGTTCTGGAGCCGCTCCAGCACGCTCTGGACCTCGTCCTTGGTCAGGGCGGCGCGCAGGCCGGCGCCCTGAGGAGCGGCGACCGGCACGTAAGCGCGAGACGTTCCGTTGGGGAACTCGACCTGGTAGTACTTCTGGTTCGCTCCGGCTACCGTGCGCTCCGTGGTGCCCGCGACGACACCCACGCCGTAAGGTGGTAGCACGACCTGGTCACCCATCTTGAACGTCTTCCCCTGGTCTTTCAAAGCAACTGGCTCCTTTCGTGGCGCGCCCGCGGGCGCGGCTCCAAAAGCGCGGCTACTACAAGGCGTAAGCGAGGCGCTCGATCAGGCTGGACCCCGAACCGGGCCCAACGGCCGACGCGCTCCGGTCGGTGGCCGGAGCGGCGTGCGGTGGGCGGGTCTAGGGGGCTCTGTCTTCGGGTCTGTGTGGCTCGTGGAGTTTCACATACCCAAGCACGCCTCACATGGTAGCAGGAAAAGCGGCGAATTGCACGGGGTCCAAGAACCTAGCGCCCGGCGGCCCGCGCCTCCCGCGCCCGCGGCCGGCGCTGCGCCTGCGCCCGCGACGTCACCGCCACCCCGACCAGGAGGACGGCGGCGCCGACGACCGTGAGCGGGGCGGGCTGCTCGCGGAAGAGGAGCAGCGCCAGCAGCCCCGCGCCGATGGGCTCGAGGAGCAGCGCCGACGCGACGAGGGTGGTGTCGAGATGCTTGGCCGCGTAGTTGATGCCCGTGTGACCGACGAGCTGCGGCACCAGCGCCAGCGCGATCACGGCGAGGTACGTGGCGCTCGGGTAGCCGAGGTAGGGCGCCCCGACGACCAGCGGCAACGGGGCCAGCACGAGCGCGGCGACGGCGTAGGCGGAGCCGGCGTACGCCTGCAGGCCGAGCCCGTGCGCCTGCGCGTGCCGGCCGAGCAGCAAGTAGGCGCCGGCGGCGGCCGCCCCGGTCAGGGCGAGGCCGTCGCCCAACAGGGGGCGCCCACCCGCGGCGCCGCCGCTCACGGCGCCGCCGCTCACGGCGCCGCCGCTCACGGCGCCGCCGCTGGCGGCGCTGCCGCTGGCGGCGCTGCCGCTCGCGGCTCCCGCGTCGGCGTAGCCGATGACGGCCGCCCCCGCCACCGCGATCAGGGCGCCGAGCAGCGTCAGCGCGCTCGGCGGGCGCCGCTGGAACGCCCACGCCAACAGCGCCACCCACAGGGGCGCCGTGGCGGCCAACGACACGCTGGCGGCGACCGTGGTGTAGGTGAGCGACGTGATCCAGGTGGCGAAATGGAGGGCCAGCATCACCCCGGCGAGGAGGGTGGTCCGCGCGCCGACCCGCGTGAACGGCGTGCGCCTCAGGCCCCGCCGGGTCAGGGGGGCCATCACCGCCGCCGCGACAAGCATGCGGTAGAGGGCCACCACCACGCCGGGGGCGTCGGCCCAGCGGATGAAGATGGCGGCGAACGACACGGCCGCCAGCGCCACTCCCAGTACCGCGAAGACGCGTCGGTGGGCCGGGTTGGGCGGCATCGCTGCGATGCTACCGCGAGTGAGGTCGTGCCTCGTGCGCTCCCCGTCGCGGCCCTTCGGGGCATAATGCCAGGCGGAGCCTTGCCGTGAACGTCTTCCCTGACGACTTCCTATGGGGCGTGTCGACCTCGGCCTACCAGATCGAGGGGGCGAGCGCGGCGGGCGGCAAGGGCGAGTCGATCTGGGACCGGTTCGTGCGGCGGCCAGGGGCGATCGTCGACGGCAGCACGGGCGACGTCGCGACAGACCACCTGGCCCGCTACCAGGAGGACGTGGAGCTGCTACGCCGGCTCGGGGCGCGGGTCTACCGCTTCTCCGTCTCCTGGCCGCGCTGGTTCCCGACCGGGCGTGGACGCGCGGCTCCGGCCGGCGCCGCGTTCTACGACAGGCTCGTCGACGAGCTGCTGGAGGCCGGCATCGAACCGTGGGTCTGCCTCTACCACTGGGACCTGCCGCAGGCGCTGCAGGACCTCGGCGGCTGGGGCCAACGCGACTGCGCCCACTACTTCGCGGATTACGCGGGCGCGGTCGCCCGCCGCTTGGGCGACAGGGTGCGCACGTTCTTCATGCTCAACGAACCGAACGCGCACGCCCTCCTCGGCCACCTGGTGGGCATGCACGCTCCGGGCGCCAGCGACCTGGCCACGTACCTGGCGGCCGTGCATCATCAGAACCTCGCGGTGGGGCTGGGCGTGGCGAGGCTGCGCACGGAGGAGGTCGGGCTGAGGCTCGGCACGATAGTGCAGTTGCAGCCCGTCGAGGCCCCGCATGGCCCGGGCGGGCCGCGCGAGGAGGACGTGGCCGCCGCGGGCCTGGCGGACGCGGCCTACAACCGCTGCAGCCTCGACCCGCTCTTGCTGGGGCGCTACCCGGAGAGCGTGGCCGGCTTCTTCGAGC
>Ga0226835_1001807_pt1 | contig 10380 bp, 9 predicted proteins | sample LAC_MetaG_1_FD_163627 | JGI IMG/M metagenome (GOLD analysis project Ga0226835, IMG submission 163627) | Anaerobic ammonium oxidizing microbial communities from anammox membrane bioreactor (MBR) in UC Berkley, California, United States -... | ecosystem: Engineered > Bioreactor > Anaerobic >...
GTTGATGCGCCCCAGCCCCGATTCAGCCACCGCCAGCAGGTTCTTCGCATCTGCAATGTTCGCCAGCGCCGTCTTCAGCCCCTCCGACCGCGACTGCATCTTCGTCGCAATCGTCAGCCCTGCCGGGTCGTCGGCCGCCGAGTTGATCCGCTTCCCCGTCGCCAGCCGCGTCTGATGCACAGCCAGCTGCTTGTTGATGTAGTTCAGCGAATTCAGCGCGTTCATCGCGCCAATGTTCCCCGCAATCCGGGTTACGTCAATCTCTGCCATTTCAAACCTCCTTGTTTGTCTTTGCCGGGGTTCCTTCCCCGCCTTGTGTTTCTCTCATCCTGTTCTTTGTCTCATGTACGAGCTCTTTCTCCGTCCGGGTGCCGCCCCGAGCTCCGGGTCTGCACCGCCGCCGAGGGTTCTTTGTTCCTCCACCCGTAAGCTGGTTTGACTCACCTCCGTCTGCTGTATGCTGTTTTTAACGTTCCTGATAGCATCATCGGATGAAAACCAGAGATCTTGAGCTTTTTTTACTCGGAAAACATAAAAAGGGCGTAAAGGTTTTACGCCAGGGAACGCAGCATGTGATGGAGCTGAACCGCCTGTTGATCCATCGGATTGCAGGCAACTACCTGTTCCCAGGCGAGGTAAGCCAGCCGATACTCGCGATCTCGCGTCCAGATCAACGCCTGTTTACGGATCACCTCCTGGGGTGTCATTCCAATTTCGGAGGCCGCTTTTTCCAGGTTTTTCTGCGCAAGCGCATCCTGAGGGCGAACCACCAGAGCATGGACAAACCAGCGAAAAGCCTCTCCCACGTCTTTGAGCTGCCAGGCAGCTGCCCCCGCCTGGGCCAGTAAATCGGGGTGGTCAGGGTGAACTTCCAGTCCCAGCTGGCAGGCCTTCAAACAGCAGGCCGGAGAACCGCTCTTGAATTCACAGGTGGCCAGGTCTTTCCAGTTCACCCGATCAGGCGTACCCAGGATGGCCGCCATCGCCAGGTAAGCGGCGGCATCTGCCCATCGTTGCGCTCCCATGGACGCCAGCCCCGCCAGTTTGAGGGCCTCGGGGTCGAGGGGTAGCGGATGGAGCAGATCGAGCGCCTCCTGATATTTCCCATCTTCCAGCAGAGCCTGCGCCTTCTCATGCCAGCCAGGAGAGAAACGCCGCCCACTCTTCCAGTCATGCAATAGGAGCTCCCGTGCCCGGTCGACCTTGCCGGCATAAAGGGCAGCCCGCGCCTGTAAACGGAGAAGCAGAGCCGGGAGATCTTTGGTTCCCAGGTTTTCCAGGTCTTCTTCCTCACAGGGCAGCCGCCCTGCATGGCTAAAAAACTCCAGTGCCACTTCGGGCCTGCCCAACCCGTTGAGGTACATCGATCCCGCCCCTACCCACACACTGACCGAATCGGGAAAATCGGCCACCATCTGCCGGAGAAGGTGATCCAGTTTGGCAAATTCCAGCTTTCGAATATAGGCATTCGCCACAATGACATATGCTTGCCGGAGGTGAATATCGGGAACATAATGATCGGGCAGGTTAAGCAGAATAGGCTCCAGCATGGCAAACGCTTCTTCATGCTGTTCCAGCTCATCCAGCGCTGTTCCCACCAGAACCTGATATTCCAGGTTATCGGGGGTCTTTTCGAGCGCTTTTCGGAGCACATTCAGGTTCCGCTCGCGCTTTTGTCGAAGCTTAGCGGCATCCAGAATGAACTTGATGTGTTGAATTTTAATTTCCGTCAGGGCAATCGTCAGCCCGAGCTTCCTGGCCGATGGAAGAATATTTTCATGCAAAGCGCTCTGGTAATACAACCCGGGGATGTTACGGAACAGACGCGCCTGCGGACTGCCGCGGTAAGTCGTCTCGGTGTTCCAGTCCAGCTGTTTACACAGGTACACATCCGCTTTGCCGCTTGCCGCCGCCCACAGAAGCTGATTTTTATCTTCAGGTTCCAGCCAGTTATCGGCGTCCATCATCAGCAACCACTCTCCGGTAGCGTGCTTCAGCGATTCGTTGCGCGCAGCCGCAAAGTCGTCACACCAGTCGAAATGATAGACCTTCGCCCCATATGCCTGGGCAATCTCCACCGTCCGGTCGGTAGAGCCGGTATCGACGATGATCATTTCACTGACCATGTCTTTGACCGAATCCAGGCAACGCTCCAGGTGCGCCTCTTCATTTTTGACGATCATCACCAGCGAGATGGACGGCCAGCGCTTCGGAGGAGTTTTTCGATTAAACTCCAGCCGAATTCCCCTGACCAGACGCGAGAGGTGCATCTCATAGAGAAAGTGCAGCGCCCGTTCATTCTGCGGATCGTTGACCAGTTCGTTGATGCAACCAATCATCGCCTTACGGCGCTCTCCGAGCCTGAAGTAAGCCTTGGCCGCCGCAAGGTTCACCTCCGGTAGATCGGGGAAAGACTCCAGAATTTGATCGAACAGAACCACAGCTTCTGAGAACGCCCCCTGTTCCATCAAGGCATTGGCACGCTGAACCAATTCGATGGCTCGATCAATCTCTGCCAGTTGAGGAGGGGTGGTTTCCGAATAAGGTGACGCCATGGCTTTCTCCATACCGCTCAGACCGCCGGAGTGGTTACCGGCCCCAGCATTTGAACCATTTGTAATGCCACCGGGTTTTCTGGAGCCAGAGCCAGGGCGCGCTCCGCATAACCCCGCGCCTGTTCAGGATCGCCCGCCTGAAGATACATTCCGGCCATCATTAAGAGGACTTCCAGGTCGTCGGGGTTCTCCATCAACGCCTCATAGAAACTCTGTACAGCTTTCTCATATCGGCCTGTCTGCAGATAAAGATGCCCCAGGGCCTTTACCGCTTCTGGCATCCCGGGCTCCCAGAGTAAAACCTGCTCTAACAGAACTTCCGCCTCGTCCAGCGCCCCCCTGCCAAGGCAAGCTGAAGCTCTGCTCAGCAGGCGCTTCACTTCGGTAAAAGCCGGGTCCGGAAGCCTGGTCTCCTCGCAGGCAAGGGTCGCGTTCAAAAGCAAGCCCGAAGATCCGCATACCAGCCCCGGTAGCGTCGGCCAGTGTTCTGACAGGCGTTCCCATACCGCCGCAAATATTTCCTGCCGGGGGTGATGAAACACCAGCGCCCCTCCCGGGGCAAGATGAGGAACGATTGCGCTCAGCATGGCAACGATTAATGCAAGGTCATTCGTGCCCGGCTGGAGAATCGCCAGGTCCACGGGCAACCCGGTTTTGAAATACTCGCTGACCCCTTCCAGCGGGGGAGCGTCTATGAAACGGGTGTAACCCAGATGACCGCAGGCCTCCAGTACCTCCGCCATATGCGCCGGGGTGAGAAAGTTTCCTCTTTTTTCGATAGTTTTCCAACCCTGAAGCACCGCCAGCTTCATCGGGCGGCAAGCCGAAGCTGCCTGGACGAGCGATTCGGCGCATCGCTCACTCCAGACCAGGCCGGAGAGCGGGAAAAACCTGGCGCTATACCAGCGAACAGCAGTCAACCAGTCCCAGTACCGCGGCGTTTCCTGGTCAAAAATTTGCTGGTAAAAGGCTGCAACCGGCCCCAAAGCCTCAGAAAGACTCTTTCGGCGCTGTGCAGCGCCCTGAAAGGCAACCAGCATTTCTTCCCGCAGCGTCTGCGCCGAGAGCTCAGCCTCAATTTGGGGCAGTGTAAAACCCATCCAGCGATGCTGACGCCATACGGCGCTGTCTTGCATCATCGAAACAGGCAAACGCTCTGCCGAAAGAGAAGGGGGCGCTTCCAGAACCCACCCCTGAATGCCCAGACCGGAAAGGTCGAACCAGGGATACCGCAGCGCCGCCCGTGCCAGGGTTGCCTCTCCTTCTGTGGCCCGAATGCACTGGTACAGCGCTTTACTGAAGATCAACCCTCCCGCCGGAAATGCCAGCCCCGGATGAAGATGTTCTCCGGGAATGTTCCCCCGCTGACAGGCCAGAAAGGACTCCACTTCTGCCGGGCTGGCGCCGCAAACCAGAAATTCATACGGCAGCCATCGCCGGCTCAGCACCATCCAGCAATCAACAGGCGAGAACTCAACCGGCCGCCTGCCTTCCAGAAGAGCGAAGAGCCTCTCCAGGTCTTCTTCAGGGATATAACTGCCGCTCTCCAGCAAAACAACAAATGTACCCGTGGCCGCTTCGATGCCCGCCTCCCAGGCGGCCGCCAGCGGGAAAAGTTCACGCAAAGGGTGCCTGGCCAGGCTTTGCCGATCGACGATGACCCGTTGCAGTGTCTCCACCCATTCCGGGGATAAATCTTCGCCCCACACCGGCAACAGTTCTCCCACTTCATCGAACACCGCCACAACCCTCGCCTGCTCCATCCTGCCCAACCGCATCATATGATTGCTCAGGGCGCGCAGGGTAAACCCTGCGCGCCGGGCCTCTCCGGCCACAACCCAGGTGAGTAACGGGGTAGATTCATCCAACGATTGCCGAGGACTCATGCCTTCCCTTTCGCCGGTGTTTGCCCGGCCCAAATAAAATTACCCGCAGGACATATCATCCAACCCGGAGTATAGCAGGCCCCTTTTTCCGATCCAGAAAACCTGCGTAAAAAACGGGTATAGAATTCATTAAATCCTGGGGCTATAATGAAATAAAGCTGGCATTCCTCATGGAAAGGGAAAAATCATGCGCGAGCGAACGAAAATTTTGCTCCAAATTCTCGTTCTCGTGGTAATCTGCGGCGGGGCACTAGCCGTTCTCTTCCTCAGCGGCGTGATGGCCCCCCCTTCCGGTAAACGCACACTCACCTTTCGCGTCGAAGCCATGGGCGGTTACGCCAACATCACCCTGGATGCCGGCGCCGAAAAGATCTCTCAAACCACCACCGTAACGACCCCCTGGCAGAAGACTCTCCAGGTAGAACGGGGGGTTGAAGTCTACCTGACCGCGTCCAATCCCAGTCAGACCGGTCAGTTATCCTGCGCCATTTTGCTGGACCGCCAGCTCTGGAAGCAGGACAAAACCGAAGCCCCTAAAGACGGGGTAGCCTGCGCCGGAATTGTTCCCTGATTCAAAACATTTCTGTGAAAACCTGTACCACTTCCGGGTCAAATTGTGACCCGGCATTTTCCTTAAGGTACCCGAGCACCCGGTCAACCGGCCAGGCTTCAGGCCGGTACACTCGCGGGTGCGAAAGCGCATCCCACACATCCACCACCGCAAAAAGACGGGCCGCAAGCGGAATTCTTTCCCCTGAAAGCTGGCGCGGATATCCGTTCCCGTCCCAGCGTTCGTGATGCCCATAGGGGATGGAAAGAGCCGGGCGCAGATATTCGATATCCTGCAGCAACTGATAGGCATAGACAGGATGCATCTTCATCAGCGCCCATTCCTCTCCGCTTAATTTTCCCGGTTTGAGCAGAATGCTATCTGGAATAGCCATTTTTCCAATATCGTGTAACAACGCCCCGTGCCGGATGTGGGGGATGTGATCCAGCCCAAATCCCAGCTTCAGCGCAAGATCCACGGCCATAGCCGTAACCCGGCGAGAATGCCCTTCCGTTTCCAGATCGCGCAGTTCCAGCGCCCTCGCCCAGCCCTCCAGCGTGGCCGAATACGATTGTTCCAGGCTCAGGTGAGCCTCTGCCAGCTCATCGCGGATCGTATACCATTCGACCAGGCTTTCTACCGAAAGGTACGTTAGAACCCGCCCTCTGCACATCACCCGTTCGGGCATGAACCTCACCGGCAAACGCACCCCATCAACCGATTGAAGCGCCAGGTCTACGGGTTCGAAAGCCCCTTCGGTATATTCCAGCAACTCGATCAGCGCGGCGAAGTGGTCGCGGACGTCTTCCGGAACAAACTTCCCAATCTCACGACCCTTCACATCCTCAGGGGTTGCCATGCCCAGCATCCGGGCAAACGCCCGGTTGGCTTCCATAATCTTCCCTTCCCTGTCCAGGATGACAACCCCCTCACGGGTCAGGTCGAAAACTTTTCTGTACCCGGGCAGAGAAAGCCCCTCACACCGGGGAATTTTGCGCCTCCGGTAGATGCGTTTTTGAAACTGGCGCTGGATCATTACCTCTGACTTTCTGGAAAACCCTCAGACGGCTTCCAACAATTCTTTTTCTTCCGCCGAAAGCACCTTGTCCAGATCGAGCAGGATGACCAGCCGTTTTTCGAGTTTGGCGACGCTCTTAATGAAAGCCGAATTGACCGTCATGGTCAACTGCGGAGGCGGTTCGATGGCATCCTGGGGAACACGAATGACCTGACTCACCGCGTCGACGATCAGCCCAACCTGAGCGCCATTCATGTTTGCAATGACAATGCGTGTATCGCGGGTGGGTTCCTGCGGCGGAAGGCCAAAACGCTTGCGCAAATCGATCACCGGCACCACCGCCCCGCGCAAATTGGTAATCCCTTCCATAAAATGCGGCGCCCGGGGCAGGCGGGTGATTTCCTGCATCTTGATAATGCCTTCCACCACGGCAATATCCACCCCGTAGGCTTCATTTTCCAGTTCGAACACAACCAGTTGGCTTTCCATTTTTCCAGACCTCCATCAAAGATTAAACTTATGGCATCTGAAATGCCTTCGGAATCGACAGTTGAGCGGCGCGCAGCCCATTGGTGCTCCCCTGACGCAGAGCAAGATGAATCAGCACCGGGCCGGCCACCGTCATCAGAGGAACAATCAGACGCGGCACATCCAGCGTCGAAATAGAGGCGCCCTTTCCCAGCAACAGCGTGGGCGGAGAAATTGTCGTCTCAAAACCGGCGTCAGAGAGCTTCATACTGGCGCGCCCCGTGATCACATTCCCGATCTCGGCAACCCCGCTCTGAGCCAGCCCCTGCACGGCATCAAACTTTTCTCCCATGAGGATCGTGGCCAGCTTCGCGCCGGTAGCCGCAGACATGCTGTAAAAAACCGTCCCTTCAACCGCCCCCACCAGCGAGAGAATCACGGTCAGGTCATCGGTGAGGTAAGTCCCGTTTTCTAACTTAAGGTCTCCCCGGGTCACTTCCTGGCGGGTTTCTGCGGTAAGGACTTCATAAGCCGCCTCGACAAAAGGATTGAGAAATTTCACATTCATGACTGGTTCATTCCTTTCCGTTCCGAGTAGAACATCAACCCACTCAGGCTCTGGAAACAGCCAGTTTGACGAATTCTTCCGGGGCGGCATTGCTTCCGGGCGCCGCTTCTTTGAGCGCCAGATGGACCATCAGGTCACCATAGGCGGTCTGCAGGGGCACCACAATACGCGGGAAATCCAGGGTAGAGACCTGCACATTCTTCCCGATGATCACCATCGGGGGAGAAATGTTCGACTGGTACCCCGCCTGAGAGAACTTGACCGTTGCAGCCCCGCTGATCACATTCCCAAGTTCCGCCACCCCGCTCTGGGCCAGCGAATCAAATTCTTTGAACTCCTGCCCCAGGATACGCGAAACAAAGTTCAGGCTGGTCTCAATGGGCATTCCGTACATCACCACGCCATATACCTGCCCGACCAGATGAATCAAAACCGTCACATCATCGGTGGTCAGAGCTGACTTTTGCAGCGTCAGTTCGCCCCGCGTGGGTTCTGCGCCGATTTCTTTCTTGAGAACCTCGCTGGCTGCCAACAAAAAAGGGTTAAGAAACTGTACATTCATTCGATGTTCACTCCTTCCTGGTCTGCTACCATCCCGGTGCCCGGTCGCTGAGGAAGAGCTCAGCCAGATAGATTTGATCCGTTACCTGCCTGATCAGTTCCTCCATTTCACTTTCCTCAAAATCCAGCAACTCCAGGGCGTCCCTATCCAACCCATATCGTAAACCATCCACCCCCACACCCACTCCCATCATCATCATGGCGGCATCGGCCACGTGAACTGCGGCCACCATCTTCTGATGTTGCGGTGCCTCGGCTGGCTGATGATGATGGGCGATGGCTGTAATCAATTCATCCGGCAGGTGCCAGCGGCGGCCAATCTCCGCTCCCAGCAGAGCGTGATCAATGCCGAAATGCTGTCGTTCCATCTCCAGGAAGGAACCATGCAACCACTCGCCAGCCTCGGCCTGAACACCGCGCAACAATTTTTCGAAGGGTAATTTGCCAATGTCACAGAGTAAACCTGCGTAATACACCTCATCCGTGCCTTTCCATCGGCGTTTCTCAAAGATCCAACGCGCCCCCATCGCCACTCCCAGCGCATGCCGCCACAGGGCGCCTCCGGGCAAGGCATAACCCGGCAGAGGGCGGCTGAGATACCCCGCAACGGTCGAAGCCAGAAGCAAATCGCGCACGGCATTACTGCCCAGCACCATCACCGCCTGGTGAACCGTCACCACACGCCCCGGAAGCCCGTAGAAGGCAGAATTGGCCAAACGCAGCACCAGGCTGCTCAACACCTGGTCAACCGCCAGAACCGCCGCAACTTCACCCATATTGACCTCAGGGTCGCGGATCAACTGCAGGGCTTTCTGAGCGGCCTGCGGCATGGGAGGAAGTTCGCCTGCCGCGCGGATTAACTGCTCAAGGGTTACCTTCATGGCCATTTACCCACCGATCTTTCTGTAAAAAGAAATCCCAAAGTTCTGCAGGCCCACTTCTGCAGGATGAGGGATGATCTCGGTGCCGCCCAGAAAAAGAACTCCTCCCGGGCGCAGGGCTGTCTGGAATTTCCGGTACAGCATCGTCTTCGCGTCGTTGGTAAAGTAGATCACGACATTCCGACAGACGATCAGGTCAAAGCCGCTTTCAAAGCGCTCCGTAAAAAGATCCTGTTCTCTAAAGGTGACCCGCTGTACCAGTTCGGCTCTGACGTAGTTTTGCGCCTTCGAATCGATGTACCGGGCTCTTTGCTGAGGCGTGAGGTTGCGAATTTCATCGGCTGAATACGGGCCGCCAGCGCGGGCTTTCTGAAGCGCCCCCCGGTCAATGTCTGTCGCAAGAATCCAGTGTTTCCGGTGCGGCGCCACTTCATCCAGAAGGATTGCCAGGGTATAGGCCTCCACTCCGGTTGAACAACCTGCGCTCCAGACGCGCAACCCAACCGGAGATTGCTCAAGCAGAGCGGGTAACACATCACGCTTCAACGTGGCCCAGCGCTCCGGATCTCGAAAGAACTCGGTGACATTGATGGTCAGATAATCGCGCAGGCGTTGTTGCTCTTCGGGGTTAGAAGCGACGTATTGAAAGTAATCTCGCCATGAGGATCGTTGAGACCGCACCAACCAGGAATCGAGACGGCGCTTCATTTGCTCGTCTTTGTAATAATCCAGGTCAATGGCGAGCAACTTTTTGATCGATGACTTAACCAGAGCATACGTATCGGATTCCATTCCCACCGATTCCCTATCCATTCCGAGATTCTTGAACCAACTGCTCAATCCGTGCGGCCACTTCGGGCAAAGGCAAGATAAAATCAGCGGCGCCGGCTTCTACCACACTGCGCGGCATTCCCCAGACCACGCTCGTCGACTCATGCTCTGCGATGACACGCCCGCCCATACTGTGCAACAGGGCTGCTCCGTTGGTTCCATCACTGCCCATGCCGGTCAGGATGACTGCAATCACCGAACGGCCAAAACGTTGAATCAACGAGATCAATGTCACATCTACTGCCGGGCGAACGCCGTGCACGGTGGGGTTCTGGTTGAGCGTCACCTGCAGGTTCTCATCAAAGAGCATATGAAACCCCCCCGGCGCGAGGAGTGCCTGACCGGCGAGCAGAAGGTCGCCGGGCTGGGCTTCTTTGACTTTGAGCTTTGAAAGAGAATCCAGGCGCTCGGCCAGCGAATGCGTGAACCCTGCCGGCATATGCTGTACAATAACCACCGCCGCTGGCAGGTCGGCAGATAACGCCGGCACCACCTCGTGAAGCGCCCGCGGCCCGCCGGTAGACGTTCCAATCAATACGACCGGGTCATTGCGTTTCCGGGGGCGCCCCCCGCTTTTCGGCGCCGCTTCAACGGCGGGGGCAGGGGGTCTTCTCACCAATAGCGACACCGGCTGAATACGCGCCGAAGCGGCCCGCAGAATCTTCTGAGCGGCTTCATCCAGCGCAGAGCGGATATTAACATTGCTGGTCGGTTTGGTCACAAAATCTACCGCGCCCAGCGTAAGGGCTTGAATGGTCTCCGCGGCTCCTTCCCGGGTCATACTGCTGAGCATCACCACCGGCCGCGGGAAACGCTGCATAATCTCCCGCAGAGTTGAAAGACCATCCAAACGCGGCATTTCCACGTCCAACGTAACCACGTCAGGGTCCAAACGGGGGATCAGCTCAAGGGCTTCCTTCCCATCCCGGGCGGCACCCACCACCTGGAGATCAGGCCGTTCGTTAAGGTACTGGCTGATCGAATAGCGCATGAACGCCGAATCATCCACTACCAGGACCCGGACAGGCCGGGGAAGAGCAGGCTGGACGGGAACTGCCATAC
>Ga0226835_1001808_pt1 | contig 10376 bp, 2 predicted proteins | sample LAC_MetaG_1_FD_163627 | JGI IMG/M metagenome (GOLD analysis project Ga0226835, IMG submission 163627) | Anaerobic ammonium oxidizing microbial communities from anammox membrane bioreactor (MBR) in UC Berkley, California, United States -... | ecosystem: Engineered > Bioreactor > Anaerobic >...
CAGATGCCCTTGCCTCCAATTGGCGATGATTTGCGATCTCTGGCTGAAAAGGCGTGGGAGGATTGGCTGGCAGTTGGCTTACAACCTGCGTCGCCGAATCCTTCCCCGTCTGCGCCAGACGATAAACGAGAAAGCCCGATAGAAGCACAAGGCGGCGCATTGGCGACTTGCGCTTTATTAGCCCTGGCCCTGCGCGAGCGATACCGCCAAAACAGCACCTGGCGCGGGTTGTTGGCTGAGATCAACCTGAACCGGCCTGAAGTGGACACGCTGCTTGCCTGTCTGTATGGGTTGATTCCTGAACCGCAGCGTTTGCTCAGCGTATTGCTTCTGCAGGGCGAAAACCGTCCGCGTTCCGATCTGGCGCTGCATATTATGTTGAGCCAGCCGACGCCGGAAGACGAATTGGAACAAGCGCTTCAAACGTTATTGGCGGATCAGCCAATGGCGCAGGTTATAGCGGTGTTGGGAGAACTTTCCGCCTTGCGTCCTGGGCTCGCCGTCCGCCTGGCAGAGGCTTTGCTGGCTGAAGGTTGGACAAATTGGCCGGAAGAACCAAGTGGGGCGGCAGAGACAGCGGTCAATCTGGGGCAAACCTTCGACCACCTGGCTCTGGCCATACGCCAGGCGCAAATCTATCAACTGGCAAATCAGCCTGACCGTGCTGTTCCCTTGCTAGCCGAGACCCTGCGGTCAATGCGCCGATTGCGTGGTCATTTGTCTGCCTGTCTGGCGCAAGTGGTGGGGCGCTCCCAGGGCAGCGGCGATGAGGCATGGCGCGAGACGGCCCAAGAAACCAGCCTTGAAGCCTGGAAACAGGCTGTGCAATTAGCGCCAGATGCGCCGCAATACACAGCCGGTTTGGTAAATGCTTTGATCGCCTCCGGGAGATTGGACGACGCCCAGAACTATCTGGCTCGTTGCCAAAGCGATGACCGTCATGCTGTGCTTTTGTTGGCCGCCGCTCGTTTGGCGAACGCCCAGGGAGACGACCAGCTCGCCAAACAACATACGCTTCAGGCGCTGCGCCTGGTGGAAAGTGGTCAGCGGCTCTCGGAGAATGAATACATTGTATTGGGTAATCTTTTATATCAGGCTGGCTTATATGCTGAACTGGCCCGCGCTGCCCACGCAGGACTAGAGCATTATCCGATGAATCGCGATCTGTTGTTGCAACAAGCAGTGGCTCAATTTGCCGTTCAACAACCGGCTAAGGCTTTGCTGTCGGTTTATACCGCGCTCGCTTCGGGCGCGCCAAAAGATGAAACCTGCTTGCCTGGCGGTAAAAGCTTGCAGATGCTGCTGATCGAAACTTTGGAAGCGGTTGGCGCGTGGTCAACTGCGTTGGAGGAACGTAAGGCGCTCCTGGCGAAAATTGAAACGCCTGCGTTGGAGGACTGGTATGCGTTGATGCACTGCGCAGAGCAGGCGCGTCAACCAGATGTTCTGGAAGAAGCCTGTCAACGTGTTTTGGAGTTATCTCCGCAGGATGTGCTGGCGCGCCAGTATTTGGGCCAGGCTGCTCAGGCGCGCGGCGATGACCGCGCTGCGATTGAACATTTTGTCGAGGCGATCCGTTTATCCCCCGATCAACCTGAGATTTGGTTGTCGCTGGTGGGCGCTTATCGCCGCCTGGGACAGGAAGCGCAGGCTGTCGAAACGCTGCGCGCCGCCAGCCAGGCCACGCCAGATTGCGCTGAGATTCATAAGGAGTTGGGGGACGCCTATTTGGCGCAGAGTGCTCTCACCCAGGCGCTGGCCTGTTACAGGCGCGCGGCTGAGCTGGCGCCTACGGAGGCGAATCTGCTGAATTTGGGACAGACACTGCTCGATCTGGGGCATTTTGAAGAAGCCCGACAAACGTTATCGCCTCTTTATCAGGGCGATCCGACGGGCGCTCATGACCCGAATTTGATATACGCCTATGCGCGCTCTTTTCTGGGTTTAGGCGAAACCGAGTCGGCGATACCGCTTTTGCTGGAGGTGATACGCCAGCAACCCGAGAAGCCCCAGCCAGCGCTGGAACTGGCGCGGGCGTTTTTGCGCTCCTCTGCCCACTCTGGCAGGGCGCAACAGGCAATCCCCTTTTTGCAACGCATCCTGGGCCAGACGCCAGACGGGGAAGAAGGGGGGTATCAAGGCGAATCAGGCAGCTCGCCTGTCATGCGCGCCGAAGCGCGCGCTCTCCTGGCGGAAGCCTATACAGCCGCCGGTGAATGGAGCCGGGCGATGGAGGCTTATCGCCGCGCCCTGGACGATCCTCATAACCGGAAAACCGAAACCCAGACGCGCCTCTCAGCGGGTTTGGGACTGGTTGCCTTGAAGTTAGACCAGCCAGAGATGGCGATTGCCGCCCTACAAGAGGCGATTCAGGCAGAACCTTCGAATGCAGAATTGCAACGATCACTTTCTGAGGCTTATCTGGCAAGTGGATTGACGGCGGACGCGTTTCAGACGGCGTGCGCGGCCTGGGATTTACAGCCCGAGGATTTGAACACGATCAACTGGTTTATTCGCCAGGCGCAACGTCTCTTGGAGCAGCCTGGCGTGAAAAGGTCATTGCTCGTGGAACGCCTGATTCGGGCGTTTGAAGCGGCAAGCCGAAGCGAGCCAGGGCGCGCGGATCATCTGACCCGCATGGCGAATCTTCAAATGGAAATGGGCGACAAGGCTGGCGCGCTGCAAACCCTACATCGTCTGGGTAGCCTGGAAAGCGATCTCGACGGCGTGACTGTTGACGAATTGCGCTATTGCGCCCAGGCCGCGCGCCGATTGGGGGATGCATCCCTGGCGATTGATCTGTTGAACCGCGCCATTCCGTTATGTTCCAAAGAGGAACGTGCCACAGCCAGCGCTTTGCCTGCGATTGCTCTGGTGGACGTATTTCGCGATCTGGCTGCAACCTACCAGGAGGTTGGCGAGGATGAAAAGGCGTTGCAAATGGTCGAACAGGCGCTGGCGCTGAATGAGGCCGATCCCCAATTGCACGCCTATAAAGCTGAATTACACGATCGCCTGGGCGATGCCCAATCCGCATTGGACAGCATTCGAACAGCGGTTGAGATTTCGCCGCGCGATCCTGTGCTGCGCCGGCGTGCGGCGATCTTGCTGCGCCAGAAGGGCGACCTGCCCGCCGCTCTGGAACAGGTGGAAAACGCCCTGGAAGTTCTTGAACCCCCATCGAAGGAGGGGCAAAGCGACGAAACCACGGCCTCATTGCGCAATGAGTTGAATCGGATGGCGGCGCATCTGGCTTACGCCACTTTACGCCCGCGCCGCGCTCAAAAGTATCTGGATGCAGGTCTGTCAGCAGATGACCCGGCGAATCACGAATTTGCCAATGCTGCATTGCGAGCAGAAATTTCTCTGGATTTAGGGGACCTGGCTGCCGCCGAGGCCGCCGCGCTGACGCTCGCCCGCCAATCGCCCGCCCACCCGCGCACGGAGGCGATATTGTCTCGCATTGCTGGCCGACGACTGGACCCAGAGGATCGCAACCGTCGCTGCCGATCGGCTGTGCGCTCGCTGCTTCAGCAACAATTGAACCAGCCGCCGATCACGCCGCCCTCGACGCGCGAAGAGTATATCGCCAGTTTCCTCTCAGTTGCCCAGGCGGCAATGGAAAGTCGCCAATGGGACGATGCTCTCGCCACGTTGAAACGTCTGATCGAGATCATCCCGGAGACGCCGCTGGCGTACTTTAAGATCGCTCAGATCGGGGTGCTACGCGGTGAGGCGCAATGCTTATGCCAGGATTTGGAAGTCGTTCGCCACGCAGTCGGCGCAGAGTTGCTTTCCGTGGAAGCCCGCCAGATGGTTGAGGACAACCTTTCCAAAGCTCAGTCCTATCTGGGGGTTGATTTCAACGTAGATGTTTTGGATGATTTTAAGAAATGGGATGACGAGTGCCGTCAGACGTTAGGCGTCTGGATGGCGCGCGCCCGCGCCCTGTTCAAAGCGGAGCTGCGCTCCGCCCGTGTCTTAGAGACCATGCTGCGCATGACGCCCACCAGCGCCGATGGCCTGGCGAGTCTCATCATGGCTTATCGGCGCAGCGGACAGCCTCAGGCGGCTGCAGCCGCCATGCAGATTGGGTGGCAGCCGCCTTTCGACGGCAAAGATATGCGCGCCGATCCACTCGTGATGACGCAGCTCGCCCTGGCGGAAACAGATGCTGGTGAGGCATTGACCAGCGCCAGTCAGGCGCTGGAGGCCAGCCTGGCCCTCGCCGACGATTGGCCGCCGTTGCCAATGTTGGAATTTCTGGTCGCCCGCCTGGCTTACCGCCTGGGCAAGCTGGAGGCGGCGATGCAGGCCATTCAGCAAGCTATCGCCGTTTGGCCGGATGAGCCGCGCTGGCAGGAATTGGCGGCGCGCATCTTTATGTCGCCAAATGCGGCGTTGGGTTTACCAGATCATGTTAAGGCTTTGGTGCATCTGGAACAGGCCGCTGCTTTGGACCCTGAGCAAGCAGAAACGCATCAAGCGATTGGCAAAATTTATCTGATGGGCAGCCAAATCCCCCGTGCGCTTCAAGCATTGGAGCGAGCCAGTCAACTCGATCCGACGAGTCCTGACACCTGGCTGGCGCTGGCGAGAGCGCAATACGCCGCCGGTGAGCTGGAGAAAGCTGCTGCTTCTGCCGAGCGCGCTGCTCAAGGCGTTGAGCGACCGTGGGAAGCCATCTTATTGCAAGGCAGGATTGCGTTACAGACCCACGATCCGCGTCGCGCATTCGCTCATGCTCAATCCATCCTGCGTGAAACGCCGGATCACCCCGAGGCGCTCTATTTGCTGGCGCGCGCCCTGGAGGAGCTTAACCGCCCTGCCGACGCCTTGACGGCTCTGGAGCGCGCGATGACGCTGAGCGAAAATCCATTACCGATGCAGATCGAGCGCGCTCATCTGGCGCGCCGCTCGAAAGGCTTATCTGCAGGCATCCAAACCTTGCAGGAGATGATCGCTGCTCAACCGGGGCAGCCTCAACTCCTGGCGCTGTTGGCGGAATGGCTCAAGGAGTCTGGTGAGGCGGAGGCTGCCGTTCAGACCGCCCGCCTGGCGTTGCAAGAGCAGAACGGCGAGCTGAGCGAACAGCAACGCGCCGCCTTGCATCTCTTGATCGGCTTACACATGCGCAGCGCCGGGCAGTTAGATCAAGCTATTCATCATTTGAGCGAGGCGATCAACCACGCGCCGGCGCATCTGGAGGCGTATCTCGAACTTGGACGAGTTTATCAGGATCGCCGCGAACATCGCCAGGCGCTGAAGGTTTATCAAAAAGCGATGAGCGTGGCCGGCAATGATTATCGCCCTTATTATCAGGCTGGTTTGGCGTTGAAAGACAGTAAAGATTATCTTGCCGCCGAAGCGATGCTACGGCGCGCCGCTCAGATGGCGCCAAATGAAGTCAGCATTCATCGCCTGCTCGGCGCAGTAGTCGCCCTGAACCTGGTGCATAATCGCCGCATCCCTCCTTCGGAGCCTGCATCATGAGTCGACTGATCTCTCGACATCATTACCTGCACATCCTACGCGTTGCCTTGTCTGTTCAACAATACCGTTTTGCCCGCCTGGCGGTTTTGGATTGGCTTGCCAGCTACCCAGGCGACCTCGCCGCCAGCCTGATCTACGCTCAGACTTTGATTGGCGAGAACCGCCTGACGCAGGCGGCGGCGATTTTAGAAGGCTTACGGCGGGCAGATCCAGAATTTTTGGATGCGGTCGAGACCCTGGCGAGCGTGGCGGATCAATTGGATGAGCGGACGGAAAACTCGATCTTCACCCATCGGTTCGCTTTGACCGGACGTTGCCGAGAACGGCGCACGCTGTCGCCCTGGGGGGGCGATTTGTGGCTGGCGCGCCAGGCGTTGGCGCAAAACAATCTGGAGTTGGCGGAGAGGCTGGCGCGCGACGCGCTGCGCGCCGCACCCGATGAGCCGTTGCCGTATGTTGTTCATCTGACTTGCTTGCAGAGGAGCAATCAATTGGCGGCGCAGGAGCGTCGCAAGATCGCTTTGCAGTATGCTCAGCGCTGGCCAGATTGCCTCCCCTGTATGCTTTACCTCGCCCTCTGGTCGTTAGAGGCTGGCAGCGATGACGATGGGGTGGCGTTGCTGCATCTGGCGGCGGCTCGGGATGTCGGTGGGCAGGCGGCGCAGCGATTGTTTGGAGAGCATCACGCTTATCAGGCGCTCTGGCCGGAGCGCATGGAGCTGGCGCTGCGTCTTTCTATTCCTGCAGAGGTGAGCAAGGCGTTGGGTTGGAACAGGCTATCCGCAGGCAATGCGCCCACCAATTCCGCCGAGGCGGAAGCGACGGATGCGCCATTTGTAGAACCTTCCCAGGACGGCAGCGATGAAATCACCCGACCGGTGCGAATTTCGGCTCCTGCCCAATTTGGTTCAGATTCAACACTGGCTGGGTTGGAGTGGGCTCTCTCGCCAGCCGATGAGAATTTGTTTGCCGCCCCCTCCACAGACGAAGCGCCGATTGCAACTCAGACGGATAACTCCTCGGCTAATTTGGCAGGGGAAATGGCGCAGTCCGCATCGGGCTCGGTTTCGGAAACCGGGCTTGATTCTACTGCGCAAAACATCTGGAATCCGGTCTTTCCTCGGCAAACGCCGTCAACACCTTCGGTCGGTGTTCAGCCAACCGCCTGCCAGGAAACGGCGAACCTGGCAGATCAGCCGCTTTATGACAAAGCTGCGTCGCGCAGAGAACGTCGCCGGACGGCTGCCAGAAAAACCGTAGATGCGGAGTTCACTCAGGCGCTTCAGGAGATGGATGCACTGGCGCAACGATTGAAATTGCCAGCATTGAGCCATCTGGATGGAAGATACCCTGTCTATATCGTCTTTTCGTTGCGCGGTCGCCTGGAAGCGCAATACGGCGCTGGCGTGGCAGCTTTGCTGGAAAGCGAAATGAATGCGCTGGCGCAAGCCATCGAGAAAGACCGGGGTTGGGGGGGGCGGTTAGTCCTGGCTGATGACCCGGCGCTGGTAACGCCGCTGGGGCTTTCGCCTGTGCGCTCTGGCGATCCCTGGGAGTTGAAGTTGTTCCTGGCAGACCTAGATGAAGCGTTGGGTCGGCGTGGCGAGTGCATCGGGGCGCTGCTCATTGTGGGCGGGCCAGAGATTGTCCCCTTCCATTGCTTGCCAAACCCGGTGGATGATTTTGACGATGAAGCGCCGTCCGACAATCCTTACGCCACGCGAGATGAGAATTATTTCATCCCCGAGTGGCCGGTTGGTCGTTTGCCAGGCGGCGCCGGAAACGACGCCCGACTGTTGCTGGATGGTTTGCGTTCTATTCGCCGTTCCCATGAAACGGTCGCTAAAAAAGGTTCATGGGTTCAGCAAATCTGGTCGTGGCTGCGCTCTTCTCTCGGTTTAGCGCCGCAAGCCATCCGTTCTGAGGGCCTTCTAGATTCATGGCCGAAGAAAAGATCCTCAAGGCTGTTCCGTCGGCGGCCATACGCTTTCGGGTATACTGCTGCGGTCTGGAAGTCTGCTTCTGCGCTTGTCTTTCGCCCTATTGGCAAGCCTTCAGCCATGCACGTCTCACCTCCGCTGGGGTCGAATGGCGCAACAGCGCATGGAGGCGCGCCCCAAACGGAGGGCAATGCGCTGAAGATGTATGGCAGCCTGGGGTATTTCAACCTGCACGGTCAGGCGGAGACGATCGAATGGTTTGGTCAACGCGATCCGTTAGACTCTTCTGATTTACCTGAATATCCCGTGGCGCTGTGCCCGCAAGATATTCTTTTCGCCGCGCAGGACGCCGCTCAGGAGGTTCCGCGCATCGTGTTTAGCGAAGCCTGTTATGGATTGCATATTGATGGGCGGTCTCCAGATGAAGCCATCGCGTTGAGTTTTCTGCAGGCTGGTAGTCTGGCGGTGGTCGGCTCTACCTGTATGTCTTATGGGGCGGTAGATGGACCCCTGGCGGCGGCGGATTTGTTAGCGCATACTTTCTGGAAGTTTATCCAGCAGGGCGCGCCGGCTGGCGAGGCGCTGCGCCAGGCAAAGATCTATTTGGCTTCAGAAATGTCGCGCCGACAAGGTTTTTTGGATGGCGAAGACCAGAAGACTCTGATTACATTCACGCTTTATGGAGATCCATTGGCCTCTATCACTGCGAATCGGCGTTTACCGAAGACGCAGCGGTATCTGGAAAGCCTGTTGACAGATATTCCCATCATTTGCGACCGTGTGGATGCGCCTGGGGGAACGACGCCGCTATCGCCCGAGGCGCTAGCCTCCGTGCGACAGCTCGTCGCTCGCCATTTGCCCGGCATGGCGGATGCGCAACTGACGGTGGCGCGGCAACGGGCATCTTGCGAAGGCGAGGGACATACCTGCCCCACCAGCCAGCTTGAACCTCGCCAACAGGGATCTGCTGCGCCCGGTTGTTCTGGCGCGGGGACAGCAGGAAAAGCGCGCTCACGCAGTAAAACGCTCGACATCTCGCAAGAAAGATGCAGCCTGGTAACCTTGAGCAAACAGGTGACCTCGCCGCGCGGTGTGCACACGCGCGTGGCGCGCCTGACGCTGGATGAAGGGGGAAAACTGGTAAAGATGGTAATTTCCCGCTGATCTTCTGCCCGCGCCTTTGACGCAGTCTGCCAGGTGGACGCTCCACGCCGTCGCCTGGCTTTTGATTTTCCTCTCACATTGGGGGTCAAAATATTATGGTATAGTTATTTTTTGCATCCATAACTTGTTGAATGCAGGAAGTTACCTGAATTAGAAAATGAAAAGACGTGGCACGTTATCTGTCTTGAGCTTTTTTTCTATCAGCCTGTTACTGGCAGCCATTATACTGCTGGCAGTGAACCTGGTGCGATTCAGTCGGGTGCGCGCCTTGCTGCCGGCGGGTCTTGTCATTGCCAATGTGCCTGTGGGTGGTTTAGATCGTGCAGCGGCGGCGCAACGGTTGGAAGAAGTCTATTCGACGCCGGTAGTTTTGCGCTATAACGGCGCAGCCATCTACCTGAACCCATCGGTAGTGGACTTTCGCCTCGAAGTGGAGAATATGCTGGCTTTAGCCAATCTTGAGCGCACGCAAAAACAATTTTGGGAGGATTTCTGGGATTATCTTTGGGGACGGACAACCTTCCCTACCCAGATCCCTCTCAGCGCCAGTTATTCTGAGGAGCGCCTGCGCGCCTATTTGACGGATATTGCCTTGCGTTACGATCAACCATCGGAGCCGGCGCTGCCTGTGCCGGGTTCGATCACTTTCCAGCCCGGAAAGCCTGGTTTGGAATTGGATGTTGAAGGCGCAATTCCGTTGATCGAGTCGGCTATGAACTCGCTGGATAATCGTGTGGTGGAGTTGCCGTTGAAACGGGTTGAGCCGCAGCGCCCGGTTTTTCAGAATCTGGAAATTCTGCTCAAACAAACGCTGCAAATCTCTGGCTTTGACGGCCTAGCTGGGATTTTCTTGTTGGACCTGCAGACTGGTCAAGAGCTGCATTTCGCCTATCGTAATGGGGAGGATGTCCCTGTGAAGCCGGATATTGCCTTCACGGCTTCCAGCATTATCAAAATCCCGATCATGGTCTCTACCTTCCGGCGTTTAAACGACACGTCGGATGCAGAAACCATGAAGCTCTTAGAAGATATGATTGATAAATCGGGCAACGAAGCTGCGGATTGGTTAATGGATCGGGTGATTGATCCGTTGCGCGCGCCTCTAATGGTCACCGAGGACATGAAGGCGTTGGGGTTGGAGAATACCTTCCTGGCAGGGTACTTTACTTTTGGCTCGCCGCTGCTGGCAGTGGTGGAAACCCCGGCCAATTCGCGCACCGATGTTTTTACCGACCCTGACCCATACAGCCAGACCACGCCGTCGGATATTGGCATGTTGCTGGAGGATATATATCAATGTGCGCAAAATGGGGGCGGCGCGCTGCCGGCCGTTTTCCCTGGCGAGATTAACCAGGCGGAATGCCAGTTGATGAATAACTATTTGATAAAGAACCGTTTGCCCATGTTGCTTACCGCCGGCTTACCCGAAGCGACGCCCATTGCCCACAAACACGGCTGGGTGACAGTGAATGGAATCATCAATACCATTGGCGATGCGGGTATCGTGTACTCTCCGGGGGGCAATTACATCCTGGTGGTCTTCCTTTATCACCCCGATCAGCTCGTATGGGAACCGAACGCCGCCTTGATTGCCCAGCTTTCTTCGGCGGTATATAATTTCTATAACCTGCCTGTGCAGCAATCGAACTAAGCAGGCGTGGTATAATTTTCCTCGACGCCCCAGTAGCTCAATGGACAGAGCGCCTGACTTCGGATCAGACGGTTGTGGGTTCGAATCCTGCCTGGGGCGCTTTTTATGGGGGTATCTTAACGAACTAC
>Ga0226835_1001810_pt1 | contig 10372 bp, 5 predicted proteins | sample LAC_MetaG_1_FD_163627 | JGI IMG/M metagenome (GOLD analysis project Ga0226835, IMG submission 163627) | Anaerobic ammonium oxidizing microbial communities from anammox membrane bioreactor (MBR) in UC Berkley, California, United States -... | ecosystem: Engineered > Bioreactor > Anaerobic >...
CAATTTTTATCGCATCGAACGCCCGCGCGATGCGGCAACCGAATACAGTTGTTGGTCGCCCACGCTCACCGACCCCGCCGATTTTCACAAGCCCGCGCGATTTGGCTGGTTAGAGTTTGGGGCATAACGCATTCGCGCTTTTGAGGCGACGCGTGCATTTTGCAGGCGCGTTGAAAAAGAGCTGCGCTAGATTTTGTACGTGTGCAGTAAGGTAACGGCAAGTCAAAATATAGACGCTTGTCTGCGTGTCGCTGAAAAATTCATCTGGAGTTGTGGTATCATTTGAAAAATATTGGTTAGCTAAAAAGGAGTTCTAGCGCGTGAACGCGGACCCGACACTGTGGAGCAGAATACTGTCTTGGCGTAACGCTCTGCGCGCGCGTTTGCGCGGTTCGTCGCGTCTGGCTTGGTTGGTTGTGTTTGTATCGGTTGTCATCTTGATTGGATTATGTGGGGCGATTTATGCGTTGGCAGAGTATGATACGCAAGCAAGTCGTATGCTGGCGACACGCGATTTGCGGGGCAATGTTACGGTTCGCGTCACATATCCAACTCGACTCTGGTTCGATGCATTGAATGAACGCGGTTATCCACTTACGCTAACAGTCCTCAATCCACCGAATACCCCCAATTGGGAGATTGTTATTCGTCTTGTCGTGTACGATTCGGCAGGGCATGATATTCCTATTCTCTATCTCACTGATAAACAAGGCAATCCACATTCCTCTGAAATTCATCTCACCGGAAATGGGCGGACAGTACCAAGCGAAACGGTCTATCTAAAACCAACGCTCTTGGACGGCGCTATGCCATCCACCATCCTTTTGTGGATTATGTTTAACGGACATCCAACGTCAAGTCAAGATGCGCTGGTGATTCGTGTTGAAGAGGAATCCGAGAACAGACTCCACTTTTTGATTTCGCGCTTTGTGACGAACGCGTCGTTGCTTTTTGCCTTTGCGGCAGGCGTGTTGACGTTGGCGGGAATTTGGAGCGAGCTGCGCAAGACACAGCGCGAGACTGTCGTGCGCGAACGTGACAAGCATATCGAGAGCGCACACGCTTTGCTCGCGCAAGACCCTCCTTCCGCCATTATTAAACTGGTGAAATTGGCGAAACGCGCGGGCGTAGCTGGAATCCGTAGCGACACCGCGCCAGACCGCGACAAATGGAACGGATGGCAAAATGAAGAGCTCGAACAACTCTGTCACCGCGTTCAAAATAGCCGCGAATATCACGAAGCGATTTTGGCGGAGCTGGGGGATTTGAGTAGACGCGAGCAGTTGGGTGAGATGGGAGAATTGCTGGAAGCAGCTCTTTGTCTTTTCCAGATGCGTCTGGATAAATCAAAACGCGCATTAGCTCCCGTCTTGCAAGAAATTCAAATTGCGCTTGTTTCTCCCGCGCGCGAGCCGATTGCGGATGAATTGCAAAACGCGCGCGATGGCGCGCTTGAGCTTTGGCAGGAATACTATCAAGCGGCAGCAGACCTTGCCGGGCTTGTCCTTTTGTGGGTAAAGAAATGGTCTACGCCAGATACTTTGGACGCGTTCTTTCATGAACATGCAGATGTCTGGCCCCTCTTGCGCACACCGCTGCTCAAGGATTCTGGCGTGGGACATGCCTATAGCAATTTTAAATACGAATATATGCCAATTATCCCGGACGCTAATGCTCACACTGCGCCCTTTGCGGATTGGTTGAATGACATTGACCTTGAACGCAATCCGTTTAGCGAAGAGGACTTGCGCTTTGACCGTGTTTTGCTCAAAGGCCTAGGCGCTCCGGAGCAATGGAACATAATGCTCTCCAAACGCCCCATGCTGTTGTATAGTGGCGACACGAATCTACTGTATGCGCGTCAAGACGCGAACGCGGGAGCATGGCGGCTGCGTTTAGAAATTACGGACCCGGATTTGAATCCACAACTTCACGAAACAGTTTTTCCGGTTTGGCTTGAATTGCCTTTGGAAGAGTTGGACGACAATACATACACTGCCTATCGTAAGCAAATTGTCAAAGCTTATGCGCGAGCGTGGCTTGAATTTCTGGCGCTCAACCCACATGCCTTTTTTGAACTCGAAAGTTATCAACAAACCGCGCTTGACGAATTGCTAAAGTGGTACGCCCAATCGTCAGCCAATATCATCATCGAACTCAAAAAACGCCCATCGCCGGATACGCCTGCCCGGCGCGCGCTGCACGAGCATTTCAAGCAAGTACATGGACATTCAACGCGCTTGCCGTTCGAAGCGCTCACAGTGCGACCAGTTGGATTGGATGCCTCTTTTCTAATCGCCGTCTGCGCGGACCCGAGTTTTGCCGAGTCCGCGCAGACGGACGAACAGATGCTTGCCAAACTCGCGCCTGAATTGTCCAACAGCTATGTCATCCTCAAATTATTTACTGCGCACGCGGAAGGAATTTCCTTCACCACACAGCGTTTGACGTGGAGCGCTGAAAATCTCGCGCAAACGGTAGGTGACTGGGTGCGTTATGCGAGCAAACAGACGCTTGGCGAACGGCATTTTTGGGACCTGTTCGACGCAAATGAACAAGACAATTTGGTTGGCAGTCCCGCAAGCGCGCCACGAGACCGCGCGGATGGGCGGATTGCGCTATATGCGAATGGAAGTCCCAATCGTATGCGCGCAATGGGGGTGGCAATGATTCAATATCGTATCAACAATCCGAATGATTTCAGTTATCCGGCGCTCACCCGCGAGATTTTCGAGCGCGTCGTAAAAAGTTTCAACCCATGAAGAGTAAATCAATCGCGTCCGGCGCCGGTCTGGGCTATCGCGCGTTTGACCGTCTGCGCGCGGAATTTGAACAGGATTGGCTGACATCGGTCCTGGTCGAACCCGATTGTCTGGTCAAATTATTGGATGCGCGCTCGGCGGTTGTGTTTGGCGAGCGCGGATCGGGCAAAACGGCTTTGCGTTTGGCGTTGATTCAAAAAGGACGCGCGGCAGATGCGCCGCCCTTGATTCTGGATTGGCATCCAACCTTGGCTGAAACGGCGTTGGACGAAAATAGCGTCGCATTCAAATACGTGACGCAGATGCTTCAAAGCGGCGCGCTGGGTCTATTGCAATATATCGCGCGCGCGCCCGCTTTGTATCGCGCCGCGCCCAGCTGGGCGCGCGAAACGCTGGCTTGGTTCATTCAAAAATATTTACAAGGCAATCACGAATTGCAGTTGGATCGTTTGACAGAAGAGGTTGGCGGCAAAGGGGTGGAATTGGCCCGCGAGCTGTTGACGCAGCCACCGCGCGCGATTTTCGCGGAAGATGCCGCGCAAGAAACAGTCCTTGCAGATTTGACCCAGTGCATTCAAAAAATCGGCATCAGCCGCATTTGGGTGGTGGTAGATGGTTTGGAAAAATGGCTCGAACTGGATATGGCGCCGATGGCGCAAGCGTTGTTGGCGCTGCTCAAAAGTCTCGCCCTTTTTGAAATTCCCGGCTTTGAACTCAAGTTGCTCGCGCCCGGTGAATTTCAACCCATTCTCTTGCGTCCCGGGGCGTTGGCAAATCGTCGTCTCGAGCGGTACGAATTGACTCTGACTCCAAATCAAGCGCAACAAATCGTTGAACGACGTTTGGCGCTTGCCTTTGGTAGACCCCAAATGACATTGTTGCAATTTGCGGCAGCTCCATTGGAAGCGTATGTGCGCGAGTTTGGCGGCGTATCGCCGCGCGGGTGGCTGGAATTGTTGAAACCGTTTGTCGAATTTCGGCTGGAAAATAATTTGGACCGCGCCTTGACCGCGCGCGAAATCGAGAACATTAAAAAGCAAAATCCGCCCAAGCTGCGTCTAAACTTGCAAGCGCAGCAAGTATTTTTTCATTACAAACCGATTGCGGTTACGCCTGCTGGTTATAAATTACTCCGCCAGCTGTACGTGCATGGCGTATCGTCGCGCGCCGAGTTATGGTTTTGCGGCATACGCGAATTAGAGCGCGTGCCAAAGGAGGGCGAAAAAGATTATGAAAATATCAACAGCTGGCGCGGCACCTTGGATACGAGTTTATCGCGACTGCGCGACATAATTGAGCCGGATTCGGATTCGCAGCTCTATCTGGTCACCAAAGTAAATGGGATGGTCGCGTTAGAGAATTTTATTTGAATTCGAATTTGTAAGACGATTGTAAGATGAATGAGAGACCAATGACGGACGTTTGTGTGACGCGCGCTTGCGTAATTGTGAGATGATTGAGTTAAAATTGTAACCTGTTTGACCAGCAGCTCCGCATTCAACGCGCAGAGATCGTTTTGAGTGGGCAGGTTCAGATAAGGCTCGGCGCGGCAAAGACGCGAACGCTCGCAAAGAAATGTTTGCTTGCGTCATGCCGTTACGATTTGAACCTCGTGGCTTGGGCCGTTCCGCGACGCGATGAGGCGCTGCGATTCAATTTTTTGGAGCGTTGCGCTTGGAATCTCTAGAAATGTCAGGAACGTGGGTGAACCAGCTGGGACTTGCCTACAACCCGTACAAATACGTCGAGGCAAGCTCAGACCCACATCTCGGCGACTATTTGATTGGCCATCACGTCTCGACCCATATACGACGGCAAGAACCATTATTGGTTTTTGCGCCACACGGCGGCGGCAAGACTGCCTTGCGCTTGTTGGCGGGCCGTCAAGCATGGATCGAACGACGCGCGTTACCTGTCGCCTATTTGCTGCCTACCCACACGCGCTATCAAGACCACGCGACTTTTGCCGAACATTTACGCGGCATCGTCCGCGCCACCGCGATTGCGCTCTGGATTGCCATCGCCTTTCGCCCCGAACTCGCGCTCAGTTTGAATTCTGCCCAACTCACGCAACTTGTTACACTCCTCGACGCGCATCTTCCGGCGCGACTCGCTCATTACCTCGCCATTTTGCGCGACGAAGGAACGCCCGCCGTATTGGCAGTGTTTCTGGACCGCGTGGTCAATTTGCCCGACCCACCGCACGAGATGCTGGTCCATGAATTTTGCGACAAGTTAGAAAAACATCTCCCTGCATCGCAATCCTCACCTTCTTCCATCGAACAGAGCTGGCGTGCACAATGTGAATTCATTTTCGATACGTTCGCATTTCCCGCGCTCGAACTTTTGGTGGATGGGGTGGACGCGACGCCGCGCACTTTTGCCAATCCGGATGCCGAAGTGCGCTGGCTCGCGCCATTACTCGAACACGCGCCGCGTTGGGCGGATCAAAAAATTTTTCTCAAGGCATTTCTGCCGGAAGATGCCCAGCATGAATTGCTCGAACTTTCACACATACGCGCGAACTTTGGCGTGACTAGCATCGAATGGTCGCCGTCGCATTTAACCGAAATGCTCAGGCGCCGTTTGTACGCGGCGAGCCACGGCATTTTCAATAGTCTCAATGTCATTGCGGCGCCGGACGTGCAAGAAATCGAATCGCAAATCGCCAACACCGCGCTGCCGCGCCCGCGCGAAGCGATTGCTTTGACCCAACGCGTGCTTGATAGCTACGCCGCGCGTCTCGGCGCGCACGAGGATAATCTCACCGCCCAGGACTTGGAACGCGCGTTCAAAGCATATCGGTCCGAAATCGAGCAAACCGAGATTACGCCTGCAAATCTCACGAACGAACTTGTCCCGGTCTGACCCAAATTTTTTAGGGAGCCGGGATTAAGGCGCGACGCGTCCTATTCCTCGCCCCGTCTGGAGGAATTATGGATGCTGTTACGGTCTCGAATGTCACACGACGCAATTATGCGCGCGACGAATTTTTACCCGAAACACGTGAGCAAGATGTAAAACTTGTTCAGGACGTTCTCGCCGCCGTCGCTCAAAACAGACCCGACCAGCCGCGCACCATCATTTTGCGCCAAGAAGTCGGCTCGGGTAAAACGTGGTTTGTCTATTACCTCAAACGCGAAATCCTCGCAAAAATTCCCAACGTCAGAACGCTGCTCGTTAGTCTTTCACCCACTCCGCCTCGCGAAGAAAACAAAGCGGATGAATATCTCGTCCCGCCGGAAATTTATGCTCCCGAAGCCGATGCCGAAACTCTTGCCAAACATTTGCTTGAATGGGTCGCACAACGAATTGACCCCAACGGCGCGCCGCAAGCCAACCTTGCTGAACAAACGACTTGGCTGCGCAACAAAGTGGCTCAAGAATTCAAACAAGAGACGCTCGTACTGATTTTTGATTCGCTCTTTGAACTCGATTGGAACAAGCTGCCGCGTCTGGAACGCGCGCTGCTCGCGCCGCTGGCGGCGATTCCGCGTGTGGTCTTGATTCTTACCGGGCGTGGGCGTATCTATTCATGGGAATCGCCGTTACTGCGTGTAAACGTCGTACGTTTTCCTGCCCAGCCCTTGCGCCCGTTCGATGAAAAAGAGATTCAAGCGCAGCTGGACAAACAATGCCGCGAGCATCCGCCAGAGTTATCTGCCCAAACAATCCTCGAGCTCGGCGGCGGCTATCCTTGGGTCAATTATTTATTAGCGCAAGGCGCGACGAAAAAAGCAGCAACGCAAATCGCGGCAGAGAAATTGACAGAGGTTATCCAAGACCCGGAGGCGCGCGCAAGGGTGCGCCATGATTTAGAGGCGTTATCCGTTCTAGACGGTTTTACGGAAAACGAAATGCAGGTCTTGTTTGCGGCATATGCCAAGACGCCCAAACCCTCCAAACCCGAAGTGCGTCAACGCCGCGATGAAATTCTAAATACTTTTTTGATGCACTGGCGCGACGGACGTTTCGTCATTGACGAACCGATGCGCCGCATTTTGGAAAATTATCTCAAATACAATGAACCGCAAAAGTGGCAGCAGCTGCATTGCTGCGCGAAACAATTGTATCAGGATTGGGTAAAACAATTCCCAGACCATACCGACGCTTTTACCAAACGCGCCAAGCATCATAATGAACAGCTCGCCTCTGCCGAGCGCGAGGGGATGAAAATAACCGCGTGTCAGGTGGACCATAGTGCGTCACATGCCGCAAGCGTGATAGGACGAGATAGCGGCGCGCTAACTGACTTGGTAATACAAGCAAGGCGGCATGAGCTTGCGGGCGCAATGGCAGAATAGGATACGGCTTTTTTGAATTTATTTCCAAGGAGTTGGCCTTATGTCATCCTCATCCGAATCCAATCACTTTTCTGCCGGACTCAAACTGACCAATCTGATTCCCCGCCAAGCATTGCTGAAAGAAATCCAGGAGGCAATGACACCGGCATCTCCAACGCGCACGATTTTTCTCAACGGGCTTGGCGGTAACGGCAAGACTGAATTATTGACCCAAGGACTCGAACTCGCGCGCGCAGCGGGATACATTGCCGCACAAAAAGCAGTTGACCTGAATGACGATCGCACCTTCGCGACAACGGGATTGATGGATGCCATCGTCGAAACTTTTCAAGATGCGGACACACTATTCCCAAACTTTGTACGCGAGCGCAATCAAGAACGTCAAATGGCGGTACGCGGTTTGGTCAAAGAGATACAATCCCAGCGTGAAACAACAGAGCAAGCTTTTCTCCAAGACCTGAGTTACAGCGGACAAGAGAGAAAAATTGTTTTGGCATTAGACACTGCCGAACAATTGGTATACGGCGGAGTGCAAGCGCCCAGCACGGTGGTTGAATTGGCGAAAACGTGGAATTGGCTGCAAGACCGGCTGCTCCAACAACAAAGCGTCATTTTTTTGATGGCGGGACGCGAACGCGAATGTGAACCGCTCTTGAAGGAATTGCGCGCCCTGTTGGGCAATCAGTTGGTCGAGATTTCTGTCGGTCCTTTTTCGGAAGCAGAAACAGCCGAATACGTTCGTGCAGTGGCGCAGCTTGCCGCGTCACAAGGCAATGAATCAATCACTAATTATCTCCCGAATTTGGACAACAAAACACGCGCGCAGATTTACAACTGTTCCGGTGGGCAGCCCATCTGGCTTGGTTTGCTCATGGATTATCTGTACAAAGCCGAAGGCAATACCGATAAATTCCAAGACCTCTTGGCAGTAGGCGAACGCGCGATGCGCACGACCCAAGATACAGTCTTGATTGAAGAGGAGCTTGTCCACAGGATTCAAGATGAATGGACCGACGTCAAAGATACGCTGCTTGCCATGGCGCGTTTGCAGCGCGGCGCGACGCCGGAACTATTGGCAGCCCTTTTGGAAGAATCTGTTGACAAGGCGCAAGCGCGCTTGGACCAAGTACGGGGACTTTCGTTTGTCAAAACGCGCCCCAACGACTCGCGAATCTATCTGCACGACGAAATGTATCGCATCTTGCATCGTCGTATTTTGGACAATGAACCGGCGAGAAAAGCCGAAGAACTGGAAATCATCGGAAATTTCCACGACCGCGCTATTGAGCAAATCAAGCGCGAACTCGACGACTTGTATGCGCCCGCTGAAGAATTCGGCAAAACCGAATTGGATTTGAACGCGTTAGAAAGCAAACATGCCGAACGTCAACGCTGGCTGCTGGATAAATTATTCTATCGTTTGCGCGAAGATACGCTTGCCGGATGGAGATTGTATTATCGCTATGCGCGCGAAGCGGCTTTGTCCGGTGACATACCCTTTGATATTCAATTGCGGGGCGAAGTGTTTGCATTTCTGGCGGAACAAGACCCGTCTGGCAGGCAAGAAAATGTGGCAAGGTTATCGCGCACCCTCGTCAATGCGACCATGTTGGTCCAAAAAGTTGTCCGCTTTTGGGCAGCGCGCGAATATCAAAAAGCGATTGAGGAAGCCGAGAACATTCGCATCCGCGATGCAGCGTTGATTGCGGAGGTCGCGCCCTCCACCGATGCCATCATCACGATTTGGACAAGTGTCGCGCGCACAGACAAGGGCGGCTCTGAAAATTGGGAGCAAGCGTATGCCGACTTGTCACACGTCATCCAAGAACTTGGTCCATATGTTCCGCAAGACTTTAATCGCGCCGATGCGCTGGTATTTCGAACCGCCGCCGTACTTGCGTTCGCTTATCGCGCGCGCGCTTACAACGAACGCATTTGCGGCAGGATGCGTGAGGCAGTACGCGATTATGAACGAGCGCTAAAAATCTGGAAAAAACTTAACGTCGAAGTCGAAGAAGCGCAAACGCAAAATGATTTGGGTTATGCGTTGGCGCAATTGGGCGAGTATCGCCGCGCGCGCAACTATGTCGAAAGCGCTCTCCGCTTGCGCCGCAAATTGGGCGCGCGCTATACGGTAGCGTTGAGCTTGAATACGCGTGGCGACATTGACCTTCGGGAAGGACATTTTGAACCCACCAACACATCTTCGCTGCGAGCTTTGGCGTTGTTTCAAGCATTGGGACAAAACCGCGGCGAAGGCTTGGCACGTATCACTTTATCTGAACTCTATCGCCGGTACGCAGTGCGTATCTATAAAACAAGCCCGAACGAGGCACGCGATTATCTCGACCGCGCGAGAACCGAAGCAGAACAAGCGCGTAAGATTTTCCATGATTTGGAGGAACAGGCGCGCATTGTGGACGCATTGATTGAACTGGGCTGTTCGGCGCGCGATTTAGTGCGCCTGGCGAATCAATATCCGGATTTGGGAATTGTGCGCGATGAAATGATACAGACAAGTGAGAACGCGTTGCTGCAAGCAGCCGAGACAGCGGGAGATGCGATTCTGTATCGCAACTTGGACGCGCTGGTGAATCTTGGCTGGCTTGCTTATTTTGCCAATCAGGATGACCTCATCGAAAAACGCATCAACGATGCCATGATGATTATTTCCGACGAATATCGCTTTAGCGAAGACGCTGCGCATGTGATGATATCGGAAGAACGTGCCAGTACGCTCGTATGGACGCAATTGGGCAAAGCGCATATTTTGCATGGACACTATTTTTTTCGCAAGTACCAAAAAAACAAAAAAGAAACAACGCATCTCGAAATGGCGGCGCAGCACTATACGCTTGGGCTGCAATACAGCATCAAATTCAGCGGCGATTATCGCGACTTGCGTAAAGCCGAAACCCAAATCAACGAGCGTCTCGACTCGCTGAAACTCTTGGAGCAAGAATGGTTTGACGCGGCAGTCACCGACACAATTAAACGATTTCGACTCCAGAATGTGCGGATACTGGAATTGAGCAAGGGGGCAGAATAGAGAACAGGAAGCGATCTGAATACTTTGTTGGGACAACGCGGCGCTCAAATCAGATGCGCCGCGCTTTTATTTTGCCCAATTCGCGTTATAATTGTCGTCATGATTTTGGTCTACATGAACGGTTCGCCCCAGAAAGACCTGCTATGAGAAGTCAAGAGATCGAACCTTAAAATTTCTACGCGGTCGCTGACCCAGACCGCACCTCATATGGACGTTGTTCCTTGAGCACTACGAAAATGCGCGCCAGCAACTTGCGA
>Ga0226835_1001813_pt1 | contig 10349 bp, 7 predicted proteins | sample LAC_MetaG_1_FD_163627 | JGI IMG/M metagenome (GOLD analysis project Ga0226835, IMG submission 163627) | Anaerobic ammonium oxidizing microbial communities from anammox membrane bioreactor (MBR) in UC Berkley, California, United States -... | ecosystem: Engineered > Bioreactor > Anaerobic >...
GACCGCGCGACCGTGCCCTGGCCGAGAAGGTCCGCGTCCTGGGCCGCGACTCCTCGGACCCGCAACGCCTGTTCGGGATCGGACGCTTCGGGAACCTGGTGGGGCAACCGGTGCCGCCGGGCATACCAGCCGGCGGGGGCCGCGGGGTCGTCAGGGAGGCGGACCGGTTCGCCGACGTGGATCCCGACGCCGCCACCCTTCCCGTCGTGGTCACGATGAAGCTCGGGGACCGCGGCGACCGGCTACCCACCGGCCGGCACCTGCTGGTGGCCGTCGACGGCGTGTTCGCCGGGACGGCGGGCGCCTACCGGATCGCGGACGGATCCACCCGCTACACGGCCTTCCTGAACCCGGCGACGCTGCGGCGGGGCCGCAACACCGTGGCGCTCTACGTGGCCCACGGCGACCCGGCAGCGCCGACCCTGGAGCGGGTCCCCACCGGATGAGCCGCGGGCGGCAGGGGTGATCGGTCGGGTGGTCGGGAGGCCGTCCGGCACCGGGTCGGAGGGCACCTCCCCGGTGATCGGGGAGCCGGACGGGCCCACCGCGGGCAGGCGGGCGCCGAGCGGGACGACCGCCGCGCGGCGTGACACGTCGACGCCGGTGGTGGTCGGCCTGGCCGTGCTCGCGTTCGCGGTGTCCGCGTCGGCGGTCGTGCTCCGCTTCTCGGGCGATCTCCACCCGCTCAGCGACATCGCCCTGACCGAGTTGGCCGTGCGCGAGGTCGGTCACCACCCCGTGCTGTTGGGGCCCTACTCGCGCTTCGAGTGGAGCCACCCCGGACCGGTCCTCTTCTACCTGCTGGCCGGCCCCTACCGGGCCCTGGGCAGCTCGAGCGCGGCCCTCTACGCCGGCGCCGCGCTCGTGAACGGGGCCATGGCCGGGCTGGTGGTCGGCGTCTGCGCCCGCCGCGGAGGCCGGGCCCTCGGTTGGTGGTCGCTGCTGGCGGTCGGCGTGTTCTCGTGGGCGCTCGGCCCGGCGGTGCTGCGCTACCCCTGGAACCCGTACGTGACCGTCCTGGCCACGGCCGCCCTGGTGGTGGTGGTGTGGGCCCTGACCGCCGGCGAGGCCTGGGCCCTGCCGACGGCGGTCGGGCTCGGGACGTTCCTGGTCCAGTCGCACGTTGGCTACGCGCCGGTCACGGCCGTGCTCCTGGGTGTCGGGGCGGGCGCGTACGCGCTGCACCGGTGGGTCGACCACCGTCGGGGCAGGCTCACGTGGCGCCCGACGCTGGTGGCGGCCGCGGTGACCGTGGCGGTCATCGCCGTGCTGTGGGCCCCCCCGGTCTGGCAGCAGCTCACCCGGGACCCCGGCAACCTCGGGGAGCTCCGCCTCTACTTCTCCGAGCACGGCGGCGAGCACTCCATCCGCGAGGGCTACGACGCCGTCGTGCCGTGGCTCGGCGTGATCCCCCACCAGCTCACGACCCGCCGGCCGGGCGCGGCCATGGGGACGGACGCGCCCGACTGGGCCACGATCGTGACCGTCGTCGCGTTCGGGCTCGCCACCGTGGCCGCCGTGTGGCGGCGGGCGTGGGACGCGGTCCGCCTCAGTGCGCTGGCCCTCGCGGCGGTACCCGTCGCCGTGGTGGCCGCGGCGCGGGTGACGGGCGACATCTACGAATACCTCGTCATCTGGGTGTCGGCGGTCGGGCTGGCGGCGTGGATCGCCGTCGGCGCCTCGTTGACGCAGCTCGCTCCCCGCCGGCGGCCGGCGGGGAACAGGTGGGCGACCGGGGCCCTCGCGGCGACCGTGGTGGCCGCGGTCGCCGTGGCCGCCGTCAACACCGCCGAGGCGATCGACGCTCCCGCCCCGGACGCGACGGTGCAGGCCACCGCGGCCCGGGTCGCCGACCGGGTCGTGGGCGCCACGCGGGACCTTCCCGGCGACGGCTCGGTGCGGGTCCGCCTGGGCGACGAGGTGGCGTGGTCGCTGGGCGCCGGCGCGGTCCTGGCCCTCGACCGGCACGGGATCCCGGTCACCGTCGAGCGCCGGTTCGAGAAGCTCTTCGGCGAGCAGCTCACCCGGAACCGCTCCACCCCGGCCGCGGTGCTCACCCTCACCCTCGAGGGCACCCCCGCCGACGGCCGGGAACGCGGCCGTTCCGGAAACCGCCTGATCGCCGCCATCGTCAGCCCCGACGTCGGGCGGAAGATCCACTTCTGGCTCTCGACGAGCGCGCCGGCGGACCCGCATCCCGGCGCGCGGGCGTAGACCGCGTCGCCGGCTGGTCCGGAACCGGGGAGCGACGAGAGGCGGTTGGTAGGGTGCGGGCTGCATGACCGGAGGTGACGCGACCGGAGCCGGCCGGCCGATGCCCCAGACCGACGAGCTGGCCGAGTACCTCGACACGGTGGTGGAGCGGGCCCTCGCCGACGAGCCCCGCCGCAACCGGCCCCGACCGCCCGGCTCCACCTCCCCGCCCGGGGGGCTGGGCGCGCCGCCCGCTCGGAGCCTCGCCTACCGCGCCGCCCGCAAGGCCTACCACCTCGCCCTACGCCCCCAGATGGGGGTCAACGAGGAGCTGCGCCGGGGTGTGGCGACCCTGCAGGGCGATCAGGCGGCGGCCCGGGTGGAGATCGCTACCGTCCGTGATCAGCTCCTGGCCCTCCAGGGGGAGGTCGCGGGCCTCGAGCTCGGCGTCGCCCAGCTCCACGCCACGACCGAACGGATCGCGGCCGCGCTGGAGAGGGTCGGCGTCGAGGTGCCGGGCGCGTCCGAGGAGCGTCTCGACGCCATGTACGCGGCGTTCGAGGAGGAGTACCGGGGCTCCTCCGACGACATCACCCGGGCCCTCGAGTTCTACCTCCCCTACCTGGAGGCGTCGTCCGTCGACGTGCAGCCGGTCGTCGACATCGGTTCGGGGCGTGGCGAGTGGCTCCGGCTGCTGGGCTCCCGCGGTTGGAAGGCCGTCGGCATCGAGGTGAACAAGGCCTTCGTCGACGAGTGCCGGGCCGCCGGTCTCACCGTGGAGCTCGCCGACGGCCTCGCGTGGCTGGGCTCGGCGCCCCCGGCCTCGGTCGGCGCCATCAGCGCCTTCCACCTCGTGGAGCACCTGGAGCTGCGCCGCCTCGTGGAGCTGCTCGACAACGCCCTCCGGGCCCTGCGCCCCGGCGGGCTGCTGATCCTCGAGACGCCCAACGCCACCAACCTCGCGGTGGGGGCCGCCAACTTCTACCTCGACCCCACCCACCTCCGGCCCGTGCACCCCGACTTCCTATCGTTCCTCGCCCGGCACTGCGGGTTCGTGCAGGTGGAGATCAGGTTCCTCCACCCCGTCGATGGCCGCCCCGACGGGGCCAGACCCGGCGACCACGACGCGCCCACCCCGGCCGATCAGCTGGCGGAGCGGGTCCGCTGGGCCCTGGCCGGGCCGCAGGACTACGCGCTGATCGCCCGCCGGCCGGCCGCGGGCTGAGATGCGGGTAGGGATCGTCAAACCCGACTACGGGATCGCCGGAGGCTTCGAGGCCGTCGTCGACCGGGTGGAGCGCGAGCTGGAACGGAGGGGCTACGAGGTCGCCCGGGCCACGGTACCGGTGGCCGGCCTCCCCTCCGACCCCTACGGGGTGGAGGTACCCGAGGCCGCCCGCCACGACGCGTGGGAGGCCGTCCGGTACCTGGCGATGCTGGAGGCCTTCCGGACCGTCGACACGAGCCGGTTCGACGTGGTCCTGTCCACCCAACCGCCCTCGTTCGCGACCCAGCACCCGAGGCACCTGAGCCTCTTCTACCACCACCTCCGCATCTACTACGACCTCTCCGCCCCGTACGTGGCCGCCGGCTTCGCCGACGAAGCGACGCACCGCCGGGCCCAACAGGCGGTGCGCCGCGTCGACGACCGGTTCCTGGGCGTGCCGGCCCACTTCCTCGCCGGATCGGAGGAGGTGGCGGCGCGGCTCCACGAGTTCAACGGCATCGCCGACCGGGTGAGCGTGTTCCACGCCGGCAGCGGCGTGGTCGAGGCCCACCTGGCCGACGAGCCCGGCCCGCGCTTCGAGCACGTCCTGTGCGTGAGCCGCCACGAGTGGCCCAAGCGCACGGAGCTGTTCGTCCTGGCCATGAAGCACCTGCCCGACCGCGAGGGGATCGTGGTCGGCGACGGCGGCCGCCTCGACTTCGTCCGCGACCTCGACGCCCGGCTGTCGGCGCCCGGCGTCGACCTCGAAGCCGTGGGTGACGCCGATCTCTGGTTGAACCGCGCCGAACCACGCCCGGCGGCGCGGCCCACCCGGGCCGCGGGCGCGAGCAACGTGCGCTTCACGGGGCGGGTCCCCGACGCCGAGCTGGCCGGCCTCTACCGCGACGCCCTGTGCCTGGTCGCCCCGGCGTTCCGCGAGGACTACGGCCTCACGGCGATCGAGGCCATGGCGTTCGGGAGGCCCGTGGTGGCCACCTCCGACGGCGGCGGGCTCACCGCCGTGGTCGACGACGGAGTCAACGGCTTCGTGGTGGAGCCGACGGGAGCCGCTATCGCGGCCGCGGTGCGCCGGCTCGCCGACGACCCCGACCTGGCCCGGCGCATGGGGGCGGCCGCACGGGAGCGGGCCGCCGCCTTCACCTGGGAACGGGCGATGCGCGAGCTCGAGGCAGGCATCGAACGCGTGACGACATGAAGGTCGGCGTCCTCGTCCCCGGCCCGTCGCCCTACGTCTTCGGCGGGGCGGAACGGGTCGCGCGGGGCCTGGCCGGGTGGATCGACGGTCACACGCCCCACACCGCCGAGGTCGTGATGCCCCCCTCTCCCGAGAGCGATCTCGCCGAGGTGATGGCGAGCTACCGGGCGTGGGCGTCGCTCGACGTGAGCGGCTACGACCTGGTCGTCTCCACGAAGTACCCGAGCTGGATGGTCGAGCACCCGCACCACGTTGTGCTCATGTTCCACCCGCTGCGGGGCCTCTACGACACCTACGGCGCGGCCCAGCAGCCGTGGAGCGTCACCTCCGCCGGGCCCGAGGCGCGCGACCTCCTCGCCCTGGTCCGCCGGCCGGCGGAGCGCGCGGTCCTGGGTGAGATCTTCGACCGCTTCGACGCCCTGCACGCCGCGCTCGGCCCGGAGGATCCGCTGTTCCGGTTCCCCGGGCCGCTGGCCCGGGAGCTGGTCCACCACCTCGACCGGGTCGGGCTCGACCCGTCGGCGGTCCGCCGGCACTTCGGCATCTCGACGACCGTGGCGGTCAAGCGGGGCTACTTCCCGACCGGCGTCAGCGCCGGGGTCCTGGTCACGCCGTCGAGCCTGGCCGGCCTGCACAGCGGGCGCTTCGACTACCTGTTCACCGCCAGCCGGCTCGACCGCCCCAAGCGCCTCGACCTGCTCGTGGAGGCGATGCGCCACGTCGGCGCCGACGTGGCGCTCAAGATCGCGGGGACCGGGCCCGACGAGGAGCGCCTGCGCGACCTGGCGTCCACCGATCGCCGCATCGAGCTCCTGGGCCACGTGACCGACGACGAGCTCGTCGACCTCTACGCCGACGCGCTGGCGGTGGCGTTCGTGCCCGCCGACGAGGACCTGGGCCTCATCACCCTCGAAGCCCAGATGAGCGGCAAACCGGTGGTCACCTGCTCCGACTCGGGCGGCCCGACCGAGTTGGTCGTCCACGGGGTGAGCGGCCTGATCACCGCGCCGCGCCCGGAGGCCCTCGGAAACGCGCTCGCCACGCTGGTCGACGCGCCGGCCGTCGCCCGGCGCATGGGCCAGGAGGGCCGCGAACGGGCCCGGCGCCACACCTGGTCGCGGGTAGCCGACGCCGTCCTCGACGCACGCGACCGACCGCGCACGTCCGCCCGGCGGCCCGGCCGACCCAAGATCGTGGTCACATCCACGTTCGCCGTCCACCCGCCGCTGGGCGGAGGTCAACTCCGCTGCCATCACCTCTACGGCGCCCTCACCGAAGCCGTCGACGTCGAGATCGTCAGCCTGGCTCCGCCCGACCACCGGGCCGAGCGGGTCGTGCACCGCCCCGGATTCGTCGAGACGGTGGTGCCCAAGACCGCGGCCCACCAGGCTCGGGAGGGCACCATCGAGGCCCGGGCCGGGTTGCCGGTCACCGACGTCGTCGCTGCGCCCCTCGCCCGGCTCACCCCCGACTACCCCGCCCTGCTCGAGCGGGCGCTGCTCGACGCCGACGCCGTCCTCCTCGCCCATCCCTTCCTGGCGCCGGTCGCGCGCGACCTGCGACCCGACCTGCCCGCCGTCTACGACGCGCACAACGCGGAGTGGGCCCTGAAGGACGACGTCCTCCCGAGGTCGGCGATCGGCGACGGCCTGCGGGAGATCGTCGATCGGGTCGAGCGCCAGGCCGTGCGGGAGTCGGTGCTGGTGACGGGCTGCTCCCTCGACGACCACGCGCTGCTGGCCGACCGCTACGGCGAGCACCGCTTCGTGCACGTGCCCAACGGCGTGGACACCGGGGCGATCCGGTACGTGGACGGACCCGAACGGGAGCGGGCCGGGGTGCGCTGGCGCGACGCGTTCGGTCGGTTCCACCCGGCGCTGAACGACGCCTCGCACGTCGGGGTGTTCGTGGGGAGCTGGCACCCTCCCAACCTCGACGCCGTGGAGAGGATCATCGCCTTCGCGCCCCACATGCCGGAGACGGCGTTCGTGGTGGCCGGCAGCGTGGGCCACGGCTTCGGGGGTCGCCGCCTCCCACCGAACGTCGCGATGCTGGGCGTGATCTCCGAGGGCGCGAAGGCCGCCCTCCTCGGCGCGGCCGACGTGGCCGTGGCCCCCCTGCTGGGCGGGTCGGGGACCAACCTCAAGGTGGTGGAGTACCTGGCCTCCGGGACCCCCACCGTCGCGACCCCGGTGGCGGTGCGGGGCATCGACGTGGTGACCGGCCGCCACCTCGCCGTGGGCCCTGTCGACGACTTCCCCTCCATGATCCGCCGGTTGGTCAACTCGCCGGCCGAGGCGGCGACGATGGCGGCCGCGGCCCGCGAGCTGGTGGAGGAGCGCTACGACTGGCGGATCCTGGGCTCGACGCTGCTGGACGCGCTGTCCGAGATCCTGGTCCGGGCGCCCGGAGCCGGGCGAGAAGCCGGGCCGCGGCGCGCCCCCGCGTAAACTCGCACCGTCGGCGCCGCGCCGCGCCCGCCCCCGTATGAGCGCCCTCACCGCCACCCCGGCTCCCACCGCGCCGAACCTCGACATCGCCAGGAAACGCGGGCCGTGGCGACGCGTCGCCGACGTCTGGGTCTACCGCGAGCTCCTCCTGAACCTGACGCGCAAGGAACTCAAGGTCAAGTACAAGAACAGCGTCCTGGGGTTCCTCTGGTCCCTGCTGAACCCCCTGCTCTACCTGGTCGTCTACTACGTCGTCTTCCAGTACTTCCTGAAGACGAGCATCCCCGTCTTCGCCGTGTTCCTGTTGGCGGGCCTGCTGCCGTGGACGTTCTTCTCCAACGCGCTGAGCGCGGGAACGACGTCGATCGTGGGCAACTCCTCGCTGGTCGGCAAGGTGTGGTTCCCGCGGGAGATCCTCCCCCTGGCGGCCATCGGCGCCGCGATGGTGCACTTCCTGCTCCAGTCGGTGGTGCTGATCGGGGCGCTGTTCGTGTTCGGCATCAACCCGGCGTGGGGCTACATGCCGCTCATCGTCCCGGCCCTGCTGGCCCTGCTGTTGTTCCTCGCCGCGCTCACCGTCGCCCTGTCCGCCGCCAACGTTTACCTGCGCGACACCCAGCACCTGCTCGAGCTCCTCGTCATGGCGTGGTTCTGGCTGAGCCCGATCGTGTACCCGTACCGCCAGGCCTACGACCAGCTCGGCCGTTGGGGCTCGCTGTACCTCCTCAACCCGATGGTGTCGATCCTCATCACGTTCCAGCGGATCTTCTACAACAAGGTCTCCGCGGGCCCGATCCCGATCCTCCCCGACGGGTCGGTGTGGTGGTACCTGCGCAACCTGACGATCGTGGGGGTCGCCTCGACGGTCCTCCTCTTCGGCGCGCTGGTCCTCTTCGGCCGGCTCGAGGACGACTTCGCCGAGGAGATCTGAGGTGGGATCGGCGATCGAGATCCGCGGGGTCTCGAAGCACTTCCGCCTGCACAAGGACCGGCCCCAGTCACTCAAGGAGCGGGTCATCCGGTTCGGGCGGGCCGAGCACGACGAGTTCTGGGCCCTGCGCGACGTCGACGTGGAGGTCGCGGCGGGCGAGACGGTGGGGCTGCTCGGGGCCAACGGCTCGGGGAAGTCGACCCTGCTCAAGTGCGTGGCCGGGATCCTGCGACCCACCGAGGGATCGATCGTCCGCCACGGCCGCATCGCCGCGCTGCTGGAGCTCGGTTCCGGCTTCCACCCCGAGCTCACCGGCCGGGAGAACGTGTTCCTGAACGGCTCGATCCTCGGTCTCTCGCGTGCCGACGTCACCCGCGTCTTCGACGACATCGTCGACTTCGCCGAGATCGCGCCGTTCATCGACATGCAGGTGAAGCACTACTCGTCGGGCATGTACACGAGGCTCGCGTTCGCGGTGGCGGTGAACGTTGCCCCCGAGATCCTGCTGGTCGACGAGGTGCTCGCGGTGGGCGACGAGGCGTTCCAGCAGAAGTGCCTCGAACGCATCAAGGTGTTCCAGCGCGACGGCGTGACCATCCTCTTCGTCACGCACTCGGCCGACCTGGTGCGCCAGATCTGCGACCGGGGTGTCGTCCTCGACCACGGCCGCAAGGTCGGCGACGGATCACCGGGCGAGGCGATCCTCGCCCTGCGCGAGACCCTGCGCAGCCGGGGCGCCGAGGTGCCCGACGGCCTCGACGACGCCGACGACCCCGACCACCCGGCGGCCACCGCGACCCTCGCCGTGCGCATCACCGGGGCGGAGATCGAGTACCCGGAGGCCGGGCGCAACCACCTCCTGCCCGACGAGCCACTGCGGATCCACCTGCACTACCGGGCGGCCATCCCCCTCGACGACGTCGTCTTCGCCATCAACATCTTCGACCAGCGTGGCAACCTGCTGCTCGGAACCAACACCCAGCTGCTCGGCGACGACGTCGACCACGTCGAGGGCGACGGCGAGGTCGTCTTCGAGCTGGAGCGGGTGCCGCTCCTCGACGGCGTGTACGAGGTCCACCTGGGCATCCACAACCGCGACGGCGGCACGTCGTACGACTTCCGCGGCGGCCAGGACTTCGTGCAGGTCCTGAACCCGACCCGGACCATCGGCCTCGTCCACTTCCCGGTCCGGGCCCGGTGGGTCCCCGGGGAGCCCGGCGGAGGCGGCACCTGAGGCGGGCTCCCGGCCGTCGTCCGGACCGGAGCCTCAGGGAGCGAGGACGGCCCGGGCGACGAGATCCATGCCGAACCCGGTGAGGATGGCCAGGTACATGAGGCCGGTCGCCGACATCACCGCCGAGTAGTACCGCTCCCTCAACGCCAGCCACGTCACGCCCACGAGGCCGATCGTGCTCCCGGCACAGGTCAGCCACACCCAGCCGAGCAGCCCTCCGTAGCCGTCGTCGACGGCCCCCGACAGCACCTGGAGCATCCCGGTGGGGATCAGGAACGTGACCAGGTGCAGCGGCCACACCAGCGCGGTGAGGACGACCAGCTCCCGGAGGGGCCCCCGCCCGAGGCCGGGCTGCACCAGGTACCAGTGGCCGAGCAGCATCGCGGCGCTCACCGCCCCGAGCAGCAGGGCCCCGGCCTCGAAGCGCGCCGCGGTCAGCACGTACGGGCCGCCGTCGGCGGCGGCGGCCCCCAGCACCCCCGCCAGGCCGGCCAGGGCCGCGACCAGGTCGAGGAAGGGCGGGTACTCCTTGCGCGCGCGACCGGGAGCACCGGGCTTCCCGGCACCGGGTGACGCGGTTCCCGCCGAGGTCGCCGACGAAGCCACCGGGCCCGTCGCCGCGTCACCGGCGGCCAGCATCCCCGCCACCCGGGCCCGGCGGGCCCGGCGACGCTCCTCGACCCCGCTCACCCCCGCGCCCCGGCGCACCCAGGACACGGCCAGGGCCACGACGGCCCCCGCGACCAGCCCGGCGGCGCCGGCCCGGGCCACGGCGCCCTCGAGGCCGGCCGCCAGGCCGACGCCGGCGAGGACGCCGAAGGTGATCCGCGTCGTCCAGCCGTAGCCGAGGCTCACCTCCCGGCGGCGGGTGGTGACCCAGGTGAAGAGCATCCCGCCCGCGGCCCACTGCAGCATCACGGTGCCGATGGTCAACCGCACGGCCCGGCCCCCGCCCGGCTCAGCCGACGACGGCCAGGTCGCGCGGCGCCGAGTTGAGGCGCTCCGGCCCCGACGGGGTGGCCACCACGATGTCCTCGAGGCGCAGGCCGAAGCGGCCCGGCAGGTAGATCCCCGGCTCGACGCTGAACGCGTTCCCGGCCTCGATCGGCGCGGCGTTG
>Ga0226835_1001814_pt1 | contig 10342 bp, 9 predicted proteins | sample LAC_MetaG_1_FD_163627 | JGI IMG/M metagenome (GOLD analysis project Ga0226835, IMG submission 163627) | Anaerobic ammonium oxidizing microbial communities from anammox membrane bioreactor (MBR) in UC Berkley, California, United States -... | ecosystem: Engineered > Bioreactor > Anaerobic >...
TGACGCCTTCGTCGGCGGCCACCACCAGCAGGGCGGCGTCAATGCCGCCTACCCCGGCGAGCATGTTTTCGATGAAGTCGCGGTGGCCAGGCACATCCACAATGCCCACGCTTTCGCCGCCAGGGAGGGTCATCCAGGCGAACCCCAGGTCGATGGTCATCTCCCGTTCCTGTTCTTCTTTGAGCCGATCGGGATGGGTGCCTGTGAGTGCGGCCACCAGGGTAGATTTCCCGTGGTCGACGTGACCCGCTGTGCCAATCACGTGCATCTTTTTTTATTTGCCCTGACCAAAGGAGCGGTCGAAGTCTTCTACCCACTCATGCGCCATGGCCAGTAGACCCTGCAGTTGTTTCTGGGTCTCGGCGGTGATGAGCTGGACGGCGTCTTGAAGTTCCTGAAGCTGGTCGGCCAGCTGGGTCAGCTGTTCACTGGAACGGTCAAACTGGCGGGCAAGCTCGCGCTGTTGTTCTTCCTGAACGAGGGAGTAATTTGTCCAGCGCTTCTGGTCTTCAGCGCGGAAGGCGACCCATTCCTGCCTGAAGCGTTCTTCGGCAAGGCGCTGCATCTCTGTGATTTCATTGATACGCCGTTCAAAACGCTGGGTAATTTCTTCGAAACCCTCCTGGGCGCGGCGTACCGAGCGCTGCAGGGCATCGAGTGCCTGCACCTGGGTATCGAGGTTAACCGACTGGCGCTCGATGGCTTCGAAACGGGTTTGCCAGTCTTTCCAAACGCGTTCGCGTTCCAGCTGGAGCATATTTTGTTTGTCGATGAACGTGGAGATCGTCTGCCTGCGTTCGTTTTCCGTGTTCTGTAGATCGCTGATGCGGGTCTCGATTTTTCGGAGGCTGTCATTGACCAGGTCGAGCCTGCCGCGCTGTTCATCCAGCCTTTTCCGCATGGCTGCCACCTCGCCCTGAAGATCGGTCATGCGCCGGGCTTCCTGGCGCTGGCCGTCTTCGATCAGTTTCTGGGCGCGGCGGTATTCTTCATCCGAGCGTTTCGTTTCCAGAAGTTTTACTTCCAGCTCCTCGATCAGGCGCGCGAGGCGGAAGTCTTCCTCCACGCGGGCCTGCAGGGCTTTACGCAATTCGGGAAGGGGTTCCTGCCCTTTGCGCAGTTCGCCAATGGCCTTCTGGAAGGATTCGAGGTCGGCCAGACGGACTTTTTCCAGTTCGCGATCGTGATCGAGGCGAAGTTTTTCGATGGCTTCGAGATCGCGGGTAAAATCCATGCGCAACTGAGTGAGTGCGGCATCCAGCTGGTCAAAGCGGCTCATGATCATCGAGAGCCGCACCACCTCGCTGGAAATTTCTTTGGACTGCTGTTGTAATTCGGGCAGGCCGCTCTCCAGTTGAGCCAGGCGTTGTTCAAGGGTATCAATAATCGCCTTGTCTTTCCGGTGTTCGTTTTCCAGAAACTCCAATCGCTTTTGCAGTTGGTCAAGGTCCATGGTTTTGTGTTTCGTTCTCCAGATCCAGGGGAAATACAGAGGAAGTGGGCAGAAAGGGTTCTTTTGAAAGAATTATACCTTATGCCCGGCGCGGTTTGTGGCGTTCAGGGAAGGCGGGTAAAGGCAGAGAGTAACCCGGTGAACATTGGCAGGAACAGGCGGGGTAAAAGGCCGATCATGACCAGGGAGAGAGCGCCGATGGAGAGGAGGGTAATTTGCAAGGGGCGTTCACCCGGTTGCCGGGGGCCAAAATAACCTCCGGTGACTACAGCCAGAAGGCGAAAGGTGCTCAGTAAAAACCCGATATTTCCCCCCAGCACCCAGACTGCCAGCAACGGAGACTGCCTCGCAACCTGTTCGAGCAGAACCAGGCGGATGGGAAAGTGCGCCAGGAGCGGTAAACCGGCCAGTGAAAGGCAGGCGACGATCAGGCCAGTTGAGGCAAAGGGCCATTCTTCGGCCGCGCGCTCCAGTTGCTGGAACTCCATCGATCGTCCGGCCCGGAGCAGAATGGAGCTGGAGAGGGCCCACAGACCAAACCCGATGACCCGCGGCAAAAACAGCATGGTGAAAATTTCGATACCTAGCCGACTGTTAAGGCTGACGGCCAGGAGCGAGAAGCCCGTCTCGATGATCAGGGCATATCCGAAAAGCCGTCCTGCATTGTGTTGAAAGGCTGACCAGATCCCCGCGGTGATCACCATGAGCGCCCCCATCCAGCGTAGAAGGAGATAGAGTTGCGGGGCATTGCGCAGCCAGCCGTAGGCATTAATGAACTCTAGCCCCAGCAGGAGCGAGGTGGTGGGCAAAAGCAAGTATAAAAACCCCACAGTATACGGGTGGGTTTCTCCGGCGAGCAGAGGCACCCAGGTGTAAAAGGGGAAAATCGCCAGCCAGAAGGCAAACCCGAGACTCAGAAAGAGGCTTGCCAGAGCGATGAGATTGATATCGGTAGGGTTGGCCTGAACGCCATCCAGCGCCCAACCGGCCAGCAGGATGAAGGGCATGGCAAGGGTTTGAAAAATGAGATAGCGAAGCAATCCGGGCCCAACGTTGCGCTGCCCCGGAGGAAAAAGGATGGGAATGCTGAGCAGGACGGCCATTTCGATCATCAGCGCGGAATAAAGGAAAGGCTCAACGGCAATGGCGGCTACCAGGAAACTGACGATGGCCAGGCCGTAGGGAATAAAAAAGCGATGACTTCCGGCCTGCCGCGCTCCCGCAAACCAGAAGGCGGCAATGGTAAAGAAGAAGATTAATAATGGACGATCGGCGTCGGTCAGGCTGAGGCGCCGACCTGCGAAAAGCAGGATGGGTTGAATCTCCAACGTCAGTGGCCCCAGGCGGAGGGCTTTACCGATGGGTATAAGCCAGGCGATCGCGGCAAGGAAGAGGCAAAGGAGGGTAGCCAGACGGGTGACCTGAACCGGATGGCGAGACAGGGCCCAGAGCCCGATGGCGGCGGAAAAGGGGAGGAAGATCCAGATCAGAGCGGCGGTCATGGGGTTTCCTCCATGGTGGGGGCGGCGATCAGGTAAGCGCCGACCAGCGCCAGACCAAGGGTGACGGCTGCTTGCAGCCCGGCGATGAGGATGGATGTTTCCACGGCGGCGTAAAGAATTTCGAAACCGGAGAGTGCGGTGAGCAGGCCGATGATGACACGGATAGGGCGGGTGGTCATCCCGAGGTGAAGCCATCCCACGCCGATCAGGAGCAGGCCGCCAATGAGAATGAACCGGTTAACGGGGATGCGTACCTCAACCGATGGTTCAACCGAGATCACCAGCGCCAGCGCAAGGGAAGCCGCCAGGATGCGGAAAGCCGGTGCCGTGGGGCTGGTTTGCTCTTCGCGCACATCTTCTGCCGGTTGAGAGGCGCTCAAGACGGCGCAGGCCATCCATCCGGCAACCAGCTTCACCACGGCCAGCCCCAACGGCCAGAGGCCGTTGATGAGCCAGAATACACCCACGTATTGAAGAGCGAGGGCCAGGATGCTGTACTTCCAGTTCTGACTGATCAAAATGACCAGGGTGGAGAAGGTAACCAGCAACAGGGGGAGAAGCAGCAGGTCAGCGAAGGTCATGGGGTCAATTCTGTGCGAAGGAGAGAAATAAGCAGGGCCAGAAGCACCAGGGTCCACAGCACACCACCGGCCCCTTCCAGGATTTGGGTAAGGAGGTCGACAAAGGTCATCAGCCTGTGGTACAGCCACCAGAGAAACTGGTAAAACCACTTAAGGTTGAAAAAAGCCTCGAGGGCCCTGCCGAGGCGGCGGGCAGTTTCGGCGTACCACTGGCCAAGAGGGGTCCCGACCTCAACCCGTTGGCGCCAGAGAAGCGCACCCAGCCACCCCAGGCAGGCCATGGCGGCTGAAAGGAGTCCTGCCCAGCCGAAGTTCATTCCTGGAGACACCGGTAAACCGAGCGTGCCGACGAAGACCAGGGCGAGGACGGCGATGAGTAATCCGGCCGGATAGGCAACCTGAACCCAGCGCTCCATACGGGCCAGGTCATCGCCGGGTTTTAAAATCAGGCGGGCGTATCCCGCGAGGAGGCAGGCGTGGGCGCCGATCAACAGCAGGTGCGAAAAGCGGAACGGGGGGGCCAGCAGGCCGCTCCATCCGCCGGAAACCGGCGTAAAAGGCAAACCGCTGTACCCCAGGAGAGCCAGAGCGGGCAGCCAGAGAATCTGGCGCCGCCGGGCTGAGTAGAGGAATAACAGGCTTCCGGGCAGGATGAGCGCCATTCCCCATACCAGGCTGGATTGCGGGTTCCCGCGAAAGACGCTGCTGACTGCCAGGCCGCTGAAGGCAATTAACCAGTAAGGGCGACCCTCGATTTCATCACGTGCTGTCGTCCAGCGAATACCGGCGTACAGTGTGGCCAGCGCAGTGAGAAGCTGTAAAAACTCCGTCAGGGCTGGCGGTATGGATTGTGCCGGGAGCCGCCCCAGCACTACCAGAGAAGAAGCCGCGGCAGACATTCTTAACATGGTGCCCAATCCCCGCCTCAGGATAATGCCTTGAACAGCCGGGAGATGCAAGGGGAGCACGCCCAGGCGTAACCCCACCGCCAGGAGGAGAAGCAGCGCCGAAGTAGCGTTCAGTGAAGAGAAGGTGGGCGGAGCCTGTTGCCCGGCGTTGAAGAGGATGGCGGTCATCACCAGGCCGGTGCCGGTAACCCGGAAGGCAAAAGCGAACACGGTTTGTAACCCTAAACTGCGATGCGTGCTGTTGGCCTGCAGGATGACCAGTTCAATGAGATCGAGCAGCGACCAGGCCAGGATGAGAGTCAACAGGTTGGCGGCAAGCACTGCCAGGCTGCCTACGGCGCAAAGGCTGAGCACCCCGGCCCAGGCATACGGGCTGATGTCGTATTGCAGGCGGGCAGAGGCAGTAAGGATGATGGCGAGGGCCACGACGGAGAGGGCAAATATATAGGGCCAGGCATTCCCGTCCAGACCGAGGATGGGGGAATCGGTGAACTGAGAGAATGGAAGCCAGTTTTCGATGGCTACCTGTTGAGGCAGGCGCCATCGTAAGAGAATCACTCCGACGGCGGTGATCAGTGTGCTGACCAGCGCGATAAGCCAGCTCCATCCGACGCTCGGGCGAAGCCGCTGGAGCAGGAAGATGCCCAGGGCAGCCAGAAACAGGAGCGCGGCGGGCAGCAAGGCGAGCAAGGAATTAAACCCTCCCCTCAAAAGGTTTGCGGCGCAAAAAACGCCCCTGCCCGCGTTCCCCCAGCCATTTCTCGTCGTCCACGATGAGGTTACCGCGCAGGAACACCCGCACGGGGTAGCCGGTCAGTTCCCAGCCTTCGTAGAGGTTGTAGTCAGTGCGGTGCCGGGCATGATCCTTTCCGTAAACCAGACGTTTTTGCGGGTCCCAGAGGACGAGGTCGGCATCAGCGCCGGGGAGGAGGGTGCCTTTACGCGGGTAAAGGCCGAAGATGCGCGCCGGGTTGGTCGCGGTGAGGGCGACGAATTGATTGGGGGTCAAGCGGCCACTGCCAACGCCGTACGTCCACATAATGGGCAGACGATCGCCCACGCCGGGCAGGCCGTTGGGAATGCGGGTGAAATCGCCCTGCCCCAGTTCTTTCCCCGGGATGGCTACCGGTTGCCCTTCGTAAAGAATGGGCTGCGCGCCGTTATAAAAGAAGGGGCAGTGATCGGTGGCAATTACCTGGAGGGCGCCATCCTTCAGGCCCTCCCAGAGGCGCCGCTGGTCAGTTGCGGTGCGCAAAGGGGGCGAGCAGACCCATTTTGCGCCGTCGGGACGGGCCAGGGCTTCTTCGGTGAAAAAGAGGTACTGCGGGCAGGTCTCTCCCATGACGGAAAGCCCGCGTTTTCGCGCGTAAGCCAGCTGGTCAACCTCTCCGGCGGCGTTCATGTGCACCACGTAAAGCGGCGCCTCGGCCTGAGCGGCCAGTGCCGCGCCACGAAGCACAGCCTCCACAGCCCCCCAGGCCGGGCGCGTGCGGGCATGCCAGATGGGTGAGGTATGCCCTGAGGCCAGTGCGTCGGCGGTGAGGGCGTCGATGACGTCGCCGTTTTCAGCGTGGAGAAGGGTGAGCAACCCATGGCGGCCCGCCACGCGCATCACCCGGAAGATTTCTCCGTCTGAGAGCCGTAAACGGTTGTTGTAGGCGGTAAATACTTTAATGGAAGAAATCCCTTCATCGAGTAAGCCGGGTAATTCTTCCAGGGTGTGTTCGTAGAGATGGGTGATGTTCATGTGAAAACCGTAATCCACGGCGGCTTTTCCCCCTACCCGGTGGTGCCAGGCTTCCACACAGGCGGGCAGGGAAGGATGATCCTGGGAAACAAAGTCGATCACGGTGGTGGTGCCGCCAAAGGCAGCCGCCTTGTGGCCGGTGTAATGATCGTCTGATGAAACCGTGCCGAACATGGGTAAGTCAAAATGGCAGTGTACATCTACGCCCCCCGGCAGGATATACAGACCGCTGGCATCGATGATCCGGGCGTTTTCGGGGGCGTGAAGGTGCTCCCCGATGGCGGAGATGGTTTCTCCTTCAATGAGGATGTCGGCAGAGAAAGTCTCTGCGGCGGTTATTAAGGTTCCGTTGCGAATGATCCACGTCATCACCCGTCCTCGTTTCCCGCCGGGCGTTCGGCCAGGCGGATAGATGGAATAAGGAAGAGGCTCACCTCTGTGTGTTAAAGTATAAACGGATTACAGAAATATGGAATGGAGGAAAATGAGCAGGCGTGGACAACACCGGCCCTGCGCAGAGCGATTCAGCCGCCGATTTCGCTCATGACCCGGTTGGTGGCAAATTCGCCTTCCTGCAGGCCGTGCCCCCAGGGCTTCTGCCAGATTCCCCCCAGGATGATCTGTCGTAAATCTGCGGGGGTGGCGCCGGCGCGTAGAGGGGTGAGGAGGTCGACCTCCTTTTCTCTCAGCAGGCAGAGGCGTAGCTTGCCGTCGGCAGTGAGGCGGGCGCGGGTGCAGGTGGCGCAGAAAGGCAGAGACACGGAGGAAATGAAACCCAGAGTGCCCTGAGCCCCTGGCAGGCGGTACAGGCGGGCTTCGCCGTCCAGCGCGCCATGATTGAGCAACTCCAGCGGGCCGAGCGCCTGTTCGATGCGGGCGATGATCTCATCGGTGCGCACCACCTGGCTCTGTTGCAGGTCGGTTGCCCCTCCGAACGGCATCATTTCGATGAATCTTACCTGCCAGGGGTGGCGCTCGGTTAATTGGGCCAGATCGGCTACACTGTGGTCGTTGTAACCGCGCACCACCACCGCATTGATTTTGATGGGCGTAAGTCCGGCTTCCTCGGCGGCCTGAATTCCTTCCCAGACCTGAGCAAAGGTTCCCCGGCGCGTCAGGCGGTGGAATTGCTCGGGGTCGAGCGTGTCGAGGCTGATGTTGACGCGCTGGAGACCGGCTTCTTTGAGCGGGCGTGCCAGCCTGCCGAGGAGCACACCGTTGGTGGTCATCGTCAATTGCCTGACACCCGGGGTAGAGGCAATTTCTCGCACCAGGTCAACGACACCCGCGCGCACGGTGGGTTCTCCACCGGTCAGACGGAGTTTATCGAACCCCAGGTCGGCAAAAAGGCGCACCAGGGTGAGCAGTTCGTCGTCCTGCATCAGGTCTTTGCCCGGGTGGAAGGTCATCTGTTCGGGCATGCAGTAGACACACCGCAAATTGCAATGGTCGGTCAGGCTGATGCGTAAATAATGGATATTTCGGGCAAAACGATCGAACGCCATGGAAGTGATTACCTGTAAAGAAGATATATCTCATATTACACCTGAATCATCCGAATTGCAACGAGCTCTGAAGTGGAAAATGATCATGACCGCCGCTGGAGGGCTTCGGGAAATCCATCGAGGATGGGCCTTGACAGAGGATGAGGAAAGGGTATAATTCTGTTGCAAACAAGTTTGTAATACAAACCAGTTTATGGAGAGCTATGAACAACCCGCCAGAGCGTGAAATTCGACAGATTATTCGTAAAACCCAGCGAGAATGGTATGCTGATGGCATCTGGGAAATGGGTTTTGGGGGAGCCATTTTGCTGATCGCGCTCTTTTACTGGGTAAGCGAATGGTTGAACCTGGCTCAGCGCCTGGGAATGGGATTGCCCGTGGTGCAGCTCTTCTTTTTTGTGGCGGCGTTCCTCGGCACGCGATGGTTCATCGCCGCGCTTAAAGAACGGGTAGCTTTCCCGCGCACGGGGTATGTGGTTTTCCGGCGTCCGCAGCCGCGCCTGTGGTGGCGGCGGATTGCGCTGGGTTTTGGGGTGGGCATGGCCGTAGGCGGTCTGCAGGTCATTTTTGCGGGCGAAGGTTCGAAATCGGTGGCCTGGGTGGGGCTGGTGTTTGCCCTGGTGATGGTTTTCCTGAGCCTGCGGTTTGGTGTGGGGCGGTTTTTCCTGGTGGGGCTGGCAACCTTTGGCCTGGGGATGGGGGCGGCGGTCTTCATCCATGGTGAGTGGGCCGGCATGGCGGCGTTTTTCACGGCGTTTGGTGCGATTAATTTGGTCTCAGGTCTGGTCACGATGTTCCGATTCATCCGCCGCTACCCGGTGGTTCCGGAGGGCCAGGAGGAGGAATGATGAGCGAAGAGCCCATTCGCCGGGTGGCCGGGCTAGACCGTTTAATCCATGAGCCAGCGCGCATGGCCATCGTCACCATCCTTTCCACCGTCGAGAAGGCAGATTTTCTCTTCCTTCTCCATCATACCGGGCTTACCAGGGGAAATCTCTCGGCGCATCTGACGCGGCTGGAATCCGCCGGTTACATCAGGGTAGAAAAGACGTACCGGGGAAAGGTGCCTCAGACGTTGATTTCGTTGACGGAAGAAGGCCGCACGGCCTTCGAAACGTATTGCAGGCAATTGAAGGCTTTTGTCAATTCTTTACCGGAGCAAAAAAATGAATGATGTCATTGTCACCCAATCGCTCACTCGCGATTTCAAGACAGTTCGCGCCGTCGACAACCTGACTTTCCAGGTGCCGTATGGAACGGTGTTCGGGTTCCTCGGCCCCAACGGAGCAGGAAAGACAACCACAATCCGGCTTCTGCTGGGTCTGCTGGAGCCGACCGGCGGCACAGCGCATGTGCTTGGATACGATTCCCGATTGGAAGGGCATCGCATCCGCGAACAGACGGGCGCCCTGCTGGAGCATCCCGGCCTTTATGAACGGTTGAGCGCCCTGGACAATCTGGATTTTTACGGTCGCGTATACCGCCTTTCAGCCTCACAGCGCCGTTCACGCATTCAGGAATTGCTGGAACACTTTGGGTTGTGGGAACGCCGCCATGAACCCCTGGCTGGCTGGAGCCGGGGGATGAAGCAAAAAGTGGCCATTGCCCGCGCCCTGTTGCACCGCCCAAAGCTGATTTTCCTCGATGAACCTACCGCCGGGCTTGACCCCGTGGCAGCGGTGGAACTGCGTAACGATCTGGCGCAACTGGCAGAGGCCGAAAAAGTAACGGTGTTTCTCACCACACATAACCTGAGCGAAGCCGAGCGCCTTTGCGGGCTGGTGGCGATCATTCGCGCCGGAAAACTGGTGGCTTTTGGGAGCCCCGATACCCTGCGCAGCCGTCAGAAGAACGAGCGTGTTGAAATTTATGGTCGAGGGCTGGAGCATGGCCTTCTGCCATGGCTGGAGATGCACTTTGGGGTGCGTCAGGCTGGTCTGGTGAATGGCCACCTGGAGCTGGAATGGCCGGGCGATAGGGAGCTTTCGTCGCTGGTGCGGGCGCTTGTGGAGCATGGGGTCGGTGTGGAAGAGGTGCGGCGGAGTAAAGCCAGCCTGGAAGAAGTGTTTTTAGACCTGGTGGTGGATGGGGAAAAAGAGCCGAATCTGGCGTAAGGGGAAATGAGAGGTAGATATGCTTCAAGACATCGTGACGGTTTTTACCAGAGAGCTCAAGGAAATATTGCAAATGCGCGGGACGAAGCGCAGCGGCTGGATCAATGTGCTGGTGGTGATTGGAATTATGGGGGTCTATATGCCCTTGATGAGCGGGCGCGAATGGGTAACCAACCTGCTCAACCCGATCAGTTTTGCGTGGTTGCCGCTTTTCCTGGTGATCGGCGTGGTGGCGGATAGTTTTGCAGGCGAACGGGAACGCCATACCCTGGAAACCTTGCTCGCCAGCCGCCTTCCAGATGCGTCTATCCTGCTGGGCAAGATCGCTGCAGGGGTAATTTACAGCCTGGGGATTGGCATCACCAGCCTGTTGATTGGCGGGTTGGTAGCCAACCTGGGTTCTCTAGATGAGGGATTCGTATACTATCCGCTCGATTTTCTGGGGATTCTCTGGGGTTTTAGCCTGCTCCTGGCTCTCCTGATGGCCACGCTGGGAACCCTGGTTTCGCTGCATGCCAGTTCGGTGCGGCAG